>Ga0214182_1000454_pt1 | contig 15985 bp, 10 predicted proteins | sample TroBogEpilimnion_8_FD_153020 | JGI IMG/M metagenome (GOLD analysis project Ga0214182, IMG submission 153020) | Freshwater microbial communities from Trout Bog Lake, WI - 14NOV2007 epilimnion | ecosystem: Environmental > Aquatic > Freshwater > Lake > Epilimnion/Euphotic zone | place: Trout Bog... | reverse complement strand
TACTAAAAAAATTTTTCAAAGATATAAAAAAGCCTATCACTCCCATAGCCTGAATACGGTAAAAAATTAATAACCGAACAAACTTAATATTAAACCTGCAAAGCAATGATATATTTTTTTTTTTTTGAATTTTTAACTTAATATTAATATGAACAAGCCAGTCATCGTTTATAAACTTTGTAATTAAATTGTAAATAATAACTAATCACCTTAATTAAAAAAAAATGTAAAACTGAATTTAGAAAAACTATACATATAATAACAAATTAAAAAAAATAAAAATTAAAACAGAAAAAATTAAAGTATAATAAAAAATATTATAATATTTTTTTTTGAACATATTGACCTAACACCGAATAAGTATCCAAAAGCTTTGAGAGCATCTTAACCACCTTTTTGGGCTTTGTTGGAATCGAACCAACGATTTTATTAAAACTCGATTTACAGTCGAGTGCCCTACCACTAAACTAAAAACCCCCACATATAAAAATTTATAAAAAAAGATTTGATGAAAAAACAGAAATGAATAAAAACAAAATACTTATAAAAAGTATACTCTTTTATATTTAAATCTATTAATAATAGTTTTTGATTTCTTAAACTTATACCAAAAACAACATCAAACTAACACTTAGAAAATGCAACTAGACCTATTACATTAGCTACATAAAAAGGTATTGCACTAATTAATGATGTGATCTCAAATAAAACACAAAAAATATAAAACTCACATATAAATTTTAACGTACTTAGTAAACCAACGTACAACGCACACGTTAATATAATTACAATACCTAACATAGGTGATAGTTGAAGTATTCCTGATAACTCAACAACAGAACGAGAATTGAACCTACGTTGAAGACAACAAACAACATAAAACATTAAAGCTGATAATGCTCCGTGTAATTGAAAATAATATACCACCAAATATAGCATTTACACCACAACAACAAAACACTAAAAAGATTAAATTTATTTCTTGAATTGTTCTATAAGCTACCAATCTTTTTAAGTATATTTATACTCACATTTTTAAAGATGCACCAAAAACACCAACTATACATAACGTCGAAAATATTGTGGTATTTACATCACCACCAAATAAATTAGTTATTTTATAAAAACCATAAACTACATTTTTAACTAAAAAACCACTTAAATACATTGAAAACCTAACAGAAGTCTCAACATGTGTTTTTGTTAATCAATAGTGAAATGGTCAAAGCGGTACTTTAAAACCAAAACCTAAAAAAAATAAAATATATACGTAAAAAGCTTAATTTTGAGAAAAATTATACGAATTAATACTGTAAAAAGTAATTGATACAGTTTTAGTAACCAAATATACTATTATAACCAAAACAACAAAAGACTTTATTTGTGTTCAAATTAAAAAATATAGAGATGCTTGAACAGCTCTTCTGCTCGGACTGACGAAATATACAATTAAGAATAAAGGTATTAGTAGTAACCAATAAAATGAAAAAACAACAACAAGTTTGTAGAAAAAACACAAAAGTAAACAATAATTATGAAAAAATTTAAAGAAAACAAATACTTTATATTTCTAAAAAAGATTCTATTATCTAATACTAATAATAATAAAATACGAATAAAGTAATCTAAAAACAATATAATTAAACCAAAAAAATCTATAGAAAACTCAAAGAGGGTACCAAGTAATGGTATGAAAAATTTAGGTGAAAGTAAATAATAAGAAAAAATAAGATAGCTATCTAGATTATTAAAAACAGAAATAAATAAAAACAAAATAATTATACTATTAATGTTTAAAATTAAAAATAAAAATTAAAAATAAAAAAATAAAAATAAAGAGAATAATAGTGAGGTTACTATTATATTTTTTACTAGAATAGTAAAAATATAAAAACAACAATATAATTAAAAATAAACAAAAAATAATGACTATTGGTCATAGATGATTTAAAAAGTTTATATAAAAAAAATTTTCGAAAAATACATAAAAATTTATGCATTTGTAATTAAAAAACAATTTAAACTTATCAGATAAACTATTATAAAAAATTACACTGTATATGCTTAGTATAAGAAAAATTCGTATTAACAAATGAAGATATATTTAAAATACTATACAATATTTAAGTAAGTTACTTGAACCTAATAAAAATAAATTCGGTAGCTCTCAACCACCTAAAAAAAAAATCACAATAACAAAAGAAAAAAATTAAATAAAAAGTATACATTTATATAAATATTATAGTAAAAAAAAACACAAAAATAAATAAAGACAAAAATTTATAAAAAAAAAACTCAAAATTTAGTAGGTTATAATAGACTTTAATTTGTTTATATTTTAAACTACTAAGAGAAGTAATAGCCAAGCTGATGTAGTTATTCAATTTTAGTTTAAATACACGGATATTTATAAAAAAAAATATATTTATTTTCGACTGAATCGATGGCGAGTCAGTTATTGAACTTCAGTATGAAAAAATAGATCTAAAAACCCATAGTTACAATAACTATAATAAATAAAGTTAGTAACTTTATATTAAACCGGCAAATGAGGATATAAATTTTTTTTTTTTAAAATTTCTAGTTATTGGTCCGAATATTTCTTTACCTTCTGGTGTTAGTCTTTTTTTTAGGACAACCACACTATTATACAAAAACCTAACAAAAGTACCATCAGAAATTTGTAAATTTTTTTTTATTCTTACTACAACTGCTTTTCTTTTTGATTTTTTAACTAAAGAATTATCGGGTTTTGTTTTTCGTACACTAACTTTAATATAATCACCAAAACTAGAGGTTTTTCTTGAAAAACCTTTGTAAAGATGGAATGTGTTAGCTGTTAGTACACCACATTTATCAGATGGAATTACTGTAGTAAACTTTTGAATCATTTATTTTTTTTTAAAAATCTTTAAAGAGGGTTTTGAATTACCTTGTTTGATTATATTTTGCTTACGTAAAAATAAAAAACTAGAAAAGTCATTAAAAAAACTAAATAACAATAAAAAACTATAATAACTTTGACTTCTAGTATTTTTACTTAATTGGTGTAAATTAACACAAATAACACTACCCAGTAACAATAAAAAACCTATAATTAAAAACTCAATAATATTAATTATATAATAACTTATAAAAAAACTAAATAAATCATTAATAATTAAGTTTATTAATGACTCATAATAATTTTCAAACAAATACAAAAAAGTAAATACAGAAGTAAAACTAAAAAATTCTACAGAATATTTACCGTATAAAGAAAGAAATAACAAGAAGAAGAAAATAAAAAAATAATAATAAAGGTGGTTATAACTATAGTTATAATTACCTTTAACATTTAAAAAGAATAATAATAATAAAAAAATAAACAAGACACTACATTCTACTAACCATAAAAATGCAGTGAATAATTCTACTTGTGACAAAGCCAACAACAAACCAATAAAAAAAAAGAAAATAAATGTATACAACAATGTATAATAAATATTTTTATATAAAAAAATATAAATACATATAAGAAGTGTAAAAAATTGAACTAATAATATTACATCAAACATATTTAATCACGGTCATCAACTAGATATCAAAGATTTTGTATAATCACCCAAAACACTCAAAAAGTTTATATAAAATATATTTACAATAAAATACAATATTTAAATAGAATAGTTACTTGAACCGAATAAAAATAAATTCGGTAGCTCTCAACCACCTAAAAAAAAAATCACAATAACAAAAGAAAAAAAAAATAAATGAAAGTACTCACCTAAATAATACAAACCAAAGTGAAAACCACCTAGCTCCGTAGAATAACCCGTAATCAACTCTGATTCTGCTTCAGCTAAATCAAACGGTGCTCTATTCACCTCCAACAAAAAAGTAATAGTTATTACACCAGTTAGACCAAAAAACAAAAATAAGAATCAAACCGTTTCTTGATATAAAACAAAAATACTAAAATTAAATGATTCTGTTATTAAAACTAAATTTAAAACTAAGAGACCTAAAAAAACCTCTAAATTTAAGACAAGAAGTACGGTTCTTACAGAAGCTAACATAGCGTATTTATTACGACTGAAAAAGCCAGTTAAAACAATACAAAAACTAAATAATATAGATAATAGAGACGCATATACGGTATTGTACTCAATATCAAATATGCTTAAGCTTGGACCCCAAACAGAATTAATTCAAAACGAATAACATATACCTAAGGCTGTTGAGGGTATTAATATAAACCAGAATTTATTAGATTCATGTGGTATTAGAACACCTTTTACAAAAAGTTTTAAAGCATCTGCTATATATTGTAATCTACCTTTATAACCAACATAATTAGGTCCAACTCGTCTTTGTAATAAAGATAAAAATTTTCTTTCAATCAATGTTAACGATGCTATGACTAAAGTAATAGATAACATCAAAACAATATTTATTATTAAAGTAATTAAAAGACTTAACAACACCTACATATAAAAATTAAAACTTCTCATACTCGTTAAAATAATGTTGTGTTAAATAAGACCTTATCTTATAATTAGGTAAAACATTCAATTGTTTATTTACTAATTGTAAGTAACGTATTTTAAAAATATAGTATTGAACTCTTTTGTGTCATCTTGGTAATCCAAGTGTGCTATAGACAACAACTCTTCTCTCTATGTGAGAGTCTAGGATCATTAAAAAAAAAAAAAAAGCACCAACTAAAGCTATCATATGACCAGTACTTGCCATACTATGTCAACCCATAAAAACAGCAGGGTAATCATGAATTCTTCTAGGCATACCAGAAAAACCTAATCAAAACATAGGAACAAAAGTTAGTCATATACCACCATTATAATATATTAAGTGCATATAGGCAAAAAATCTAGAATACTTTATACCAAATAAAGCACCGAAATAATAATAGAAACCTGTGAAACTACCAACTAATACAACACCAGATAACATTAAATGAAAATGACCTATAACAAAAAAGGTGTCATGCATAGATATATTTAAAGCAACGTGAGATAATCACATACCTGTAAAACCACCAACTAAAAAAACTAAAATATATGCAATAGATCAAGCTAAAACAACGTCTAATTTCAAAGCACCATTGATTAAAGTTAACGTTCAATTGACAACTTTTATTGTTGCTGGTAATGAAATCATAATTGTAATAGTACTGTATAATGATCTACTTCTATGATCTAGACCAACTAAATACATATGATGACCCCAGACTATAAAACCCATATAAGCCATAACATAAATAGCTCAAATTAAATGATGTTTAGATGCGACTCTCCTTGTATTTAAAAATGGTAAAGTCATATTGATAATACCAAATGTAGGAATAATTAAAACATAAACCTCAGGGTGACCAAAAAACCAAAAAAGATGTTGAAATAAAACAGTATCACCACCATAAACAAATTCAAAGAATGTTGTTTGTCAGTGTCTGTCCATCAACAACATAAACATTGAAGCACCCAAAACAGGTGTTATTATAGCTAACATTCTTAACGTAAGTAATAAAGCTATAGTTATGAATGGTAATAAAACACGTCTATTTCTTAAACCCGGCATTGCTAAAGTTCTTCTGGTTATAAGTAAATTTGTAAATGAAATAGTACTACTTACTCCAGCCAAAATGACAGCAACTATTAACAAATCTTGACTACCTACCCTAGTAAATTTAGTATTACATGAAAATGGTGTTATAAATGCTCATCCAGCTGTTACAGATGTTCTATCAGAACATTTAGTAACATAGATTTTTTTACGTCTTTGATTAGATAACCTTAATACAGTATATCAAAAAGATTCGGGGTAATTAATAACATTATTCCACAAAAAGTTTTTATAAGAACCAGGTAGTAAATTAGATGATAAGTCTTCGAATTGTGAAGTCTTAGGTTTATAAGCTATGTTAAACTCCTCTACTTTAAAATTTTTTAAAGAATTAAGTTGGGATAAATTATCACTATAATCAAGTAAAAATTCTCTTTTATGGTTTTTATTTAAAAGCGGGTAATAAGATGCTGTTTTGTCATAATATTTTCAAAATTGTTGTCTTAGTACAGCGGTTTTAGCTACCAATAAGTACGCAAACGGTTGTATTCAGAAACCAATACTATTTAATCTTGGGTAGGCAACGTCTTTAGACCCCACATGATAAGGAATCAAAAAGTTAGCAAACCCACCAAATAATATAGGAACTACCACAAAAAAAACCATAATTAAACCATGTGCTGTAATAGTCTGTAAGTATCTGGTAGAATCTCCTTTAAAAAACGGACTACCAGGGAAGGCTAACTCCATTCTAATCATTGTAGCCAATGCTGCCCCAGATAAAGCTGTTCATGTACTAAATATAAAATAATTAATAGCAATGCGTTTGTGATTAATAGTATATACGTATTTTTTTAAGATATATTTTCTCCTATCATTAAATTGTGTCAATATAAATCTAATCCTATCTATGAGAAGTGTTGGTTTAGTAAAAAAGTTAACAAAACCAGAAAAGTAGAAATAAAAATCAAAAAAAAAACACCTAATATCATTAAGAAATAAATTAAATCTAAAAAACACATAAAAACAAAAAAATCATATACACAAACACAATCAACCAAAGTAAATAAAAAAATAAAAGACATACTTAAAAGAAATGACCAATAAACGTAAATGAGTGATAAAATATAGGTATATGAATACTTACTAATAAAAGATGGAAATGAAAAAATAGATGTAAATAATAAGGCGTATATTAAAAATATATGATAGTATACAATTAAATTATAACTATTAAACAAAAAATAAATAATCAAAATAAAAACACCATACAAATAAATTTATTAACTTAAATTACGTAAAAAAATATCTCTTATATTGTGTTTCCTAAATTGTACATAACCTAAATTTATAGAAGTCTCGTACCAATAATAATAACTAGATTTTTTAAAAAAGATCAATCTATTAAAAAAAAAATCAAATAAACCCATAGTAAATAATTTTATATCATTAAAAAATATAAATAAACCCAATTTTCTATTATTTACAAAAAACCAAAAGTAAGGTATATCTAAAGATTTTCTTAAAACATATTTGAATCAAGGATACATGTAAAGCCAAGACATTATATATATAATTAAAAAATTTTGAATGTTAGCAACTAATAATGGGTACCTATACCTAGAAGATTCTACACCACGTAGTATAAAAAAAAACCAAAAAACAACAGCAAACACTATATGTCAAAACTTAGCAACTAAACCTATAGTAACGTAATGATTTACAATTCTAGTACGTTTAAACTCTAATTCTAAATTTCAAAGATGTTCATTGAAATCATAAACTCAATTAGATGTTCCGTAACAGTTCATTAGGTGAAAAAGTTGATAAAATTCCAACCAGGCTATATAAAGTAAGATAAATGTAATAAATAAAGATATATTATTAGTTTTTGTAAATGTATTTCATTTAACAGAAAGTAATAACATATAAGTTAATATTATTAATAAAGAGGATAAAATAACCTTTAGTAAAAAAAACCTTCATGAATAGAAATGTGTTTTATATATCTGTATATTATCATAGACATGAATAGGTTCTTGGCTAGCATTAAATATGAGGTAAACGAAGACACTAAATAATGAAGCTTCTATAAGTCAAAAGAATATTAATGTTCTTCTTCAAAAACGTTGTATAGCGCTAGTATATAATCTATATTGGTATTTTTTATAAAATCAAACAAAACCAGAAATAAATAAGTAGAACATATTACAAAGTAAAATATAACCAAATAGAGTCTTTGAAAAAGGTAGCGATTTTAAAAAAAAAGAGTAATAAAAAAAAAGAAATAATATGGTCAGAGGTAAAACTCAAAATTTTATATGCTTTCATATTGATTTAAAACCAAACATTACTTGTGTCTTAAAATAAAAATAATCTTGTTTATTATTATTTAAATAAAATTGATTACCTACTGATTGTTTTTGTTTAAGTCTAATTATGTTACCTGTTTTATTATTCTTATAACATAAGTACAGCTTAGATAAGAGTACTAAAAAAAAAAAATCTAACCAGAATATAAAAATGGTTGAAAAAAATCAATACTTTTTATAATTATAATACGCAATATCCTTATCTACTTCATTTTTTTTTATGTTACATATGGACAATAAAATTCAATCGAAAAATATATATAAAAATACACTTATTTTAGTATTTTGTTTTATTATATTAAATATAACTGTTATAGGTTTAAAAAAAAATCACATCAGGAGAACAAAAAAACTTAATAAAATAAAGACTTCAACAAAATAGAAGCTCACCTAAACATAGAAAAAAAGCTATTTAAAATTGTTCTTGGTTCGTAAAACCTATACTTTATTACCTTAGGTAAGAAAAAAGAACCAACAAAAGCAATAAAAAACCACCAAATATATGTAAAATTAAATGAAAACTTATAAAATCAATAGTAAAGACCAAATATACTAATAATACTTAAATACATACACATATACACACCTGTTCTATAATTTTGTCTACATCTTGAATACCTACCTTTATTGTATACTTTATTTTTACGTAAAAATTGAAACTCAAATTTATTTGATGTATTAATATTTATGAATTTATTTAGGCTAGATGAAGTGTGTTTAGGTATTAATAGTGTACAAGTGTTACTTTTAGTGGGTGATTTCAAAAAATAAGATACTTTAACTATTTTTAAAATACGGAAATTTTTATAATTAATCATAAAATTTAAATCTGTGTATAATTTAAGTCTTTTTCTTCACATATCAATGATAAATAATTTTCGATCAGTAATTTTAGTTTTACCAGTCATTATGTAATATTTTTTTCAAAAATAACTAAACCAAGTACAAGGTTTTTTATTTTTTTTAAAAAAAACATGATATTTAAGAATAATATCATCGTTGTTTAAATAATCAATATCTAATGATAATATTTTTTTGGTTTTAGTTATAAAAAAAATACACACAAAAAGATAACCAATAACCTCTAATAAATTTTTTTTAAAAAATGATAAAAAAAATCTCTTAGACAATAACTTAAAAAAACAAACGAGTGTAAAAAACTTAGATACATCAGTAAAACCAGTATGTATAAATACATTATAAAGTGCTTTAACAAAATTTATATTAATTGTGTGGTTAACTTTACCATTTTTTTGTATATATGATAACTTTTCGATAAAAAACATTAAATTAAATTAATTTGAATAAAAAAGTAAAAAAGAAAAATTAAAAAAGTTAAACATTTTTAAATGTCTTAATTTTGATAGAATTTCGGTAAAGGTTCTCAACCTAAAACTAATAATAGTAGATGAGTGTCTCCTGTTAAAAAATTGTGTTGGTCATACAAGCTCAACTAGTGAACTAAGTAAAATTAATTTTAAAAATGAGTACAACATAACAACAACAAAAACGTCTTCTAAAAAACTAAGTAGATGTACATCAAAATCAAAATAAGTAAAAAAACTAAACACTTTAAATTAACTATTAAATTAAACATATATATGATATACTCCACCAACAGGTTCCCCTACCAGTACCTTGTGTCAACTTCACTCAAATTACTAATAAACTTATAAACAAAATAATAAATCTTTATGCTAGATATTTGTTTGTTTTCCAAATTTAATAATTTTTCGAGCGTGATGGGCGGTGTGTGCAAAATTTGACTATTAATTCACCGTAACATGCTCTTTACGATTACTAACGATTTCGTCTTCATGTTCTCGAATTTCAGAGAACAATCTGAACTAAGATAATTTTTAAAGATTGGCTTCAAATTACTTTTTAGCAACTTTTTGTTTTTACCTTTGTAAAACGTGTGTAGCCCAACATATAAGGATCATAAGGACTTGACTTCAATCTTATTAACAAAAAATTAAAATATAATAACATTTGTTTTTAGAGTTGCGTTCGTAAATAAAACTAAATTTTACATCTTAAAACACGAACTGACGACAGCCATGCAATACCAACTAAACCTAATTATGTTTAATTTTAAATTATATTACAGTTTGTTTTAAATGTTGGTAAGGTTTTGCGTGGATTATCGCATTAAACCACATATTCCACCGTTCGAACAAATTCCCGCCAATTTTGTTGAGTTTCAACCTTGCGATTGTACTACCCAGGTGAAGTAATTTCGTTAGATATTTTACTTTTAAATAAAATAATACTTATATTTTACAGTATAGACTAGTAGGGTCTCAAATCCTATTTATTAACTATACTTTCATGCATCAGTGTCAGTTAGTTATAAAAAATTGCATTTGCCATTAGAAGTAATTTTAAACTGTAAGTATTTTATCACTAATTTAAAATTTCTATTTTTTTCTAAAAAACTCAATTTTTTTAAACTAAATACAAACCAAAACTACTTTAATAGTATGTATTATAATTTAAAAAAAACCTACGCATCCTATACACCCAATCAATACGAACAACGCTTGTTACTCATGTATTACCGCGGCTGCTGGCACATGTATTGGCCATAACTTCTATTCAATTATAATAACATTATTTTAAATCACGAACAAACTTTACAGTAAAGACCTTCATCATTTCCACTAATTTGCTGGGTCATACTTTAGTACATTGCCCAAAATTCCTCACTGCTGCCGGGGGGGGTGGGGTTGTTTTCATACCCCATGTGGCTGATAGACCTTTAAGATCAACTAAACATTATTGACTTATTTATAAAAATAAATATCTAATATTGTTTGTAATTTTTAAAAAAACGTTTTGAAAAATTAAATTATGTTAGAAAAAGCTTAACTAAATATGATTTTTAAGACTACTTAAATAAAAGTGTTAAAATTACAAAAAGCTTTTAAAAAAGGTTAAACTATACTAATAATTTGCTTAATTCTTAAGCGTATTTTTATAAAATATACAAATATTACTCACCGTTACGCTAAATAAAAAATTTTATTTTTAACTTGCATGTGTTAGGCATTTAGTTAGCGTTCGTTCCAAGCTAAAATCACACTCAAAATGAATAAAATGATAACATCCTTTTTTTTAGTTAACGGTAATTTGAAAAACTACCAAGAAAACTTTCTAGAAAAATACTTACTAACGGGCATTTTAACCTTATCATTATTTTTTGGGAACAAAAATTTTGGTAAACCAAATGTATGTCACCAAACTAAAAAATGTTCAAATGGTAAAGCACATACCCTAATAGGCATATGATGGTGATATCTACCACAAACTTCAGCACATTGACCATAATATAAACCAACATTATCAATATACAATGTGTGATGTGTTGCTCTACCAGGTAAACAATCCATTTTTAAACCTAAACCCGGTATATGTCAAGAATGAACGACATCAAAAGAGTTTGTTATGACAGTGATATTTACGTGAGCAGGTAGAACTAACACCCTACGTGACCTTAAAAGTCTATTCCATGTTGAAACTTTAGTTGTATCTAGTCTAGCTTTTGTTTTCTTTACTAACCTGTACTGTTTTGTTGGATTACCGAAGTTCTCATCTATAATTGATAAATTTTTTAAAAATGGATTACCAGAATACAATTCAGATTTATTAGAATACTTATCAATAAAGTTAATATTTTTTCTAACTATATTTACTCTTTGATTGTATCTTTTTTGTTTAAATGTTAAATATACAGTTGGTTTTATTGGTTTATGACCTAAAGTAGACTTAACCTCATTAAATCTAAATTTAAACAACTCTATTTGAGAGTCGTTTACAATACCTGTGTGCTTTTGGTGAAAAAATAAACTAGAATTTAAACCCTTTAAAATTCTTATTGGTGTTGTTTTACCAGAACTTCTTTTTAATATTCTAGTTTCATCATCTAGTTCAGGATGTTGATACGCACCAGTATTTAAATCAAAATCATTTAAAACACTAGAACCGATAAATGAGTTTATTGATTTATACTTATTAACAAATAAATACCTGAAGACAGAATCACTAAGAAGTTGAAACCTACTCTCTTTTCTTTGAAACTGATCTTTGTGTAATAGAGTATTTTTGAATGATTTTGAATCATCACCAAAATTTAGTAAAATTAAATCTTTTTCAAAAAATTTATTTTCTTCACTTAATTTAAAAAAACCGCTGTCTTTTTTAAATATGTTGTTCGATTCTAAAAAAACATCAAGCGATAAAATACTATTGTTACTACCAGACAAACTGCTAAAAATACTATCAGGTTTTTTATCTAAGTAACTTTGATTTACTAATAAGTTTTTAGAACCAACAAGACTTCTCTTAAGTGTTGTTTTAGAGTTATTGATAAACTCTGATCTATAAACTTCAACTGGTGTACTAGCATTAAAGGAGTTTTTTTTAGTTGATTTTTTATTTAAATCAAATCAAAACTCTTTTGATCAATTACTACACGCTCTTATTTGCATAATGTGTAGATAATCTTCAGCTGTTTGTAAATCACCAAACGTAGAAAATTGTCATTTATTTCTACCTAAATTACGTGGGGTTGAGAATATATCAGCAACATTCCTTAAATCTAGTTTATAAATTCAATACCATTGTTTAGCTCTCACCCTTAAGGTAAATAAACTAGATTCACTTTGCCACTCAATCAATTTCAAAATAAAATTAGAGTTAATTAAAATATTAATACACCAAGTAACAGGTATTATACAAGTTAAAAGATCACCTCATTTACCGTGTGGTCTTAATGTAGATGCTATACGTGGATTGAATTTAAGAGTTCTATATCTAAAGACTCTAGCAACAAGTAAATAATAAAGAACCCATAAAAATGAGAATCAAAATCACCATCAATACTGTCATTGTGTTAGGTGAATTAAAACATCAGCCTTGTTATTAGAAAAACCCATATTAAAATTATGCATATAAGATACCTCAGTTAAAATATTTCCCCACATTACAGTGATAATAAAAATAAAATAAATAATAAAAATAATAAAAATAAAATAAGATAAGATAAATATAGAATTAAGTTTGCTATACTACTTATTTTTCTATAACAAGAAAAAAATTGAAAAATAATAATTATAAGAACTACTACGTTTACGTATGAAAAATTAAGTAAAAACCCGTTAAAAGAACTCGAGAAAGAAAAATAATTCGAAAGATTTGTTGTATTCATATAATCACTAAATAGAAAATTACAAGATAAAAAAGAATAAAACAACAAATAAACCATAACGTAAGCAGATACAAATAATAACAATATAGATATATTTCCAGCGATTGATGAGTTAGAATAAAAACTAGAATTATACGAAGTAGAATTTAAATTAGTGTATAAGATTTTCTCACCTTTTTTAAAATCACAAAATGTATAATTTACTAAACGAAAAGAATAAAATAAACCCGAAAAAGCACCCAATAATGAGTGGAATAATACAAAGTAATAAAGATAAATATGATTTTCCAAACTTAACAATAATAAATGTTTTATAAAAAAACCAAATGTAAATGGTAGACCAGCTAAATTTAAAACACCAACTATAGAACAAAAATATTCAAACGGTAAATATTTTAACAACCCACCCATTCTTCTTGTATCTTGATACCCACGCGAAATACGTAAGACGTTACCAACACACATAAAGACACCGGCTTTAAAAAAACCGTGGACATATAAATATAGTATAGTAAATTCATTCATTTCTGTAGAACAAAGAACCATTAAAAAACCGCAATGACTGATAGTTGAGTAAGCTAAAGTTTTTTTAATATCAGATTGAGCAACAGCGCAGATACCACCATAGGCAGCAGTTAGTGATCCGACTAAAGGTATAATAAGTTTACTGTATTGAGTACAATCAAAAATAAAATTAAATCTGAGCAATAAATAAACACCAGCAGAGACTAAAGTTGCTGAGTGAATCAAAGAGGAAGCTGGTACGGGAGCCTCCATAGAATCTGGTAATCAAGTATGCCCACCTAGCTGAGCGGACTTAATGAAAGCAGCACCTACAAGACTTAATGATATAAACTCAATAGAACTGATAGGTGTGGTGGTTAAAAAAAAAAAAACATGTTGTTCGTTTTTATGTACTTGAGTATTTAAAGATAAAATGTCAAAGGTATAGTATATATTATACGATGATAATAAAAACATAAACATAAAAAAATCACTTACTTTATTGAATGTAAAAGCTTTGAATGCTGATTTTAATGTGGCTGTTTTGGTTGTTCAAAAATTAATTAAAAAAAAAGATGTCAAACCTATTAGCTCTCAACCCAAAAAAAGCATTATAGTGTTACCAGAGCAAACTAAAAAAATCATACTGATAACAAACGATAACAAAAATAATAAGAATCTATCGACTAAAGGTTCATACCTAAAATAAGAAAAAGCATAAATAAAAACGAATAATGCTATAGTAGTTGTAAGTAACATAAAACTAAAAGATATACTATCTATAAAAAAATAACAATCAATATTTATATTTAAACCTAAAAAAAACCAATTAAAAAGTTTTATGTAAAAAACATTTTGGTATACAAAAATAGATTTAAAGTAAGATAAAAGTGATAACCAAAAAAAAAACAATGAAAACAGATTTAAATTAAAAATACCGTACAAACCTAAATATGAAAAGAAAAACCAACTCACAAATACAGTCGAGAAAAAAAAAAAACCAAAAAAAAAAAAAAGTGGTGTTTCTAAACAATTGAAGCTTTTTATTAAAAAATTATCGTATAAACTTAAAAGTGTTAACTTGTGGTGAATATCACTACAATTATCAAAAAAAGTAGGTAAAAAAATACTACAATCTACTATATCATCACCTACTGCACAAAAAGTTGCATAAGAATTCACCCAATACCAATTAAACACAAACATAAAAAAATCACCAAATAAAAAGGTAAAATCGATATTAGACAAACCAACACCATAAAAGATGGTATAAAAATATAAAAAAAAATTATCTGGGTTTAAAAAAAAAAAAAAAAGTGGTAAATCAGTTATTGTAAATAAATCCAAAGCAATAAAGGTTTTTAAAAAATCTAAACAAACATATTTAGATAAAAAACCTCAAAAAATAAAATGAAAAAAAAAAAAATAAAAATAAATAAAAAAAAAAATTTTTAGAAACTTGAGTATAAGTTTTCTGTAAAAAGTTCGCTTGCGATACAGACGTAAAAAAAGAAAATTTAAAAAAATCACATAAATATAGGAGCATACACTTTTTAAAGAAGAGAAAAAAAAACCAAAAAAAAATAAAAAGGTTTTAAAAAAAAAAGAAAAATAAATAAATAAAATTTTGATTAAATAAAAGGACCATAACTTACATATATAAGAACTATAAAATTTTTTAAAAGCGGGTTTTAGGAACTCGCAAAAAAAAAATCACGGTAAAGTTATAAATATAAACAAAAATCAATTCACAAAATACAAAAAAAATTTTTTAAAAAAGGATATGTATGTGGTATAATTAGTTTCAATGTAACTAACCAACAAACTAATAAAGTTTAACACTGATGTTGTTAATTTTTTAAAAAAACCCAACGAATATTTATATATAGTAAAAAAAAACTTTTGATTCATTATTGATTTTTAAAAAAAATGTATAAAACCTAAGGGGAGGTATGATTCTAAATAAATCAAATAAAATTTTAAGGTAAAATTTAAATGCAAAATATTTTCAAAAAAAATCAATACCTACTTTATCGTTTGAATAGACAACGCTAACAAAAAATTATATTACAGTACAATATTTTAAATTTTTTGTAAGTATATGTTTTTTGTTAGTTTGTGGTGATTCGAAACTTGATTAGTCTTAATAAAAACATAATATAAAAAGTATTCTAATACTAGTGGTCTTCTTAGTGAAGGGAATGCTAAATAACATAAAATAAAACAATCAGCACAAAATAGACCTCAATTACCACCTAATCTATTATAAAAACGGCCGTATGGTAAAAACGATGACCCATATAAACAACACATTACAAATAATGTGTAGGTTGTTTGA
>Ga0214182_1000453_pt1 | contig 15993 bp, 16 predicted proteins | sample TroBogEpilimnion_8_FD_153020 | JGI IMG/M metagenome (GOLD analysis project Ga0214182, IMG submission 153020) | Freshwater microbial communities from Trout Bog Lake, WI - 14NOV2007 epilimnion | ecosystem: Environmental > Aquatic > Freshwater > Lake > Epilimnion/Euphotic zone | place: Trout Bog... | reverse complement strand
TGGCGCCTGTCGAGCCTGTGGCCCCTGTCGAGCCTGTGGCTCCGGTCGAGCCTGTGGTGCCCGTCGAACCGGTGGCGCCTGTCGAACCGGTAGCGCCGGTCGAGCCAGTCGCTCCGGTCGAACCGGTGGTGCCCGTCGAACCGGTGGCGCCCGTCGAGCCAGTAGCTCCGGTTGGGCCGAACGGCCCGCCGCCGTCGACACCCGGTACGGTGATCGTCGCGGTGCCAGTGGCCCCGGGAGTCACCACGAAGTTGCTCGCCGAGGTGAAGTTGCCGACGAATGTCACGGCATCCAGGATGTTGCCGCTGCCGTCCTCCAGCTCGACCGTCGCTTCGCCATTGCCCAGAACGACGGTGGAATTCGTCGCGGACACGGCGGCGCCGAGGCCTTGCAGCACCAGCGTGTCGCCATTGACGAAGCCGTCGATCGAGGCCGCGTCCTGGGACGCGGCGACCTCGGTCACCGTCTGAGCCAGCGATGAGGTGCCATCATTGATGAAATTGACGATCTCGCCCGCCGAGACGCCGACATTCGCGCCGAAGGTCAATGAGGCATTGTTGCCGTACAGATCGAACGACCCAGCGCCGGTCACATCCAATGTGCCGCCGAACGTCGCGGAAACGCCGCCGCTGCCGCCCACGATATCCACCGCGCCGTCGTTTTGGAACGTATCGGTGCCGCCGGTCGCGGCGCCCAGCAGGCTCCAGGCGATCGGCGAGCCTTGCGAGATCAGATTGTTCGTCGCGTTAACGAAAATCTGGCCGCGGTTATCGAAGGTCAGTTCGCTGAGGTAAGCGCTGGCGCCGTTGGCGGTGTCGCTAATTGTCCAGGTGCTCGTGCCCGTTCCGGTACTCTGCTTCAGCGTCGTAGGCGTCAGGATGGTGTCCGAGCCGCTGTCGTGATTGTACAGTGTGTAATAGACGCCGGTTCCAAGGCTAGACGCGGGCGTGCTGTGGCCGCTCCAGGACAGTGCATCCGACCATGAATCGAGCGCCGCGCGGGCCGTGAAGACGCCGGTCGCCAGCAGGAACAGATCGGTTCCGCTCGAACCGTCGAAAGCCGTCGTGACGGTCGTGTTGGAAGCATACGAGCCTGTGAGATGAAGGTTGAATGCGCCGCTGCCCGTTGTGACGGTCAAGTTATTGGTGATGTTACTGAACGAAACATTGCTTATAGACAATGTTCCGATATTCGCCAGATCGATCGCATCCGAACTGTTGACAACCATACCGGAGATGGACGCGGCGAAACCGCCAAGCAGATTGCTTGCAATTGAGGTACTGGTCAGATCGAGCGTGCCGGACGTGCCTACGAAGGTGACGACGTCGCCGGAAGCGACCGATTGGTCGATCTTCAGCACCGAGCTCGCAGTGTTGGCGATCTCGAGGCCGGTTACCGTCGTCGCCGTGATCGCATTGGCGAGATCCAACGTGCCGCCCGACGCCAGCACGACGCCGCTGCCCGACACCGCGCCGGCGATCGTGCCCGAACCGCTAATCGTGCCGGCGTTCGAAACGCCGGCAGTGTCCGTCAGCGTGCCGCCAGACAGCGTGATCGTGCCACCGCTGCTGTTGACGATCGCCGACGACGTAACAGTCAGCCCTGCCCCACTCGCGACCGTGATCGCCGCCGCGTTGGTCAGGCCGGTGCCGATGGTCAGTGTGCCGCCGGTCACCGACAGCGTGCCCGTGGTATTGCTCACCGACCCGGACGCGGGGACGATGCTGCTGGTACCGGCGCTCGTGATCGTGCCGCCGTTGTTGGTCAGGCTGCCGCTGCTGAAGGTCAACGTGCCGCCGGACAGCGCAATCGTGCCGCCGGAGACCGTTTGCGATCCGGTCATGGTGACCGACGCGCCGATCGACAGTGTCTGGTTGGCGTTGGTCAGCGAGATCGGTGCGACGTTGGTGGCCGTCGCGGTGAAACTCAACGTCGACGCCGAACCGGTGGAAATCGCCAGCGACGCGCCGCCGGAATAACCGCCGGAGAGCGTGAGGGTCCCGCCCGACGCGGTGATCGAGCCGGTGCTGGATCCGGAAATCGCACTGGCAAGAGTGCCGTAGCCCGACAGGGTCGCCGGCGAGGTCAGGAGTAGCGCGGTGCTGCCGGCCAACGTGCCGCCCTGCATCGAAATCGATCCGCCGGTGGCGGAAATTCCGTTGTTGACGGTCAGCGTCCCGCCGGTCACCGACAGCGCACCCGAGGTTATGGCGACCGCGCCGGATGCGGTCGTGATACTGCTGGTGCCGCTGCTGGTGATCAGGCCGCCGCTGTCGGTCAGGCCGCCCGTGCTGAAGCTCAACGTACCGCCAGCCAAGGAAAGCGTGGCGCTTCCGGAGACCGTTTGCGCCACGGCCATCGTGACCGAGCTGGCAATTAAGAGTGTTTGGTTGCTGTTGTTCAGCGTGATCGTATTCGCGAGCGTCCCGCCGCCGCTGAGTTCCAGCGTCGAGCCGGACACGTTGGATATCGCGAATTTGGCGCCGGACGCGACCGAAGCGGTGACATTCAGCGTGCCGCCCAAGGCGGTGATCGTACCGGTGCCGCTGTTGATCTGACCGGCGATGGTGGCATAGCCCTGGACCGTGCCGCCGTTGACGGTAAGGCCGTTGGTCAACGCCGATCCCGTCGTCGTGGTCAACGTGCCGCCCAGCAGGTTGACGGTGCCGCTGGTGATCGTGACCAGGCCACCTGCCGTTACCGAACCGCCAGACAACGTCAGCGTCGCACCCGACAGGGTGATGCCGCCCGTAGCGGTCCAAGTGCCGCTGGCCGATTCAGTGAGGCTGCCGGCCGACAGAGTTGCCAACCCGGTCGAGGTTAACGCGGCGTTGAGGTTGACCGCCCCACCCGACACACCCAGCGTGCTGCCCGCGGCCAAGGTGCCGGCGGTAACATTCACGGTCGCACCGCTGAACGTCGCCGCGCCGGATACTGTCAGCGTTTGTCCGCTGCTATTGACGGTGACCGTCCCAGCGCTCGCGGTGACCGCGCCGGAGATGGTGCCGTATCCCGACAGCGCGCCGGTACCGCTGACCGTGACAACGGCTGTGTTCGCCACTGTGCCGCCGGCGAGGACGAGCGAACCGGATGACAGTGCGGTGGCGGTGGCGCTGCTCAAAGTCAGCGTGCCCGCGACGTTGACCGTCGCGCCGGAGATCGTCTGTGCGGCCGATATGGTTAGCGCGCCGCCGTTGGCGACCGTCAGAGTCTGACTGGATCCGTTCAGCGTGATTGCCGTGGCCTGAACCGCGGTACCCGTCAGGTTCAGGACGCTATTGGTCACATTGGCGACAGCGAGCAGGACCGTGCCGGTCGTAATCGTACCAGCTACGTTCAGCGTTCCCCCGGATGCCGAAATGGTCCCAGTGCCGCTTGTCGCCGTCCCGGCATTCACGGTGCCGAAACCGGAGATCGTTCTACCGGAGGCAACCGTGAGGGTCGTCGCGACCGTCAACGTACCACCCGCCATGGTGAGCGTGCCGGCCGAGAAATTCAACGTGCTGCCAAACGCGAGCGTGCCCGAGCTGACTGTGACCGACGCGCCGCTGAACGCCGCCGCACCGGATACCGTCAGGGTATTGCCACTGCTGACCGTCACTGTCCCGCTGCTCGCGGTAAGCGCGCCGGAGATCGAACCGGAGGCGGTTCCCAGCGCCAACGTTCCGCCGCTGACCGTGAAAAGGCCGGCGTTGTTCGTCAGCGTGCCGGCGAGATTCAGAGTGCCGGCCGACAGGGTGAGGGTACTGCTTAAGGTCAGCGTGCCGTTGACGTTAACGATCGCGCCGGCGATGCTAATCGTCGCAGCGCCAGTCACCGTCATGAACGCGCCGGACGAGATCGTGACCGTCGACGCGCCCGACACCGCCAGCGTGTTGCTCAGGGCCAGCGTGCCGGCAGTGACATTGACGGCCGCGCCGCTGAACGTCGCCGCGGCGGTTAACGTCAGCGTTTGACCGCTGTTGTTAATCGTGACCGACCCGCCGCTCGCGGTCAGCGGGCCGCCGATCGTGCCGTAGCCGCTGATGGTGGCGGTGCCAGTGTTAGAGACGCCGCCGGTGCTGCCGCCGGTGATCGTGCCGCCTGCCAGGGTGATGGCGCCAGCGCCGCTGTTGACGACGGAGCTGGCCGCGGCGGCGCTCGCGGTGACCGAACCGCTTCCCACCGTGATCGTGCCGCCGCTATTGGTGATTCCGCTCGCGGTGGCGAGAGTGCTGGTCAGCGCGCCGGTGCCGTTCAGCGTGATCGTGCCGCCGGTGTTGTTGGTGATGGTGCCGGTCGAACTCAACGTGTCGCCAGTGGCGACGGTAATGATGGCGCTGTTGGTCAGCCCGCCGTTCGCGGTCAGGGTCGCGGTCGTACCCGTGACGGCAATCTTCGCGCCGAGCGTGTTGGTCACCGCGCCGGTCAGCGTGCCGTTGCCGGTAATGGTTGTGCTGGCGCCAGTGTTCGAAATGCCGGCGAGGCCGTTAATCGTGCCGCCGGCGGTCAACGTGATCGTGCCGGCCGCTTGGTTGACAACGGTGCCGCCCGCGCCCGTCGCGCTGATCGTCCCGGTGGACGTCACCGTGATCGTGCCGCCATTATTGGTAATCGCACCGGCGGCGGCTTTACTGCTGGTCAGAATGCTGCCGGCGCCGGTGAGCGTAATCGCACCGCCGGAATTGTTTGTTATGGCCGCGGAAGAGCTTAACGTATCGCCAGCGGCGATATTGATGGTCGCCGTGTTGTTCACACCGCTGTTGGCGGTCATCGTCGTGGTGGTGCCGGTGACCGAGAGCGTCCCGTTGGATTGCACGGTCACGAGGCCGGTCAGCGTGCCGGCACCCGTGATGTTCGCGCCTGTCCCGGAGATTGCGATGCCGTTCGTCGCGGCAGAGAGCGTGGCACCGGTCGTCATCGTGACCGTGCCGTTGACCGTGATGTTGCCGGTCGCGCTGGTGACGGTCAGGGTTCCGGTGCCGCCCAAGGCAACCGTGGAGCCAGTCCCGATCGACGCTCCGACGCTGGACCCGGTACCCCCGAGGGTCAGCGTGGTCGCGCCTGAAAAAGTCAGCGTGTTAGTGCCAGTCATCGTCAGCGAACTGACGGTCGAATTGGCACTGATGGTAGGCTGATTGGCGGGAGTCCCGCTGATTACGATGTCATCGGTGGCGCCCGGCACACCGCTCGGGCTCCAGTTCCCAGCGGTCGCCCAGGCATTGGTGCGGCCAAGCCAGGTTTTGGTCGCCATCACCCCCCGATACCCAGCCACCCCCGCATCCGTCAGCGGCCCGCGCGCGCCCCCCGCGACCGTCCAAGCCCCGCCTCGCTCGGCTGCCCCAACCAGCCCCTCCGAACCCGCGACGTCCACGCCCGAAGCGTCGGTCAGCCGAGCAACCAGCGCCGCACCGTCCACGCCGGCGGCGGCGAAGCAGCTCCACAGCCGCAAATCGCCGCCCGGACGCAGCGCCGCGCCGATCCGGGCCAGGTCGTCGGCCTGATCGGCCAGGGTTTCCGCGGTTCAGTCTCCGCCCGCGAACGCCACGCGCCCGGGCGCGCCATGGGCGACGATATGGATCGTGGACACACCGCGGCGGCACTCCAGCGCCTCCGCCATCTGCCGCGCGGTCGGTCGTTGCGAATCCAGCGTAATCGATTCCACTTCGGGCCGGGTCGCATTCAGCAAAAAAGCGGCGTCGCCGACTCCGGGATCGACAAACATAACCTCGGGATAATGCGGTCCGACCGGTTGCCGGGGCCGGGAATGCGAGCAGTCGGACATTGCAGAAAAACTACTATAAGTTGTATTAATAGGAATATTGCTATTATAGATAGTCTTCGGAAAATCAGCGAAAGACGCCAGTCCGGCAGAATGCGCGCGAGCCCCGTTGCGATGCTTCATTCCGGGACTCCCGGCGCGCCGGTTCGAGTCGGCCCGGATTTTGCGGGGCTTTCAAGGTTCGCGGAAACAGCGACGTGCCATATAATCTGCCCCGCGACGCTCGAGAGACGCATGAAATCCCCGCTTTTCATCGGCCCAGCCGATATATCCCTGCCTCCGAGCGAGACAAATCCGATATTTGCAACGCCTATCGGTCGACAGCGAAGAAGTCAAGCATATCTCTGGATTATAACGGGCTCCAAAGCGGCGCTTTTTTGTCGCTTTTATTCAACCTGACATGGCCGATTCAGCGACCCGAGGCCGCCTTCGCGGTTGCAAAAGAAAGCATAAATGCACACCGCCGCGGCAAATCGCAACTGATGGACAACTTCGGATCCCGCCAGGCCGGGTTCCGCGTTATCGATACATCGTCTTCACTTTTCCGTTACGGCACAGCACCGCGGCCCGCGATCGCGCGTAACAGCGCTCGGGCAGCCCCAGGTCCTACCGCACAAGCGCGCCCAGCAAGGAGTCCAACCGCAGCCGCCCTTCCGTCGTCGCGATCAGGCGGCCGGTGTCGTGCGTCATGTAGTCGGCCTCTATCGCCTGCCGCAGCACGTCGCTGTCGATCGCACGTTCCAGCGCGACGCCGGTGCGGGCGGTAAACCGAGCGATATCGATGCCCTCGGTGAGACGCAGGCCCATGAGAAGCATTTCCCGCGCCTTCTCCTCGGCCGCCAAAGACGAGTCATCGGTGGTGCCGTGACCGTCCCGTTCGACCCGTTCGGCCCAAGGTTCCGGCGCTCGGTGGCGGCGGGTGGCGCGGAGGTCGCCTCCGACCGTCACGCGTCCATGCGCGCCAGGGCCGATGCCGGCGTAATCGGCATAGCGCCAATACGCCAGGTTATGCCGGCTTTCCGCGCCGGGCTTGGCGTAGTTGGAGATTTCGTAGGGCAGCAGGCCGAAACGGGCGGCTTCGTCGGCGGTGGCCTCATACAAAGCAGCCGCGTCGTCGTCCTCCGGCAGCACAATGTCGCCGCGGCGGTGCAGGGCCTCGAACGCGGTGCCGGGCTCGATGGTGAGCTGGTACAGCGACAGATGGTCCGCCGCGAGCGCCAAGGCCGCCCGCAATTCGCCGCGCCAGGAGGCCTCGGTCTGGCCGGGGCGGGCGTAGATCAGGTCGAAGGACAGGCGGGGGAAGATGGCGCGGGCGGTCTCCAGCGCCGCGATGGCCTGGGCGGCGGAGTGCTGGCGGCCGAGCATGCGCAGCGCCTCCGTGTCCAGGCTTTGCACGCCCAACGACGCTCGGTTCACCCCAGCGGCGCGGAAGGCGCGGAGTTTAGCGGCCTCGACGCTGGTGGGGTTGGCTTCGAGCGTGATTTCTATGTCGGGGGCGGGTTCGAACAGGCGGAACGCATCTTCCAGCAGCAACGCGACGGTTTCCGGCTCCATCAGGCTCGGGGTGCCGCCGCCGAAGAACACCGATGTCAGCCGGCGCGGGCCGAGGCGCGCGGCTTCCCACGCCAGCTCGGCGCGCAGGGCCGCCCGAAACCGTGCCTGAGGAATGCGCTCCCGCACATGCGAATTGAAGTCGCAGTACGGGCACTTGGCGAGGCAAAACGGCCAGTGGATATAAAGCGCGATGGGTTCCATGGCAGGGGTATAGGCGATGTCGGGCGGGTGCGCGCGCTTTAGGCCCGAACATGCGGCGGGATGCGCAGCCCCAGTCGTACCGGCACATTCCAGACCTCCCGAGCCTCGCGGACGCGGCGGAAGCCGGTGCGGAGGTAGGTGGGCATGGCGCGGGGGTGGTCGGCGGTGCAGGTGTTGACCGTCAGGCCCTTCACGCCCCGCTGCCGCCAAGCGGTATCCACGGCGTGGCGCAGGAAGCGGTAGCCGATGCCGGTGCCGACCGCGTGCGGCATCAGGCCGAAGTAGCACAGGTTGATGTCGGGCCAGTTGCGGCTGTCGAGTTCGAAGAACCCGGCCGGCTCGCCGTCGTGATACAAAGTGTGGATGGACACCTCGGGGTGATCCAGCCAATCCGCCAGTTCACGGTCCGGCAGCGTGCGGCGGAGCCACCAGACGTAATCCGCGCCCACGGTATTGTAGAGATACCGGTAGAACCCCACCGTCGGGTTCGCGGCCTGGACGACCTGATAGCCCGGCGGCAACGCGGCGGCGCGGTCGGACGGCGGCTTGTCCATCCGCAAGAACGTGACGGTGACCGCGACACGCACCACTGGTTCCATCCCGTTCGTTCCCCCGCCTTTGCTGGATGACAGTTTAGCGGCTTGCGGGGCGGGAGGCGATAAGGGGTATTCTCCCGCCGCGTTAGGAACAGGAAGACCGAAGATGTCCGCATTGCTGACCGAAGAGGCTCGTGCCGACCTAGCCGCCAAGCTGCCGGATTGGGCGCTGGAGAACGACGGTGCGGCCATCGCCCGCACCTTCCGGTTCAAGGATTTCAATGAGGCGTGGGGCTTCATGACCCGGGTCGCGCTGCTGGCGGAGAAACTGGATCACCACCCCGACTGGTCCAATGTGTGGAATACGGTGCGGATCGCGTTGACGTCCCACGATTCCGGCGGGCTGACGGCCCGCGACGTGCGGATGGCCGTGGCGATCGACGCCTTGCTGGCGTGACCGGCCCGTCCTTCCCGGAACGGGCCGCGCTGGTGCGGCGGGCAGCGGCGCGTCTGTGTTTGCGGCTGGGGTGGGCGCCGCTGCATGAGGTGCCTCTGCCGAACGGACGGCGCGCCGATATTCTGGCGCTGCGGCCGGATGGCGGGTTCGTGTGCATCGAGGTCAAGTCCGGCCCGCGCGATTTCCTGACCGATGGCAAATGGCCGGAGTATCGTGGCTACGCCGACGCGCTGTATTTCGCTGTGGATACCGATTTCCCAGCTGAGCTGCTGCCGGCGGAGGTGGGGCTGATCGTCGCTGCGGGGCTGGAGGCCGATGTGTTGCGGGAGGCTCTGTCCCATCCCTTGGCCCCGGCGCGCCGGACGGCGTTGCTGCGGCAGTTCGCGGGGTTGGCAGCCGGGCGCTTGGCGGCGGCGGAGGACCCGGCGGGGGTTGCCGCGGTGCGGTCGTCGCTGCGGGTGGAGTAGAGCGGAATGGTGGCGCTGAGGTTCGCCTTGTCGTTCGAACATAAATGTGCGAATATGCTGCCATGAACGGGGCCGAACTCCTGCGGAAACTCCGAAAGCTCGCGCACCAGCGGGGCATCGATTGCTCGTATGAGCCTCGGCACGGCAAAGGCAGCCATGGGCAACTGCTGTTCGGGCAGCATCTGACCACGATCAAAGACCCGAAAAAGGAAATCGGCCCTGGGCTGCTGCACGCGATGCTGAAGCAGCTCGGGTTGGAAAAGGATGACCTGCCATGACGGCGATGTGCTTCGTCTACCCCTACACGGTGTTTCAAAGCGAAGATGGCGCCTGGCAAGTCCGCTTCCCCGACGTGCCGGAAGCCTTGACCGAGGGCGAGACCGAGGCCGAGGCGCACGCACTGGCGCCCGACGCTTTGCTCGCGGCGTTGGGTGGGCTGGCAAAGCTGCGCCGCCCGTTGCCCATGCCCTCGGCGGGCGGGGCGTGCGCCGTGGTGGTGCCGATGCTGCAAGCCGCGAAACTGGCGCTGTATCTCGCGATGCGGGACCACGGGCTGAACAACGTCACGCTCGCGGCGAAGTTGGGCAAGCATGAGGGCGAGGTGCGGCGGATGTTGGACCTGGACCACCAGACCAAAATCGGCACGCTGGAAAACGCGCTTTGGTTGCTCGGGCGGCAGGTAGCGAGCGAGGTGAGGTTGGCGGCGTAGGTTGGGGAGGTGACCCCGGTTCGTTTGGTGGAGGCGTAACACTTGAGAAGGTCGGGGTATTATGTCGATTTTGTCGAAATTTGTTGCGGTATTCAGCGGCAGTGGACGAGCAAAGCCCGCGGTCGTCCCGGATCGTGCCATGGAGTCGGCATTGGCTATTAGGTTTCCCGCTGCGGCTAATGGCGTCCCAACCGTGCGATTTGACCCCAAACGGGTAACCGAAACCGTCAAAGCCGATCTACGAAAAAATATCCGCAAAATTAAAGAATTTGACGCGGCCCATTTCGACCGAATCTACATTGTCGCTCTTGAATCTATTTCTGTGGGTGGGAACATGGCAATTCTATGCGACGCCATTATGGCACTAAACCTGCCAGATATGACAAAGCAACGGGCTGGTGAAATATCACGAAGTATCAATTTTAAGGCTAAAGCCCTGATGGATCGAGAGCGGCAATCGTCAATTGGCATACAGTATGCTATTTGGATGTACAGCGGAGCACCATGCTGCGTGAATCCCAAAAAGCCTTCGGCCAAGGATGTTCGGCAGGACACGGCTCATAAAGCAGCCGACGGCAAGCGATATGAGGTCGCAAAAGGAATGCTTCTAAACGGCCGTTACAAATGGCCGGGCCAAGATGAAGGATGCAAGTGTGCTTCACGGTCAGTTATTCCTGGTTTAACCGGCGATTTATAGATCGGTTACCATAACAAATATGGAGGAACCTTGGATCACATCCTGTAAAATCGAGTAGAAGGGTGGCCGGGGGTGTAGCGTCGCACGGAGCGGGGCTGGCAATGCGCATTTCAGGCGGAAAAGTGTCGTATGTTCGGATGGGCTTGATACACTACAAATCTGCAAGATACTCTGATCCCCGAACCCCCGGCCCCGCCCGGGTTTCCCGCCGACAATTTTGCGGGCGCTGTGGAGGCGTGAGCGATGCCAAACAAGCGACCGAGTACGGACGGCAAAGACATCGCCGTATCCCGAATGACGTTGTTGGATGCGGCGGCGGTAATCTCGACGGGTGAAGCGCTCGTCTCGGAGGGATTACTCGGCCTCATGTACGAAATTGATCGCGGCGGTTACTCGCTGTGGAACGGATTAGGCTGCTTTCCGCCCCTCAAAGACGCACTTCGATGCAGATTCGCAGAATTGCCTGGAGAAGCCATCATCGCGACAGCGCTCCATCGCCCAACGGGCAGTCGCCGTGTTATGCATCCGGCCGAGTGGCAAACTCTTGATTTGGCAGATCCGCGCTACAACGGCCTGATCCTTGAAGCTGTGAACCCGAATTTTGCACGTCCGGATGTCGAATGGGCAGACGTGACCTTGCCCATTGATGACATAAACCGCGTCAGGGCGGCGGTGCTGGCCGAAGAGAACCGGAACGCGAGATGGCAGGCCGAAGACAAGATTAAGCGAGAGAAAAATGGGACGGCTAATTTCGAGAAATTCATGGCCGGCCTGGAAAATTTCCTCTTTTTCACTGCTGCGCCGAACATCATAGGGAATGCATTCAAAAGCAGAGCAGCCGACACGACGCCCCTCCCCATCGTGGCGCCCTCCGCCGTGAAGCGCAGACATAACGGCACCGATTATCGCGTCCTGGATGGGCCGCTGGTCTCGGAAATGCGAACGCTGATCCAGAATGACAAAGCGCGTTCCCCAGAGGATGCCGCCCGTGCGGTAGTCAAACGCGCGGCGGGACGTGGGGAGGACGCCAGCAAAGTGAAAAGGCTCGCCTTACGTTACCGCACGTCATACCCCGCCCGGTCCTGAAGGGATTCCTGGAATTCGGGTAAGCTCTTACCTCGACTGACAGGACTGGATCATTGGGGTATCGGTAAGGCTTCGTCCGTGTTCAACCTCACACGGACGAAAAGCTATGAACCACGAACCCCTCGCATACCGGATTGACGATGCCAAACGGCTGATCGGCTACGACACAACCCAAACCGTCGACCTGACGTGGTGCGGGACCCTGGACATCCATATCGGCAACCGCGATAGCGCGCAGCTAAGGGGCATTAGAGCACTACTAAGGGCCTTGTGGTCGATGCCACCTTCCCTTCGTATCTCAATTGAGATACACATTAGCCGCACCCACAAAGGCCCCGCCCATGGCGTCGACCACCATGATCCACGTCCGTGTCGACGAAGGCGTGAAGGCACGGTCTACTCAGGCCCTCGCCAAGATGGGCCTGACCGTGTCGGACGCTGTTCGGATGCTGCTCGTCCGGGTCGCGAGCGACCAAGCCATGCCGTTTCAGCTCAAAGTACCGAACGCCGAGACCCGCGCGGCCATGGAAAGCCAAGACCTAACCGGACCATTCGCCACCGCCGAGGACCTGTTTAATGCCCTCGACGCCGACGCCGACCGGTAAGCGCGCGCCCCTTCCGCGCCAGTCCTTCCACGCAAAGGGTTCGCCAAAGATTGGCAGCGGCTGACCCGCTCGGGGCGGTACAACATGAACAACCTGAAAGAGGCGATGTTGCTGCTTATCGCCAACGCAGGCCCAATGGCGGCGGAATGGCGGGATCATGAACTGATCGGCAACTGGTCCGGCCACCGAGAATGCCACATCGGCGGCGATTTTCTGCTGATCTATCGGATCGAGGACGACAGAGTGGTCTTCGTCAGGGCGGGAACCCACGCAGACCTCTTCGGATAACTGTCATGAAATAACGGAAAACCAAGGCGGAATGGTGGAGCTGAGGTCCGTCGAACCGAGCCTCGCGACCTTTCGCGACCGTTCATAAATATCCCTGATTTCCGCCATTTCTAGCGACTTCCGGGCAAGCGCCTTTCGCGCGTTTTCGCTTCCATTCGCCGTTGTCCCCTATTAAATGAGGGGACAGAGTAGGGGACGGACTCGCCGCCCCCCGATGCTTGGAAGCCCAAATCATGCCCAGAAAGGCGGCGGGACTGACGGCATTGAAGGTGCGGACCATCGGCCCCGGCCGCTATGGCGACGGCGGCGGGCTGTATCTGCTGGTACGTTCCCCCGAGGCCCGGTTTTGGCTGTTCCGCTACCGGCGGGAGGGCAAGATGCGCGAAATGGGCCTCGGCCCCGCCGCTGGCCCGTCTGCCGTGTCCCTGGCCACTGCCCGCGCGAAAGCTCGCACGCTTCACGACACCATTCGGGAGGGCCGCGACCCGCTGGCCGAGCGTGACGCGGCAGCGGTCGCGACGAAAGCAGCCGCACAGCAAGCCATGGCCCGCGCCAAGACCTTCCGGGAGGTAACGGCGCTGTATCTCGACGCCCATGAGGTTGGCTGGCGGAACGAAAAGCATCGTTGGCAGTGGCGCCAAACCCTTGAGGCGCACGCCTTCCCGCACATGGCCGACATGCCCGTCGCCGACGTGACAACGGCGCACGTCATGGCCGCGCTTGAGCCGATCTGGCGTAGCAAGCGGGAGACAGCGGGGCGCCTCCGTGGGCGCATTGAGTCCGTCTTGGACTATGCCAGGGCGCGGGAGTGGCGCACCGGAGAGAACCCGGCCCGCTGGCGCGGCCACATCGCCAACATGCTGCCGGCGCTCGGCAAGGCGCAGCGTGTGCAGCATCTTGCCGCGCTGCCGTGGGCGGAAATCGGTGCCTTCATGGCCGAGTTGCGGGGGCAATCCGGGATGGCCGCGCGCGCCCTGGAATTTACCATCCTGACCGCCGGCCGATCCGGCGAAATCTTGGGCGCCCGGTGGTCCGAAATCGACGTGGTGGCAGGGGTCTGGACTGTCCCCGCCGCGCGCATGAAGGCCGGGCGTGAGCATCGGGTGCCATTGTGCGACCCGGCGCTGGCCATACTGCGCGCGCTGTTGCCGCTGCGCGATGCGGAGAGGGGGGATTGGGTGTTTCCCGGCCCCAAGGCGGGCAAGGGGCTGTCCAACATGGCGATGCTGATGCTGCTGCGCCGGATGGGGCGCGGCGACCTGACGGCGCATGGGTTCCGCAGCACGTTCCGCGATTGGGTTGCCGAGCGCACCGCGTATCCGCGTGAGGTTGCGGAGGCTGCGCTGGCGCACACTCTGGGCGACTCGGTCGAGGCGGCATATCGGCGCGGCGATCTGATGGACAAGCGCCGCCGGCTGATGGACGATTGGGCGGTGTTCTGTGGCCGGGCTGCCACGGCGGGAGAGGTGATCCCTATTCGCATGATGGGGGCGTAACATTCTGGAAGGCCAGGGGTATTATGTCGATTTTGTCGAAATTTGTTGCCGTATTCAGAGGCAGTGGAGGAGCAAAGCCCGCCATCGTCCCGGATCGTGCCATGGACCCGGCCTTGGATATTAGGTTTCCTGCTTCGGCTCATGGCCTCCCAACCGTGCGGTTTGACCCCAAACAGGTAACGGAGGCCGTCAAAGTCGATCTACGAAAGAATATCAACAAGATTAAAGAGTTTGACGCGGCCCATTTCGACCAAATCTACATCGTCGCTTTGGAAGCGATTTCCGTAGGCGGGAACCGGGCAATCCTATTCGATGCAATTATGGCACTGAATCTGCCAGATATGACAAAGCAACGGGCCGGTGAAATCTCACATAGTATCATTCGTAAGGCTAACGCCCTGATAAATCGAGACCGACAATTATCGCTAGGTATACAGTATGCAACTTGGATGTACAGCGGAGCGCCATGCTGCGTGAATCCCAAAAAGCCTTCGGCCAAGGATATTCGGCAGGACGCGGCTCATAAAGCAGCTGACGGCAAGCGATACGAGGTCGCAAAAGGAATGCTTCTCAATGGCCGTTACAAATGGCCGGGCCAGGACCTGGGGTGTCGCTGCGTTCACAAGAGCATCATACCGGGAATCGGCGAAGGATGAAGGGGCGACCGAAGCGCAAAGCCGACCTTGGAAAACGAGGGGACAGGCTTATTGTTTCCAGCATGAAGATATTGCTTAACAAGGTGTTACCGAACCTGAAATTACCCTCGGACGGCGATATGCTTCGATTAAGTTTACAAATCGACTCTTTACGATCTGACCTCGATGTAAAGGACCTCCACATCAAGGCGCATGAGCAAATATCGAGTCGGCTGAAAGCGATCCAGACAGCACAGGAAGAATTGGCGAAATACCTGCCCACATTGCAAGATCGCCGGGATTTCCATAGCCGACTTATCCCGGACGCCGGGACAGCGGCGATACAGGGTTTTGAACGACTGCGCGACGCCGTAGAGGTTGGCGAATTCGCAATCAGCGCGCTTTCGGTCTTGGAAAGCATGTCCGACTGGATACCGCCGGGCGTCCATGGCACGGCCCCCAGACCCGCTTGGCCGGACTACCTGGACCGGATGATTGGTGATTTCCGAGCGGCCGTTGAACAGCGCAACCCTAAGATAGGCTGGAAACCGAGCAATGGAACCGGGTGGGTCAACCTCTACCTTGCTGCGATAATCCCGCACGTTACCGGTGAACGCCCAACTGCCGTAGCTGTCAATGCTGAACGGAGAAAAGCCACCCGACTACCAACAAAATAACTTCGCTTTTCTCCGCATTGCGACGCTTCGGTTACCTACGCCAGTTTGCGCCTGTCGTCACAACTGACAGGAGAATCCATGGAAACGGAACCGCTTGCGTACCGGATCGTAGACGCTAAACGCCGCATCGGTGTTGGCACTACACGGCTCTATGAACTAATCGGCGCGGGGCATCTCGACGCCCGCAAGACCGGCAACCGCACCCTGATAACCGCCGAGTCCCTGCGCCAGTATGTGGCATCCCTACCGAAAGCGAACATCCGCACGGGCCAACGGAGCGCATTATGATCGCCTTGGTATCGCTGGCCGAGCCTCTGGCGCTGCTGGTACTTGTCGCCGCCCTCCGCCTCACACAATAACCGCCGGCTCCGACTGGCGGGACCGGCGGCGTATTGGAAGGATGTAGCGTTGCACCCGCATCCTACCGATACGACACGGGAAATGCCAGCACGGATGGCGGGGAGATTGCAAAATGTCCCCCATGTTGACCACGCCCGAACTTGCCGGGCGCCTCGGTTTGAAACGCTACGCCCGGTCATGGCGTGGCCGGTGCCCCGCTTGCGACTATCCAACCACGTTTTCTGTTCGGGCCGGCCGCGACGGGCGCGCGCTGCTGTTCTGTGCGTCCTGTCGGGATCGCGATGCGATAGCCGATGCGGTTGCCAGTGCGATTGGGCAAAACCGTCAACCCGCTCCGCCCTCGATCGGATTTGAAACAGCCCAGCGCCAGCGCAAGCAAGACCGCGCCCTGGCCCTCTGGCGCGGCTCGGAACCCGCGACCGGCACGCCAGCCGACCGCTATTTGACGGCGCGCGGCTTGTCCG
>Ga0214182_1000451_pt1 | contig 16053 bp, 12 predicted proteins | sample TroBogEpilimnion_8_FD_153020 | JGI IMG/M metagenome (GOLD analysis project Ga0214182, IMG submission 153020) | Freshwater microbial communities from Trout Bog Lake, WI - 14NOV2007 epilimnion | ecosystem: Environmental > Aquatic > Freshwater > Lake > Epilimnion/Euphotic zone | place: Trout Bog... | reverse complement strand
TGCCGGACATCCCCGTGCTGAAGCCGAACGAAGCCATGATCGAAGAGGCTATCGCCTTGGCCGGCCCCAAAGCCCGGGTTGGGTTGCTGGCGACCTTCGCGCCGACCCTGGACTCGATGCCGCCGGAGTTCGCGGCCGTGGCGCCGGGTTCCTCGGTGGTGCCGGGCTTGGCCGCCGCCGCGCTGACGGCGCTGAACAAGGGCGACGGTGTCGGGCATGACAGGGAAGCCGCGGCTTCCGCGATGGCATTGAAAGACTGCGACGTGATCGCGCTGGCGCAGTTCAGCCTCGCCCGCGCCGCATCCGCCGTGGCCGAGGCCACCGGGAAGACGGTTCTGACCACGCCGGACAGCGCGGTGCGGAAGCTGCAACGCCTGCTGCTGCGACAGAAGGCGGCTTGATCATGGATATCGCCGCATTCCGAACATCCGTGGCCGGCGAGGCACCACCGGCCGGAATGGGCTTACCGCTGCAAGCCCTGTGGTGGGACGCGAAGGGCGATTGGGGCAAAGCCCATGCCTGCGCCCAGGACGAGAAAACCCCGACCGGTTCCGCCGTGCACGCCTACCTGCACCGGGTCGAGGGCGATCTGTCCAACGCCGGTTACTGGTACAACCGAGCGGGGCGGTCGGCGGATACGGGGCCGCTGGCAGCGGAATGGGATCGGTTGGTGGGCGAACTGCTCGGGGCGTAGGCGGCCGTTACTACCAACCGTCCCAATCATTGACCCACTCCCGTCATCGTCGGGCTTGACCCGACCGCCTCAGGCCAATGAGGTGGCAGTGCTACGGCCGCGCGCCATTCGGCCCTCCGGCCGCAGGAGGTGGTCGGGTCAAGCCCGACCATGACGCATGCGAGATTCGACCGTTTGGGCGGCTGGCATAACTACTGCTTCCGCTCCGCTGTCACTCGCTTCAACTCGGCTGGTGCCTCGAACACGTTTCCCGGCAGCGCGCCATAAGCCACCGCCGTGGCCTCGATTTCCCGGGTTGCCGACACCACGTGCAAGACCACGCCGTCGGCGGTTACGCAGGCTTTCCAGGGTTCGGCCGATCCCGCCGGCACGACGTCCCAATCGGCACAGGACAGCCCCGCCACGGACCGCGTGCCGCCGCGCCGGAATGCCATGTCGGGCGTCATCGTGATCCCCGGCAGCGTCACGCCGACGGCCGGCGCCTCGATCGCGAGTTCGTTCGCGAACACCAGCACCGTCGCGCGGTTCGCCATGCGGTCGATGATCATGCCCTCATACGCCGTCTTGGCATCGTCGAAGATGTAGCTGTCGACCCGCACCTTGAGGCCGGCCTCGGTCTGCCGCACCACTGTCTTGCGCGGGCCGCCCGGCGAAGGCGCACGCACGATCCGGTAGGTCACGGCCACATCGCGGGTCGGCGCCATGACAGGCGCCTCCCCAGCGGCGGCGAGCAACAAAAAGCCGAGCGGCAGGAGTCGGGCGAGGTTTTTCATCGCCCGACTGTAGAACTCGCGGCTGACCCGCTCAATGCGGCAACTGCTCGTCCCGGGTTTCCCGCCCGATCATCATCGCCACGATCGACAGAAGCGCGAAACACGTCATAACCGCCGCCGCTCGGCTGAACTGCCCGCCGAATACACCCACCATCAGGCCGGCGACCAACGGGCCGAAGCTGGTGATGACCCGACCGGAGCCGTTGCAGAACGACACCGCCGTGGCACGCACATGGGTGGGGAACAGTTCCGGCAGATAGACCGCGTGGCCGGAGAATACGCCGAACACGAAAAACCCGAAGATCGGCAGAACCGTCGGATACCAGTCGTAAGTATCCAGCCACAGATAGAGGAACAGGCCGCTGGCGATGGCGCCGACGTTGTAGAAAATAATCGCCGGCCGCCGCCCGAACGCATCGGCGATGAAGCCGAACGCGGCGTAGCCGAACATGCCGCCGATCCCCCACAAGGTCGTGCCATGCCCGACGAAGGGCGCGGCCGCCGCACCGGTGATGCCGCCACGTGCCAGCACCTGTCCCTGGATGGTTGGCAGCCAGATTTGGCTAGTCCAGATCGACAGCAGCGTGCCCAGGCAGAACAGCAGCCCGACGAAGGTGCTGAACCGAATGCCCGGGCTGAACAGCTGCCAAGGCACGAATCCAAGGAAACGTTCCTCCTCGGCGGTTCGGCTGGCCGATGCCTGTAGCGCCTGCCGTCGCGCCTGAACGACCTGAAAGCGTTCCGGTTCCTCCATGCCGCGGCGCAGCGCCAGCAGCGCGATGGCTGGCAACACGCCGGCCAGCATCACATAGCGCCAGCCGTAAGGGCCGACATAAGCATAAATCTGCCCACCGATCAGGTTGCCGACCGCGCCGCCGGTCATCATGAAGCCCAGCACTTTGGCGCGATTCGATTCGGCGAACGCCTCGGCGACCAGCGGGATCCCGACCACGATCTCCGCCCCCGTGCCGACGCCGGTGAAGAACCGGTAGATGCCGAACATGGTGGTGTCGTGCGCGATTCCCTGCAGGCCGGTAAACACGCCGACCATGATGATGCTCAGCGCCAGAGTGCGCACCCGGCCGATATAGTCTGCGACGATACCGAAGAAAAATCCGCCCAGCGCCCAGCCCAGCAGCCCAGTCATGCTGAGGATGCCGCCGACCCGCCCGATATCCTCGACGGTTGGTTTGCCGCCCAACAGCTCGATCAGCGCCGGCCGCAAGACCAGCGAGAACAGGCCGAAATCCGTGCTGTCCAGCGACCAGCCGAGCCAGGCGACGAGAAAAATTTGCCATTGGTAGCGGGTGATGCCGCGCATCCACCCGAAGCCGCCGTCACCGGTTTTCGCCGTCTGACTCATTATTCCCTCCCGTTGCGCCGCTTTGGGCGATTTGTCTTCGACTGGTCACACGTTACGGGGGTTGGCGGGGTGGCGTCCAGGGGGTTTCCCATGCGCTTTGCGGGCAAAACCGCTTGACGGTGCGGGGCGCCGCTTATATTAACGAACAGTCGTTAATCAACGAGGCCCCCATGCGCGAACACGGCGGGAAACGGGACACCATCAAACAGCAGGCCCTGCGCCTGTTCGCCGAACGCGGCGTCGACGCGGTGTCGGTGCGCGACATCGCCGCGGCTTGCGACATGAAGGCGCCGAACCTCTACGCGCATTTCGCGTCGAAGGAGGCTTTGGTCCACGACCTGTTCCATGAGGGCTACGGCGAGTACGGCGCGCTTCTGGCCGCCGCCGCTGGGGGCTCCGAACCGTTCCGCGTGCGGCTGGGACGGATGATGCGGGAGATCTGCCGCCTGCACGACACCGACACCGACCGGTTTCGTTTCCTGGTGATGACCCAGCACGGCTACCTCGCCAGCGTTGCCCGCGACGAGCGCAACCCGGTGGAGGTCATCTGCCGCGCCGTCGCCGCCGCCATGGACAGCGGCGAAATCCCTCGGCGCGACCCGGACCTGATGGCGCTGGCCATCATCGGCATCATTGTCCAACCCGCGACCGGGCGCCTGTACGGGCGCCTGACCGGCGGGCTGACCGAACGCGAAGACGAACTGATCGCCATGGCCTGGAGGGCCCTGTCGTGAACCCCTTATCGCTGCTGAAATCCCGCCGCCTCTGGCCGCTGATTCTGGCGCAGTCCTGCGGTGCCCTGAACGACAACCTTGTCAAAAACGCCATGGTCGTCCTCGCCATCTTCAAACTCGGCGCTGGAGGAGCCGGCCTGTCGGCCGCCGCCGGGGCGTTGTTCATCGCACCCTACATTTTGGTCTCCGCCACCGCCGGCAAGATCGCCGACCGCTTCCCCAAACCTCAGGTCATCCGCCTGTACAAAGCCGCCGAAGTCGCGCTGATGGCCGCCGCCGCGGCGGCTTTCCTGGCCGAAAGCGTCGCGGGCCTGTTGACGGTTCTGGTCGGCCTCGGCGTGCAGGCCGCGCTGTTCGGGCCCGTCAAATACGGCATCCTCCCCGAACAACTGCACGAGGACGAACTGATTGCCGGCAACGGCATCGTCGAGGCCACGACCTTCCTGTCCATCGTCATCGGCACCGTCGTCGGCGGCGCGCTGATCCTTGTGCCCGCCGGCACCGCGATCGTTGGCGGTTTGGGTGTCGTGCTGTCGGTGTTCGGCCTGTTCGGCGCGATCCGCATTCCGCCCGTCCCGGCGGCCGACCCGTCGCTGACGATCGGCGTCAACATCTTCGAAGCAACCTGGACCGTGCTGCGCCACGCCGCCGCCCAGCGCCCGATCTGGCTGTCGCTGCTCGCGATCAGCTGGTTTTGGACCGTGGGCGCCACGCTGCTGACCGAGTTCCCCATCGTCGCCCGCGACACCCTGCATGCCGGCGGGAGCGTCCTGACTCTGCTGCTGACCGTCTTCGCCCTAGGGACCGGCGCCGGTTCCATCGGCTGCGCCAAGCTGCTGCATGGGGAGGTCTCACCCCGTCACGTCCCCTTCGCCGCCTTCGGCATCTCCCTGTTCTGCTGGGATTTCGCCAACGCGTCCCTGTCCGCGGGGGTGTTGCCTGACGCCTGGGCCGTCCTGGAGTCGCCGCACGGCTGGCGTATGCTCGCCGACCTCGCGCTGCTGGCAGCCTGCGGCGGCATGTTCTCGGTGCCGCTATATGCCATCATTCAGGAGACATCGGCCCCGGACGAGCGGTCGCGCATGATCGCCGCCAACAACATCATGAACGCATTGTTCATGGTCGCGGGCGCCGGAGCCGCCGCCGGGTTGGCGGCGTTCGGCTGGACCGCCCCGTCGGTCCTGAAATTCGCGGCCTTCGCCAACCTCCTGGTCGCCTGTTGGATCGTCCGTATCCTGCCGCGCGAGGTCTACCGGTCCCTGTTTCGCTGGTATTTCACCACCTTCCACGGCGTCGAAGTCGTGGGGTTGGAGAACTACAAGGCGGCCGGCGACCGCGTGGTGATCGTGTCCAACCACCAATCCTACGCCGACGCCTGCCTGATCGCCGCGTTCCTGCCGGACAGCCCCACCTTCGCGATCCACACGATGCAGATGACGAAATGGTGGGTAAAACCTTTCATCGCCGCGGTGGACGTGTTCCCGGTGGACATCCAATCCCCCTACAGCCTGAAGCGCATGGTCGAAGCCGTCCGCGACCACGGCCGCAAATTGATGATCTTCCCCGAGGGCCGCCTGACCAAAACCGGCGCGCTGATGAAGGTCTACGAAGGCGCCGGCCTTGTCGCCGACAAGGCCCATGCGCGCATTTTGCCGGTGGCGGTGGAGGGGCTGCAATTCTCCCGCCTCAGCCACATGGGTGCGAAACAGCGGGTGCGCTGGTTTCCCCGATTGAAACTGTCGATCCTGCCGCCGGTCGATCTGACGCCGCCGGACGCCGCGTCGCTCACGCCCCGCAAACGGCGTGAGGCCATCGGCCGCGCCCTGCAGGACGTCATGGTGAACGCGGTGTTCCGCAGCCGAAACGTGGACCGCACTTTGTTCACCGCCGTCCTGGACGCCGCCCACGCGCATGGCGGCAAAACCCCGATCGCCGAAGACATCCAACGCCAGCCCATCGCCTACGATCGCCTGATCCTGGGCTCCGTCGCGCTCGGCCGCCAACTGCCGAGCGGGGAGGGCTATGTCGGCCTGATGCTGCCGAACGCCACGGCGACGGTGGTCGAGTTCCTCGGGCTACAGGCGTTCGGCGCCGTGCCTTGTATGCTGAACTTCTCCGCCGGGGCCGATGCCATGCTGTCGGCCTGCGCCGCCGCCGGCGTGAAAACCGTGATTTCCAGCCGAGCCTTCGTGGAGAAGGGGAAACTGGGGGCAACGGTGGCGCGGATGGAAGGTTCCGTGCGGTTCGTCTGGTTGGAGGATGTGCGGGCCATGATCGGGCGGGGCGCCAAGCTGCGCGCCTGGTTCGATCGGCTGCGCGCCCGCCGCCTGCCCGGCGCCGTCGCCGACCCCGACACACCGGCCGTCGTGCTGTTCACCTCCGGCTCCGAGGGGCGACCCAAAGGCGTGGTCCTCAGTCACCGCCAGTTGCTGTCCAACTGCGCCCAGTTGTCGTCCGTCATCGACTTCCACGGCGGCGACATCCTGTTCAACGCCATGCCGGTCTTCCACAGCTTCGGGCTGACAGGCGGGACCATCGTGCCGTTGCTGTCCGGCGTGCGCACGTTTCACTACCCCAGCCCCTTACACTACCGTATTGTCCCCGGTCTGATCTACGACACCGATGCGACCATCTGCTTCGGCACCGACACGTTCCTGAACGGCTGGGCACGCTTCGCCCACCCCTACGACTTCTATGCCATGCGCTACATCTTCGCCGGGGCGGAAAAGGTGCGGGAGGAAACCAAACGCCTGTTCGCCGATCGTTTCGGCGTCCGCATCCTGGAGGGCTACGGCGCCACCGAAACCGACCCCGCCTTGGCCATCAACACCGCGATGCACTGCCGCCCCGGCACCGTCGGCCGCTTCCTGCCGGGCATCGAATGGCGCCTGGACCCGGTCCCCGGCGTCGATCCCGGCGGCCGCCTGTCCGTCCGCGGTCCGAACGTCATGCTCGGGTATCTGCGCGACGCGGCGCCCGGCGTGCTGGAGACATTGGAGGGCGGCTGGTACGACACCGGCGACATCGTATCGGTGGACAGCGAAGGTTTCGTCGGAATCCTCGGCCGCGCCAAACGGTTCGCCAAGATCGGGGGGGAGATGGTATCGATGACCGCCGCCGAGGCCCTGGCCGCCGCCGTCTGGCCAGGCGAACCCCTCGCCGTGATCGCCGTCCCCGACGCGCGGAAAGGCGAATCGCTCATCCTGGTCACCGCGCGGCAAGCCGCCGACACGCGGGACCTGCTGGCCCACGCCCGCGAACAAGGCATCCCCGAGATCATGGTGCCCCGAACCGTCGTAACGGTGGACGCCGTGCCGCTGCTGGGCACCGGCAAGGTGGACTACCCGGCGGTGACGGCGTTGGTCGTCGCCCGTGCCGAACCGGTGGCCTGAGCCATGGGCGCCCTCCCCCACCCTTCCCCTGCTGGTCGCGACCGGGCGATCACAGGTATCGCGCCCCAGGTGTTGGAGTTCCCCGGGTCGGACGGGAGCGCACGTAAGGACCAAGAGGTGGTATCTTCGTAACGGGTTTCACTTGGCCGAGCAGGCGACGGCACCCTCTTGTGCTGTTGTTCGAAATGACTTAACAGTTCTGCGTGGCTACTCGCGGCGGCAGTTGCCCTTGCGAGCATTCGTTCACGGCTGGGGAGCACGTCGATCGAAGCGCTCAGGCTCATGACGGGGAAGGAATCACGTGAGATCGGCAAGTCCGATCGCACGCCGATCCAGTTGTTCCCGTTGCAGCGGCGATTGGCAGCGGTGATGCTGGCCGATGTGGTCGGCTACAGTCGCCTGATGAGCCACGACGAAGAGGGTACCCATCGCCGTATCGCGGTTTACATGCGGGAGGCGATCGACCCGACAATCGCCGAGTATGGCGGCCGGCTGGTCCGCTCGATGGGCGACAGCATGCTCGTGGAATTCGGCAGCGCGTTGGACGCGGTGCGCTGCGGTCTCGACATCCAGCAGCGTCTGGCGGACCGCCAGAGCGACGTCCAGGACAACCGAGTACAACTTCGTATCGGAATCAATACCGGCGATATCATTGTCGATAACCGCGACATCTACGGCCACAGCGTGAACATCACCGCCAGGCTTGAGACGCTGGCGCCCGCCGGGACCGTTTGCGTCAGTCAGAGCATCTACGATCAAACACGCGGTCAGCCCGGCCTGTGTTTCGTCGATAAGGGACTGCACCGGGTCAAGAACATCGACTACCCCATCCGCGTGTTCGAGGCCGGGTACGGCATGGCATCGACCGTCTCGCGCCGGCGCATACCGCGCCGATATATCGCCGCGATAGGTGCCGCGTTCGCTGTCGCCATCGCGGCCTTCGGCGTCTACGCGGCCATTTACAGTGGCACGAACGCGCGCGAAAACTCGATCATCGTCCTGCCATTCCGCAACATCGGCGGCAACGCGGACGATGAGTATTTCGCGGATGCAATAACAGACGATTTGACGACCGATCTGTCGCGCCTGCCGCGCGCTTTCGTGATCTCCAGTGCGACGGCATTAACGTACAAGGGCAAGGTAACCGACGCCCGGACGATCGGACGGGATAATGGCGTCCGTTATGTGCTGGAAGGCACCATCCGGCGTTCCGGCGGTACGGCGCAGGTGAATGTGCAGCTTGTCGACACCGCGACGGGCGCCGGCATCTGGGCCGAACGGTTCCGGTACGACAGCACGAGTTTAGCCGACCTGGAGGATTCGATCACTGGCCGGATCGGCGCATCGTTGCGGGTTTCGCTTCAAAAACCCAGAAAACACGATACCGTCGGCACTCTCGCCGCCGATCGTAACCCCTTGGATGAAAGGTTGCATGCCGTGGCTTTCTTTGTTGGAACACCGACGCCAGAGAAATTCCTGGCGGCCCGCCTCCACGCAGAAGCAAGTGTGAAGGGCAGTCCTGACTCCGCCGAATCCTGGTCGCTTCTGGGACGGATCCTGATCGCCGAACACCTGAGCTTCTGGAACAATGCCGGACCGGAGCACGTTAATCGGGCGGACGACGCCGTAAAACGCGCGCTGGCGATCGATCCCGCCAATGCCGGGGCGCATATGGCCGCGGGAAATATCCTTCATGTGCGCGGCGACTATGCCGGCGCGTTGGCCGCGTTCGATAAAGTCATCGAACTGGACCCGAATTTCGCGATCGCCTATGCCCAGAAATCGCGAGAACTGCTTTATCTCGGCCGCCCCGCCGAAGCGGCGGCAGCGGCCGAACAGGCGATACGGCGCAGCCCCAACGATCCGCAAATCGGATTTTTCTATTGGGTTCACGGCCGCGCCTCCTTCTTCGAAGGAAAATACGAGGAAGCCGCCGATTGGCTGGAAAAATCGGTGCAGTTCCATTCGCACCATTGGTACAACCGAGCGTATCTGATTAGCGCCAGCGCGTTGGCGGGGCGTCAGTCTGCGGCTGCCAAGCATTTGGCGGAATTTCAGCAGAACTTCCAGCAATACACGATGCAAAAAATCAAACAACAGTACGCGGTCAGCGAAGGCGCGCGGTTCAGCAGTTCGGTTGCGCAAGCCGCGACCGAACCCCTGTTCCGGGGCCTGACCATGGCGGGGCTTCAGTAAGCCTCCGCCGCCCCGATCGGCGGCGGAATTCGTTGGCGAACCAAACCGGATCGGGCGCGGGGCACGAACCGCTAATGAAACACCCGCCCCGCATCGATAACCGTCGTCTGACCGGTCATCGTCTCGGTCCGGCACATCGTCACCACCATATCGGCGCAATCGTCCTTATCCGCCGCCATTTTCAGCAACGAACTAGCCGCCGAATTCGTGATCTGCTCGGCCCGCAAATTGGCCGTCGCCCGCGTGCCTTCCAGCAGACCCGGTGCCACGCAATTGACGAGAGTCTCCGGCGCCAGCGCCACGGCCATGCAACGGGTCAGATGCACCAGCCCCGCCTTCGCCACCGCATAGGCGATTGAGGACCCGGTGGGGGTCAGCCCCGCGACCGAGGAAATATTGACGATCCGTCCCCGCCCCTGCGCCTTCATGACCGGGGCCACCGCCTTGGTCATGCGCATCGGGCCGGTCAGGTTCACGGCCATGATCTTGTCCCACATTTCCATGGTCAGATTGTCCAAATCCTGAAACGGCACCGACTTGTTGTAGGCGGCGTCGTTGATCAGGATATCCAGCCGCCCGAACCGAGCGGTCACGTCCGCGATCAGCTTGTCCACCGCGGCACCGTCGGTGATGTCGCACTGAAACGCGGCGGCGTTGATCTGGTAGGACGCGGCGAGTTCGCGGGCCACCTGCTCCCCCTGCTCACGGCTTTGCGCGTACATGACGGCGATATGCACGCCCTCCCGCGCCAGGGCGTGGCAGATGCGCTGCCCGAGGCCCCCGTTGCCGCCCGTCACCAAGGCTACCGCACCGCGTAATTCCATCTTGAGTCTCCTGTGTTAGCCGGCAGTGTGCCCTCTAACCGCCGGGGCAGGCAACCTGCTATGCTGGGGCCATGCCACCGCTGCAACCCGTCGCCTCCGACCCTACCCAACCGGTCTCGACCGAAGTCGTCGTCATCGGCGGCGGCATTGTCGGCGTATGCACGGCGTTCTTCCTGGCGCTGCAAGGCGTGCTCGTCACGCTCTGCGAAAAGGGGGAGATCGCGGCCGAACAATCCGGCCGTAACCTGGGCTGGTGCCGCACCGTGGGATGCGATCCCCGCGAAATCCCGCTGGCGAAGGAAGCGCTGCGGCTTTGGCACGACATGAACCGGCTGACATCGGCCGAAACCGGCTTCCGGCGTTCGGGCATTATCGCCCTCTGCAAATCGCAGCCCGACCTGCAGAAGCGCGAATCCTGGCTCGACTTGGCCGCGCACGCCCACGGGCTGGATTCGCGGCTGATCACCCGGGATCAGGCGGCGCGCCATTTGCCGGGCCTCGCCGGTCCCTGGGCCGGGGCGCTGTTCGCGCCGACCGATGGACGGGCAGAACCGGCGGTCGCGACGGCCGCGATCGCCGAGGCCGCGCGGCGCAACGGCGCGGCGATCCTGACGCAAACGGCCGTGCGGGGCATCGAAATGCGAGGCGGCGGCATCGGCGCTGTCGTCACGGAAAAAGGCCGCATCGCCTGCGACAGCGTTGTGCTGGCAGGTGGCGTTTGGTCAGGTCTATTCGCCGGCAGCTTCGGCTTGCGCTTGCCGCTCTTGAAAGTGCTGTCGGCGGCGATGCGCACCGCCCCGCTGCCCGGCGGTCCCGACATGTCCGTCGATGGCCCCGGCTTCGGCCTGCGCAAGCGTATGGACGGCGGCTACACGATCGGGAACCTCGGCGGCAACATCGCCGATATCGTCCCCGACAGCCTTCGCTACCGCACCGATTTCGCCCAACTGCTGAACATGCGCCGCGGCACGGTCAAACAGCGCCTCGGCCGGCAATTTCTCGCCGAATGGCGCAGCCCACGCCGGTGGCCGCTGACTACCGAAACGCCGTTCGAGCGGACCCGCATCCTCGACCCGGAACCGCACCAGCCGATCCTGGAACAGGTGCACGACAGCATCGTCGCCGCCTTCCCGATTTTTCACGATATGGAAATCGTGGAGTCATGGGCCGGCGGGATCGACATGACGCCGGACGCGGTGCCCGTCATCTCCGCCGTCGACGCGATCCCTGGGTTTTTCATCGCCACCGGCTTCTCCGGCCACGGGTTCGGCCTCGCACCGGGGGCCGGCCGGCTGATGGCGCAGCTCGTCATGGGCGATACCCCAGTGGTGGACCCGGCGCCTTTCCGCTACAGCCGCTTTACCGACGGCTCCCGCCCGATGCCCTCACCACTTGTTTAGAGGCCCGCCATGTTCCCGATTTCCCGCTTCCGCCGCCTGCGCGCCAACCCGGCGATCCGCGATCTGCTGCGGGAGAACACCGTTACGCTGAACGACCTGATCTACCCGATCTTCGTGGAGGAGGAACTCGACGATTTCGCCCCGGTCGAATCCATGCCGGGCATCTTCCGCATCCCCGAGCGGAAGCTGGGTCAGGCGGTGAAGGAAATCCATGCGGCGGGGATCAAGGCGATCATGACCTTCGGCGTGTCGCACCATAAGGACGATACTGGCAGCGATTCCTGGAACGAAAACGGTCTGCTCGCCCGCATGACCAAGCGCGCCAAGGACGCGGCGCCGGAGCTGCTGGTGATCTCCGACACCTGCTTCTGCGAATACACATCCCACGGCCATTGCGGCGTGATCCATGGGGAGGACGTGCACAACGATCACACCATCGAGAATTTGGGCAAGCAGTCGGTGATCGCGGCCCGCGCCGGGGCGGACATGATCGCGCCGTCGGCGATGATGGACGGTCAAGTCGCGGCGATCCGTTCGGCGCTGGACGGGCACGGTTTCGCTAACACTCCGATCATGGCGTATTCCTCGAAGTTTGCGTCGGCCTTTTACGGCCCGTTCCGCGCGGCGGCCGGATGCGATCTGATCGGGGACCGGAAGGCGTATCAGATGGACCCCGCCAACGGGCGCGAGGCGCTGCGGGAATCCATGTCCGATGAGGCCGAGGGCGCGGATATCTTGATGGTGAAGCCGGCCCTGCCCTATTTGGATGTATTGAAAGAGGTCCGGCAGAACAGCCTGCTGCCTCTGGCCGCGTATCAGGTCAGCGGCGAATACGCGATGATCAAGTTCGCCGCGCAGGCCGGTGCGATCGATGAGCATCGGGTGGTCCGCGAGACCCTGTCGTCGATCAAACGCGCCGGCGCCGATCTGATCCTGACCTATTTCGCGATGGACATCGCTCGGCAGGGGTTCTGAGGGGGCGTGCGTCGGTAAGATGATCGGTCGCGGGGCGGGATCTCTATTTTGCGTCATCCTCGGCGAAGGCCGAGGATGACAGGGGTGGGGGCATCGTCCTCGCGTCCCTTCACGTGCCGGTGAAGGCGGACCCAGGACCCCCGCCGCATTCATCGCGAAATGGCAGGCCAGCACGCGGAACGAACGGTCCGCGTGCCAGGAGCACTTCATCGACCTCTGCCACCTGCTGGATGAACCGACCCCGAACAGCGACCCGACGAGGGAGGACTACGCCTTCGAAAAAGGCGCCACCAAGTTCACCGACCATGACGGGAGTGGGTCAGTCGCGGGAGCGGTTAGTATAATATTGTCATATCGCAATAATAAGCGTCCGTCCGGAAAGAAATAACGCGATTTCAACGCTGAGCGCGCTGAGGTCGCTGAGATTCCCATGGCCTCGGCGATCTCATTGCCTCAGCGGCCTCAGCGTTGAAGAAATCGGCGTCCATCCAAACCCGACGGACAAAGTCCAGCGCGAAAGAACTATCGGCAGCGTAGGCCGATTTTTGGGAGTGGGCCGCCAAGGGCTGTTATCGCCCAAGTCTTTTTAGAATAGACTCTCAGGCTCGCCCCCTCGGACCAGCCGCCCCACGACTGACCCACTGCCGTCATGGCCGGGCTTGACGCGCGCGAGAGTCCGGTATTATGTAGCAGGCGCCACCACCCGGAAGATACCGGGGCGGGGCGGCATTCCCTACATAAAGAAGGGTCAGATGTAGGAGCGGGCGCGGTGGGCCCGCGAAAATCGATCCTGATTGGTTGTCTGTTAATCCTGGCGTGCCCCGCGCTCGCGGAACACGCGCAACTGAGGATCGTACCAGAACCATTTCGAGGTAATGCGCTCTTTGTTGAAGCCGTCGATATAGGTCATGAAGACGGCGAGTTGGAGATGCAGTTCTCTGGCGTGGCAGTCGGCAAATTCATCGAACGTAAATCCGGGGGTGCGCTCTTCGCAATAGGCGGACTCTCCGGGGGCTATAACGCGGCTGTCCCACGCTGGATTGCGAGCGATGTAAACGGCATCTTCCGAGGGGGTAATATACTCATGGCTGGTCCCGTTAAATGTGCTCATGGTGACGTTGGTGGCTGGCAATCGCCCCGAGTTTCTCAAGGTGAATTTCAAGATTATATGTCCGGGCAAACCGCCGGTTCCGTCGATCGTAAAGCCTTCGATGCTCAAGTGCGCTCTGTTCACCAAATTAAATTCGTTGGTCGCGAGCGTGACCGAGGCATGAGTAGATTGGGCAGTGGCAGCAGCGGTCTCGGCCAGCTTTTGCATCGCCTCGGCGGCTTTGGCAGCATGTTCAACGTGGCGGCTCGCGGCGGCAGCGGCTTTAACGGCGGCTTCGACCGCGCTCTCCCCGCCAGCGACAGCTTTTCTGGTGGTGTTCCACAGCAGCGCTGTGAATACCCACAAACCGGCTGTAGCAATAAACAGGAGGACGGTCGCGATAGCCGTAACCTTGGCCCACACCAAGAGCCACCCATCCTCCGTCGATTTTTTCTTGCGCTCCTGTCGGGCGTCTTCGGTCTCGGGATAAGCGTCGGGGGAGGGAGCTATTTTTACAATGAGCGGCGTTTGGTTGGTGCCGCGTGTATCCTCGCTGGGCTTCTGCTGTTCCTGAGTGGCTTGGGGTTGGCCATTCTTACTGGGTTCGAATGGTCCTGGGATTGGTGGCTCTAGCCCCGCCGCGCAGAGCGTTAATACCAGACCGATAGCCGACACCCATCTACGCATTGACCGCCCCCTCCGTGGGAACGATCCTGCTTCACAGGTCGGCGAGAGTCATCCCCTCCAGTTCCAGCACCGTCAGCACGGCCAGGAAGAACGCCACCCCAAAAGACGCGCGGGACAGCTTCCCCGCGATTGAGGTCTCAGTCTCTTCCATCCCGTGCACGGTGAGCCGCTCAGCCAATTCCTTGTAGCCGATCCCGGCTTGCTTGAGCCTGGCCTTGAGGAATCGGCTGGCCTTTGTCCCCCATTCCCTCTCCCGGTCGGTCAGTCCCATAGTTGCGCCTTTCATGTAATTCCTACGGAAAATGACATCTTTCTGTTGACATCGCAATCTCCGAATTCTACGGTATTCCGCAGATACACAACGGAAACCGCAAGATGTCTCAACACTTCCTCCTGTCGGCAAAGGCCCGCACCCTCTCCCTGGTGCAGGTCATGCGTATGTCGGACGCGGAAGCAGAAGGCGCCTTCCGCAACCTCCGCTGGCCGGAAGGCGTCTCCTGTGTCCATTGCCAATGTCCGACCGTCTATGAGGCCCGGCGCCCATCCGGTGCGCTCCGCTTCCGCTGCAAGGCGTGCCGGAAGGATTTCAGCATCACCAGCGGGACCCTATTCGCTTTCCACAAGATGCCGCTCCGCCAGTACCTCGCCGCCATCGCGATCTTCGTGAACGAGGTGAAGGGCAAGAGCGCGCTGGCGCTGTCCCGGGACCTGGGCACCCAATACAAGACGGCCTATGTCCTGGCGCACAAGGTTCGAGAGGCGATGGCCTTCGAATTGAAGGGCATGCACCTGGGCGGCGCGGGCGAGACGGTGGAAGTCGATGGCGGCTATTTCGGCGGCTACATCAAGCCCGCGAACCACAAAGAGAACCGCCGCGATCGCCGGTTGGCGAAGAACCAGAACGGCAAGCGCCGCGTCGTGGTTGTGATCCGGGAGCGCGGGGGTTCCACGGTCCCCGCCGTGTTCAAGTCCGAGTCCGCTTCTCTGGGCTGGATTGGCTCCCGCGTCGCGCCGGGGACCAAAGTGGTTGCCGATGAAGCCGCGTCATGGAACGGGCTGGAAACCCGCTACGAGGTTGCCCGGATCGACCACTCGCAAGCCTACAGCCTGAACGGGGTCTACTCGAACAATGCGGAATCCTACTTTTCCCGGATGCGGCGGGGTGAGATCGGGCACCATCATCATGTGAGCGGCCCGTATTTGGTCCGGTATGCTCAAGAATCCGCATGGCGAGAGGACAACCGGCGCGTCAGCAACGGGGACCAGACACGCAACACGGTCGCGCTGGCGCTGTCGTCAAAGCCGTCAGTCGATTTTTGTGGTTACTGGCAGAGGCATAAGACGGTATAAGGAAGGCGAAGGGCGGGGCTGACACCCCGCCGCTTCCTCATGTGTGGCCGCGCCCGACCGTGCAACGCATGTAGCACGGAAGCTTTCGTATGGTCAATCCGAAACGTTTCACTTATTGGACTTCGGACGGAAAGAGGCACTGGAAGCCGTTCCTGGGGTGCCAAGTGCCTGACGGGGTAATACTCTCTCCGGCTGATAGTCGGTATGTGTGCCGCAGTCGCAGTCAATTGACACCGGTGACGGATATACCAAGTGAGCATCAGGCGAGTCTGGCGAGGGAGCCTCGCTTATCACTGTTGTCCGATGACACTTAGGACATACAACAGAGAAGTACCACTTCCCAATCTCGATTTTTATTAAATCTGGCATAGCATTCGCTCCCTGGTTCGGATGGCGCCTTCCAGGATAGCGAAACGGGGAGCGGGCGCGAGTCCGCTCCCTACCCCTTCCCGGAGAGTCTGCCCTCCGTGCCAATGATGATGAGACATCTACCCCCCGGGAGTTTAGACCCTGAGGTGCTGAAGGATCGTCTTTCCCATGCCTATGCTCGACACAGAAACCTACGCCGGGGCAGG
>Ga0214182_1000448_pt1 | contig 16147 bp, 15 predicted proteins | sample TroBogEpilimnion_8_FD_153020 | JGI IMG/M metagenome (GOLD analysis project Ga0214182, IMG submission 153020) | Freshwater microbial communities from Trout Bog Lake, WI - 14NOV2007 epilimnion | ecosystem: Environmental > Aquatic > Freshwater > Lake > Epilimnion/Euphotic zone | place: Trout Bog... | reverse complement strand
TCATGGCTGTTGCCTTCCTCAGATTCGCGTCGATCCGGCTAATGGTCAGGAAGCTGTGCAATCCGCAATGAAACTTTTCGGACGGACTCTAAGAGTAGCAGCCATGATTAAATTGACGATATCGGCACTCCTGGCGGCGATTCGGTATGCAGTAATTATCGTCTGCTTGTACTTCATAGCACCTCCCACCAACGCGGCGGCGGAAAAACCTTCCGATATCATCCAGGCGATTCAAGTCGTCGGGAATCAACGAATCGAGCCGGAGACCATCCGCGCCTTCATGCTCGTTCGGCCGGGCGTCCCGTTCGATCAGGACCGGTTGGATCGCAGCCTGAAGAGACTGTCAGACACGAGCTTATTCCAGAACGTACAACTCAGCCGCCAGGGCAATGTGCTCATCGTGACCGTGTCGGAAAACCCTCTGATGAACAAGGTCGAGTTCGCGGGCAACGAAAAGCTCACCGACGGGCAGATTCGGGGCAATATCCAGTCGCGCCCTCGCACCGTGTTTACTCCCGCGATAGTGGAGGCCGATCGTCAGAAGATCCTCGAACTCTATGCCAGAAATGGCAATTTCAACGCCACCGCCGAGCCACGGATCATTCGGCAGGACCGAAACCAGGTCGACATCGTGTTTCAGATCGCCGACGGTTCGACCGCGCGGATCGCCAAAATCGCAATAGTTGGCAACCGCGCGTTCAGCGAGAAGCAGTTGACCGCGGTCATCAGTGCCCGCGAATCCCGCTGGTGGCGAATCCTGTCCAGCTTCGATCGATATGAGCCGCAACGAATGGGGTACGATAAGGAACTGCTTCGGCGATTTTATCTGACAAATGGCTACGCGGACGTCGAGGTGCTCGAAACCACTGCGGAACCGACGCCAGATAGAAAAGGCGTCGTCGTCACCTACAACCTTAAGGAGGGTGAGCGCTATCGGCTTGACACGATGACCATCACCTCGCAGATCAAGGGCGTGACGCAGGGCGAGCTGCGGAAAGTCGCCAATTTGCGTGAGGGCAGTTGGTTCGATGGCGAGGCGGCTGGCTAAGCCGCCGACGCAATGGAGGCATATTTCCATAGCCGCGGCTATGCGTTCGTAGGGGTCAAGCCGGAGATCAAAAGGAATCCTGCCCAACACACCGTCGACCTGATGTACGAGGTTGGCGAGGGGCCGCGCGTGTGGATTGAGTCGATCGGCATCATCAACAATACCCGCACCAAGGATGAGGTGATCCGACGGGAACTGCGGTTCGCCGAACGCGATGCCTTCAACGCCGGACTGATCCACAAGGCCCGCCAGCGACTGCAAGATCTCGACTATTTCGATGAGGTCGAGATTACCCCCTCGCCGGGGTCTGCTTCCGATGAAGCGATCGTCACCGTGAGCGTCACCGAGAAGGTTACAGGATCGCTCGGTGCATCTTTCCACCTCGGCGCAGATGGGATCCCGTCGGTCGATCTCGCATTGAAAGAGCCCAATTATCTCGGGCAAGGTCAGTCATTCATCGCGGATATCGAATTCTCGCGCGGAGGAACGAAAGGGGAGGTTAGCTTTGCCGAGCCATGGCTAGCGGGTCGCAATCTCCCTGCCAAATGGGGGATAAAATTCGATACGGGATCGTCAACTGAACTAAGGACCCTATTTGCGGGCTTCCAGGTGACGCTTTGGGCTGGTATCCTTGTGTTCCCTATGCCCCTCGTGCTTCTTCTTCTTCTCCAAGGCGCATATTACTCGCATCTTTGGTCGGACGATTCAGCGCGATCGCGTCGTCATTTCGCAAGGACCATGGCTGCTTGCCGAACGACAATCATACTGCAGATTTCGTATTTTGCGATGGCTCAGATCCCGAACTTTGCGTTTAGCCGGAGCCATGACATAGCCAACTTCGCGTCCCACTCTGTCAAGGATCGATAACCATGAGGCTCCGCTGGATCATCACGATATATCTGCTTTATGCACTGGTGGAAAGCTCCTTGGCGATCATGCAGCCCACTTTTAATGAGCTGCTCACGCGCTCCGGCTAGGAAGCAATGCCGCGCGCTGGGTTCTGCAACGAGTCCAAATGGCTGTGTAAGAAGGCGACCCAAGGCATGAACGGGAAATTGGGACTGGGCTCAACTATCGTAATCGTTGGTCTGGTTGTGGCGTTAGTCGCCCTGCCAATGGTGTTGTTTGCGCTGCCCTGCGATGTACAAGAAAGCTGGGGCGTATATATAGGCTATGAAAGCTGCTCAGAGCGGCTCCCTCCACCACCTACACCACCGCCTGCTCCGCTCGCGCCCGGACGGTGAGCAACTTCGACCCTCCTCTGCCTTGGGCCGCGAAATCGTACTGCTGCTTACATTATAGCTCCGCGCCCCCGCAAACCGCACAAGCGACGTTGCCGACTTCGCAACCGGCATCAGCAGCGCCTCCGGCAATCCGAGTTCCCGAGTGACGATCCAGATCGTCTGAACCAGATCGGTGTCGTTGGTCAACACGGCGGCAAAATCGAAAGCGTCCTTGAATCCGACTCGGACGCGGTGGACGCCGAGATTGACATCCGCCCCACCTCTTCCGTTTTTCGGACATTGGCCCCGTGCGGAGCCACCTCCACGGGGAGGTAGGATCGGATGCGGTGAGGCTGGTGCGGATGGAGATGGCGAGGTGGCTTGTCATCCGGTGCGGTAACGTGTTTGACAACATGTGGATGGCGCGCTCACCCTGTAACTCGCGAGGGCCTTGCGAAAGGTTGTGAAAGACATGGAACACATTGTCACCCTGCACATCGAAAAGCTGCCAGAGGGCGTTTATCTCGCGACGTCCGAGGACGTGCAGGGATTGGTCGCGCAAGGCCGAACCATCCAGGAGACCCTTGAGATCGCCCGCGACCTGGCCAAGAAATTGATCGAATTGCGGGACGATGGCACCGGGGTGAAATTCGCGCCCATCATGGATGAGTTCGACTACCCGATGGTTGTGAATGCCTGATGGACCGACTGGCCGATTTCCGCTACCGGGATATCGTTCAGCAGCTCAACCGCCACGGCTTTGGGTTTATGCGACATCCCCGAAGGAACCTTGCGGGCGATCCTCCGGCAAGCAGGGATCGAGGCGGAGGATTTCCTGATGTAGGAAAAGAGCTACTATTCCTACTATGCAGCGCTGCGGTAAACGGATGAACAACGGTGTCTCCAAATTAGGCCAGCTTGCCCAGCCCCTACCCCCGCCTCACCCCCCAAAACAACGGAAACGCCGCCTTCACGATATCCTGAATATCCGACCGGAACGCTGTCGGCTGAAACAACTGCCCCAGCGGAATGCACGGCACCGTCTCCAGCGCCCGCATCTGCACCTGCGCGGCCACCGCCTTTTGCGCCGCCAAATCCGGCGCGTCGAACCAAGCCGAACGCAGACGTTCCAGTTCGGGATCGTCCGGCCAGCCGAACCAGGCCTTCGCCCCGCTGCCCCGCAGCTCGAAACTGCCGCCCGGCGTGCAGGCCGCCACGCCTTCGATCTGCGTAATGAAACAACTCCAGCCGCCTTGCTCCACCGGCTCCCGGCTGGTGCGTTTCGCGACCACCGATCCCCAATCCATCGGCCGGAAATCGACGTTCAGCCCCAACCGCACGAACAAATCGCGCGCCACCTGCATCATCTGATTGTAAACAAGCCGATCCGTCGCCGCCAGCATCACGATCTTTTCGCCGGCGTAGCCGGATTCCGCGATCAGCCGTTTCGCCAGCGCTTCGTCGCGCGGTCCCGACAGAACTTCCAACCCGGCATGGCTCGCCATCGGCTGACTCTCGATAAAATACCCGCTCGGCGTCCGTGCGAGGTCCGTCTGATCCCCGATCACCGAGGCCAAAAACTGCGCCTGATCGATCGCCGGCAGCAGCGCCCGCCGCAGTTTCGGGTTATTGAACGGCGGCTGCGCATGATTTAGCGCCAACACCAACGGCCACCCGAACGGATCGTTCACCGCGACCGTCACGCCCGGCGACTTGCGCAGCATCGGGCAAAGGTCGATCAACGGCACTTCCAGCCAATCGACCTCCCCCTTCTGCAGCGCCGCCGCGGCGGTTGCCGCATCCGGTTGCACGACCCATTCCACCCGCTCGATATGCACCGCCTTGCCGCCCGCCAGGAAACTCGGCGCTTCCTGCCGCGGGACGTACCCATCGAACCGAGCATAAGCAGCGCTGACGCCGGACACCCACGCATCGGGCAGGAACCGAAACGGTCCCGACCCCACCGCCTCCCGGATCTGCTCGGTGCCCGGTACTTTCGCCATCCGCTCGGGCATCATGAAGCAGCCCCGCGCCGCCAGCCCGTACAGCATCTGGCTGAACGGGCGCTTCAGCCGGATGCGGAAACGGCGGTCGTCCAGCGCTTCGATCTCCTCCGTCACCGCCAGCAACGCTTGCCCGAACGAATCCCGCGACCCCCAGCGCCGCACCGATAGCGCGCAATCCTTCGCCAGGACCCGTTCGCCGTCATGGAACATCAGCCCATCGCGGAGTGTGAAAACCCACGTCAGCCCATCGGCCGAAACCTCGTGCCCCGCGCACATCTGCGGATGCGATTGACCCGCTGCGTCGAGGCCGTACAGCGTATCGAACACCATGTAGCCATGGATGCCCGCGACCAAAGCCGTCGTCCAGATCGGATCGATCGCCGAAAGGCCGGCATTCGGAATGTACCGCAGCGGCCGCGATTCAGCACGGGCCAAAGCCGGCGCCATCAGCACGGGTGCTGCCTTCAGTAAATCGCGACGCCTCATGTTGGACTCTCCCGTCTATTTCCGTCACCGGTCGAACGGCAACCCCACATAGTTTTCCGCCAAAAGCCGAGCGGCGGATTCGGACGTGCGGACCAAATCCAAATCCGCGAAGTGGATTTTACGCTCGAACGCCGATTCCGTAACGTTATCGTGCAGCATCGTCGTCATGTACCAGGAAAACCGTTCCGCCTTCCACACTCGCCGCAAACAAACCGCGCTATAGGACTCCAGCCCGCTGTCGTCGTTGCGCCGATATTTTGCCTCCAAAGCCCGCGACAGCACCAGCACATCCGCGACCGCCAGGTTCAAACCCTTCGCGCCCGTCGGCGGCACGATATGTGCGGCGTCGCCGGCGATGAACAACCGCCCATGCCGCATCGGTTCGCACACGAAAGACCGCAGCGGTATGATTCCTTTGTGGAATATATCGCCCTCGGTCAGACTCCAGCCGCCGGTACCAAGCCGAGCCTGCAAGGTGTCCCAGATGCGGCGGTCGGACCAATTGGCGATGTCATCGGAGGGGTCGCACTGAATATACATTCGTTGCACAGACGGCGTGCGGGTGCTCAGCAGCGCGAAACCGCCTTCCTGGTTGGCATAAATCAGCTCGTGCCAGGACAGCGGTGCGTGCGCCAGGATCCCCAGCCACCCGAACGGGTATGTCTTGTCGTATTCGACCCGATGCGCTGCCGGAATTGCCTGCCGCCCCGGCCCGTGAAACCCGTCGGCGCCCACGACATAGTCGCAGTGCAAAACCCGTTCGGCGCCATCGTGCCGGAACGAAACCGACGGTGCGTCGCTGTCGGCGCCGTGAATCGCGGTCCCGGCGACGCCGAACAGAATGTCCCCGCCGTCTGACAGCCGTGCCGCGATCAAATCCTTCAACACCTCGTGCTGCGGATACACGACCACGCGCTTGCCGCCGGTCAGCCCGCCGATATCCAGATGAAACCGTTCCCGGTTCCATTGCAGCGTGATCCCGTCGTGGAAATGCCCCTCGCGCATCATCCGCGCGCCGAGGCCCATGTCGTTCATCAATCCGACGACCCAATGTTCCAGCACGCCCGCGCGCACCGTGCCTTCCACGTCCGCCCGCGTCCGCGATTCGACGATAACCGATGCAATCCCGGCACGATGCAGCAAATGCGCCAGAAACAGGCCCGCGGGCCCCGCGCCGATAATCCCGACCTGGGTGCGCAAAACACTCATGCCGCCGGCCGCGCTTCGCCCTCGATCTGCGTTCGAAGCACGATCCAGCGGCGGAAAGGACCGACAGGCATCTCGGCACCCAAAGCAGCGCCAGTTGGGACTGGGTTGGTCATTTTAGTTCCTCCCATGCTAGGCTCCCTCGATCATACAACAGACCGGAAACGGACAGAACCCCATGGCCTACCTGCGCAGCGGCGTCTTCCTCGCCCCGTTCCACGCTCTTCGCGAAAGCCCGATTATCGCGCTGGAACGGGATATGGAGCTGCTCCAGCATCTGGATCGGCTGAACTATCATGAGGCCTGGATCGGCGAGCATCATTCCGGCGGGTTCGAGATCATTGCCTCCCCCGAGCTCTTCATCGCCGGCGCCGCCGAACGCACCCGCAACATCCGGCTTGGCACCGGCGTCGTATCCCTGCCCTACCACAACCCGTTCATCCTCGCCGACCGCATGGTGCAGCTGGATTACCAGACCCGCGGGCGCGCGATGTTCGGCGTCGGGCCGGGTTCCTTGGTGCACGACGCGAAAAAGCAGGGCATCGTCCCGGCCAATCAGCGCCGGATGATGAACGAAGCGCTGGACGTGATCGTGGAGCTGATGCGCGGCGACACCGTCACCCGCAAGACCGACTGGTTCGATCTGCATGACGCCCGTCTGCAACTGCCGCCCTACTCCCAGCCGCGCATGGAAATGACGGTCGCCGCCGCCCGTTCTCCGGCCGGGGCGCTGGCCGCCGCGCGGCATGGTCTGGGGATGCTGTCGATCGGCGGCACCAGCCATGACTCGATGAAGCACCACGCCGGCAACTGGGACCTGTACGAAGAACAGGCCAAGCTGCACGGCCACGTGCCGGACCGCAAGAACTGGCGCATCGCGACCCTGATCCATGTCGCGGAAACGCGGGAAAAGGCGCGCGAGAACGTGCGCCACGGACTGGACGATTACTGTAACTACTACCGCGACGTCGCCACCTTCCCGATCGTGCCGCCGGATATCGAGAACCGGTTCGAGTATCTGACCGAGACCGGCGCCGCCTGCATCGGCACGCCCGACGATGCCATTGCCTTCATTGAGCGTCTGCAAAAGGGCACCGGCGGCTTCGGCGTCATCATGGAACTGGCCCAGAATTGGGCCGATTGGGCGGAAACCAAACGCCATTACGAGCTGATGGCCCGCTACGTCCATCCGCATTTCCAGAACACGCGGGAATGGCGCACCGACAGCTACAATTTCGCGAACGAGCACCACACGGCGTTCATGGCGCAGTCGCACGCGGCGATCCGAGCGGAGATCGATAAACAGGCGGCACTGCGGGCGAAGGCGGCGGAGTAGCCCCTACCGCCCGCCGCGCACGACGTTCACCGACAACTGCGCGGACGCTCGCATCAGCGGAATGTCCGCCAGTTTGCGGCCGCCCGACAGAGCATGCGCCAGGATCAGATAGTCCTTCCAGCGTCCATGCTGCGCCATATCCTTCGCCGCCCGTGCCCAGAGCGTCATCAGCAGCAGGCGCTCGGCCCATAGCCCGCGCAGAGGCTCCAGGATGTTGTCCAGCACCATCTGAACCGCTCCGGCGGCCTTGGCGCGGGACAGGCGGCCGATCAGGTCGTGGACCTCTTTGCCGTCCTCGTACCAGGTGTCGAACACGTCGCCGTCGGCGGTCCATTTGCCGCTGCGGGCCAGCGACGCCGCGATGGCCGCTTCCGTCCGTTCAGCGTCCGTCAGTGTCGCGAGCAGCCCCGCGATTTCCGCGGTCACGTCCAGCGCCTGTTCGCGCCAATCGGTGGCGCCGATCGCCTCGGCGATGTGCAGCAACCCGAGCGGGGGGAGTTCGCCTTTGGCGAGACCGGTGGCGATGGCGTGGCCGATGGCCAGATCGAAATAGGCCCGGTCGACATCCGCACCCCGCGCGTCCTCCCGCACGGTCTGTATGTTCAGTTTGATTCCCCGCCTGGGCGTTTCGGGATCGAAGCCGCTGTCCTTCACGCCGCGCTTCAACAGCAGGAACGCCATCGTGCCTTTCGCGCCCTTGGGGCTGTAGGCCATGACCGACTGCGCATCGACACCGTCGATCATCGAGGCGAGATACGCGATCTCCCCGGCCGCCGGCCACGGCGCGATTGTCACCCCTTTCTCCCGCGCCTTCCGGATCGCTCGGTCCAGCGACGGTCGCTCCTCGGCGGGCATCCAGGTGCGCACCGCGATCATCCGGCGCAGGGACGCGGGCGACAGCGCCTCCGGCGCCGCCGTCTGTTCCAGCGCCGCCACCGCCGCTCGGCGGACTTCCGCGGACGGATCGAGCAGCAACAGCGGCACCGCGTCGCGCGCGACCTGGCTGGAAGCGAGCGCGAGTTCGGTCGCGACGTAGACACGCGCATCCGGGGGCAAGGGGCCGGTGGTTTCGGTCACGACGCCGGCGATGGCGAAGGGATCGTCGATCTCCTTGGCCATTTCCTCGACGATTTCCCGCATCATGCCGGGCAGGTCGCCGGACTCGACCGGATCGGTGATCGCGCCGCCGGCTTCGCCGAATGCCCGCGCCGTGGCCTCGGATACTGGGATACGGGCCTGCTGGAACGTCATCGGCAGCGGATACCAGTCGTGCGGCGACAGCGTCTTGCCGTCGGCCAGTTCGACGATCCGCTGTTCGTAAGCGGCGACGAGTTCCTTTGCCCAATCCCAGTCACGCTCGACCTGATAGCGGATGAATTCCAGCTGCATGACCAGCATGTGCCGATGGACCTCGATCAGCGCATCGTCTCGCTGGGCGGCGCCGCAGGCCGCGACGTAGCTGTCGAGGATCAGATCGAGGCAGTCGGTATGCGCCTCCATCCATTTCGCGTCGGTCTGGGTGGGGGCGAAGCGGCCGTCTCGCCTGTATTTGGTGGCGGCACGGGTGGCGATGGCCTTGATCCGCCCGGCGCCCGCGGGGCCAGCGGGTTGGCCGCGGGGCGCATCCATCATCGCGCTCAGGGTGTCGATCAGTTCGCTCATGGACGGCAGGTTGTGCAGGCTGACATCGTCGTCGCTCTCGACCGCGTCGATCCACTCCCGCAGAACCTTGTAGGCCAAAGCCGAATCGCCGTCGAAGCTTTGAACGGCGGTGGGCGCGGGATCGTCGGTCGTGGGATCGTAGAAAATGGCGACCGATGCCTGAAACGCTTCATGATCCAGCAGGACGAGAAACGCCCATTGCTCGGGCGCGGGAAACAGCAGGATGCGGCCGCCGTCCATGTCGAAGATGTCCAGCGCCACGGGGGCGGCGCGCTTCGCGGCCCGCTTCAACGCGGACGGGGTGCGGGATTTGCGGTAATCGGCCATACCCTCGGGATCGAGCAGGAAATCCGCCGCGACGGCGCAGGCGAGTTCGCCCAAGCGGTCGTGCAGTTGATGTTCCGTCGGTGCGGCGGCGCGGGGGCGTCTGGCCATGGGGTCAGTCCGTTTGCAAAGGGGGTGGGCGGAGTCGGCGTCCGCCCAGCTTAGCAGATGCGGACGCCCTGCCCTACTCCGCCTGCCCGGCCAGCAATGCGCGCAATTCCGGGATGCCGGTGCCCTTTTCGCTGCTGGTCGTCAGCAGGTCCGGGAAGGCCGCGGGGTGCTTGCGGATCAGCGTCCGAACCTCTTCCTGTTTGCGCACCAGCATCGCCGGTTTCACCCCGTCGGCTTTGGTCAGAACGACGAAGTAAGTGACGGCGGCGCGGTCCAGCAGGCCCATGACCTTGATGTCCTGGGTCTTCACCTCGATCCGCGCGTCCAGCAGCAGCACGATCCGGCGCAGCGACGGGCGGCCGCGCAGGTAGTCGAACATCAGGTCCTGCCAGTCGCCTTTGATTTCCTTCGACGCCTTGGCGTAGCCGTAGCCGGGCATGTCCACCAGCGTCAGCCGGTCGCCGAGGTTGAAGAAGTTCAACTGCCGCGTCCGCCCAGGCTCCGACGACGTCCGCGCCAGATGGTTGCGGCCGGTCAGGGCGTTCAGCAGCGAGGATTTGCCCACGTTGGACCGCCCGGCGAAAGCGATCTCCGGCCGGTCCATCGGCGGCAAGTGGTCCAGGCGCTGGGCGGCGTGGAAGAACTGGCACTTGGCGGCGAACAGCAGGCGTCCGGCTTCGAGCGCCGCCGCCTGCTCTTCCTCCGTGAGTTCGACCCGCGCTAGGTGCGCGCCAGCGCCGGCTTGTCCAGCTTGGTCGAGCGCATGATCAGCCATTGTTGTCCGATCGACAGAGTGTTGTTCCAGCTCCAGTAAATCACCAGGCCGGCGGGGAAGTTCGCCATCATGAACGTGAAGACGATCGGCATGAACTGGAACATGCGCGCCTGCACGGGGTCGGGCGGCGGCGGGTTCAGCTTCTGTTGCAGGAACATGGTCACGCCCATGATCAGCGGCCAGACGCCCAGATGCAGCAGCGACACGTATTGCGACGGGTCGAACGGGATCAGGCCGAACAGGTTGAACACGTTGGTCGGATCGACCACCGACAGATCGTGAATCCAGCCGAAGAACGGCGCCTGCCGCATTTCGATGGTGACGAAGATGACCTTATACAAAGAGAAGAACACCGGGATCTGCAACAGCATCGGCAGGCAGCCGGATACGGGGTTCACCTTCTCGGCCTTGTACAGGCCCATCATCTCCTGCTGCATCTTCTGCGGATCGTCCTTGAGCCGCTCCTTCAACGCCGCGACCTTCGGCCCCAGCAGCTTCATCTTGGACATGGAGCGGTAGGAGTAGTTGGCCAGCGGGAAGAACAGCGCCTTCACGAACACCGTGAACAGCATGATCGCCAGACCGAAATTGCCGATCACGCCGTACAGGAAATCGATCGCGTAAAAGATCGGCTTGGTCAGGAAATAGAACCAGCCGAAGTCCACCGCCTTGTCGAAATGCGGCAGACCCAGCGCATCCTGATAGCGGTCGAGCACATGCACCAGCTTAGCACCCGCGAAGAGATGCGATTCCAGGCTCGCGTCGCCGTGCGGCCCGATCGTCTGGGGCTCTTTGGTCAGGTAGTCCACCTGATAGCGATCGCCATGGTCGTCGATGTGGCGGAAATTGGCGGTTTGCGCGATCTTCTGATCCGGCAGCAGCGCCGCCAGCCAGTATTTGTCGGTGATGCCGACCCAGCCGCCCTCCCCGGTCGATTCGAACGCGAGGCCGCCCTTCTTGTCGCCGTTGCTCTTGGCGTCGTCGTACTTCATCTCCTTCAGCGTGCCATCGGCGACGCCGTAGAGGCCCTCGAACAACACGTAATAGCCGGCAACTTCGGGCTTGTAGTCGCGGCGGATGCGCGACCAGGGGAACAGTTTCACCGGGCTGCCGGACGCGTTCGTGACCGACTGCTTGACCGAGAACAGATAATCCGCATCTACCGCAATCGCGACGTGGAAGGTCAGTCCCTGCCCATTATCCCAGGACAGGGTGACCGGGGTTTTGTCGGTCAGCGTGTCCGCCGACGCGGTCCAGACCGTGTCGTTGTCCGGCACCTTGGCGGTTTCGCCGGTCGCGACCGTCCAGCCATATTGCACGTAATACGGATGATCGTCCGAACGAGGCTCCAGCAGCCGCACGAACGGCGAGCCGGGGTCCAGCGTTTCCCGATAATCGGTCAGCACGATATCGTCGATCCGAGCGCCAAGCAGGCTGATGGAACCGCGCAGGCGCGGGGCATCGACTTTGACCCGTGGCACGTTCTTCGGCACGGCGGGCGTCGCCTGCGCCAGCGCACCCGGAGCGCCGGCCGGTGTCGCGGGCGTGCCCTTGGCGGTGGCGGACGTTTCGACCGGGGCCATGGGCGGCTTGGGCATCATCGGTGCGATGAACCACTGGTAGCCGGTGAGGATGGCGAGCGAGATCGCGATCGCCAGGAAAAGTCGCTTCTGGTCCATTAGGATGCCTTCGGGCGGTCGGGTTCCGGGACGGGGTCGACGCCGCCCTCGCACCAGGGATTGCAGCGCAGAATGCGCTTCGCGGTCAGTCCGGCGCCGCGCAGTGCGCCATGGCGCTTAAACGCCTCCACCCCATACTCGCTGCAACTGGGCCAGAAGCGGCAGTGCGGGCCGATCACGGGGCGGATGGTCCATTGATAGGCGCGAATCGCGCCCACCGCGACGGCGGCGGCCGGGGTCATGGGACGCCGGCCTTCTTCAGCGCGCGGGCGATATCGTCCTGAAGCTCGGCGAATGGGCGGCCGCGCGTGTGGTCCCGCCCGATCAGCACCAGATCGAAACCGGCGACCGGGCGGTCCTTCAGCAGCAAGCGCGCGGCTTCCTTCAACCGGCGGCGGGTGCGGTTGCGGACGACGGCGTTGCCCACCTTCTTGGTGACGGTAAAGCCGAGCCGCGCCGGGCCGGCATCGTCGCGCGCCAGGGCCTGCAGCACGACGCCATGCGTCGGCGCCTTGCGGCCCTTGGCGGCCACGCGCAGAAATTCGGCACGCTGCTTCAAGCGTCCCGGAGAGGCGGACGAAGGGGGAGCGGGAAGCAGCGCGGCAGAGGTGGGATGGTCCGTCATGGGACTCCCTATCGCCGCGAAAACGGCTTCAGGCGGACAGGCGCTTGCGGCCTTTGGCGCGGCGGTTGGCCAGCACCTTACGGCCGCCAACAGTGGCCATCCGGGTACGGAACCCGTGCCGGTGCTTGCGGACCAGCTTCGACGGTTGGTAGGTGCGCTTCACGACAAATCTCCAGAGCTTGGGCAGTCCCGCGCGAACGCGGGTTCGGGCTTCCCTTTCGGGTCACCCGTCGCAGGGGGCGGCTTATAGGGGGGCGGGGCGCGGGCGTCAATCGGGTTGGTGGGGTCGAAATAGGACGACAGGCCGGACTGTCCCATGGCAAGACTATCCTTATGCATTGGTTTCGCCGCTTCCTGCCGCTGCTGGGTTTGGCCGCCGCGTTCATCGCGATTTGGGCCAGCGGGCTGACGGACGCGCTGACCTGGGCTGGCCTCGCGCGCAACCAAGCGCTGCTGGCCGGCTGGGTCGGCGACCATCCGCTGCTGGCGGGCGCCGTCTTTGTCGCCGCATACGTGGTATCCACCGCGCTGTCCCTGCCCCAGGCCGCGTTGCTGACCATCGCCGGCGGTCTCCTGTTCGGTACCGTCGCGGGCGGCACTTTGGCGGTGCTGGGCGCGACGGGCGGAGCCTGCATCCTGTTCCTCGCCGCCCGTTCGGCCTTGGGCGAGGGGCTGACCCGGCGCGGCGGCGCCGCCATGGCGACGGTGCGGGACGCTTTGCGGCGGGACGGGTTTTCGTATCTGCTGGCCCTGCGCCTGATCCCGCTGGTTCCGTTCTGGCTGGTGAACCTCGCGGCCTCGGTGTGCGGCATGCGGCTGGCGCCATTCGCCGCCGCGACGCTGATCGGGATTATCCCGGGGACGTTCGTGTTTGCCTCGATCGGCGCGGGAGTCGGATCGGTTTTGGCGGCGGGGGGAACGCCGAACCTGTCGGTGATTTTCTCGCTTCCGGTGTTGGGGCCGCTGGTGGGGCTGGCTTTGCTGAGTCTGGTTCCGGTGGCCTGGAAGAAATGGCATGCCTGACTTCGACATGATCGTGATCGGCGCCGGGGCCGGCGGCCTGTCCGTCACCGCCGGGGCAGCGCAACTCGGCGTCCGCGTGGCGCTGATCGAGCGGGACCGCATGGGCGGCGACTGTCTCAACGCCGGCTGCGTGCCGAGCAAAGCGCTGCTCGCGGCGGGCCATGCGGCACAGGCGGCGCGAGAGGCTGGGCGGTTCGGCGTCATGCTGCCGGAGCCTGTCATCGACTGGGACGCCGTCCGCGCCCACGTCCAAGGCGTCATCGCCGCCATCGCCCCCACCGATTCCGAGGAACGGTTCCGCAGCCTCGGCGCCACCGTCATCAAAGGCGAGGCCCGCTTCGTCGCCCCGGACGCCATCGCGGTGAACGGCCAGCGCCTGACCGCGCGGCGCATCGTCATCGCCACCGGCACCACCGCGTTCGTACCGCCGATCCCCGGCCTGTCCGACGCGCCGTATTGGACCAACGGGGATTTGTTCGATCTGCCGGAGAAGCCGGACCATTTGCTGATTCTGGGCGGCGGGCCGATCGGGTTGGAGATGGCGGATGCGTTCTCCGCCCTCGGGTGCTCGGTCACGGTGGTGGAGGCCGCTTCGATCGCGGGGCGGGAAGACCCGGAACTGGTCGCTGGACTGCGGGATTATCTGACCCGGCGGGGCGTGGCGGTGCACGAAGGCGTGGCCGTCGCGGCGGTGGAGCCTGGACCGGTGTTGGTGCTGGCCGACGGGCGGCGCGTGGCCGGCAGCCATCTGCTGGTCGCGGTCGGGCGGCGTCCGGCGTTGGAGGCGCTGGGGCTGGACGCGGCCGGCGTGACCGCGACGCGGTTGGGGGTGGCGACCGACGCCGGGCTGCGAAGCGTCAGCAACAAACGCGTCTTCGCCGTGGGGGATATCGCCGATCCCGTGGGGATCGGACCACGCGCGTTCACCCATGTCGCCGGCTACCATGCCGGGATCGTGATCAAACGGGCCTTGTTCCGTCTGCCGGCGCGGGTGGATTACCGAGCGTTGCCTCGGGTTGTTTATACCAGGCTGGAATTGGCCCAGGTCGGGATGACGGAGGCGGAGGCGCGGGCGGCCGGGTTGGCGGTGTCGGTGCTGCGCTGGCCGTTCGCGGAGAACGACCGGGCGACGGCGGAGCGCGACACAGCCGGCCTGGTCAAACTAATCGTTGCTCGGGGGCGCGTTGTTGGGGCGGGAATCCTGGCGCCCGGGGCCGGGGAGACGATCGGCCAATGGACGCTGGCCATCGCCGCCGGAATGAAAATCGCGACTCTGGCCGGGTCGATCGCGCCCTATCCCACACGAGCCGAGGCCGGGAAACGGGCGGCTGGGAGCTATTTCACCGCGCGGCTGTTTTCGGACAGGACGCGGTGGGTGGTGCGTTTACTGTCGCGGTTGCCGATGTGGATTTGAGCGAAGGCGCTTCTTTTCCCCCCGTCATCCTCCGCGAAGGCGGAGGACCCACGCCTTCCTTCAGCGTCCCGCCACCGCCTTGCCCCCATCCCGCCGCTGCTTGTAACCTCAAGCAAGAAACAGCCCATCCAAGGACTCCTCACCGCGTGACCGCCCTGCCGCCGATCGGGTTCTGGAGCTACCATCGCCCGGACGGTGCCCACTCCGATGGGCGCATGGCGCGGCTGCATGAACTCCTGACACACGAGATTTACTCCCTGGTCGCCGAACCCGTGGACATCTTCCGCGACCTGGAAACCCTGCGCACCGGCGACGCCTGGGAAAAGGAAATCGAGGACGCACTGGATAAAGCGTCCTTCATGGTCGCCATTGTGACGCCGGGTTTCCTCCGCAGCGAATGGTGCGCCAAGGAGGTCAAGCGCTTCCACGAACGGGAAATGCAGCTTGGCCGCGAACTGATCTTTCCTATCGAATACGTCGATATCGGCGAATATCGGACCCGGCGGCTGCATCTGGTGAAGGACGAGTCCGTGCTGGACCTGCTGGTGTCCCGGCAGTTGCTGTCCTTCACGCAGCTCCGGCATGAAGACCCTGGGACGCCCGCAATCAGGCGAATCGTCGAGAAGCTGGCGAAGGATATCGACACGGCGTTGAACGCGGAAGCAACAGTGCCGGCCACGCCGAAACCGGCTCCGCCGCCGCCGGCGTTTCCCGAGCCGGAGTTGGTGCGTATCGCGGCGGGCACGTTCATGATGGGGGCGACCGACGCGGAACTCGAACGAGACAAGGTGCCGACGCAGTTCTGGAAAGAAGAGCAGCCCCGCCATAAGGTGACCATCGGCCGGGATTTCGCGCTCGGAAAATACCCCGTGACCCGCGGCGAGTTCGCCCGTTTCGTCGCCGATACCGGATACGCGGTGCCGGGGCCGGTGCAGGTCCGGGTGCCAGGCAAAGGCTGGATCGATTCCAACACCAACGACTGGCGCGATCCCGGATTTCCGCAGGACGACCAGCATCCCGTCGTCTGCGTCAACCATATCGATGCCGAGAAATACGCGGCCTGGCTGTCGGGTAAAACCGGCAAGACCTTCCGTCTGCCGTCCGAAGCGGAATGGGAATACGCCTGCCGCGCCGGCACCGAAACGGCCCGGTTCTGGGGCGATGATCGGGATTCCGCCCGTCTTTACGCGAACGTCGCCGATGCGAGTCTCGCTCGGGCGCTCAAGGAC
>Ga0214182_1000439_pt1 | contig 16313 bp, 14 predicted proteins | sample TroBogEpilimnion_8_FD_153020 | JGI IMG/M metagenome (GOLD analysis project Ga0214182, IMG submission 153020) | Freshwater microbial communities from Trout Bog Lake, WI - 14NOV2007 epilimnion | ecosystem: Environmental > Aquatic > Freshwater > Lake > Epilimnion/Euphotic zone | place: Trout Bog... | reverse complement strand
TTGTTTCGGCGTTGTAGCACTTGCGGAACTTGATTTGGTTTCTTTGCGTCCGTCAGTTTTAATGTGTTTAATGTGCTCATTTACTCTTCTCCATAAATTGTTTACGTAGAACAACTGTAATTTCGGTGAAGCAGCGAGAGCAACCGAAATCAGGCAGAGTGCATCAATTTATCCAAAATCAGCAAAAACCACCAAATATTGCGTCAGATTTAGTTAGCTAATGTTTGGTCATTGCTAAATAAATGTATGGATGATATAAGTTACACAATGCAAAAACGTGCAAAGCGCGATACGAAAACAACAAATGTTTGGTTACGTACAGTTGGCATCAACGTCAAAAGTTTTGCCGAAACCAAACCAATCGTACTCAATGCACAAAAAGCCACTGAATTATTGTTGGCGCAGCATAGAGCACAATTAGATAAAGCCACAATCAAATTTCTCAAATACTTTCGGATACGTTATAAGGATGGCAAGAAACGCATACATATTACCGATGGCGACTGTTATCGTGTATTAAATTTATCCAATCGCATTAAACGTGGTGAATACAAAAGTAATACACGTACGAAGAAATAGCAACAAAGAACAGCAGATAAGCAACTGCTACACCAAAGTGTAAAAACCCGATTTGTAATATAACGGCTAATGAGATCGGGCTTGCTGTGCAAATACAATAGAGTTTGCACAGCACATAAGTGGATTACGCTGTAAGTTTTCCTGCACATTCGCAAACCAAACGCGAACAGGTTGTGAGTTTCAAACATCCGTCTCACAGTAAAAACAATTCTATTGTGTGTGCACAGGTCTTTTTACTGTCAACATATAGCAACGGCAATAGCGACTGATCATGTCACCGCTATAGCCGTTGTATGTCTAAATCATTCTCCGTCAACCTAACAGCACCAAAAGCAACTGCGTTGCTTTCGGCTTTCTCATTATTGTGCTGCCAATAAATTCAAAAAAAATGTGTGAGCAAAAGCGTAGCTTATGCGAAACACAAGCAAACGCCAGTTTGCTTTACAACTGCAAAACAACAAAACAGCAAATGAACCGAAAGCAACAAAATGCAGCAATACGTCAAATCACCTGCATATGCGCTGATCACGAGTGCAAACAGCGCAGAGTAAACGAGATTTATAAACGCTTGTTGTAGTGCGTTTTAAGCAATCTGCACACTCTGTAGTCAAAATCCCACAGTTGCGAATATATTTTCGCTAAATACATGACCAAAGAGAATATACAAACTCTTTGGTCTGCGACGTAACCGTTTGATTTTTAACAAATCACGGACGGCATACAGCGTACATGCACTTCGGTTGCTCAACTTGCACTAAAGAATACATACTTAAAGCACATAAATTATTTGGAGAACACTATGGCACAAGCAAAATCACTTACAACAGCAGATATTGACAAAGTTTTACGCTACATTGCACAAAATAGGAATGCAGAGCGCAACAAGCTGATGTTCTTGCTTACAACACTTGCAGGGCTTCGCGTCTCGGAAGTGGCGCAATTAACGCTTGCGGATGTGCGTAATGCGGATGGAAGTATTAAATGCGAGATATTCTTATCGGCGGAACGTGTCAAGCACAATCATGCACGTACTGTATTTGTAAATCAACGATTGCAGCAAGAGCTTGCACAATATATTGGCACACGTACTTGGATCAGTAGTGCACAACCCTTGTTTACTACATTGCGGGGTGTGACAAGAGCATTTACTGCAAATACATTAACGCAACACTTCCATTATTTGTACCGTAAAGCAAAAGTGTTCGGCGCCAGTTCACATTCTGGCAGACGTACATTTCTAACTGCGCTCGCCGGTCAGGGAATTTCCGTATTTGTGCTTGCAAGTTTAGCAGGGCACAAGAATATCTCAACAACACAGCGGTATGTTACGGTTAATGACGATGTTAAACGCAGGGCAGTGGAGTTGGCGTAATAGCTAACAGTGAAGGAGTAATTTATAGTGCTCCAGTCGCAAATTACGTATTGCATCTACAATTAATTGGGGTGATGCAGTAATAAACAAGTCTTTTCCACCATCGCTTTTAAATTGAATACGTTTGGCAGAGGTAACTTCATGTGTTGTAGCGTAATCTACCCAATTATTGTGCACTAATGTGACATTGAGCAGGGTGCTAAACGGATGCCAATACTCGGGGTCATAATCATCAAAGAATTTTTCTATGTCAAGGCGGAACGTCAATGCTGCATCACCATCTGCAAAGCCTGCTGCAGTGGTTAAGAGTTGGATATCACTAACAGCAATGTCTATAGATTTAATTTCAAACTGGCTGTTAATTCCTGCAATATATTGTTTTAACCACTGAACTTGTTCGTCGCCTTTGTGCCCGCTGTAACATACGTCAGAGAAAAAACTGTAGCCATTTTCATCTGCACACAGTTGATTTATTTCAAAGCGCACAAGATCTTCCAGTGCAAGTAGAAATTCACCAATCAGTTCATTATTCATAATTCGCCAAAGTGCGCTAAACCAAGCTCATTAGCAGCAATAATTTGTTCATTGGTATACAGCAGATGCAGTGATGCTTGCACCAGTGCTTCACGTTGTCGCCAGTACTTTCGCAAACGTTGTCCGACAACAGGCTGCATGGTGTCTTGCGAATACTTGCTTTTGCTGCCACGAATTCGCGGAACGCCAGCAATGGAAACATCTGGTTCAAAACCAGGTTGAGGATTGACGTCGCGATCTAACCAACGCAATATATCATTTGCTTGCTGTATATCTGGCGATGGATCGCATAATCGATTTGTGTCAACTGCACAAGTAATTAGCATAACCGCTTCTTCGTAACAGCCAAATGCTTTATCTTCATACCTGCTAAATGCAGTACGACCACTTGCGTCACGTTTTTTAGAGCGTTGAAATAAATTGGCAATACGTGTGTATTTGTCGCCACGTTTTAAGTATTCTGCATATTCGTATAACAACTTTGGCATTGCATCTTCGTATTCATTTCTGCTTTCAACGTGTGACATGTCAAAATCAAAACTCTGTACATATTCTGCATAATTATCCTTACCAAGTGCTTTAAACATTAAATGTTGTGACACCGCACGTTGTGTAAGCAAAAGTTCTAACGCACGTTTAACCATGCGTAAGCGACCACATTCATCGCGTGTTAGCGTGAGAAATGTTTCATCGTGCAGATTGTTATATGACAGATGATGGATGTATTGACTGTCATCAACACTGCTGTATTTAATGAGACGTAAATCAAACAACACAGCGTACTGCAATGTACGCTGTTTATGTAAGTTAGATTTTTCTGCGTCTACTGGCGCTTTTGCGAGGCGTTGAGCGTGATGCTTTTGCTTTCAATACACCGCGTAAATCCGTTGCACTAAAACTATGTGATGTGATTAGACGTTTAACGGTTGCCAAATCTTCTTCGCGTGTCTGTGTCAATAATGCTTCAATCTTTGCTGTTAACTCTGCTTGTGCCTTTTGCGCCGCTGCTAATTGGTCACTGGCAGATTGTGATGATGTGTTCATATCGGTCATATCATTTCCCATTAAGTTATTGATTACAGAATTGTTATCAATATTAGAAAATATAAAGTAAATGGTAAATTTGTTTATTAGTACAAACACTAATGCACTAACGCCTGCTGTGTAGCATACCCACATTCATTTCAGGCGTAAGTTGACTGGCATAAAAGCGTTCAATCATTTCAACGCTGGTGCGTGCATTACGCGCCAGTGTCAGTAAATCAATTCCACGTCCGTATAACAATCTGTATGTAATTGCTGTGTGTCGTAATGAATACAGCGTGCGCCGTTGTCCTAGTGCACCATAACGCAATCCCGTTGCAATCAATATCTTTACAAAGTACTTGTCAATTAACTGCATTGCTGCTGTGCGGTCTTTAATCTGCGGTAGGAACAAATAGTCATTTGCAGTTGCCAAACCTCGCTTATTGTAATAACTACGCAGATGTTCATAGATGCGCACGGCAGGTTGCAATGTAATAACTGGTGCGGAGTGTCTTTTGGTTTCTGGAATAGTTAGGCGCAAATAGATATGACCATTACGCACAATATCAATATGTTTGTGTTGCATCAGCTTCATATCTACTGGTCGCACAAAACTGTTGACCATAAATCCAATTAACCAAGTCATCTCAACTGGGATGTTAGCGTCTGGTGCAAACAGATTGTGGTGTTTGGTGCGGTGTGTGACTTTGATTGGTGCACACGCTTGGTTTGCTAATACTTTGCTGGCACGGAGTAATGCACGGTATTCAACAACACTAAATCCGCCACGTGGCGTGCTAGATGATTTAAGTTTGGGGAATGTGGGTATCTTTTCAATCCAGCCGTGTTTAAATGCGCACTCCAATACTTTGTGTAATGCATTTAAGTATTGTGTAATGGTCATAGACTTGTATTGTTTGTCACTTAAAAAATACAAGAAGCGTTCTATGTCTGTGTGTTTGATGTCAGTAACTTGTACAGCGCCAAAGTACGGTAGTACCCATTTACGTATGCGTGACACCAACATGACGTATGTACCGTTGGTAATCTCGTCACGCTTGACACGTGCCGTTTCATTAGCAAGCATGATGTTGGCAACGGTATTGACTGATAAATCCTGCGTGTTTGCAACAGCACCCTGTGCAATCACACCTGTATCTATTAAATGCTGTTCATAAAACAATTTAGCTAACTGTAATGCATGTCTCTTGCTGGTTGTACGCAAACTACGAATGACTGTCTTGTTGTCAAAGTAACAGCGCACTTGCCAGTAGCTACTTGCGTTGGTCATAAAGATACGTAACTTGTTTGGATAGCTGGGTACATACGTAATGGTGTGCGCAATAGGTAATGTGCGACAGCGTTTTGCGTAAAAAAATTCATCATTTGCTGATTTGGCTTGCATTTTGCAAGCGTACTGTCGCACACCAAGTTACGCGACCAGTTTATTTTTCCGCAGATTTGTGTTTACCAAAACTCTGTCATTTCAAATCCATTTACCACTGTTAGAAAAAGCCAACACGTTTTGGATAAACGGTTGCACTTTGTCGCACAGTCCCCAGTGTGCGACAGCGACACTCAAAGTAATGGGCAAGTAATGCGGTGTTAATGGAGCAAGTTAGTGATATGCATATTCTTAACAATTTTTATGGAGATTTAAAGAATGAAAAAATCGCTATTAGCAATCGCAGCATTGACAGCATTTGCTGGCGCTGCTCAAGCTCAGTCCAGCGTAACCGTTTACGGTTTATTGGACGTTGGCATTATGGGTCAAAGTAATTCAAACATGTTGAACGGCTCTACTGGCGGTACTTCTGCTGGTTACGGCGCTTCAAGCAGCAGCTCATACCCAAAAAACGGTAACTCTTTTGGCTTTATGCAGGGTGGTGAATCTGCCAGCCGTTTGGGTTTCAAAGGTCAAGAAGATTTAGGTGGCGGCACTAAAGCTGTATTTACATTAGAGCAAGGTGTTAACACTGATAACGGTTCACAGTACGCTTCTGGTTTGCCAGGCAACGGTAAAACAACGACTGGTATGGGTAACATGTCAAACACTGGTGACTCTTCAAACCAAGGTCAATTGTTTAACCGCGGCGCATACGCTGGTTTGAGCAATGACAAATACGGCACAATGACATTAGGTCGCCAGCAAACATTAATGTTAGATAACATTGGTGGCTACGATCCAGTAAACGCACAACAGTTCTCACCTTTAGCCTTCTCCGGTCAATTTGGTGGTGGCGGTACTACTGACAATGCTCGTGCAAACGGCGCAATCAAGTACAAGCAAAAAGTAATGGGCTTTGATGTAAACGCCCTGTACGCACCTGGTGGCTATGCTGGTAACAACGGCGTTGGTACACGTTTAGAAGGTCAAATCGGTTACGAAACTGCTAAGTGGGGCGTGCAAGCTCTGACTTCATTCCAAGAAGACGCAACAGCTTTGGCTGGCGCTTCTTATGGTCAAGCAATTGCAGCTGGCGCTGTTTCACCAACTGGTTCAGCAACTGCTGGCACAAACCAAGTAACTGCAACTGTTTACAACACACGTTCTACACAGTTGACAGGAAAATGGACACCAATGGATAAGTTGTGGTTGAAAGCTGGTTTTCAATATCAAAACTTGGGTACACCATCAAATATTCAGTATTTGCAAGGTCAGCCTGTATTGCCAAACGGTAGCGGCTTTAGCGTATTCTCATACACAGCAGCTACAACTCCTTTGATCAAGAATACTTTCTGGTTAGGTGCTAACTACGACTTCACACCAGCAGTAAAAGGATCACTTGGCTACTACCAACAGAATGTTAATCAATCTGGTGCAACTTTGAATGGTAGAACTACTTATATCTCTGCAATGGCTGAGTACTACTTGAGCAAGCGTACTAACTTGTACGCAGCTGCTTCACAAGTGAACTTTACTGGCAGTGCAATTGGCGCAGCTTCCTATAGCAATGCTAACGTTAACCCAACTGTTGTTAACCAGCAGTTCACATACGGTTTAGGTATGCGTCACACTTTCTAATTTAACGTAGGACTTGTGCCTACCTAGATTTAGAAATGTAGTGAGTAGTATCTAGCTGTAAATGTAATAAGAAAACCATCACACGCAAGTGTGGTGGTTTTTGTCTTTTTATCGAATCCTAATTTCTTGATATTGGTCAAGGAATTTCAATTAAGTAAGTTATGAAAAAATTCAATCAATTCGCCTTAGCTGCTAGCTTTCTTTGTGCTGCAGGAGTAGCAAAAGCACAATCGAGTGTGACCGTTTACGGTTTAATGGACGTAGGTGTAATGGCGCAAACCAATGCGGGTAACCTCAATGCTTCCACCTGGGGTAACTCCGGTGCACCACTCAATTACCCGGGTGTTAAAAACGGTAATGTCTTTGGATTTATGACGGGTGGCGAGAGTCAAAGTCGCCTGGGCTTTAAGGGCTCTGAAGATATGGGGGGCGGTACTACAACCTTCTTTTTATTAGAGCAAGGCTTTAATGCGGCAACAGGTGTCACCGCAAGCAATGGTATGGCTGGTAATGGCTCCTCAACCAGCGCAGCTCAAGGTGGCGATAACGCGCTGCAAGGCCTACTATTTGGCCGCGGTGCCTATGCTGGTATCGGTAATGAAGAGTACGGCACCTTGACACTGGGGCGTCAGCAAGGACTCATGTTGCAAAATATTGGCAGCTATAACCCAGTCAATGCGCAGATGTTTTCACCGATTGCTTTCTCGGGAACCTATGGTGGTGGCGGCTATACGGATAATGCGTATGTTAGTGGTGCTATTCAGTATGCTAAAAAATACAATGGCTTTAATCTCAAGGCGATGTATGCACCTGGTGGTGTGGCGGGTAATAACTCCGCTGGCACTACTAGTGGCTTTCAGTTAGGTTACGAAGAGGCGCGTTGGGGAGTGCAAGCCATTGCGACCCATACTACGAATGCGACTAAGTTAACTGGAATCTCCTATGGCACGACCATTTCTACAGCAAATGGTGCCGCTTCCCCAGTTGGCGCTATAAAAGCGGGAACCAATGAGGTCTTGGTTACCTTAGCAAATACCTCGGCACTGCAACTGACTAGTAAATTTCAGGCTACAGATAAGTTAATTCTCAAGGCTGGCTATGAGCGTATGTTTATTGGCACGCCAAGCAACCTTCAGATGTATGCTGGTTTGCCAGTATTACCCAGCGGATTTTCTATTGCCAGCTGGACGCCCAATAGAAATAATTACAACATCAATGTGTATTGGGTAGGTGCTAACTATAACTTTACCCAATCCTTAATTGGTTCGATTGGTTATTACTATGCAGGTACTCAACAGTCAGGTACGCAGCTTAGTGGTGTGCAGCAGTTTCAATCTGCAATGCTCGATTACTACATGAGTAAGCGTACTAATTTGTATTTAGGTATTGGGAACATTAATACATCAGGTTCCAATGTCCAGCCATTACCAGCTGGGAGTATGTTGAGTGGCAAGACTGTTAGCACACAGCAGACTTACGGAGTAGGTATGCGGCATACTTTCTAATTAAACTCTAGCCTAGGATAGTGGAGAGTTAGGAAGATATTAAAAAATAAGTCTGCTGCAGAAACGTGGCAGGCTTATTTTTTTGCAAATATGCAGGGACTATTTATAAGAAACAAGTTCGTATTGCAGCATACTTTCATATCGATCATTACCAATACCTGTATTGGTATCTAAATAGGAGCCATTGGTGATCCTAATAACCCATCTACCAATATTGGGCGCTAACCAAACAGTGGATTGTCGCAAAGATGTATGGCGAGAAAAATCCTGGCTTATGAAGTAAATAGAGTCATTACTTTTTAATGTACTGAACTGATTTCCTTCAAGGGTCACGATTTCAGCCCCAGAAAATGTGATGGTTGAAGACCAAGGGTAAGTGCCAGCATCATCTTCGCCAGTTTTATACATCAATGCAAAAGTCTGTGATTTATCTGAAGATTGTGGCCACAAAGGAGCCGGGTTTACAAAGTTGACTATTGGAGTCCAATAGGGATCGCGCAACACAAGCCCTGTTGCAGACTGAATCTCAGATGCCAATGGACCATGTTTTTTACTCTCGCGTTTAATTTCAATTAGAGGCGTAACGGCCACAACAGTTTCAGTGATCGTATCAATCACTTCTTTATTGTAAAGATTTCTGATGCTGTAAACCCACTGCTGACCCACTGCGGGTTTTCTAACACTCTGGTAGTCCTGAGTTAAACCTGCGCTAACTGCTGAAGTGGTAAAGGCAGGATTAGTAGTGCATCCAGACAGAAATGAGCCGAAAGCAATCATTGCTATTGGCATTGCTAAATATTTAAATAATTCGTGTAATTTCATCGCCATCTTTAATGGGGTTATATGTAAGCACTCATGTTAAATCAATACTGCCTATCCTTAAAGCATTTTAATATTTATCAAGGGATCCAGCATTAGCAGAATTCGTGCGGGCAGATTGCCGAAAATTTATAAGAAATAGTCTATTGGCTACTCAGTTTTTATTAGTTATGGACACTATGGGTATAAACCCGCCATGCCAAGGTCCAGATGTAAGATTTTTCTTGAACAGAGTGGGTTTGTAACATATTGCGTTGCAGCAAATAACATGCTGCTTGAGTAATACATTGACAGAACTAGTGAAGCATAATGTAATAGTCAAATGCAAAAATTTATAAAAATACTAGTTTTGACGAGTTGCATTTTTCTTGCACTCGTAAAAACTTCTGGCGCACAAATTTTTGTCCAAAATGCGGTTCACAGAACTCAGGCGTACCTCAGCGTTCAAAAGAGCGTTACGGTCTCAAGCGATTCTTCTAAAGCGGGTCTAGAGCAAAAAGAACCAAATTTAAAAATTAACCTAAGCGCCCATGTATTAGGTGATATCAATGGGAATACATTAGTATTTCTTCCCACAGGAACTGAGGCAATCTTTTCCATCGGTATTTTTGGCAATCTGCTTAGCGGCATGCCGTCTTCTATCTTCAGGCCCCCTCGGCCAGTTTAGGGTTTGAGGGCAAGCAACATTAACCATCTTTCGATGGATTTTGATGTTGTATTTCCCTCAGCACCGTTTATACCCTTAAGTATTCTATTGTGTGTAAATTGATAGGTTTATAAGCCGCTTCAAACGCAATTTGAACATGACGTGGCTATAAATTCCATTATTAAATTTGGCTTTAATAAAGATTAAAAAATGATTAGGTTAGTTAAATTAGCATTAGATAAGCCATACACCTTTGTAGTGATGGCGATTTTGATAGGCCTAATGGGGATATTTAGCGCACTAAGATCCCCAATTGATATTTTTCCCGAAATTAGAATTCCAGTGATTAGCGTGGTGTGGTCGTATACAGGAATGCAGCCTGAGGATATGGCTGGGCGTGTGGTCTATGCCTATGAGCGCGCCTTAAGTACTACCGTAAATGATATTGAACATATTGAGTCTCAGTCACTACCAGGCTATGGCATTGTCAAAATCTTTTTTCAGCCAAGTGTTGATATTCGGTTAGCGACTGCGCAAGTAACATCGATTTCGCAAACCGTACTAAAACAAATGCCACCAGGCATTACCCCGCCACTCATTTTGAATTACAACGCAGCAACTGTGCCTATTGTGCAATTGGCCTTATCTAGCTTGACCTTATCTGAGCAGCGTATTTTTGACTTTGGCCAAAACTTCATTAGGCCGGCCTTAGCAAGTGTTCCAGGGAGCGCCGTACCTTCGCCATATGGTGGAAAGACACGACAAATTCAGATTGATTTACGCTTGGCTGCATTACAGGCGAGAAAGCTAACGCCAAACGATGTCATTTCCGCGCTTGCGGCACAGAATTTGATTATTCCAACGGGCACTCAAAAAATTGGCGAGTATGAGTACAGTATTAAGTTAAATAACGGGGTCAATGGCTTTCAGGAGCTTGCAGACTTTCCCATTAAGTTAGCAAGTGGTGCAGTGATTCAGCTCAGAGATGTAGCGCAAGTACGTGATGGATCGCCACCCCAAACCAACTTAGTGCGATTAGATGGTGGTAAAGCAGTATTAATGACCATTCTTAAATCTGGTGCCGTGTCGACCTTAGATATTATTGATGGCGTTAAAGCTCTGGTTCCAAAACTCAAAGAATCGTTGCCCCCCGAGTTGAATATTAGCGTTACTGGAGATCAGTCAGTCTTTGTAAAAGCGGCAATCAGTGGAGTGATTCATGAAGGCATCATTGCGGCTGCATTGACAAGTCTCATGATCTTGTTATTTTTGGGCAGCTGGCGTTCAACGGTCATTATTGCCTCTTCTATTCCTTTGGCAATTTTATTTGCTGTTTTGATGCTCTACATTACAGGCGAAACATTAAATATTATGACACTAGGTGGGCTTGCATTGGCCGTAGGTATTTTGGTGGATGATGCAACAGTAACCATTGAGAATATTAATTGGCACCTAGAGCAGGGAAAGCACATTCAAGAGTCCATCCTAGATGGGGCGGCACAAATTGTAGGCCCAGCATTTGTAGCTTTATTATGCATTTGTATTGTTTTTGTGCCAATGTTCTTCTTAGAAGGTGTGTCAAAGTTTTTATTCGTACCGATGGCGAAGGCCGTGATATTTGCGATGCTCGGCTCTTTTATTCTATCCCGTACTTTTGTGCCTACCTTTGCTAATTACATCTTAAAAGAGATCCATGGCCATGATGAGCATGCCTCAGGCCATTTACGTTGGATGATGGATATCAAGCACCCTAATACGTCAGTCAGAATTAAGGGGCGCATGGCGAAATTTCAATATCACTTTGAGGATTTTTTTCATCAGGTCAGAAAATACTATTTCGAGTTTTTAAAGAAAATCATCGTAGATCAAAAGAAATTTATTATTATTTTTATGGGTGCGGTTTTGGCATCCTATCTTTTAATCTTTTCTTTCGGCCGAGAATTTTTCCCTGCAGTTGATGGTGGTCAGATCAAGATGCACGTTCGCGTTCCAGTTGGCACGCGCCTTGAGGAAACTGCGCGTCAATTTAATGATATTGAGGCAGAGATTCGGCGTCTAGTTCCTGCCGATCAAATTGATAGCATTGTAGATAATATTGGCTTGACAGTGAGCGGTGTCAATATGGCCTATGGTAGTACAGGTACGATTGGACCCCAGGATGGCGATATTTTGGTCTCTCTAGTGAAGGGGCACTCTCCAACAGGGGAATTTGTTCAGCGCTTACGAGAGGAGTTACCTCAAAAGTTTCCATCAACTAGCTTTGCATTTTTACCCGCTGATATTGTTAGTCAGATTCTAAATTTTGGTGCACCAGCCCCCATTGACATTATTGTGAAGGGTAGCAGGCGAGATGAGAATTTTGCATTTATCTCTAAATTATTAGAGCGGGTGAAGAAAATTCCTGGTATTGCCGATGCGAGAATTCAGCAGGCAACAAATTACCCGCAAATTAACGTCGATGTAGATAGAGTACAGGCTGCGAAGATTGGGATTACTCAAAGAGATGTCACTAACAATATGGTGACGACATTGGCCGGTAGTGGTCAGGTTGCACCAGCGTTTTGGCTCAACCCATCTAATGGCATTTCGTATCCGGTAGTTGTGCAAACGCCGCAAATCCAAGTTTCTAGTATTTCCGACCTCTTAAATATTCCCGTGGCTGGAACAAATGCAACAACCGGGACAATTCTTGGGGGCATTTCTACTATAAGAAGGAATTTTGCCGATGCGGTCGTCACCCATGACAGTATCAAACCTTCGTTTGATATTTATGCCGACACGCAGGGTCGCGATTTAGGTGCGGTTGCATCTGATATTAATCGGATCATCGAAGAGGAAACCAAAAATATCCCCAAGGGCACAACCGTAGAGCTGAGGGGTCAAGTTTCAACTATGAATTCAGCGTTTACTGGCCTTGGTTTTGGATTGGTTGGCTCGATCATATTAATTTACTTAATTTTGGTGGTTAATTTCCAGTCTTGGTTAGATCCATTTGTGATTATTACAGCCTTACCTGCAGCGATAGCAGGAATTATTTGGATATTATTTTTGACTTTTACTAATCTCTCGGTGCCAGCGCTTACTGGTGTGATTATGTGTATGGGGGTTGCAACAGCGAATAGTATTTTAGTGGTGAGTTTTGCTCGTGAACGTTTGCCAATCGACAAGGATCCTATTAAGGCTGCATTAGAGGCTGGCTATTCTAGATTTCGTCCGGTCATGATGACTGCTTTGGCAATGATCATCGGAATGGCGCCTATGGCCCTGGGGCTAGGGGAGGGTGGTGAACAGAATGCACCGCTGGGAAGAGCTGTTGTAGGTGGCCTTATCTTTGCAACATTTGCAACACTCATTTTTGTGCCGGTTGTGTTTAGCCTTGTACATAAAAATTACGGATCAGAGAATGTATGAAAAATATTAAATTTAACAAAGATTTTTTTAAAAACTTACTTCCCTTGGCTAAGAAATACTCGATTCTTGCCAAGGAGCTTACTGTTTCCCTTTACGGGAAATATCAAGCTCTTCAGAAGAACCAGAAGCGCGTAGTTCAGGCAATATTATTAGTCATAATTTTGAATTTTGGATTTCGTATTTATGGTTTTATTGCTGCCAAATTTCGCTCGGAAGCGAGTGCTCAAAGGATGGTATTGGTAATTTCACCTGTCATTGGCGGGGCCGAAAACTCCATCTCTTTCCCCGGTCGGCTTGAGGCTTACTTGAATGCGCCTATTTACTCACGCGTTAACGGTTATATGAAGAAGTGGGATAAAGATATTGGTTCTCAGGTGAAAAAGGGTGAGATCTTAGGCAGAATTGAGGCGCCAGAAGTCGACCAGCAGTTACAGCAGGCGAAGTCTGATCTGATTTCTGCAAAGAGTAATGAGGCGCTAGCAAAAATTTCACTCACAAGATGGAAAAATCTTTTTGCTGAGGATGCCGTTTCTCGGCAAGAGCTAGATCAAAAAACGACTGAATATGAAACCAGAAAGGCATTGCGTCAAATTGCAGAGGCTAATCTGCAAAAGGCAGAAATGTTCTCTGACTATAAAAATATTCCAGCACCATTTTCGGGGCAGGTTACCGAGAGAAATATTGACGTTGGAGCCTTGGTGAGTGTGGGCTCTGGAAAGCCCTTATTCAACGTGGCTAATATTGATAAGTTGCGACTCTTTGTCAATATTCCACAAGTATTTATGAACGATATTCGACCAGGTATTCCGGCAAAAATTCGTGTTCCTGAATTCCCTGAAAAAGTCTTTGAGGCAAAGGTAGTTCGCTCCGCAGGTGCGGTGAATGAAAATTCGGGTACGGTGTTAATTGAAATTGAACTGGACAATGAGGAGCATATTCTGACTGCGGGTGAATTTGCTCAAGTAAATATTGATTTACCCTCTGATCGCACTATTCCTCGGGTCCCATCTTCGGCACTGATTATTCGCAAAGATGGAGCATTCCTAGCAGAGGTTGGTAAAGATCAAAAGGCAGTATTTACAAAAGTCATTATTGGCAGGGATTTTGGCCAAGAGGTTGAGGTTATTGGGGCGATTACTGGCGAATCCAAGGTAATTAATAATCCACCTGATACCTTAATAGCTGGCGAATTAGTGGTTCTTGCAAGAGAGCCAAAAGGAAATAAGGCGAAATAGCATGGTCAATAATATTCGTCGCATATTTGGCATAGGACTGCTGAGCCTTTGCTATGGATGCTCCCTTGCCCCGGATTACATGCGTCCAGAAGTGCAAATGCCTAGTAATTTCAAAGAGATTTCTCAAGATTGGGTAGTAGCCAAGCCGGCCGATCAGATGCAAAGAGGATCCTGGTGGAAGAATTTCGGAGATCCGGTTCTAGATCAGCTGGTAGCAAAAACAGAGAGCAATAACTTTCAAATTGCCGCTGCGGTAGCCCGCTATGAAAATGCTAGCGCATTTTTAGCCGTTAATAATGCTGGTTTATATCCGCAAATTGCTGTTGTTGGCGCTGCTACCGAGAATAGGCAGTCTATTGGTCGACCACTGCGTGGCGCAAATCAGCCCAATATTTATGACAATAACTTTTTTGGTGGTTTGGCGACCTACGAGCTTGATTTATGGGGCCGCGTTCGTTCTGGGATAGATTCTGCAACAGCATTGGCTCAAGCGAGCCAAGAAGATTTGGAGTCGGTGCGTTTAATTATTCAGGCTGACCTGGTAAATAGTTATATCACTATGCGCGGTATTGAGTCACAGCAAGCTATTTTGCAGCATGATTTGGAGTTATATCAAAAGCAGGCCGACCTAATGCAAAAACGCTATAAGGAAGGCATTAATTCTGGAGTGGATTTTTATCGCGTCCAAGGTTTGGTTGAGAGTGGTCGTATACGTGAAAAGGCATTACAAACTCGTCGTGCACAACTTGAGCATGTGATTGCCGTGTTCGTGGGTGAGTCCCCCTCCTCTTTCTCGTTACCTAAGGGTAGTATCTCGGACTTTAAACTCCCACCAATTGCAGTATCGATGCCTTCCACGCTACTTGAGCGGCGGCCAGATGTCGCATCTGCCGAGAGGAGGGTGGCCGCAAGCAACGCAGAGATTGGTGTTGCTCGGAGCGCATTCTTCCCGGTAATATCTTTATCTGCATTTGGCGGCTATCAAACGGCGAATCAAGCCAATATTCTTGCGGCACCCAATGCATTTTGGACAATTGGGCCGTTAGCCTTTTTAACTATTTTTGATGGTGGCAGAAGATCTGCCATTGTTGATCAGGCAATTGCACGCAATGCGGAAAATACCGCTGCTTATAAAAATATCGTGCTTTCGGCGATTAAAGAAGTGGAGGATGTATTGGTGCAATTAAAAAATCGCGAAGAATCTTTAGTGAATGTTGAAAATAGCTTAGTGTATTCAGAAAAAACTTATAAGATTTCTACTGCAAGATATCGAGAGGGTATTTCTGGTTACTTAGAAATTGTCGATGCTGCAATTGATCAATCTAAGGCTCGAACGGTTCAAATTGACTACCAAACCCAACTGCTAATTGATAGGGTTTTGCTGATAAAAGCACTTGGCGGGTATTGGTAAGGCTGAGATTTTTATGGAGTTTTTCTGTGGGTGCCTGATTGTTTCTTAAGACTGTTCCATCCGTACCTGACGATTTTATCGAGCACCACAACTAGAGCCTGCGTACTATTTGTGAGGGGTATTGTCTTTACCCCTCACGCTGATCGACATTATTATTCGAAAGCTTATTTTTTCAAGTTATCCCGAATTTCTCTTAACAAAACAATATCTTCAGGCGTTGGGGGTGCAGGTGGCGCATCCATGATGCGAATTCTATTAACCACCTTGACCATCTGGAAAATCACAAAAGCCAGCAAGATGAAATTGATAGAAATGGTGATGAAATTTCCATAAGCAAAAATGGGTACGCCCGCCTTTTTTAGCGCATCAAAGGTTCTCGGCACACCCCCTGGAATATCCCCAAGCACAAGAAAGAGGTTGGTGAAGTCGATATGACCCCCCAAAAGGGTGGAGATCACTGGCATCACGATGTCATTTACCAGGGAATCAACAATCTTCCCAAAGGCGCCACCAATAATGACGCCAACCGCCAAATCAATTACATTGCCCTTGACGGCAAAGTCGCGAAATTCCTTCAAAACGCTCATAAATGCATCCTTTCTAGTCTGAATGCTGATTATCCCGAGATTAACCCCATAACTTTCTTGCTTACCCATCTTTTTACTTTAAAATCCTACCTTTAAGCAATTTCCGCCTATAAATGCTTCTTTCGAGGATTTTTGTAAATGAGTGACAAGCCCTGTATGGATA
>Ga0214182_1000431_pt1 | contig 16555 bp, 12 predicted proteins | sample TroBogEpilimnion_8_FD_153020 | JGI IMG/M metagenome (GOLD analysis project Ga0214182, IMG submission 153020) | Freshwater microbial communities from Trout Bog Lake, WI - 14NOV2007 epilimnion | ecosystem: Environmental > Aquatic > Freshwater > Lake > Epilimnion/Euphotic zone | place: Trout Bog... | reverse complement strand
CAGGGCAGCGAAGGTGTCGTAGGTGCCGGAGTTGTTGTCGCGGGCATATAGATGGATCGGGCCGGGGGCACCGCCGATGCGCTTGTCGCCCCAGTCGGTGACGGCGCCGGAGAAGATGTCCTTGATCTGCTGCACCGACAGGGCGCCGAGCGGATTGGCCTCGTTCACCATGATCGCGACGCCGTCCAGCGCCAGGACGTGTTCGTTGCCGGGGCTGAACATGTCGCCTTTCGCCGCCAGGGAGTCACGCTCGGCCGGCTGGATGCGGCGCGACGACATGCCGACATCGGTCGGTGTTTCCGGCGAATGCGCCAGAAGGCCTTTGGCGGAGAACCCGGAGCCGTGCGCCGCGACGAAAATACCCTCCCGCTTGCCGGCTCGGCTGCCAACGATTGTCGCCTCGTCGGGGTCTTCCTTCGATCGCACGATGGCGACGTTCGTGGCGCCGTTGAACGTCAGAAACGCCTGCGCCAGACGCGGCGCGAGTTCCAGCCCGATCGTGTTGGAACCGCGCAGGGTCAGGAGAATATCGGTTTTCGGCTCCTCGGGTTTGGGAGCGGCCACCGGGGTCGGGGCGGGAGCGGGTGCTGCGACCGGTTTGGCCGCCGGGGCGGGCGCCGCAGTCTCGGCCACCTTGGACTTCACGGGTCGTACCGGCTCGGTCCGCGGACTTGCCGCGGCCGGGGGCGGAGTGACGCCGAACGGTGCCGATGTCGAAGACACGGGGCCATTGTCGCGTGGTTCGGTCAGCATCGCGACCGGCAGGACACCTGACCGGTGGGTTGCGGCCTGAGCGATGCGGGCATTCGGACCATCGGCGGCGAAGGCCAGACTGCTACTGAGCAACAGTGCCATGCCGCCAATCGCGGCCCGCCGTCGTGCGGACCAGCCCATACGCCCGTGCGAACGGTTTTCCGCCGTGTTTTCGAATATGCCCCGCATCGATAGACCCCTTTTGCGCGCGTTCACCACAATCGAACGTTCCATTGCGACAAATCATCCCCAACTGACGTGGGTTTATATTTGCCTTCACACGTTCCGATTGTGCTATTTATTCGTTCAACCCGTTTTTCGTCCTGTCCCGAGCGCGGGAGAGGCTGTATAGCTGAGCGATACATCGAGATGAATGTCATATTCATCGATATGTTTTCGCGAAACCAGCGCTCGGACCGGTAAGTCAATCCGTCGGGATAAGAATATAGGATAGTCGAAAATCGTGTGTGAAGATTGTATAACAGTTATACTTCAGGACGTGGATGTTCGGCCGCGACGGCCAAGGCCTCACACGTCCGTCCGGCTCAACACCGCTTCGTAAACATCCAGCGTCGCTTCCTGCATCCCCCGCACTGTCGGCACCGACGCCCGTGCCCGAACACCCAGGGCGGTCCGTTCTTCTTGTGTGAGCGACAGCGCCTGGGTCAGCGCCGCGGCCAGCGCGTCTGCGTCGCCGGGGGGCACCCGCCAGCCGGTGACGCCGTGTTCCACCGTCTCCACCGGCCCGCCCAGATCGGCGGCGATGACGGGGCGGGCCATCGCTTGCGCTTCGATCACGACGCGGCCGAACGCCTCGGGCCGGGTGGAGGCGTGCACGACCACGTCCGACAGCAGCATGGCCGCCGGCATATCCTCGCAATGCCCAACCAGCCGCACCCGTTCGCCGATCCCCAACGCGACCGCCTGTTGCATCAACGCAGCGGAATAGCGGGACCGGCCTTGGTCGGAGCCGACCAGAACGCAGCAGACATCCTGGCGCTCCATGCGGGCGATGGCGTCCAGCAGGACCGATTGCCCTTTCCAGGAGGTCAGGCGCCCAGGCAGCACCACGGTCGGAGCCCCGTCCGGCAGGCGCCAGGTGCGCGACAGGCGGACCAGCCGGTCCACCACCACAATCGCCGGATCGAAGATCGCTTTATCGACGCCGCGCGGGATCACACGCAGCCGTTCGTCGGGGACCCCGTGCTGCGCCCGCACGAGATCGGCGATGAAGCGGCTGGCTGCAATCACGATCTCCCCCCGCGCCATGACGCTGTTGTAGCGCCGTTTCAGCGGGAAATTCTCGGCGTAGGTGCCGTGATAGGTGGTGACGAAATGCGCGCCGGTCCGCTGGCACGCCAGCCACGCCGACCATGCCGGCGCGCGCGACCGCGCATGCACCAGTTTCACGTTCTCGGCTTTGATCAGGGCTTCGAGCCGCGCGGCGTTGCGCCAGATGCCGATGGGGTTCTTGGTGTCCAACGGCAGGGTGAAGTGCCGCCCACCGACGCGCTCCACCGACGCGGCCAAAGGCCCGCCGGCGCTCGCAACCAGGGACACGCCGTCGGCCGCGGCGATGGCTTGGGCGATTTCGATGGTGCCGCGCTCCACCCCGCCGGTGACGAGGGATGGCAGAACCTGCAAAACAACGGGAGACTCGGGCGTCACGGGCATACGCCCATGTTACCATGCGGCTTCACGGCGACGAAAAGGGACACGAGCGGGATGACGACAACGGGACGGCTGGATCGCGGCGACGGGACGCATTTGGCGTGGATGAAGCGGGAAGGGCGCGGGCCGACCATCGTGTTCCTGCCGGGTTTCCGCAGCGACATGACGGGCGACAAGGCCACGGCCTTGGCGGCGTTCGCCGCGGCGCGGGGGCAGGCGATGCTGCGCTTCGACTACGCCGGCCATGGGGCGAGCGAGGGTTCCTTCCTGGACGGCACCATCGGCCAATGGGCGGCGGATGCGTTGACGGCGATTGACCGGCTGACGGAGGGGCCTTTGATTCTGGTCGGCTCGTCGATGGGCGGCTGGATTGCTCTGCTGACTGCTCTGGCTCGGCCTGAGCGCGTTGTCGCGCTTGTGGGCGTCGCGGCGGCGCCGGATTTCACCGAACGGCTGATGTGGGACTCGATGACCCCGGCCGAACGGCTGACATTGGTGAATGAGGGCGTGCTGTATATCCCCAGCCAGTACGGCGAACCGACGCCGATCACCCGGCGGTTGATCGAGGATGGGCGGGAGCGGCTGGTCCTGACCGGCCCCATCGCCTTCCCTGGCCGCGTGCGGCTGCTGCACGGACAGGCGGACCCGGATGTGCCGTGGGAATTGGCCCTGCGCATCGCCGAACGCGTGACGTCGAACGGCGTGGAAATCGCGCTAGTCAAAGACGGCGATCACCGGCTGTCGCGGCCGCGCGATCTGGCGTTACTGACCCGGACGGTCGGCGCGCTCCTGGAGCAGGATGGCGCGTAACCCCTCGCGGTAGGTGGGATAGAGCCAAGAGATGCCGAGCGCGGCTTGGGTTTTGGCGCAGGCGACTTTGCGGTTCTCGGCCCAGAAGCTTTTCGCCATGGGGCTCATGGTTTTCAGCGTGTCCTCGAAGCGGATTTCCGGCGGCGGGAGGATGTTCAGGAGCGCGGCGGCCTCAGTGACGACGGCGGCGCTTTCGGAGGGTTCGTCGTCGGACAGGTTCAGGTTGCGGCGGCCGGGGGGGCGGTCTTGGAGCATAGCGGCAAGCACGGCCTGGGCGATGTCGTCGCGGTGAATGCGGCCGAACTGGTGGCCGGGTTTGACGGTGCGGCGGGCTGTGCCGGCCCGCAGGTCGTCGAAGGCGGAACGGCCGGGGCCGTAAATCCCCGCCAGCCGGAAGATATCGACGGCGACGGGGAACGTGGCCCAGGCGTCTTCCGCCTCCACGCGCCGCAAACCGCGTTGCTGCGTGGGCGCGGGGGCTGTGTCTTCATCCACCCAGCCGCCGTCGCGGTTGCCGTAGACGACGGTGCTGGACAGGTACCCGAACCACCGGAGGTTTTTCGCTGCCGCGATGGCGGCGGCGTAACGGGCCAGCACAGGGTCCCCCGCCTCGGTCGGCGCGGCCGTGGTCAGGATGTGGGTGGCGTGGGCAATCGTTTGCTCGGCCGCATCGAACGGGATGGTGCCGGGTTTACCCGAGCGGGAGGTCGCGGTGACGGCGATGCCGGCGGCACGGGCTTGGGCTGCGATGGCGGAGCCGGTGTAGCCGAGGCCGAAGATCAGGAGGTCGATCATATACAGCCCCTCAGCCGCAACGCCGCATTAGGCAGCGGCCTCCGCGAATACGCTGTATTGGGCCGTGCCGCCCACATGGAGTACCAGTTCCACGGCGCCTCGCAGTTCCGCGAATAATGTCGCCGGAACCACGGCGTCCCCATCCGTCCAGCGGAGCCCCAACTCCGGTTCGAACGCATGAAAACCGTCGGCGAGTGCCGGGTCGTCGGCCGGCATGGCGCGCAGCGCCTTTCCGGCGAACACCAGAATCTGCGTTACGGCGACCCCGAGCCGCCGCGGATCCCTTGCATACCCGACTTCCGCGGGTGCCGCCGCTCGGCTGACGATCCGAACCGACGCGGGCGCGGGGGGCAGTCGGAAGATACGGCGGTCGCCGCGGTGCTCGAACGCATCGATCCGCCGGCCGTCGACCAGCAGATGCAAATCCGGATCGCCGGTCACCGGCGCCGGCCGGGGCAGGGTGTCGCGATCCAGGATGCGGCGCCAGATGGCATCGACGACGGGGCCGCCGGTCAGAACGGGCGCGCAGGGCGGCTTCGCGGGCTGGCCCCAGCCGCTGTTGGCGTTCCGGAACATCCAGCGGTTGCCGTCGTCGCGGTAGGATTCCGACGGGGCGCCGTTGGCGATCAGCACGTCGTGGGCATCCAGTTCGATGTGGTAGAATTCCACTTCCCGCTTGTGGTCGTCCCACAGGATATTGCGGTGATTGACCAGGAACTCGGCGGGGATCAGGACGCCATCGATATATAAAGCGTGACCTTTGGTGATGCGCAGATCGTAATAGGGAACGCCGTCCGCCAGCGCGTTTCTGCGAACGATGACGGGTGTGGCGTCGCTGCGTTTGCCGGGGGAGACCAGGACCTTCCCGACGCCGATCCATGCGATGGGGCGGAGCGTACCCGACAGGGTTTCGACCATGTCGCCGACGGCCAGATCCTGCACGCGCGTTTCGCCAACCGCCGTACGGATTTTGGTGTCGCGCAGGAAGCACGGCACGCTCGAAACCGTTCCGTTGCTGTCGATGTTGAACGACTCGCCGCTGAAACCGCTGCCGGGCGTCAGCGCAAGGGCGATGGTGGTGCCGTTGTTGACGATGTCCAGCGTGTTGCCATTGACCAGCGTGCCGGTGGAGGGGCCGGTCAGACCGGTCAGACCGAGCGTATCGCCGGGCACGAAACCCGTGATCGTGCCTTGGAAACCATTCGGATTTATCGCGAGTTCGCCGCTGTTGGACCCGAAGGCAATCGTCTGTCCGGCGGCGACGGTGCCGGTCACGGTCAACGTGCTGTTGGCGTCGATCGTCGTCGATCCGGTGCCATACAAGCCCGCGACCGTCAGGGTGGATGGATCGATGACGACAGTGCCATTATTGATCAACACGCCCGTTCCGTTCAGCGTGCCGTTCAGCAACGTCAGCGTGCCGGCATTGGTCAGCGTGTAGTTGGCCGCCAAATAGTTGGTGCCGGCCAGGGTCCAGGACGCGCCGGCATCGATCGTGGTTTGGACGAAGTGCGTATAGGTGTAGCCGACGCCGGAGATCGTGCCGCCCGCTGCTCCGGCGGCCAGTTCCAGCGTGCTGGCGAAGCCCGAGGAGAAAGCGTTGACGCCGTTGACCTTGCCGACGAAGACCGCGCCGGGATCGACGATGACGCGATCGTTGTAGCCGCCGTTGAACGTGATCGCGTATTTGGTCGCCGTGCCGGCGGAAATCGTGCCGGCGTTCTCGATGGTGGTCAAACTTTCGCCGTAGACGCCGTTGGTGGCGCCCTCAACGATGCCGCCCGACGCGTTCGAGACACTGCCTCCGGCGGCCAGCAGCACCCCGTACTCGCTGGTCCCCACGATGCTGCCCTGATTGTCGACGGTTGCCGCGGCATAGACGGCGCGGACGCCGTCGCTTCCACCCGTAATGGTACCGTGCACCGCATTCGTTACAAGACCGCCGCCGCGCAAATAGACCCCAAGGATTCCGCCGGAGATTATGCTGGAATTGGCGACGGTCCCCACGGCGGCACCCACTCTGATGCCGTCGTAGCGGCCCGCGATCGAACCTGTGCCGGTATTGGTAACAGAACCGCCGCCCTCGAGGTAAATGCCGTAACGCACGGTCCCCGAAATCGTGCCCGCGTTCAGGATCGTCCCCAGCGCGCCGGCGTGAATGCCTCCCTCTCCGCCCGTAATCGTGCCGGTGGACGTGTTGGTGACGAAACCCCCGTGGTTCAGGGCAATGCCGTAATCGTTCGTGCCGGAGATCGCGCCGCTGTTGCCGACAGTACCCGCCGCGCCGGTCACCAGGATGCCGTCGTAGGTGCCCGCGAGCGTCCTGCCGGCAGCGTTCATGACGTAGCCGCCATCGGCGAAATAGACGGCCTTTCCTCCGGTTGGCGCGAGGATACCGAGATTCACGAGCGTGGCCGCCGCACCGGCGGCCTCGACATCGTAGACGCTGGCCGCGATGGTGCCGGTGGATGTGTTGGTCAGCGTCCCGCCATGGATCATCCGCACGCCGGCGTTGACGAAGAACGCACTGGCGGCCGTGGCATCGATGAGACCGGCGTTGACAACGGTCCCGCTCTGACCCATTTGGACACCGTATCGATAGCCCGCGATCGTTCCCGTCGCCTCATTGGTCAACGATGTGCCGGTGGCCGCGTAGACGCCGATCAGCCCGCTGGCCACCATGCCACGGTTGTCGATCGTGCCGTGGCTCGCATCCGCCTTGATGCCGTAACGGCCGCCGTAGATCGTGCCGCCGGACATATTGACGATTTCGGTGTTGGCTTGAATGTAAACACCCGCGACACCCGCCGAAATCGTGCCGCCCGAGGCATTCGTCAAGGACGCGTTGCCGCCCAGCTCGACGCCTTCGTAGCTGGCAAGCGTGTTCGCGGCGGCCTGGACGATCGCGCCCTGGTTGAAGACCGTCGAAACGCCGCTCGCGCGGACGCCGATCTGTTTCGCCGCGATCGTTCCGGTGGACTGATTCGAAACGACACCGCCGAATATCCCGACGCCGTACTGGGCGTTGCTGGCGATCGAACCGGCATTGACCAGCGTTCCGCCGGCCTCGAGCGCGACCGCGCCGGCTTGCGCCAGGATCGTGCCGCCGGAGACGTTGGTGACGTAGGCTGCCGCGCTGCCTCCCTGGATACCGGCGCCGCTGCTGGCGGTGATCAGGCCATCGTTGACCAGGAATCGCGTGCCGAAGAACCCGGCATCGTCGATACCGCCGGTACCGGCGATGGTGCCGCCGGAGGCATTGGTGATGTATCCTCCGCGGTTCATGTAGATCGCGTAGCCGCCGGACGCGCCGATCGAGCCGGCGTTCGCGACGGTGCCGTAACCCCCGACGACGTGCACGCCGGCCGACGCCCCCACAATCGCGCCGCCGCTCAGATTATGGACGTATCCGCCCGCTCGCAGATCGACGCCGTTGAACGCCGTGGCCTCGATCAGGCCGGCATTGACGACGGTGCCCGCCGCCGCGCCGGTGCTTTGAATACCGTCGTGGAAGCCCTGGATCGTCCCGGTGGAGGCATTGGAAACATAGCCGCCCTGCGACAGCGAAATCCCGGCATAGCCGCTGGCGGGACCGACGATGTCGCCCGCATTGGCGACGGACCCGAAGCCATTGCTGAAACGGATGCCGTCGCTGCTGGTCGTCGCCCCGGCGCCGACATCGATGGTGCCGCCGGATCGGTTGACGACGGTGCCGCCGAGCGCGAAATCGACGCCGTCGTATTTGGCTCCTTGAATCAGCCCGGCATTGTCGAGGCTTTCCGACGCGCTCTCGAAGAAAATGCCGTTGTTGCCCCCGACGATGGTACCGCCGGCCGCGTTGCCGATCGAACCGGTGCCGGCGAAGGCGATACCCGACGCGATCGAACCGCCGGACAGGTTGGCGATTGTCCCGCCGTTCAAGATCAGGATACCGCCTCCGATCGACCCGGCATTCGAAACCGTGGCCAGGCCGCCGCGGATATAAAGGCCCTGCTTGGCGCCGGTAATCGTGCCGCCGGCACTGTTGGAGACCGAACCCCCGGCGTTCAGAAGAATGCCCGAGTTGTCGAACAGGCTGCCCGTGGACGCGATGATGCCGGCATTCGTCACGGTGGCCGTGGCGCCGGTTACTTTTACGCCGTAGAAGTAGCCCTGGATCGTGCCCCCGGCCGCGTTCCCGGCGCTGGCGCTGCTGCCCAGGATATAGAGACCGGAGCGCCCGCCCGCGATCGTGCCGCCCGACAGATTGGAGACGCTGCCGCCGCTGGCGACGGAGGAAAGCTCCACCCCATAGACGCCGTAGAGGATACCGGCATTGCCGACCGACGCCGCACCGCCGGCGATGTAGACTCCGGGGCCGTTGCCGCGGATATCCCCGCCCGAGACGTTCACGACCGTGCCGCCGTTGGCCAAAGCGACGGCCGGTGCGCCGAAACTGTAGGCCTGGATGAACCCCGCGTTCAGCACGTACCCCGCCGCGCCGGACATCGTGATGCCGTAGGATGCACCGATGATCACGCCGGCCGTTGCGTTGGTGGCGGCGCCGCCGGATTGCATCAGGACCGCGCCGTGGCCGAAACCTTTGACGGTGCCGTCGTTCACGATCGTGTCGAAGGCGCTGCCGATCGCGACCGTAATGCCAGGGCCGTTGAGGTTCGTGACCGAAATCCCCGCCGCGATCGTCGTGTCCGTGAAGCTCGTCAGCAGACCGATGGTGTAGGAGGAAGAGACAATGGTGCTGGACATGGCGGTACCTCGTCTGGCGTCGTTCGCGCGGCATCGGGTTAGGCCGAAAGGCTTTGCACCGGATTCAAGCCCCAGCTCCGTTGTCCGGGATCGGACGGAACGCCGTGACCGGGTCGCGTTGGTGCAGTTTAAGCCCGCAACGACAGCGCCGATACCCCCCGACCGTTACAAGTCAGCCCCTATTGGCGGTGTTCCCTTCGGTGGATGCCGCACTTCGGGCCGTAGCCAGGAGTTGGCTTTGGCCGCTATGCTGCGGCCAAAGCGTCACCCATCCCCCCACCGCCGCAGCACAACGCGCCCGAACAATCCCAACCCGTAATTGATCGCGATGCCCGCCACCGCCAGCAGCACCAGCGCGGCGAACATCCGTGGCATTTCCAGCCGGAAGCTTGCCTCCAAAATCCGGTACGCCAGCCCCGAGGCGAACCCGCCGGACCCCGCCACCAGCTCCGCCACCACCGCGCCCACCAGCGCCAGCCCGCCGGAAATCCGTAGCCCCGACAGAAAATACGGCAACGCCGCCGGCAACCGCAGCAGCACCAGTGTTTTCCACCGTCCGGCGCCATACAGGTGGAAAAGATCGCCCAATTCCGGCGGCGGCGACGCCAACCCGGTTGCGGTATTCGCGAACAGCGGAAAGAACGCCACGATCGTCGCGCACACCACCAGCGACGTGAACGGATCGCCCACCCAAATAATGATCAGCGGCGCGATCGCCGGCAGCGGCGTCACCTGCAACGCCACCGCCCAGGGTTGGATCGCCGCCTGCGCCATCCGGCTGGCGGCCATCGCGATCGCCATCGACCCGCCGAGCACCGCTGCGACCAGCAGCGCCACGAACGTCACCGTCAGGGTGGACGCCAGAGACACCAGCAACCCCGCGGGGTCCGCCAGGAATGCCCCCACGACGGCCAACGGCCCGGGAAGGATGTAGACCGGCACCTCCGCCAACCGCACCACACTTTCCCAAAGCAGAAGCGCCAGAAACCCGAAGAAGAAAGGGGCGATGCGCAGGATCATCGCAGTGCGGCCTCCATCGCCTGGGAAATCTCCACGACCAAGGCCGCATAGGCCGGGTCCAACCGCGTGTCGGCGCTGTGCTTTACGGACGATGCCATTTCCCGCGCGATACGGCCTGGACGAGGCGTCATCAGCACGACGCGCCGCGCCAGAAACGCGGCCTCATAGATCGAATGCGTTACGAACACGACGGTGCAGCCGATGGATGCGTGCAAGGCAAGCAGATCGGTTTGCAGCTTATGCCGCGTAAATTCGTCCAGCGCTGCGAACGGTTCGTCCATCAATAGCAGGCGCGGCTTGGTGACCAGGGCGCGGGCGATCGACACGCGCATGCGCATGCCGCCCGAGAGCTGCCGCGGCCGCGAAGCCTCGAACCCTTTCAACCCCACCCGCGCGATCACATCGGCGATGGCCGGTTCGGCCTGGTCCCGAGGCACGCCGCGCAGGCGCAGTGGCAGCCAAACATTATCGGCCGTGCTGGCCCAAGGCAGCAGCGTCGCATCCTGGAACACATACCCGACCTCCCCCGGCGCGGGCGGCTGGCCGGCATCCCAGGTCAGCGTGCCGGTGTCCGGCTTGTCCAACCCCGCGATCAACCGCAGCAACGTCGATTTCCCGCAGCCGGAGGGCCCGAGCAGGGCGACGAAATCGCCGGCGTTCAGGCGAAGGGAAGCGTCTCGCAGAGCTTCCGTGCCCGAGGGGAAACGGCGGCCGACGTTGGTAATGGTCAGCATGGTTGTGGAAGAAAATACGCGTCATCCTCGGCGAAGGCCGAGGAACCACGCCTTCTTCCGGCATGCAACCAAGGCGTGGGTCCTCGGCCTTCGCCGAGGATGACGCGGGGGGGCGAGAGGCGGGGCGCCGAGGTCACTTCCCCATTCCCACCCGATGGTTCACGAATTCCAGCGTGTACGCCTTCGTCACATCCAGCCCCGCCGGATAAATCCCCTGATCCCGTACGGACCCATAAAACGCCGCCCACCGAGCGGCCGTCATCGCCCCGATCCCGTCCTTTGCGGCGTCGCCCGAGTCCAGAATGCCATGCTTTTTCATCGAATCCCGCCCGTAGGCGATCAGCGCATCCGTCATCTCCGGATTTTCCTTTTTGATCAGTGCATTTCCCGGCGCCGGATCGCCGTTCAGATACGAATACCAGCCCTCGATCGAGGCCTCGATAAACCGTTTCACCTGATCTGGATTTTCCTTGATTCGCTTGTCGGACGCGGCGATCAGGCTGGCGTAGCCGGTGAAGCCGGCATCGGCGACCAGCATCACCACCGGGTCTTCATGTGCGGTTTCCTTGATGGAGAACGGCTCCGACCCCAAAAACCCCTGCTGCACAGCGGTCTTGTCCGACAGGAACGGTGCCAGATTGAATGTGTAAGGCCTGATCTGCGCATCGGTGTAGCCAAACCGCGCCTTCAGGAAATTCCACCACCCCACGCGCGTGTCGGAACTGATCATGATCGGCTTGCCCTTCAGCGCCGCGAACGTATCGTTGCCCTGACCGGCATGTGCGATCAGGACCGACGGGTCCTTCTGAAACATCGACGCGACGGTGCGGAAGGGGATGTTTTCCTTGACGAAATTCAGCGCCAGGAAGGAATTCGAGCAGATGTTGTAATCCAAGCGCCCCGCCAGCAGCAGTTGCGTGTGGTTCACCTGCGGACCGCCCTGTTTCACCGTCACGTCCAGGCCGTGCTTGGCATAGATGCCGGTGGCGACGGCCTGATAGTAGCCGCCGTATTCGGCCTCGGCCTTCCAGTCCAGGCCGAAGGTGATCGTTTCCGCCTGGGCGGCGAGGGGCAACAGGGCCAGAACGGCGGCAAGAACGCGGCGCATGGGGGAGTCTCTCCTGAACAATCCCCCGAACAATGGCACCGGCCCTCGACCGGTTCAAACCCCAGCGTTCAGAACGGCCGGTCCCCGCTAATCTGCGTCCGGTGCATGATCCGCCGGGTGCTCCCCGCGAACTCCTCCCGTCGGTGCAAAGCCGAACGGTTGTCCCACAGCACCAGGTCCCCGACGCGCCAAGTCTGAGTCCAAACGTGTTCCGGCTGCGTCGCGTGATCCCACAACGCGTCGAGCAGCGCCTCGCTGTCGGCCAAGTCCAAACCTGGGATGTAGGCATTGCGCCGCCGCCCCAGGAACAGGCACGGACGACCGGTGATCGGATGCGTGCGCACGACCGGATGCACGGCGCCGGGCGTCTTGCGCGGGTCGGTCACCTCCTCGAACCCCACCCGCAACTGCCCAACGCTGTTCAGGCTGGAATCGTGCACGCAGGTCAGGCCGGCGACGCGCTCTTTCAGCTCCGCTGGCAGGGTCTCGTAGGCCGTGTACATATTAGCGAAGCTGGTCTCGCCGCCGGTCGGCGGAATTTCCAGCGCATACAGCGCGCTCGCCATCGGCGGCACCGGCACGTAGCTCATGTCCGAGTGCCACTTCGCCTCATAATGCCCCAAACCCCCCAGCGCGCGGCCGTTCTCCACGACGTTGGAGATGACGTTCACGTAGTCGCTGCTGTCCTCCATCTGCCGGATTTCCGTCCGAGCATGCCGCGGATTCCGGTCCAGCGCGCCGAAATTGCGGCTGAACGCCATCAGTTGGTCGTCGGTCAGGGACTGTCCGCGGAAGCGCAACACCAGATGGTCCATCCAAGCTTGATGGACAAAGCCGTATTCCGCGGCGGTCAGCGGCCGCGACAGATCGATGCCGTCGATGTCGGCGCCGAGCGCGGCACCGCTGGGGGTAACCTGGGGCATGGGGTGTCTCCTCCGGTTCATGGGAGGACGGATGCTACGGCTTCGGCGCCGCCTTGGCGACAGCGGCGGCGACCAGCGGTTCCAGCTGCGCCAGAACGGTCTTGTAGAAGTCCATCGGCTTGCCGAACGCGTCCAGAACCTCCTGGTTCGTGCTGGTCGCGTATTCGGCAAGGGTGAAGACCTTGTCCTTGGCGTCCGGGAAATGCGCGACGACCCAGGCCTTGTGAGCGTCGGTCATCGTCAGAATAACATCGGAAAACGCCGCTTCCTGGGGTCCGAACTGGATGGCGGTGTGGTGCGCGATGTCGATGCCCTTGCGACGCAGCAGCGCCACGAAATTCGCCTCCGGCCGGGTGTTGTAGGGATTGAAATTCACCGCGCGGGAGATCACCTGGACGTTCAGATGCTGCTTGGCGATCGTCGCGGCGGCCAGAGCCTCGGCGGTGACGCTGCGGCCGGTGTTGCCGGTGTCGACGAAGGCGATGCGGACGGGGCGGGGGGCGGACACGGCGGATGAAATCCCCAGAACAAGCAGCAGGGCAGTGGTCAGTATGGCACGCTTGGCGATCATCGTCGGCTCCAGGGTTGGTGCGGTGCGCGTACCGGATGCCGGGCGGATGTGAAAATGACAATTCGATGTCGGTTTACGGAATGGATCCCTGTTTCAGCAGCTCCCAAATCTCACGTCGTATGGCCAGGAATTCCGGGCTTGTCTTCAATATTTCCGCGCGCGGCCGTCCGAACGGTACCGGAATATCCCGCTGAACCCGAGCGGGGCGGGGTGAAAGGACGATAATCCGGTCGGCGAGGTATATTGCTTCCTCGATACTGTGCGTCACGAACAACACCGTTTTCCGGTCGGTCTGCCATATCCGCAACAATTCGTCCTGCAACAGGTCGCGGGTCTGTAAATCGAGCGCCCCGAAGGGTTCGTCCATCAGCAGAATATCCGGATGCACCGCCAAAGCACGCGCGATACCGACGCGCTGCTGCATGCCGCCGGAAAGCTGATGCGGGTAAGAGCCGGCGAAACCGCCGAGGCCCACCATGTCGATATACCGTCGCGCGGTGTCCAAACGTTCGCGTTTGCCGACGCCCTGCATTTCCAGCCCGAAGGCCACGTTTTCCAGCGCCGTCCGCCACGGAAACAGATCGAACCCCTGAAACACCATCGCCCGTCCGGCACCCGGACCTTTCACTGGCGTCCCGTCGATTTCGATCCGCCCCGCATCCGGCTCATCCAACCCATTAATAATCCGCAGCAACGTCGATTTCCCGCAGCCGCTCGGCCCGATGATGGCAACGAACTGCAAATCCGCGATATCGACGGAAAAATCCTCGAACACCGTCAGACCGTTTCCGTAACGGCGTGTCAGCCCGACGGTGCGGAGCTTTACCCGAGGCGTTTCCATGCCTCTTCCGCAAACCGGGGTTCGACGATCTTATCGAAGCTGGCGCCGGGTCCGACGATGCCGGCTTTCTCGTAAATCGGGATCAGCTTGTTGAACTCGGCGATATTCATCGGCATCGGCGCCGGCCATGCCTTCACTTCCTTGGTAAGCAGCTCCCATTCCCCGCGGATGCGCTCGTCCGGCCATTTCGCCGCGTCGCGATCGTTGCTGTATTTGCGGAACATCGCCGCGAACCAGGCAAAATCCGTGGTCGCGGACCGGTTGGCGCGCAACTGCGCCTCCAACAAATCCACCACCGCACGCTGATTTTCCGGCTTTTGCAGCCAATCCCCGTTCACCGCCCAGCATTCGTTGGACCAGAATTCGAACTCCTTCCACGGCTCGATCAGAACCTTGTAATTGCCCTGTGTGGCAATGTCGTTGGCCTGATCGGCATGGATTGGCACCAGATGCACCCGGTGCGCCAGCAGCGCCCGCATCCGAGCGGACGAACCGCCCAGGGCCACGATGTTGACGCGGGCCGGATCGATCCCATGTTTCATCAAAGCGCCCAGCAAAACGGCATGAACCGTGTCGCCCGGCGTATTGATCCCGGCGACGATGCCGGGTTTCGTCAGATCCTCCAGCGAGCGCACCTTGTCGGCATCGGCGGTAAACACCAGATCGACGCTGGCATAGAATTGCCCGACGATTTTGATGTTCGCGCCCGCATTGGCTGCCGCGCACGCGCTTGGTGTGTCGGTATCGCCGATATCGATGCCGCCGCCGACCAAAATCTGCGTAATGGCGGACTGCTTTTCCAGCCGGCTGAAATCCGGCGGCCCGTAAGCACCGCCTTGCTGCATCAATTCCCGGCACGCCACGTTCCCCGGCACGTGAATGCCGGCGACGTTGGCGTTGGACATGATTTTCAGCACCCGCGGTTCCGCCGCGCGCGCAACGAACGGCGCGGCCAGCGCCGCCCCAACCGCCAAACGACGTGTCAGCATCAAACGGGAATCCGGCGGTCCGGCGGATACCGGAAGCTCACCCGCTTCATCAGCCGCGTCATATGGCTGGGGAACGGATCGCGGCGATGCATCGTGGCGGAATTATCCCACATCACCACATCGCCCACGGTCCAATGGTGTTTGTAAACGATATCGTCCTGCGTCATATACTCGAGCAATTCCCGAAACAACGGCTGGCTCTCATCCTCGGTCGAACCCTCGAATTCCGCCCCGTGGCTCGGGCTGTACCAGATCGCTTTCGAACCGTTGAACGGATGCGTCCGTACCGCCGGATGCGGCGAGTCCGGGGCGCGCTTCAATTGTTCCGCCGTCATCTGCAAATCCGGCCGCGTTGCGGCTTCGCGGCGGTTGTGGCGGTCGACCGAGTTCACGATCCGCTTTCCCTCCACCTTTGCTCGCAGCTCCGCCGGCATGCGGGTGTAGGCGGCTTCCAGGTCCGCGAACCACGTGTCGCCGCCCTCGGCCGGGATTTTCTCGCCGAACAGGATGGTGCCGAAGGTCGGTTGCGGCATGTAGGACTGGTCGATGTGCCAAACCGCTTCCCCATCGCCCAGCACGCCGATCGCCTTGCCGTCTTCCTTGATGTTGGAGACGACCATGACCTCCTTGTTCTGGCGGGAGTGGTAGGTGGACCGGACATGGATTTCCAGCTCCCCGAACCGTTCGCCGAACCGCATCAGATCCGATTCCTGTAGATTCTGGCCGGGGAAAACGGCGACCTTATGGGTCAGCCAGGCTTCCTTGATCGCGGCGAAATCGGCGTCCGACACCGGTTGAGTTAGGTCGATGCCGGTGATCTCGACACCGATAGTGGGGGTGATGCGGCGGATGTGCACGATGGGTCCTCCGAATTGGTTGGGCGCAGAAAAGCACGGGTTGGGGCGGACGGGTAGGGGTGATAGGGGAGGGGGAGGGTTGTTCGCACACCGCGTATCCCCAGGGGGCATTCATGCGACAGGTCGAAGTTCTCAGCATCCAACGCATCTCCGCCGCCGATCTGGCGAAAATCGCGGCGGTGGACCCGCGAGTCCGCGTGACCGACGCCGGCGGTTGGTTCGACGGCGAGATACGCGCGACCTGGCCGGCCTTCGCCGCCGCGCGGTATCTGGCGCCGAACGCGAACGGCCAGGGCACGCGGGAGGAACGGAACGCGCTGCTGGCACAAGCAGAGGTGATCCTCGGCGGCTGGCCCTACCCCCTCGATCTGCGGTCGCGCGCCCCGACGCTGAAATGGTTTCATCAGAGACCGGCCGGCGCCAGCAATCTGCTGATGGGCGATCTCTGGGGCAGCGACGTGACCGTGACCACATCGCGCGGGGCCGGGAATACGCTGGCGATCGCGGAATATGCCATCGCCGGCATCCTCCATTTCGCCAAATCCCTGCAAAACGCCATGCTCGGTGCCCAGTCCGGCAGTATGGACCACCGCGTCTACCGGCCCTTGCTGATCGAGGGAAAAACCCTGTGCGTCATCGGTGCCGGCGGAATCGGGCAGGATGTCGGCCGCCTGGGCGCCGCGCTGGGCATGCGGGTCGTCGGAACCCGACGGCATCCGGTGGCGGGCGAGGACCTA
>Ga0214182_1000430_pt1 | contig 16560 bp, 21 predicted proteins | sample TroBogEpilimnion_8_FD_153020 | JGI IMG/M metagenome (GOLD analysis project Ga0214182, IMG submission 153020) | Freshwater microbial communities from Trout Bog Lake, WI - 14NOV2007 epilimnion | ecosystem: Environmental > Aquatic > Freshwater > Lake > Epilimnion/Euphotic zone | place: Trout Bog... | reverse complement strand
CCCGCGTGTCCCACATGGTCAGCAATGTCCGCCTGCTGGACGTCACGCCGACCCAGGTCACCGTCGGCTGCCGTTTCCTGGTTTACCAAAACCGCGTCGAGTACGAGAATTACACTTTCATCGGCCGCCGCACCGACGTGCTCCGCCGCAACGGGGATTCCTGGCTGATCGCGCGCCGCGAGCTGATCCTGGAACAAAACGTACTGCTGGCGAAAAACCTCAGCATCTTCTTCTAAGGGGGATGAAAATATGATCGAACTGATCGGCGTTCCCGTCGGCGCCAAGCTGAAACTGCAAGGCGGTATCGTCGCGGAAATCATCGAATGTATCGACGACGAATGGGTGAAAATCCGCCTGCTGGAATCCGACCGCCCCGGCGCCAACCCCGGCGATGAGGAACTCTGTCACGCGACGGACGTGATCCAGGTTCTGTGATGCTGCGCATCGGCTTCCTGCCCAGCGATTTCAACCCCATGCTTCTCATGCTCGGCGACGCTGAGGATTTTCGCGCCCTCGGCGGTGTGATGCGCGGGTTCGCGCGTCAGCCCGCCGACACGCGGATCGATACGATGGGGTTTTGTGCCGCATCGAACACCGCCGTGACCCTAACAAGCACCGCCGGGCCGCTCGGCGTTCATCGCGACGGCAACGGCATATTATGGCGGATCGACTCTCCGCGCGCCGCGGGTTTCGCGCAGCAGATGGAAACGCTGGCCGATCCGACTATGGCATCGGGATCGGAAATTCTTGCCTGCGGGCTGGAGGATGAGACAACCGTCAAAATATCGCGTGGCGAATATACCGACGATTTCCTGTTACCGACTTAGCCAGACCGCGTCATCGACGCCCAACGGCCCAGCGGGGAAATCCCACCGCACCGGCGCGCCTGCGACCGACAACGGCGCTTGCAAACGCAACGCCGGTCCCCAGCCGGTGTGTTCGGTGTCCGGGCCATAATCGCCATCGGCAGCCGGAACGAACGAGGGACCCGTTTCCCGCGATCCGGCGGATGTCAACAATAACGCCGTGCGCGCCAGGGACAACCGAGCACGCGTTCCCTGCCCAACCAGACACCGCCGGGTCAGACCTCGGATCGCAGCGGCGGCCATCAGGTAGCCGGTCGCGTGGTCGATCGCCTGCACCGGCAGGGGCACGGGTTTGGCGGCACCGGTTCGGCGCATGCCTTCGGCGGCAATCCCCGTGCTCATTTGCACCAAACTGTCGAAACCCCGCCGTGCCGCCCAGGGCCCTGACCAGCCGTAGGCGTCGAGGCTGACATCCACCAATCCCGGACGGATGCGCTGCCGCTCCTGAAATCCCAGGCCGAGCCGTTCGAGGGCGTCGGACCGATAACCGTGCACGAACACATCGGCGGATGCCAGCAGCTCTCGGAAAATGGCGGCCTCTTCGGGTGAGCGCAGGTCCAGACGAGCGCGACGCTTGCCGAGCGTCACACCGGGCAGGACGCCCGATTCGTCCCAAGTTGGCGGATCGATGCGCAGCACATCCGCGCCGTACCCGGCCAGAAAGCGGGTGGCGACCGGGCCGGCCAGGACTCGCGTTGCGTCCAGCACACGAATTCGCTTGAGCGGCCGGTCGTGCGGCGAGTCAGGTAAACTCGGTGCCGCGTCGGTTGCTTCGGTCCGCACCAGCGGCTCCTGCGCCACGGCCATACCCTGCGGATGGGCGGCCCAATCGGTCAGCGATCGCATCGCCGCGGCGCAGCCGTTGGCGGCTACAACGGCGGACTCGAGGGCATCGGCGGTCCAGCGCGACACAGCCGCCGCGACGGCGTCCTTATTGGCCGGCACCTGAAGCACGGACAGCGCCGCGTCGCGATGGTGCGGTGCGTTGGTATGGAGGCGGATCCATCCATCGGCCGCCGGGTAATCGCCGGCAATGGGGTCCCAAGCCGGCGGCGTGCTCCAGCCGATCGGTCGCAGCGTGGAATCCAGCCAAAACGATGCCAAGCGCCGATCCACCGCGACCGAGGGCGTGTGCCCGCCGCGCGCGCCGATCAGCTCCGCGATCGCGAGTCCGGCCGCGCCAACGGCCGCGACGGCGAGGTCGCTGACCGCGAAGACCGACGGCAGATCGCCGGTTCCCGAGACCGCGATGTCGCCGGATGGGGCGCCGAGCGCGGCTTGGATTTCGGCGAGGAATGGGGCGGTCATGGGGTAGCTCCATCGTCGTTCGGATGTGCGACGGTAGGCGTTGGGGCGTGCGACGGTCCAGCCGAATGTGGCGGGGGGCGGCGCGTTCGTGCTAATCCGGGGCGGAAAGGCGCCCGTCATGGACTTGGCACACGCGATCACGGCTGAGGAAGTCATCCGCACCCTGCGCGCGCGGGAAGACGAGCTGCGCCGGTTCGGCATCAAACGCCTGGGCATTTTCGGGTCGGTGGCGCGGGGCGATGCTCGGCCGGACAGCGATATCGATCTGGTGGCGGAGCTGGATCCGGCGGTGAGGGTCAGTCTGCTCGACATCGTCGGTTTGGAACAGGAATTGGGCGATCAATTCGGACGAGAGGTTCAAATCCTGATCGAACCCATTAAGAAAGATCGCTTGCGCGTTCACGTGGAAGAGGATCGCGTTCATGTATACCCGTAAACATCGCGCGGTCGACTGTTTGCAGGATATTCTCGATAATATCGCGCTGATCGAAAAATATACCGCCGGCTACGATATGGCCGGAATCGGAGCCGACAGTCTGCGCAACGATGCACTCGAACGTTGCATGGAACGGCTTTGCGAAGCGGCGTATCGGCTCGGCGAACAAGCAGTCGTCCTTATGCCAGATCAACCCTGGGGCCGCATTCGCGGCATGGGCAACCGCCTTCGGCACGGATACGACCAAATTCGCCTGGAAGTGGTATGGGCGGTCGTAACCGAGGACCTACCTGGTCTCCAAGCCGACGTCGTTGAAGCCCTCGAACGCCTCCAATCCGAATCCCCCGATCAGGAACCCTGAACCGATGCCCACCCGTGAAACCGCCATCGCCCGCGCTTTGGATTTCTTCGACACCAACGGCTTTCGCGACCGCCTGGCGGCGCTGGTCGCGGTGCGCAGCACATCCCAAGACCCGGCACATGAAGCCGATGTGCAGTCTTATCTGGCGGAATCGATAAAGCCCTGGCTCGAACGGCTCGGCTTTACCGTCGCCATCCACCCCAATCCCGCCGCCGGCTTCGGCCCCATCCTGACAGCGGAACGGATGGAAGACCCTGCCCTGCCCACCGTTCTGACCTACGGCCACGGCGACACGGTGCGCGGATTGGAGGATCAGTGGCGTCCAGGCCTCGATCCCTGGACGCTGACCGAAGAAGGCGACCTTTGGTACGGCCGCGGCAGCGCCGACAATAAAGGCCAGCACGCCGTCAACCTTTCCGCGCTGGAAGCCGTCATCGCCGAACGCGGCGGCAAGTTGGGCTACAACGTCAAACTGGTGCTGGAAACCAGCGAGGAACGCGGTTCCGTCGGGCTGAAGGCCTTCGTCGCCGCGCGGGCCGCCGAACTGAAAGCCGACGTGCTGATCGCCAGCGACGGGCCTCGGGTCATGCCGGAGGTGCCGACGATCGCGACCGGCACGCGCGGCACGTATCACTTCGATCTGGTGCTGAACCTGCGTGCCGGCGGCGTCCACTCCGGCCACTGGGGCGGTCTGACGACCGATCCGGCGGTGGTGCTGACCCACGCAATCGGCTGCATCATCGACAGAAAAGGCAAAATCCTGGTGCGCGACTGGCTGCCCCGGAACGGCGTGCCGGCGGCGGTTCGTTCGGTTCTCGCCGGCTGCCCGGTCGGCGGCGGCGGCGAAGCGGCGTCGATCGACCCCGATTGGGGCGAGCCCGGCCTGACGCCCGCCGAGAAAATCTACGGCTGGAACGGGTTCATCGTGCTGGCCATGACCTCCGGCCGGCCGGAAAATCCGGTCAACGCCGTAGCCCCGAATGCCCGCGCGCATTGCCAGATCCGCTACACCGTGGACACCGATCCCGCGGACTTCGCCCCGGCCCTGCGCCGGCATCTGGACGCCGAGGGGTTCACGAACATCCAAATCGAAAACGCCGGCATCCGCATGCCCGCCAGCCGCACCGATCCCAGCCATCCCTGGGTCCGCTGGGCCGTGACCAGCATGGAAAAGACGCTCGGCAAGCATGTGCAGGTAATCCCCAATTCCTCCGGCGGGCTGCCGGGGGATGTGTTCGTGGATCATCTGGGCGTGCCGCTGGTGTGGATTCCGCACAGCTACAACGGCTGCAAACAGCACGGCCCGGACGAGCATTTCCTGCGTGCCCCGGCACGGGAGGGGATCGCGGCGTTTGCTGGGATCTGGTGGGATTTGGGGGAGCGGGGGACGCCGTGAAACTGTTGCAGGCATTCACCGCCGCCGTCGAAGCCGAAGACCCCGAACGTTTCGCCGCTTTGTTCACGGAAGACGGCGTCTATCATGACGTGTTTTACGGCGCATTCACCGGACGCGCCGGCATCGCGGCCATGATCCGCGACCGGTTCTGCCGCGATGCCACCGATTTCCGCTGGGACATGCACGATCCGGTCACCGACGGCACCACGCTTTACGCCCGCTACGTGTTCAGCTACCGCTCCAAAATGCCCGCGTCCGCCGGTAAACGGGCGATGTTCGAAGGCGTATCGATCATGATGCTGCGCGACGGACTGATCGCGTCGTACCGGGAAGTCGCCGACACCGCCACGGGGTTCGTGGACCTCGGCTTCGCGCCCGAACGTATGGCGCGGATCGCCGGCCGCAAGAGCGCATCGTTACGGGAACGCCCGGAAGCGGCTCGGCACGCGAAATAGGCCCCGATGCCCCCGCCCATCATTGTCCAAGTCGCCGCGTCGATCGAATACCTAGAACGACCGAGGGTCAACCGCGCCCAAACCGAAATCGTTTTGAGTGAGCCTCTGCGACGCATCGAAGGTGTCGAATCATTCCAACGTGCCGACCTCACGGCACAAGTCTGAAACTATAAGTTCCGCGATGTCCTGCTGGATTCCAATACCGGGCTTCTGGTCAAGGGCGAGCAGGCGATCCCCGAAACAGCCTATTTCATGCCGCCCGACTCCGAACGCGATCTGGAGGCTCGGGCCAACAACGTTGTCGCGCTGGACGACACCGAAGACTTCGTTATCGCCAGCAACAATATCCACTTCAATTATCTGCATTGGATGACGCAATGCCTCCCGGCGATCGACGGGTCGTTGCGGCAGAAGCGAAGCCGGGGCGTCCGGCTGCTGTTGCCAGTCCTCGCACCGTGGCAAGAGGAAACGTTGCGTATCCTCGGCTACAGCGACGCGCCGCGGCTGACCCTGAAGCCGGATACCTTCTACTACCTGCCGCATGCCGAGTACTCGGAATATCTGAACGGTTCGACCATCTTTCGCGTCTGCTTGGGCGTCGCCGATACCGCGCGCCGTATCCTGGAACGCCTGCCGCACGATCCGCGGCATGGTTCCGATCCCGTGTTGTTCGTGCCGTGTTCGGATCCCGATTTCTGGAAACTCGCCAATCAGGACGACGCCGCCGATCTGTTGCGCCAACGCGGTGTCAGGATCGTCGATCCGGGGCTGAGCTTCATGGAGCGCGTCGCGCTGTTTCGCCAGGCCCGGGTCGTCATCGGCCCCTCTGGCGCTGGCCTGGCCGATATCGTGTTCTGCGGACCCGGCACGCTGCTGTGGGAATGGATGCGATCGGAACACAGCAACGCGTCGTTCAACCGCCTCGCCCAGGCCGGGGAGATGGATTATTGGGGCGAGATTATCGAAAGCGAAAAGCGGACGACCGAACCGCGACAATGGTTCGCCGACATCGCGGCGATCCGAAACCGGCTGCCCGCGTTATCCGAACGCCTCGCCCGGCAGGACACCGCCGTCGCCAACACGCCGTCCGGGCACAGGCCGCGCCGAACAGCCGGCCGGACAATCGACGTCACGATGGGGGAATTCGAAAGCCTCGGGGATAATTGCGAATTCGGACTCATTCAGCGTAATGCCGAAATGGAACCGCTGGGCCTGTTTCGTTTCGCGGGAATTTCTCTTGACCGGCTGATCGACGGTTTGCATGACTCCTTCGCGGGGCTCGGCGATGAGGGAACCGTGACGCATTACCTGGGCGGCACGCCGGGCACGCAGGAATATATGATCCGCGACTCCGTCTACGGAATCCAGTACCATTCGGGATTGAAAGAAACCGAAGCCGAACCGGACGCCGTCCTGGCGCGGGAGATCGTTCGCCTGCGGTTCCTCAAGCGCAAATTGCTGGAGGATTTGCGCGATGGGACGAAAATCTGGGTCTGGCGCGGCTACCATATCGTGGACCGCGCACGGCTCGATCCGTTGATGGCGGCCCTGCGTGCGCACGGTCCGAACCGGCTGCTGTGGGTCGTGGCGGCGGACGAGACGCACCCGAGCGGGACGGTCGAACGCCTGGAGGAGGATTTATTTAAGGGGTATGTGAGGCGGCTGGCGACTTACAGGGCCGCGTACGATTTCGATGCCGGTCCGTGGTACGATGTGTGCGAACAGGTCTACGATTTGTGCCACCCGGAAGCGCGGACGCAACAAGCCGCCCCGCTCGCGCCGCCGGCGACAGCGATGGACCGACTGGCGCGCGGCGAACCGCCCCAACGGCCCGAACCGGCTGAGCGTCGGGGCTGGTTCGCGCGGTTGCGGCGGTTGCTGGGATTTTAGCGGAGGATAATCTCCACCCGGCGGTTTTGCGGCTCCCGCACGCCAGGGGCGGTGGGCACCAGCAGTTTCGTATCGCCGAACGCCTGGATCGCGATGGCCGTCTTCGGCACGCCGTCCTTTACCAGTTCCGCCGCGACGGCCTGAGCGCGGCGCATCGACACTGCCATATTATACGCGGGGCTGCCGGATGTATCCGCGTTGCCGTTCACCTCGATTTTCGTGGTTTGCACCTTGGCCGAAGCCTCCGCGGCTTCCTTCACGATGGCGCGGGCGCGGTCGGTCAGCACCGCTTTGTCCCAATCGAAGAACACCAGATAGGACCGTGCCGGCACCACGGCGGGCACCACGGCGGCGGCGGGCGTGGGCGGCGGGGTCACGCCGAAGGCGTAACGGACACCGAGCAGGAAATTGTGGCTGTCTTCGCTGTCGGTGACGAAGTTCATGGCGTGGCCGACGTTTTGGAACGTCTGTTTGCCCTGCAAATGGAAGTAGCGATATTCGGCGGTCAGCGACAGGCCGGGCACATTGGGAATCGGGAAGGAAACACCGCCGATCGCCTGCACCGCGAAACCGCCGCTGCTGCCGGTAATCGTGGATTGCGCGACCGGCGGCGGCGCGGTGATCGTCATCCCTTGCGGACTGGTCCAGGCGTAGCCGGCGCCGCCGCCGACATAGGGGTAGATCCAGTTGGCCCCGATATCCATGTCGAACAGGACATTTGCCATCGCGGAATAGGTTCGCCGGTTGCCGCTGACCGTTCCCGTCCCCCCGCTGCCGGAGACGGTCGACAGGCTCGTTTGCTGTGCCCCGCCCTGCAGTTCGAACCGCAGGCCGTTGCCGAGGCCGTAACCGACGCTGCCCGATCCGATGAAGCTGCCGTTCGTGTGCAGCGTCGATGAGGAATTTCCCGCCGGCGTGATGACGGTGATGTCCATGGGCAAATGGTAGCCGGCGCCGGCGCCGATGTAGAAACCTTGAAACGGCTGTGCCCGCGCCGCCAATGGCATGGTCAGCAGGATGGCCGCGACGGTGACGGAGCGGATGCGCATGGGTGGGGTCCTCTGATCGTGCCTAGACGGTGCGGATGGTAAAACGTGTTGCTATGCCGCGATAGCCCCGCGGATCGGCGACACCGGCAGATCGCTGACGCGCGTCAAAAAATGCGTCCCCGGCGTGCCGGCTCGGATTTGGGCCAGAACCGCGTCGGGATCGTATTCCACCCCGATGGGGTTGGCGGCGAAATGCGGCCCGTTCATGTAGTCGTTGGCGGCTTCGCTGGAGGAGAATGCATCGACCTGCAATTCCATCTGATTGCCGTCGGGATCGGCGTAATACATCGACATCGTGACGCCGTGATGCACGCACCAATACGGCAAAATGCCCTTTTCCTTGAGCTGGCCGTAATTTTCCACGAGGTCCTCGACCGTTTCATAGGTATAGGCGACGTGGTCGACCCCGACGACGCCTTGCTTGCTGGCCATGTCGCCGTCCGGCCGCACCGCCGCCATGTTGATCAACGCGACGCGATGATGCTCATCGTCGTAGGTCAGAAAGGCCAGGACCGGGTTCTGGTATTGCACGCGGCAGTCGAAGACCGTTTGGTACCAGCGGATCATGTCCTCGAACCGTCGGGTCCGGTAGACGACATGGACGAAGCGGGCCGGGCGGACGCGGGACATGGTGGGGCCTTTCAGACTGCGATAACGCATCGAACCTTATCATGCGCGCAACCATCCTGCCATTGGGCTGTTGCCGGTTCGCGACCTCCCGTCCACACTCCGGCAAAACCGGAGGAACAAAGATGTCCGCTCTGCCTGTCTCGCCGCGCCTGCGCCGCATGCAATGGATCGCTATTGGGCTCGCCACCTTCGCCATCGCGCTGAACTACATCGACCGTTCCACCCTCGCCGTCGGCAACCTGAAAATCCGGGAGGAGTTCGGCATCAATGCGACAGCCATCGGCGCCCTGCAATCGGCATGGTCTGTCACCTACGCGCTGTTTCAGGTGCCGATCGGCTTCGCGCTGGATCGGCTCGGCCCTCGCTATCTGGTGGGGCTGGCGCTGATCCTGTGGTCGGTGGCGCAGGCGGCGGGCGGTTTCGGGGTTAATTACCTGCAACTGATGTGGTCGCGTATCGCGCTGGGTGCCGCGGAATGTCCGGCATTTCCCGGCGCCGTGCGTATCACCAGCGACTGGTTCCACATCAAAGATCGCGGCCGTCCGACGGGCGTTTATAATTCAGGCGGCAGCATCGGCCCGGCGATCGCCCCGCCGCTGCTGACCATGATCATGCTCGCCTACGACTGGCGGGTGATGTTCATCGCCATGGGCGTGGTCGGCGTGCTGGGCGCCGGCGTGTGGTTCCTGCTGTATCGCGATCCGCACGCCACGGTGCTGGCGCCGGAGGACGAACTTTACCTCGCCGACAACAGGGCCGGCACGAACAAGGTCGAAGCGCGCCAATGGGGCCGGTTGTTCAAACACAAGCCCCTCTGGGGCCTGATGCTCGGCGCGTTCTGCAGCGGCTATGCCGTGTGGCTGTATCAAACCTGGCTGCCGGCCTATCTGGAGATGCAGCAGCATGTCAGCATCAAAAACACCGGCTATCTGGCCTCGATCCCGCTGATCGCGTCGATCATCGGTGCGGTTGTCGGCGGCGGGGTTAGCGACAGACTGGCGGCGCGCGGGATGGAGATCGTGGCCAGCCGTCGCCTGCCCGCGATTTGGGGCTTGATCCTGTCCGGCATCTTCACGTTTTCCACGATCGCCGCCGCGAACGCGACCCAGGCGGTGATTTTGATGTCGTTCGCGATGTTTTTCCTGTCGTTCGGCATCGCCGGCAAATGGTCGCTGATCACGGCCGTCGCGCCGCAATCCTATTGCACCTCGGTCGCCAGCATCCAGAATTTCGGCGGTTATATCGGCGGCACGGTGTCGCCGCTGCTGACCGGTTTTGTGGTCGATTATACGGGATCGTTCGTGGTGGCGATGATCATCGGCGCCGTCATCACCGTGGGATCGGCGGCGTTTCTGCACTTCATGGTGCGTGGGCAGATCGATCCGGTGGCGTTGGAGGGGGCGACGGAACCGGCTGCGGCGGCGTAGGCGACACCCTACCCCAGCAGCCGGTCGTAATCGGCGTGCGAACCTATCCAGAACCAGATCATGGGGCCGGCGGAAAGACCAGTTCCGTCGTTTCGCCCCGCGCGTGTTGTGCCCGAGCCTGACGGGCCAAGGCCTCCAGTCGACTGCCAGACCGAGCGACGCGGTCCTCCCAGCCGCGTTCGGCCTCCATCTCCTCCAGGATCAGGAAGGCGATGGTTTCCTGCTCGTCGTCAGGCAGGCGGGTCGCCACAGCAATTGCGCGTTCCAGCAACTTGTTCATACCGTCCAATTCGCGCATCCAGGTCCAATTTGGCAGTGTTGGGCGACGCGGTAGAATTATCGGTCTTGGTCCCGCGCCACGCACCACAATCGTCATGGCAGGCGAAGGCCTGCCACCCACGACTTTCCCAAGTTCTGCACGCGCAAGTCGTGGGTGGCGGGCCTTCGCCCGCCATGACGAGAGGGAGATGCGGCGTTGTACAAACGATTCGATAATTTTTTGCATTGCCTTGGTGCAAGCACCCCTCAAAAGCAAAACACCGTCCGCAGGTCGAGCAACATCGCCTCCCCCCGAACGGTGTAAAGCCACACCGCGCCCACCAGCAGTACCCCCACGCCAACGCGGAGGATAAGGCGGATCATTCCGCCGCCGCTGCCGCCAACAGGCGCGGCACCGGCCGTTCCCGGATCGGCAGATGCACCAAGCCCGCGAACAGGCCCAACCCGGCCGAAATCCACCACATCGTCGTGTAGGAATGCGTCGCATCGTACAGCACGCCGGCCATATACAGGCCAAGGAATGAGCCGAGCTGGTGCGACAGAAACACGAACGCGAACAGCATCGACATCCAACTGGTGCCGAAGAACGTGCCCACCAGCGTGCTGGTTAGCGGGATCGTCGAGAGCCAGAACAGGCCCAGCAGCGCGGTGATGCCGATCACCGTGAACGGCGACACCGGCAGATAGATCATCCCCACGAACAGCACCGCTCGGGCGAAGTAGATCGTGCTCAACGCAAAGCGCTTGGGCATCAATCGCCCAGACTGGCCGGCGAGCCAAGTGCCGACGATGTTCGCGATCCCCAACGCCATCAGCGCCCAGACGCCCACCCAGGCGCCGAGCCCCTGATCCTGCACGTAGGCCGGCAGATGCACCGAGTAAAACGCCACGTGAAAGCCGCAGACGAAAAACCCGAATGTCAGCAGCCAGAAACTGGGCGTCGCGAACGCCTCCTTAAACGCTTCCGCCATGGTCTGCTTGCGGACGGTTGTCGCCGCGACCGTGGGGCGGCCCGCGATGAACAGCGTCAACGGCAGGGTCAGCGCGATGGTGGCCGAGACCGCGAGCAGGCTCGCCCGCCAGCCCAACCACTCGATCAGCACATGCACATACGGATACGCCAGAAAGGTCGCGATCCCCGTCGCCATGCCCAAAGATGCCACGGCGGCCGTGCGCTTCTCCGGCGGCGTCGCTCGGCCGACCGCGCCCACCAGCGCTGTCATGCCGGAGCCGCTGGATCCCAGCCCCATCAACACACCCGCGGTCAGCAGCCCGACGCCGGTCGATGCCTGGGTGATCAGAAAAAATCCGGTCATCGAGCACAGCACGCCCACCGCGACCGCGCGGCCGGCCCCGTACTTGTCGGCCCAGAAACCGAATGGGATCGCGGCGAAGCCCCAGACCAGATTGGCGGCTGCCATCGCGTTGGAAAACGGCTCCCGCCCGAGGCCCAAATCCATTGTCACCGGACGCAGATACAGCCCCATCACCTGACGCAGACTCATGGACAGCCCGACGATCAGACAGGCCGCCGTGACCGTGATCCAGACCGGGCGCAGTTTCGTATCGCTCATGCCGTGGGACTCCTTGGGGCGCTCTTGACGGTGCGGCGCGGGCGCCAGAATATGGGCATATGCGCATAACTGACAAGCCCCCTGTTTCGCCCTGTACGTGCGCCGCCATCCGGCAGGCGGCGCGGCGGGTGACCCGGCTCTACGATCGGGCGCTGGCACCGTTCGGGCTGCGCATCACGCAGTACCCGATCCTCGTCAGTCTCGCGGTCAACGGGCCGGAGACGATCGGGGCGCTGGCCGAACGCTTGGTGATGGACCGCGCGACGCTGGGTCACAATCTGCGCCCGCTGGCGGCCGGCGGACTTGTGGAGATGCAAACCGGTGCGGACCGGCGCGGCCGGGTCGTTGGTTTGACCGCGAGCGGCCGAACGCGGCTGCGGGAAGCGCGTCCGGCGTGGCAGGCGGCGCAGGAGGCGTTCGATGCGGCGTTCGGCGCCGACGACGCCATGGCGCTGCGGGTCACGATGGCGCGTGTGTCCCACTTGGAAATTCCGCTCGCCGTTACGACCTAATGCCGACCGCTTCGGACTTTGGATGCACCGCTGGAACCAACTAAAAGACACGAAAGCACGAAGAATGCGGGGAACACGCGGCGCTGGCGGCCATTGAACACCGGCCTCTTCGTGTCTTCGTGCCTTTCAGTTCAATCCAACGCCCGCCATTGGCACGGGCGTAGCCCATGAGCCGCGCGTGCCCCCGCGACAGCCGGCGATATTTGGCTTCCGGCGCCACCGGCCTATGATGGACCAACGGTGGTTCGGGAGGACGAATTGAAACCCACATATATCGCACGCCTGTTGGGCGTGCTCGCGATCGGCGTAATGGCGGCACTGTCCCCGGCACGCGCCGCCGATGCGCCGCTGAAGCTGAACATTATCACCGCCGGCAACAGCCTGAACAATTTTCCCGCGCTGCTGGCGCGGCGGATGGGCTTCTATAAGGAAGCCGGCCTCGATGTTCAGATGATCAACGTCAACGGCGGTGCGCTGGCGATCACGGCGGTGATGAACGGCAACTCCGACCTGCTGAACGCGGTGTTCGACCACACCATCGACATGCAGGCCAAGCACAAACCGATGACCGCGATCTTCCAGATGAACAAGGTGCCCGGTGCGATGCTGGTCGTGTCGCCGAAATTCACCGACAAGATCAAGACTATCAAGGACCTCGCCGGCCAGACGGTGGGGGCGAGCGCGCCCGGCGCGTCCTCGGACTTCCTGGTGAAATTCCTACTGGCCAAGGCCGGCGTGGATACCACCAAGGTGCCGGTCATCGGCGTCGGCATCGGCCCGTCCTCGGTCGCGGCGCTGGAGCAAGGATCGGTCGCCGCCGCCGTCATCTACGACCCAGCGGCCTCCACCATGGTAGCGCGTCACCCCGACATCCGCATTTTGTCGGACAACCGAGACCCGTTGGTGGCCCGCGCCCTGTTCGGTGGCGATTACCCCGGCACCTCGGCGTACGGCATGACAAGCTGGATCGACGCCCACCCCGAGGAGTGCCGCCGCTATACGTTGGCGATGGCGAAAACCCTGCATTGGCTGCAAACCCATACGGCCGAGGAAGTCATGGCCATCGCCAAGGACGACTACCCCGGCTTCGATCCGGCGGTGTTTCTGGTCGCGATCCAGAAGACCCTACCGGGCTGGAACACCAGCGGCATGATCGACCCGAAGGGTGCCGAGGCCGCGTTGCAGGTCCTGCGCCAGTTCCTGCCGGAGGTCGCGAACGCCACCATCGACCTTGAGAAAACCTACAACAACACCTTCATCCGGCAGGCCTGGGGCACGCTGGGTTTGCCGATTCCGCAATGACGCCGGCCGTATCCTTCGATTCCGTCACCATCCGCCTGCCGACGCCCGACGGCGGGGCGCTGACGGTCGCCACCGATCTTTCTCTGGATATCGTCGAAGGGAAATTCGTCGCGATTGTCGGGCCATCCGGATGCGGTAAATCGACGCTGCTGAACCTCGCGGCCGGGTTGTTGTTCGCCCCGGAAGGGAAAGTGCGGATTTTCGGGGACGAGCTGCATGCCATCAACCAACACGCGGCCTATCTGTTCCAGCAGGACGCGCTCCTCCCCTGGCGCACCATCGTCGACAACGTGCTGCTCGGCCCGCTGATCCGCGGCCGGTCGCGTGCCGAGGCGGAACCCGAGGCGCGGCATTGGCTGCAACGGGTCGGGCTGGCGGGGTTCGAGAAGCAGTTCCCGCACCAGTTATCGGGCGGCATGCGCAAGCGGGCGGCGCTGGCACAGAGCTGGATCGTCGATCCCCGTATTCTGCTGATGGATGAGCCATTCAGTGCGTTGGACGTCCAAACCCGTCAAATCATGGAAACCGAATTGCTGGGCCTGTGGGCGGAGACGCGGAAGACGGTGCTGTTCGTGACGCACGATCTGGAGGAGGCAATCGCTCTGGCCGACGAGGTCGTGGTGCTGTCGGCGCGGCCGGCTCGGATCAAAGGCATTTACCCCGTGAACCTGCCGCGGCCCCGCGATGTCGCTGAAATCCGCATGATCCCGGCGTTTACCACGCTGTTCAACCGGATCTGGGCCGATCTGCGCGTGGAAGTGGGGGCTGCCGCCCATGGCTGATCCGGTCACTTTCGCCACCGGTACCAAAAGCCGCGAGGCACGCCGCCCGGTCATTATCGCGCTGCAAATCGGCTTTTTCATCGCCTGGATGGCGCTGTGGGAAATCATGGCGACCACCGGACTGGCGGACCCGTTCTTCTTTAGCAAGCCGTCGCTGATCTCGGCCCGCATCTGGGAATGGCTGTCCGGCGGGTTCATCTACGAACATCTCATCACCACGCTGACCGAGGCGTTGCTGGCTTTCCTTATCGGCACCGTCCTGGGGGTGATCTTCGGCCTGACCTTTGCCCGTATCCGGCTGCTGGCCGCGGTGTTCAACCCCTATATCCGGGTGTTCAACGCCCTGCCCCGCGTCATCCTGGCGCCGATCTTTCTGCTGTGGTTCGGGCTGGGGATCGCGTCCAAGGTCGCGTTGGGGGTGACTTTGGTGTTCATGGTGGTGTTCTTCAACACTTACCAGGGCATTCGGGAGGTCAACCCGGTGCTGCTGAACAATGTGCGGATGTTGCAGGCCTCGCAGCGGCAATTGCTGCGGTATGTGTATCTGCCCTCTGCGATGACGTGGATTTTCTCCAGCCTGCATACGAGTATTGGGTTCGCGCTGGTGGCGGCGGTGGTGGGCGAATATTTGGGATCGGCGCGCGGCGTCGGGTTCGTGGTGGCGCAGGCCGAAGGCGTGTTCGACACGACCGGCGTGTTCGCGGGGTTAATCCTCACATCGGTGGTGGTTTTGGGGATCGATCTGCTGATCGAGAAATTGGAGAATTATCTGCTGCGGTGGCGGCCGGGGGGGTAGGATGGGACGGTTCGGCGCATTTGCCCTGGCTATGCTGGTGCTCAGTGGATGCGCCGCGGTCGGCGGCAGTTCGGTTTCGATCCCGCCGCATCGGATCGGGACCGCCCGCGTCCCCAATAGACCGCTGACCGGCTCGTTGGTGCTGCCGAGCGGCACCGGCCCGTTTCCGGTTGTGATCGTCATGCACGGGTGTGGCGGCATCAATTCCGGGCAATGGCGCTGGCAGCGGCGGCTGAACGATTGGGGTTACGCGGCCCTGGTGCTGGATAGTTTCGCGGCCCGCGACGTGGCGAGTGTTTGCGCGCCAGCCGATCAGCCCAACGTCACGGCGGTCGACCGAGCAGGAGACTCTGTCAGTGCCGCGCTGTTCCTGCGGAGTGTGCCGGGGATCGATGGCACGCGGATCGGGGTCATCGGTATGTCGCACGGCGGTGCCACCGCGGCTCGCGTGGCCTCACGGCCGTATGGCAGCGAGACCCCGGGCCTGATCAAGGCCGCGGTGGACTACTATGGAAGCTGCGGCAATCCGGCGCAGTACAGCGGCATGCCGCTGCTGGCGCTGGCGGGAGATGCCGACACCTGGGGCAATCCCGCGTCGAGCTGCCAGAGTTTCGGACGAGGGCTGAAGCCGGGACAGCCGTTCGAGGTGCATATCTATCCTGGCGTCGCGCATTCGTTCGAAAATCCCGACACGGCGGAGAAAGCCATGTTCGGGCATCCGCTGGGCTACAACGCGGCCGCGGCGGAAGACAGTTTCGCTCGGGTGCATGCGTTTTTGGACCGGTGGTTGCGGGGCGGGGGCGCGTAATTCCACGTTGCTTCGGTTGCGGACGGCGTGCGATCTAGGGCGCCCCAGATAACCGGATCGATCCAACCATGCGCATCGAAGCCATCAAAATCGGAATCAACCCGCCCGAGGACATCAACGTCATCGTCGAAGTCGGTATCGGCGGCGAACCCATCAAGTACGAGATGGACAAGGAAGCCGGCACGCTCGTGGTGGACCGGTTCCTGCACACCCCCATGCGCTACCCCGGCAATTACGGCTTCGTGCCGCATACGTTGTCCGACGACGGGGACCCGATCGACGTCCTGATCGCCAACACCCGCCCCATTGTGCCGGGTGCGATCATCAATGTCCGTCCGGTCGGTGTGCTGAAAATGAACGACGACGGCGGCGGGGACGAGAAGATCATCGCCGTGCCGTCGCCTAAGCTGACCAAGCGCTATCTGAACGTCCACAATTACACCGACCTGCCGCAGATCACGCTGGAGCAGATCCGGCATTTCTTCGAGCACTACAAGGACCTCGAAGAAGGCAAATGGGTCAAAATCATCGGCTGGGGCGACGCCGCCGAGGCTCGGAAATTCATCACCGAAGCCATCGAGCGGGCCGCGAAGCAAGGTTAATACCGTCACGGTCGGGCTTGACCCCAAAGGCATCAGGCTAAGGCGGTGGCCGGAGAAAAAAGGCCTCCCCCTCCCCTCGCGGGAGGG
>Ga0214182_1000428_pt1 | contig 16607 bp, 9 predicted proteins | sample TroBogEpilimnion_8_FD_153020 | JGI IMG/M metagenome (GOLD analysis project Ga0214182, IMG submission 153020) | Freshwater microbial communities from Trout Bog Lake, WI - 14NOV2007 epilimnion | ecosystem: Environmental > Aquatic > Freshwater > Lake > Epilimnion/Euphotic zone | place: Trout Bog... | reverse complement strand
TTGGCGACACGATCCGCGATTTGCCGCTGGCGATCAGCCAGCGGCCGTTCGACGTTCTGTTCCTGCAGGCGCGCCGAGATTTGATCGAGCGGCAGGCGATGGTGATTCGCGCGCACCAAACCGGCGTGGACGACGACCCCCAGGTGAAGCGGCAGATGCAAACGGCCGCGGATCAGGTCTTGTCCAACGCGTTCCTGCTTAAGGAGTTGTCCGTCCGCATCACCGAGGACAAGCTACTGGCGGCGTATGATAAGATTGTGAAAGGCAAACCGGGAGAGGATCAGGTTCGGTTCCGGCTGATCCTGGTCGGGACGGAAAAAGAAGCGCTGGATGCGATCAAGGAAATACAGGGAGGCGCGGATTTCGCGGCGGTGGCTGGGCGGATCAGCAAAGACCCGACCGCGCAGATTGGCGGGGAAGTGGCCTTCGCGGGCCGCGATGGGCTGACGCCGGAGATCGGTGCGGTCGCGTTTTCCCTGTCTCCAGGCCAGATGGCGCCGTACCCCGTGCGCAGTGTCGGCGCTTGGTACGTGGTGAAGACGGAAGAACGGCGGAAGGCGCCGACACCGCCGTTCGCCGCCGTTCGCGGTGTTCTGACGCATTATCTTCAGCGGGAGAACGTGCTGAGCGTGATCGAGTCGGCGTTGGATAAGGTGACGGTCCGGGAGTACGCGATCACCGGGAAAGAACCGGAAGCCGACAAATAGGGTGTGTTTTCCCTTTTGGTGCGGTGCGGTAGATAGCCCTGTCCCAGGAAGCCGCCCGCGCTGGTCGCCCGCGCAACTCGGATTTGTCTAAAAAATACGATTTTCACCGATTAGTGTTGACAGATGTGTGGTGAGGGCCTAGGTTGCCGATGTTGGCGAATGGTCGGCAGGGCCGTCAGGCGACGTGCCGGTCAAGCGTTAGGAGACTTTAATGCTGCGTGCCAAAGGATGGATCGGAGTTGCGGCGGTGGTGCTGAGCCTGTGCGGGTTCGCGCAGCCAGCCGGCGCCGTCGCACTTTGGAGCAGCACGACCGTTGGTTCGGGCACTGGCGGTAGTGTAACCGTCGGTGGGTTGACGATTACCGCCACCAGCTGTTTCGCGACGGTGGGTGGGGTCGCGCTGACCTCCGCGATCGGTGGTTGTAGCATCCTTAACCTGCAATTGGTCGTGTCCGCCGGGTCCACCACGAATGCGCCGCAAATCGAGATCCTCGGCACTGTCGGTACGGGTAACGCATCCGGTGCGATTTTTAGCACGGCCAACACCGTCAAGCGGTTGGACAACGGCGTTAATATCCTCGAAAGCGCGGGTGTGGACGATATCACGGTGAAATTGACGGTCACCACCGGTACGAAGAAAGTCAGCAATGTCGGTGGAAGCCTGACGGGTTCGGTATCGGGAACGCCGACCACCGCGCTGAGCGATGTGAGCATGGCGGAGAACGTTCAATCGACCAGCCCGGTCGAGGTCGCGACCGTACCATCCATGAATTTGGGCCAATTGCCGACCCATATCTACAGCGGCACCGTGTCCTCCAACGTAAACCTCACCACGCCCAGCACGGCGTTCGTCGTCTCAAAGGACATCAACCTGACTCCGGTCAGCGGTTATACGATGACGCTGGCGAACGTGACGCAGACCTACAAGACCCCGGAACCGGCTACCTTGGCGTTGTTCGCGGTCGGTCTGGGCGGGCTGGCGGCAGCACGTCGGCGCCGCCGGTAACATTCTCGTGAGTTGACGGCGGTTTATAGAGAACCCGACTCGCCTATCGCCGCGCGAAGTCCGGCTGCTCGGCCGAATTCCGCTTTGGCGGTTGTTTGCATTTCATTGAATTGTCGGTCGAGATGAGTTGCGTCGCGCGCGACGTTGCGCGGAGTCCGCGTGAGTCGGGGCACACAGCGTTTTATCTTTTCCCCGTCGCATAGCCGGTATCCTTGAATTTTGCTGTTTTTGGCCTCTGGACGAGGGAGGTTGGGCTCGCGCGGCACTCTCTTCGATCGACTATAGTGGGGGCGTGTTTCTGCCTACAGTTGTATGGTTCGCTATATTAGCGCGTTATCGGTTTCGACACATTGTATCGTGAAGCTCGACCGAAATGGCCGCGTCGGGGTTGTCCAAAAAAAGATTGAATTGCGTTTATAGTTTACAAAACTGATTCGCGGTGGTAAGCAGAACCCACATTGAGCTTACAGCTGCCGGACCGCCGGATAAGCGAGGTTGGGGCCGATGTTGGGAGACTAGGGACCGATGAGCCGTACGACATATCACCGTCACGAAATGCTTGGGACGTCCGAGCTGGGCGTGCGGGTGCGGTGTCTCGGTGTTGAGGTTCGCTGCCCGGACGTTCCCGCGATCCGATCCATTCACTTCTGACAGGTGGAATGACATGACCACGACAACCCAAAATCTCGGCAGCTTGGCAGTCGGCTTTCTGTCGCTTACCAACATCCTCGATACCCAGACCGATGTTGGGACGACGATGGGCTTCAACGCCGCGAGTTCGTTCGTGGTGACGGATACGGACGCATTCGGTTTGTCGGGGATGGAGTTGGCTGCCTTTACAGCCAGCGCGTCGGGCGCGAGTTCCTCTCAGGTCAACGTCATCACTTATAACGTCACATCCACCAGTTCCACGCAGCTCATCGATGAGATCGACGCGAGCTATGCGGTGTCGTTGGCCGGTACCAATCTGTCGGCCGATGTGTTCAGCGCGGTGGAGCAGGTCTTCGACACCAGCGGCAACCTGATCAGCATGCTGTCGCTGAACGCGACGAACACCAGTTCGGTTCCGATGGTTTTCACCCAAGGTTATTCGGCGGTGACCGTCCGTGTGACCTGGACCATGGCCGTGACGTCGGCTGGCGATTCCACGTCGGTCGTGTCCGCCAGCGACGTGCAACAGAATTACGGCACGATCGCTTCGTCGCAGCTGTGCTCGATCGGCGACATCGTCTATCTGGATACCAATAAGGACGGGCTGGAAGACGCGGGCTTCGATGGTGGTCCCGGCGTCGCCGGCGTGACCGTGGAACTGCTGAACGCCACAGGCACCCAGGTTCTCGCGACCACCACCACCAATGCTCAGGGCCGCTATTCCTTCAATAACCTCGTCGCCGGCACCTATGAGGTTGAGTTCATCGCGCCGACCGGATACGGGTTCACGACGCAGGGCGTCGGCACGAACGCGGGCATCAACAGCAGTGCCAATCAGTTGACCGGCATCACCGGTCCGATCACGCTGACCGCCGGTCAGGCCGATCATAATGTCGAGGCCGGTTTGGTCGCCGCGACCAACGGCGGCGGCGGCATTACGGTGCTGAAGACCCCGTGCAACGTGGTGGTTAACGCCTGCGGCCAGATCACCTACAACTTCGCCGTGACCAACAGCGGGGCCGTCGCGCTGTCGAACGTCAAGGTCGTCGATAACATCGGCACCGCCGCATCGCCCGACTATGTCACCGCGCAGGCCCTTCTGACCTGTAGCGGCTACAACGTCGGCGACGTCAATCACGATGGCATTCTGAACGTCGGGGAAACTTGGCAATTCACTGAAACGGTCAACCAGATCAGCTGCAACACGGGCGTCAATGGCACCGTGTGCCATTCGGTCGCGGGCAGCAATCTCGGCGCCGGTTGCACGGCCTGGTTCAGCACCAGCTTCAAACCGACGTCCTGCGCGGATGGCGCCACCTACCAATTCCAGGGCGTCAAGTGCACCATCAGCGGCGGCGGCGTGGGAACCCCGATCACCGAACGCTGCGGCGACGCGATCGTGAAGTTCTCGTCGTCCTGCACGACGGCCTCCACGGTTTACAATTCCGCTACCAACTGCTGGGTCACCACGGTTCCGGCCGGCTGCGATCCCGGCAACGTGTTCGTGTCCGGTCTTCCGGTTCAAGTGCCGGCGGGTTGCAACTTCTCCGGCGCGACCTGCACCTGGACGGTGGACGATGCGTCCAACAACTGCGGCTCCAGCAGCGTCAACTGGCAGGGGAACTGCCAAGGCTACCAGACGTTCAACCAGAACGCTTGCGACGGTAACCATGACTACAACCTGATCGGCGTGAAGGTCTGCGACAACAACACCGGCTACGGCTCGGGCGGTTGCACCACGGTCGGTTATGGCTGGAACGGATCGGGCTATTGCGCCTCCAACGCCTATGCCGACAACCATTACAACTGGGTCGGGTCGGGCGGCGACTGCGCCGGCACCGCCGAGAATATGACGACGGCTGGCAACTGCGGCAGCGGAACCGGCTGCCAGGGCGGTTCCCTGAGCTTCCGGGCGCAGGACATGAATCTGTCCGCCGGCAACACGGCGTGGTTGAGCTCCACTTTCTCTCCGGTTTCCACCAAGGATGGGGCGACCTACACATTCTCCGGCGTGACCTGCACGATCAGCGGGATCGCCGGCAAGCCGAACCTCGTGGAGCAGATGCCCAACGCGGTGGTGAATTTCTCCTCTGCCTGCACGCAGGCATCCACCTACTTCAACGCGCAGACCAACACCTGGGTGACGACGCTGCCGGCCGGCGCCAACCCCGGCAACGTCTTCATGACCGGTATGCCGGTGACCGTTCCGGCCGGATACTGCCTGACCAATGCGACTGTCACCTGGAGCGTCGGGCAGGCGGCCAACGACTGCGGGGCCTCCAGCCTGAACTGGAACGCGTCGTGCCAAGGCTATTCCAGCTTTAACTTCGGCGGTCATAACGGCTGCGCCGATTATAACCAGATCGGCGTCAAAGTTTGCGACAACTCCGACACGTACGGCACCGGCGCCCATATTTCCAACGGTTACGGCTGGAACGGGACCTACGGGCAGGGTTGCGGCGGGAACGACAACGGTTGGGGTTCCAATTGCGGCCAATGGAACAATGGATCGTATACCAATAACGACTGCAACTGGTACGCGCAAAGCGGCGACTCCGCCGGTTTGGCGGAAAACGAGAACGATTACTGGAACAACTGGGGAAGCAGCTGGTCCAGTTGCGGCTACGACTATTACGAAGGCGCCTACGGATATAGCTGCGGTTCGTCGTCGATATCCGAATGCGACATCGGTGAGAGCCATTGCGGCTCCGGCTCGCTGGGGCAGGTCACGACCGGCATCACCGGCGCGTCCGACACCGTAACGGTGACCGCGACCACGGCCACCGGCTCGACGGTCACCGCGACCGATACCAAGGAAGTCCAGATCCTTAACAACTGCTCCAACGTCACGGTGAACGGCAGCGTACCCACCGCAAGCCTGACGTCGATCTACGGCGCAGCGAAAACGCTGGAGTTCACCTACAATCCCAGCAATACCGTGTCGCTGGTGCAGGTGCAGTCCGGTCTGGGCACCGTCATGGGCAGCAACAGCGCGACCACGGCGTATGTTCAGATCACCAACAAAAGCGCGCCGTTCGCTGCGAGCCCGACCATCTACTTCCAAGGTGCCGTCACCGCCGGGGAGGCCATCTATGCCGATGCCAACCTGAACGTGCTGACCAACACGCCGAACGCGGCTGGCAGCAACCAGTTCAGCACGACAGCGGGCGCTGACATCTACGCTTATGTCTTCGCCAGCCAAGCGGCGTTCCTGGCCGGGCAGGCGCCGACGCAGGCGATCGCCTACAACACCAGCGGCAGCCAAGCGATGCATCTGGGCGACCAGATCGGCAGCCTGACGCTGACCGGCTATGTCGGCACCAATGGCGGACATCTCGCGAATACCTCATGCGGTTGCCCGACTGGTTCCGGTTCCGGGTCCGGTTCGTCCTCCGGCGACACGCTCACACTGAACATGTCCGAGGATGCCTATCAGGGCGACGCGCAGTTCACCGTTTCCGTCAATGGCCATCAGGTCGGCGGCACCATGACGGCCAACGCCCTGCATAGCTCCGGCGATGGTGAGGTCTTCGTGCTGAACGGCAACTGGGGCAGCGGGGTCCAGCAGGTTGCGCTCTCGTTCATCAACGATGCTTACGGCGGTTCCTGCAACACTGATCGCAATCTGTATGTGAACTCGATCGCCTACGACGGCACCACCTATGCCAACACCGCCGCGTCGCTCTACTCGAACGGCACGAGCACGTTGGCGGTCGGCGGATCGACGGCAACGACGGCCAGCCCGGCCGACGTGCTGACGTTGAACCTGTCCGAGGATGCCTACCAGGGCGATGCACAGTTCATCCTGTACATCGATGGCAAGCAGATCTCGACGGCGCAATCCGTCACGACCCTGCACAGTAGCGGCGGGAGCCAAGCGTTCGCCTTCTCCGGCAATTTCGGCGCGGGCTCGCATACGGTTGGCATCCAGTTCACCAACGATTGCTACGGTGGCTCGTCCTCCACCGACCGCAACCTGTATGTGAACTCGATCGCGCTGAACGGGTCGACGGTGTCGGGTTCGTCCGCCACCCTTGCCTCCAACGGCACCGCCGTCTTCTCGATCAGCACGCTCCACTAACCAGCGTCGCCTACTGGCTGAGCATCCCGGACGGGGTGCTCAGCCATGACGCTGTCAGTCCGTTGAGTATCGACGGTATCGATTCAAACAACGTGACCGGCGGTCGCGCGGTGCGCAGGATGGCGCGACCCGCCGCGGTCAGCAACAGCCGCTCCCCCACGATCTTGACCCAGCCGTAGCGGCGGCATGGGAACTCCAAAAACATATCCTGCGCCGGCTCTCCGGATCGGATCAGGCGGCCTCTTGGGCGATCGAGGGACCGCAGGAAGGCGATGCAGGTGTCTGGAATATCGTGCATGGTGCGACCATCCCGTCGTTCGGTCAGCGACGGCGGCGCAGGGCGCGGATCGCGACGATCGAGCCGGCACCGGCGGCGAAGAGCGACAGGCTGCCCGGTTCGGCGATGGGCACTGCCGTGGCCATCGCGGGCGCGGCGGCGGCGATCAGCAGAAGTCCGAACGCTGCTTCGAAGATTGCTTTCATGGTCTGGGATTCCCTTGCTTCGACTGTGTGCCGAAGCAAACGCAACCCGCGTGCCATGATATAAATCGTGTTATTTCAATGGATTAAATTGGTGTAGGGGTGAGCGGGCCTCCCCCATTTCGCGAAAGTGTCGCGAAATGGGGGAGGCGGTCTCCCGAATTGCGACCCGCCTAGGCGCGGACCAGTTGGCCCGGCCGCGCACCGGTTTCGTTGCCGTTTTCGAAAATCGGTGTGCCGGAGACGATGGTGGCGGTGTACCCGTCCGCCTGCTGCACCAGCCGCTTGCCGCCCGCCGGCAGATCGTGCCGCAGCTCGGGGTGATGCAGGCGCAGGGCTTTCAGGTCGATCACGTTCACATCGGCCTTCTTGCCCACCGCCAGCCGGCCGCGATCGTGGAAGCCGAAGAAATCCGCGACCTCGCTGGTCAGGCGTTTGACGATGAACTCCAACCCCAATTTCGGCCCGCGGGTGCGGTCGCGCACCCAGTGGGTCAGCATGTAGGTGGGCATGCTGGAGTCGCAGATCTGGCCGCAATGCGCGCCGCCATCGCCGAGGCCCAGAATGGTCGCGGGATCGGTCAGCATTTCGCGCACCACGCCGTGATCGCCGAACACGTAGTTGACGACGGGGTAATACAGCATCCGTTCGCCTTCGCCGCCGGTCAGGTAGTCGTAGCAGAATTCCTCGGGCGTCAGATTGGTCTTGGCGGCCATGGCAGCGATGGAGCGGCTTTGATCCGGTTCGTAATCCGGGGTGTCGCCCAGGACATATTGCCGGTCGAACCGGTCGGTGATCGGGCGCTGCAATGGCGGCATAATCGACAGCAGCTGTTCCGACGGTCTCTCCGCCAGGATTTGCGCGCGCATCGCCGGGTCGCGCAGCCGCGCCAGCCGTTCGGCGGCCGGCAGGTTCTTCATCGCGGCGAAGGACGGGTGCGCGGCGAAGGGCGACAGCGACGTGGTCAAGCCGAGGATGATGCCCACCGGCCGCCCGGCGATCTGGGCGGTGACGTTCGCGCCGTCGGCCCGCGCCTTGCGCACGCCGGTCATCAGGCGGCGCCAGCGGTCGGGATCGTAGGCTCGGTCGGTCAGAAGGAACCAGAACGGGCGGCCGGTTTCCTTGCCCAGGCGGGTGATCCACTCGAACTCCCCGGCCTCATCGTCGAAGTCGCTGACCATGCCGAAGGTACCGGTGCCGGTACGACCCAGTGCGGAGGCGATGCCGAGCAGTTCGCGCTGTTCGGCATGGCGGCCGGGGACGAGTTCGCCTTTGGTGGTCTTGTGCTGTTCGGTGCGCGATGTCGTGAACCCGAAGGCCCCGGCGCGCAGGGCCTGTTCGGTCAGGCGCGTCATCTCGGCGATGTCGTCCGGCGTCGCGGCCTCGCGGCGGACGGCACGATCGCCCATCACGTAGACCCGCAGCGGGTGGTGCGGCACCTGGGTGGCAACGTCGATGGTGCGCGGCATGCGGGCGAGGGCGTCGAGGTAATCGGGGAAGGTTTCCCAATCCCACTTCAAGCCTTCCGCCAGCGCGATGCCGGGGATGTCCTCCACGCCCTCCATCAAATCGATCAGGCAGTCGTGGTCCTTGTTGCGCACGGGGGCGAAGCCGACGCCGCAATTGCCCATCAGGACGGTGGTCGCGCCCTGCCACGACGACGGAGCCATGACCGGGTCCCAGGTGGCCTGGCCGTCGTAATGGGTGTGGATGTCCATCCAGCCGGGGGTAACGATCTGGCCGGCGGCGTCGATTTCGCGCTTGCCGGGACCGGCCTTACCACCGACCTGGGCGATGCGGTCGCCGTCGATGGCGATGTCGCCGGTAAAACGCGCGTTGCCGGTGCCATCGACGATGGTGCCGCCGCGGATGACGATGTCATGCATCTTGGACGCTCCTGAATTCGGTGGCGGGGAGTGTCGGACGGGTTCGGCGCGGATGCAAGCGGGCCGGTGCAACGCCTCTTGCCGCCACCCCGGCCGCTTGGTATCCGATCTCCGATTATGCGAACCCCACACCATTTTCGGCCGGATATCGAGGGCGTGCGCGCGATATTGATTGTCGCGATCATGCTGTACCACGCCGACGTGCCGGGGTTCGGGTCGGGCTATTTCGCGGTCGATGCGTTCTACGTCATCTCCGGATTTCTCATCACCGGCCTCCTCGCGCGGGAGGCCGATCGCACACGATCGATCGATCTGTTGCGGTTTTGGGCGCGCCGCGCCGCTCGGCTGATGCCGAATGCCATCCTGACGCTGATGGCGACCCTCGCCTGCGTCATGACACTGGCCACCGTGCTGACGCGCGAAGCCGGTGCCCGGGATATCGCCGCGAGCCTGCTGTATTTTGCCAATTTCCATTTCGCCGCGCGCGCGCTGGATTATTTCGATCAAGGCGTCGAAGTAAGCCCGGTGGTGCATTTCTGGTCGCTCAGCGTCGAAGAGGAATTCTATCTCTTCTGGCCGGCCTGCATGGCACTGGGCTTGTCGATGTTCAAGCGGCTGAACCGGGTCGTAACATTGCTGTTTCTGTTCGGCCTCGCGCTGGCGTCGTTCGCGGCAATGGTTTATTGGTCCAGAGTCGAACCATCGCGCGCTTTCTTCGATACGGAATCGCGTGTTTGGCAGCTTGCGACCGGCGCTGTTCTGGGGACCTGGTTGTCGGCGGACCCACGCACTTGGCGGTTTGCCCCGGTGGTCGGATGGGCCGGTCTCGCGGTCCTCGTGCTGAGTATTACGTTCCTCGACAACTTGCCGCTGAACGCGCGTGTCGCCGCGATCGTGCCGGTGTTCTCGGCGGCGGCGGTGCTGTATGCGGGCCATGCCTCCCCCAGTTTCGCGGCGAACCGGGTGCTGAGCAACGCCGTTATGCAGTGGATTGGCGCCCGGTCCTACAGTCTTTATCTGTGGCATTGGCCGGTGCTGGTTTTCGCGGTGCCATTCGTCGGCCGCGGTGTCGCCCTCGCGGCGATATTCCCGATCGCGGGTCTGGCGTATGCCTGGGTCGAACAACCGCTGCGCGTCTCCGCACCAGCTCGGCTGTCGCCCCGGAAGCTGGTGGGATTGGCGGTCGCGACCTGTTGCGGCGCGGCGGCTTTGGCGGTGGCGCTGCCGCGTTTGGATCCGGCCTATGCCTCGGCGCGCGGCGATATTCTGAAGCGCCTGATCGCGGCGAAAAACGATAATCCACGGATGATCCGACCTGCGTGCAAAACGGTGGACGACGCCGACAACGGTATTTGTGCGTTCGGGCAGCCGGGCGGAGCAAAACGGGTTGCATTGTTCGGCGATAGCCACGCGGAGCAGCTTTTCGACGGCATCAATGCCGCGGCCGCCGCCGAGGGGTGGGAGTTCCGCATGTTCGTGCGCGGCGGGTGTACCCCGATCGACTTCGAAAACTACGATCCCGGATGCACGCAATTCCATCGCAGCGTCTACGACCGGATCGCGTCTTACAAACCCGACCTGGTCCTCGTTGCGTCCGCCAATGGCGGTGCGGTGCACTTGACCGACGCCGTGACCGGAAAGGCGTTCGAACGCCAGCAATCCACCGCCATTTGGAAGGCAGGCTTCAAGCGGGCGCTGGAGCGTCTGCGCACCATGAGCCCGGGGGTCGTTGTCGTGCGCGACACGCCGATCAACATCAAGCCAATGGGCACCGAGTGCCTGGAAACGCGGGCGCCGGCCAGTTGCGTCACCCCGCGGGCGGAGGCCTACCCTAACGGCACGCCGGACGTCGATGTCGCCGCGATGGTGCCTGGCGTCGGTTTGCTCGATCTGGCAGATCGTTTGTGCGACAGCAAATCATGCCCGGCGATGAAGGACGGTTTGATTGTCTACCGGGCGGACAACAATCATATCACCGCGACGATTTCCCTTGGTTTGGCACCGGATTTCGCGGGGCTGCTTGGTGCCCGGCCGTGAAATGGATGGCTCGATAAGACAGAACGAATTCGATGTGGTCGTTTAATGCTGTATTGGCCGACCCTCACCCCAAAACCCGCTGCAACGTCATCGCGACATCCTGCCGCGGTTCGTCGAAGCGGTTTAACCGGACGGGGTTCTGCACCGAAACGATGGTACGCTCTCCGAAAGGCATTACCAGGGCTTGGGTCAACCAGTTCACGGTCGCGGCGTGGTCTTGCCCAATCGGTGCCATGTCGATCAGTTCCACGCGATCGTCCTCGCCGAGGATGCCGGTCTCGGCCGTCCGGCGGAAGTCGTCCACATTCAGTCTGTGCCGTGTGGGCGCGACGACGACGCCATCCATGCGGCGATCGTTCCCTTGGATCGAATGAGCCTATCTTAGCGCATTACCGCCGCCGAAACGCGGCCTCTGCGTCCACAGCCGCTTGAAACGCCGCCAGAACGTGCCGCACATCGGCGTCCGTATGCGCGGTCGAAATATAACACTTGGAATCGCTCTTCAGCACACCGGCCGCGCGCATGGACCGGTTGAACCGTCGCATCGCATCCATGTCCTGTCGCAGGGTGGAGCGATAATCCGCGATGTCGCCCGTCGCGAACATAACATCGAACAGCACCGGCATCCCGATGACCTGCGCAGGCAACCCGGCCGCCCGGATCATCCCCGCGAGCCCGTCCATCAATCGCCGTCCTGTCGCGAACACCGCTTCGTATGTGCCGGGCTGGCGCAGGACCTCTAAAGTCGCGAGGCCGGCGGTCGCGGCGACCGGGTTGCCCGACAGCGTGCCGATTTGCGGCAGCACGTCGTCGCCCATTTCGGCTCGGTCGAAATGCCGCATGATGTCAGCGCGGCCCACGACCGCCGCCAAAGGAAATCCGCCCGCGACGATTTTGCCGAGCGTGCAGATATCCGGCGTGACTCCGTAATAAGCTTGAGCGCCGCCGTAGGCGAAACGGAAGCCGGTGACGATTTCGTCGAAAATCAGCGGAATGCCGCACTCCGTCGTCACGGCGCGCAGGGCTTCCAGGAAGCCGGGCACGGGCGGGATCAGGCGTTGGAACGGTTCCACGATCACGCCGGCCAATTCGTCGCGGTGCTCCCGGATCAAACTGCACGCCATGGCGGCATCGTTGAACGGCGCGACCAGCATGTCCCCGGCCACCGAACGCGGAATGCCCGGCGAGTCCGGCGCGGCCTGCGGGAAATTGCCGGGACGTTTGGGGGCCATGCTTTGCAGGCTGTATTCGCCCATGCCGTGGAACCCGCCCTCGAACTTCAGGATTTTGTCCCGCTTGCGGAAGGCACGGGCGACGCGCATCGCGTAAGCATCCGCCTCGGTCCCGGTGGAGGTGAAGCGCACCTTTTCCGCGCAGGGCACGGCCTCGACCAGAGCGGCGGCGAGGCTGATCCCTGGCTCATTGTTCGCGAAAAAAGTGACGCCGCGCGGGATTTGCGCCTGTACCGCGGCGACCACGTCCGGATGCGCGTGGCCGACGAACATCGGGCCGGAGCCGAGCAGGAGATCGACGTATTCGTTGCCCGAGACGTCGCGGACGCGGCCGCCGAAGCCCTCGGCGATGACGATGTCGGACGCCATGTTGCCGAAGCCGCCGCCCGGCAGCACGCGGTTGGCGAGCGCGACCAGTTCCAATTCGGCGGGGCCTCGGGGCAGGTCGGACATCGGTTCACTCCTGTGCGGTACGCTTATCAGATGACCATTGGGGAAAAATGCACGCAAGAGACTTCCGACTCGGATGAATTTATGTGCTAGACGTCCGGGTTATGCCCATGGATGCAACTTCCCCCCCCGATCTGTCGCTCACCGACGGAGTCATCAAAAGCCTTTTCAACGCGCAAGCGCTGGAACAAGGCCGGATTTACGAGCTACGCGGCCGCGTGCAGGACCTGCATCTGGACCCCGACGGGGGGACCATCAGCGCGGTCACGGTGGGGTCCTTGCCCGACCCGTACACGCAAAAGATCACCATCAAGCGGAATCCCTTCGGGCCGCTGCTGATCGGAGGCCGCTGCTCCTGCCCGGTGGGCCGCGGCTGCAAGCATCTGGCCGCGGTGCTGATCGCCGCGCACCGGAAGCAGATGATGGGATCGAATCCCGCCTACGTACCGCCGCCGCCCCCCGCGCCGCGCGGCCGCCCGCCGCTGAACCGGAAGCCGGTGCCCGCCCCGATGGCCGCGCCCGCGGTCAAGCAGGATCCGCTCCCGTACCAGATCGATGAGTGGCTGCATTCGCTGGACGTCAACGATGACTCGGAATCGGAGTCTTATCCGGCGAACGTGCGCAACCGCGTGTTCTACGTGTTGGACGCGCCGGCCGGCCTCGGCGGAGTCCCGAAGCTGCGGGTGCGGTCGATGAACGTCATGCTGCGCACCAACAACATGCCGGGGCAGAGCAAGCCGTATCCGGCGGTCAACGTCACCAATCTGGCGCGCTTCGTCCGCCCGTCCGACCGCACGATCCTGACGCGGATGCTGCGGGCCGAACGGTCGAACGGCCGCATGCCGGGCGAAGACGATCCGGTGGACACGCTGCGGCTGATGATCGCCACCGGCCGCGCGGTCTGGGGTTCCGTCACCGGCCCGCACATCGTCGAAGGCCCCGCCGAACCCGGGGAGATCGGGTGGCAGCTCGGACCTGACGGCAATCAGTATCCGACGCTGGATCTGGCCGACGGCCGCTTGCCGGTGCGCCTGCCGTCGCCCTGGTATGTCGATCCCGTGCGCGGCACGATGGGTCCGGTGACGTTGAAGCTGCCGGCCGGCGTCGCCGCCAAGATGCTCGCTGCCCCCCCAATCCCCGCCGAACTCACCAGCCGTGTGCGGGCGGAGGTCGCTCGGCGGCTGCCCGGCCTGAAACCGCCGGTCCCAAAAGAGGTGGCGGAGCCGACCAAGGTCACCGGGACCATGGTGCCGCATCTGCGCCTGCTGGCGGGCACGCTGCCGGCCGATCCGTATCGAGGCCGCGGCATGGTGAAGCGGTTGGGGCAGGGGCTGTACGAGGTGCCGCTGGCCCGTCTGTCTTTCGGTTATTCGCCGCTGACGATTCCGTATTCCAGCCAGAAACAGCCGAACGTCGTCACCAAGGACGGCAAGCAGTACGACCTCCAGCGCGACCCGCGTTTGGAAGCGGCGGCGATGCAACGGCTGACGGAACTCGGGTTCGTTCCCGTGTCCGACCGGGCGCCGAGCTATTATCGGCATGCGCATACGGACGATCTGGTGCTGGGGACGGCGTATGGGGAGTCCGATTGGCTCGATTTCGTCACCGGGGCCGTGCCGAAGCTGCGGGCGGACGGTTGGGGCATCTCGCTGGACGATAATTTCCAATATCAGGTCTACACGGCCGATGGCGGGCTGGATGCGGAACTGATCGAAGGATCGGGGATCGACTGGCTGGAACTGAACCTGGGCGTGATGGTGAACGGAGAGTGTGTGGACCTCGTCCCCGCTTTGATCCGCCTGATCGCGCGGCCGGAACTGCTGGGGCAACTGGACCGCGCTGATACGGAGCTGCTGACGATCCCGCTGCCGGGCGGGCGCATGCTGTCGATGCCGCTGGGCAGCATCCGGCCGACGTTGCAGGCGCTGGTGGAGCTGTTCGCCGGCGGCGGCATCGACCCGGACGCGGAAAAGATCGGGTTTTCGCGGCTCGACGCCGTCGATCTGGCGACGCTGGAAGAGCGTGCCGGCATCCAGGTCAAGGGCGGGGAGGCGCTGCGGGCGCTGGGCAAATCCTTGAAGGAATCCGGTGGGGCGATCCCGACGGCGGTTATTCCCAAGGGATTTAAGGGTGTGTTGCGGCCGTATCAGCAGCAGGGCGTGAACTGGCTACAGTTCCTCGGCGGCGCCGGCTTGGGCGGCGTGCTGGCCGACGACATGGGCCTCGGCAAAACCGTGCAGACTCTGGCGCACCTGCTGATCGAGCAAGCGGCCGGCCGGCTGAAACACCCGGCGCTGATCGTGTGCCCCACCAGCCTGGTGCCGAACTGGACGTTGGAGACGGAGAAATTCGCGCCCAGCCTCAAGCTGCTGGTGCTGCATGGGCCGGAGCGGAAGCGGCTGTTCAAGCAGATTCCCAAGCACGATCTGGTTCTGACGACGTATCCATTGCTGGCGCGGGATTACTCGGTACTGACCGAGCAGGAATGGCATGTCGCCATTTTGGACGAAGCGCAGACAATCAAAAACCCGAATGCCGAAACGACTCGCCAAGCCCTACGGTTGAAGGCGAACCAGCGGCTGTGCCTGTCCGGCACGCCGTTGCAGAACCATCTGGGGGAGCTGTGGTCGCTGTTCGACTTCCTGGCGCCGGGGTTCCTGGGGTCTCAGAGGGGGTTCAAGACGCGATATCGCACGCCGATCGAGAAGCATGGCGATGTGGAACGCCAGGGGCAACTGACGGCTCGGGTGCGTCCGTTTCTGCTGCGCCGCACGAAGGACGAGGTCGCGACCGACCTGCCGCCGAAGACCGAAATCAATGAGCCGGTGGAGATGGAGGACGCGCAGCGCGCCATCTATGAGGGCATCCGCCTGTCCATGCATGCCCGCGTCAAAGCCGCCATCGCCGAGAAAGGCATGGCTCGGTCGGGTATCATCATCCTGGATGCGCTGCTGAAACTGCGGCAGGCGTGTTGCGATCCGCGGCTGATCAAGCTGAAAGCGGTGGAACGGGCTAAGGCCGGGTCGGCCAAGCTGGACCGGCTGATGGAGATGCTGACGCTGATGATCGAGGAAGGGCGGCGGGTGCTGCTGTTCTCCCAGTTTACGGAAATGCTGTCGCTGATCGAGGAGCGGGTGCGGGAGGATGCGATCCCGTACGTGATGCTGACGGGGGATACGAAGGATCGCGGGACTCCGGTTAAGAAGTTCCAGAAGGGGGATGTGCCGCTGTTCCTGATCAGTTTGAAGGCGGGTGGGGTGGGGTTGAACCTGACGGCGGCCGATACTGTCATTCACTACGACCCGTGGTGGAACCCGGCGGTGGAGGATCAGGCGACGGACCGGGCGCACCGGATTGGGCAGGAGAAGAAGGTTTTTGTGCACCGGCTGGTGACGCTGGGGACGATTGAGGAGAAGATGGAGGTTCTTAAGGCGAAGAAGCGGGGGTTGGTGGCGAGCGTGCTGGAGGCCGAGAAGGGGGGGGCGCTGCGGATGACGGAGGCGGATGTGGAGGCGCTGTTTGGGGGGTAGGGGCAATGATATGTACCCCTACCTGAGGAAATTGGCGCCAACGGGATTATCGAACAAGCAAACTGAGTTGAGGCGGAACGTGAGCATCATATTCGATTTTGTGCAACGATTTGCGAGAGTGCTTGTTTCCGTCGGGATATCTGTCGTTTAGACGGGTTGTGACAAATTGCAAAACGCGTGGCCATGACGATGCACTCACTTGGCGCGTAAATGAAAATTTCTCAAACAAGGAAATCACTCAAACCGACGCTCCTCTCTGAAAGGTGTGACCTTATGCGTGTTCCCTCACAGGCTCGTCGAAGCGTTTTATTCCTGGGGACTGTCCGGGAAGGAGTGGGATTCGTGCCCCGCGCAACGGGATTTCTCATTCTCACCCAGGAGGCTGGGAATGAGTGGAGATTTCCCTATATCGTGACGGCCGAACACGTCATAAGTGCCCTTCTAACCGCAGGGCATAGTATATTTTGTCGACTGAATTTAAACGACGGTACGGTGAGGACTGAATCATTGGCAGAGGCGCACTGGTCATACCATCCGACTGAGAAAG
>Ga0214182_1000426_pt1 | contig 16698 bp, 17 predicted proteins | sample TroBogEpilimnion_8_FD_153020 | JGI IMG/M metagenome (GOLD analysis project Ga0214182, IMG submission 153020) | Freshwater microbial communities from Trout Bog Lake, WI - 14NOV2007 epilimnion | ecosystem: Environmental > Aquatic > Freshwater > Lake > Epilimnion/Euphotic zone | place: Trout Bog... | reverse complement strand
CATATCGGTTTCCTTCCCAGGTTGGTTTCACGGCGCGAGCAGTGGACCGACATCCTCCGCGAGGCGGTGCAATTGTTCAAGGGCGAGGCTGTTCGGCATCCCCGGCCAGTGGATCGACGCCACCAGATGGTTCACGCCCAGCCGGCTGTTCAAGCGGTTGAGCTGGTCGGCGACCTCGGCCGCGGAACCCATCAGGAACCGGTCCTCCAGCAATTCGTTGAACTCGTGGTCGAAATTATCGCCCTCGGGCATCACCTTGTCCTGGCCCCAGGACCGGTAGGCTTTGTATTTTTCTTCCAGATACGGTTGGGCGATGCGGATGGCCTCGGCGCGGGAGTTGGCGACGAAGACTTCGCGGCGCATGGGGACTTCGGTGGGGAAGGGTTTGTTGTATTTATCCAGCGCCCGCTTGTAGAGTTCCATCTGCCGTTCGGTGGTGGACAGCGTGTTGTGCGGGTTGATGTACCAGCAATCCCCGATGCGGGCAGCGCGCTCGATGGCGACATCGGCGTTGCCGCCGATCCAAATGGGCGGCATCGGTTTCTGCAACGGTTTCACCGGGCAGGTGGCGTGGTCGAGTTCGAAATGGCTGCCTTTCATATCCACGAAATCCTCGGTCCACAGGCGGCGGATCGCGGTCATGCATTCCTCGAACCGCGCCCCCATGTTGCCGCGGGGGACACCGAAGGCTTTGAATTCCACGTCGCGGTAGCCGATGCCGGCGCCGAACACGAGCTTGCCGCCGCAGAGCAGATCCAGCGTCGCCAGTTGTTCCGCGAGGTCCAGCGGCTTGTGCAACGGCACCAGCACCAGCCCCAGAATGATCCGCAGCCGCGGCGCGATGGCGGCGCAGTAGGACAGGAACGGGATTTGCTGCACGGACTCAAACGGGGACGCGCTGTAGTGCGATCCTTTGATCACGCCGTCGAACCCGAGCCGGTCGGCGCAGCGGACGAGGTCGAGGTCGTCGTTGAGGTGCTGGACGGGGTTCCCCGGCGGGTGCTGACCGCGGATGATGAGGCTGAGTTTCATGGTTTTTTGTCCTCGTTTCGTAAAACGTTGCTGGCCGTACGATTCCCGAGCGCGTTGGCCAGTGGATCGATGTCGTCGGTAACGACATCCCAGATACGGCGGGTATTGGTGCGGAAATACTCGTGGACAATTCTGTCGCGAATGCCGGCAATCGCTCGCCAGGGGATGTCGGGATAAGCAAGCTTGAACGTGGGGCTGATATTCTTCGCCGCTTCGCCCATTACCGCGATGGAATACAGAACCGATCGCACGATTGCCGGCTTAGCGGCGAATCCGGCGAAATTCATTCCGGCCGTGTCGGACCGGATGTCCTCGATCGCCGAGACGATATCCTGAACCCATTCGTCGTCGGTCCGTGCCATCAGAAGATCGGCACCCGTTCGCGTTCGAACGCCGCGCGGACCTGGGGGCGGAAGCTGGCGATTTCGCCCAGATCGACGCGTCGGTGCAACACATCTTCCAGCAAAAGGCGCGTTTCTTCCATGCGGATCAGCGAGAAGGACCGTCCGGCTTCGATCTCGACGGCGATGTCGATGTCGCTGTCAGGGCCATCGTCTCCCCGGGCGGAGGAGCCGAACACGGCGAGATGCCGGACGCCGCGCTGGCGGAGTTCCGGTGCCGTCGCGGTGAGGAGCTGTCGCAGGGTGTCGAGGGTTGTGGTGGCCATCGCAGGGTCCTGGGTTCCGCTATAGCGTAGGCGGAAGGCATGGGGATTGCCAGAGGATAAGCGGCATTAGCCGATCCGTGGCAGCACCTGATCCGTCAGCAACCGGAAGGACCGCCCGCTCATGGGCGCGGCCATGAGGTAGCTCATGCCGATCTCCGCCCCGAACGCCTGTAGCTGATCCACCACGCTCTCGGGCGAGCCGTGGATCATCACGTCCTCCAGATAGAAATCCACCGGGTCCTTGCCGCCCCAATCCCGCGGCGGCCCCTGGCGGACATTCGCTTTGTTGCCAACGTAAGCCGCGATGGTCCACTCCGCCACGCGCTTCGCCACCGCTCGGGCTGTTTCCGCCGTTTCGTCCACCGCGACCAGACGCGCCATGGGGATGTCGCGGCCCCCGTCCGAGAACCCGGCGGCGGCCAGACCCGCCGCGTAACGCCGCCGCTTGCGAATCAAATCCGCGCGCGAGGCATGCGGGTCCATCAGAATGGAAAATCCCTGTCCCGCCGCCCAGTCGATCGCGGGATCGGACGACGCCGCCATCCACACCGGGGGATGCGGAGCCTGCAAAGGCTTCGGCAGCACCTCCACGTCTTCGTATCGGTGGAACTTCCCCTCGAACGTCAGCCGCTGGTTGGTCCAGGCTTGCAGGACGATCTTCACCGCTTCCTGAAACCGGGGCGCACTTTCCTCGCCGGGGATGCCGAAGGCTGCGAATTCGCTGCGCTCGAACCCGCGGCCCGCGCCCCAGTTGACGCGGCCGCCGGACAGGACATCCAGCAGCGCCACTTCCTCGGCCAGCCGCAGCGGGTTGTAGAACGGCGCCAGCGACACCGCCGTACCGATGCGCAGGCGCTTCGTCCTGGCGGCCGCCATCGTGCCCATCATGTGCACCGACGGGCAGACGGAGAAGCTGGAGAAATGGTGCTCCGCCAGCCAGACGGCGTCGTAGCCGGTCTGATCCATGATGGCGAAACGCTCCAGCGCCGCTTCGTAGACCGAGTTCAACGGCACCGACCGGTCGCGCCAGCCGAAGAACTGCAGGATGCCGACTTTCATGTCTGGTGTCCTTTCGCGGCGACGACGGCCTTTGTCTCGATCAGCGCGCCGATTTCCTCGTCGGCGAACCCGGCCTCGGCCAGAATTTCGCGCGTGTGCTGCCCGAGCGTGGGCGCCATGCGGTGGACGTTGGCGGGGCTGGCGGAGAAACGGGCCGGCGGGCGCGCCTGCAACAGTTTGCCCTCCGTCGGGTGGTCCACGACCTGGAACAGATCGACGCCTTTCAGATGCGGCTGTTCGGCGACTTCCGTCAGCTTGGCGAAGGACGTGTGCGGCACGTCGATGCTGAGCAACAGCGTTTCCCATTCCGCCGTGGTGCGGGTCGGCGCGATTTCCCGCATCCGGTCGTAGATCAGATCGATGTTGCGGGCGCGAGAAACGGGATCGCGGACCGAGAATTCCTCGATGCATTCGGGATGGCCGACGGCTTCGAAGAACGCGCACCAGTTGGCGCCGGAGTAGGGCAGCATGGTCAGCCAGCCGTCCTTGGTGCGGACGGGCTTGCGCGCCTTCATGCGCTTATAGCCGGAGGGGCCGATCGGCGGCACGAAGGCCTGGCCTCCGAACATCTCGATGCTGTTGAACGCGGCCAGGGTTTCGAGCATCGGGACCTCGACCATCTGGCCCTCCCCGGTGCGTTCGCGGTGCAGCAGCGCCGCCGTCACGGCCGAGGTCAGTGCCATGCCGCACAGCTTGTCGCCGATCAGGCTGGGGACGAAGGCCGGTTCCTCGTCCGTGCCCATGGCGGAGGCGAAGCCGGACGCGGCCTGAATGATTTCGTCGAAGGCCGGACGTGCCGCCCAAGGACCGTTCTGCCCGAACCCGGTGGCGGAGGCGTAGACGATCTTGGGGTTGAGTTCCTTACAGGCCTCATAGCCGAACCCGAGGCGCGCCAGGCCGGCGGGGCGGATGTTGCTGACCAGCGCGTCAACGGTCGGGATCAGGCGGCGGAGGACGGCTTTGCCTTCCGGGTGTTTCAGGTCCAGCGCGATGCTGCGCTTGTTGCGGTTCACGGTCATGAACTGCCCGCTCATGCCCCGGTTGCGGAACTGGCCGGAGTTGCGCCACGTGTCGCCGGTGAGGGATTCCACTTTGATGATCTCGGCGCCCCAGTCGCCGAGTGTCTGCGTGCCGAACGGGCCGAACAGCACGGTGGTGAGGTCGAGGATACGGAAGCCTTTCAGCGGTCCGGTCGGGGTGGTCATGGGTGGTGGGTCCTTGGGCGGTTTCGGACCAGGATAATGGAGGCGGCGGCGCGTGGCGACAGCCACCTTCCAACCCGTCCGCGATCGCATATACTCGTATTGCTCACCCCGCCCCCGTCAGGAGCGCGCCCGATGCCGTTCGACGAATCCTCAACCCCGCGCCGGGGCCGCCGCCCGCCCCGCAATGTCATGGGCGGGCCGCTGGAACTCTGTTCCACCACGCCGCTGACGGGGTTTTTCCGCAACGGCTGCTGCGAAACGGGGCCGGAGGATGTCGGGAGCCACACGGTCTGCGTCGTTCTGACCGCCGACTTCCTGGAATACAGCAAGGGGGTCGGCAACGATCTGTCGACGCCGCGGCCGGAGTTCGGCTTCGACGGGCTGAAACCCGGCGACCGCTGGTGCCTCTGCGCGCCGCGCTGGCAGGAGGCGTTGGAGGCCAAAGCGGCCCCGGGCGTGGTCATGCGCGCGACCGAGGAAGGCGCGCTGCGCCATTGCGCGCTGGTCGATCTGATGCGCCACGCGGTCGATCTGGCCTGAGCAGAGCCATGTCCCTCTTGCCTGACCCGGCCCGCCGCTGGTAGCGGCTCGCACCATGATCGAATTCACCCAAGCCCCCGCTTCTCTGCCCGCCGGCCGCCGGGTCTATGCCATCGGCGACATCCATGGCTGCGCCGAACAGTTGGACGCACTGCACGCCCAAATCTCGGCCGATCTGGCGGCACGCCCGGTGCCGGCGGCGGTCCTGGTGCATGTCGGCGACTACGTGGATCGCGGACCGGACACCGCCGGCGTGATCGCGCGCCTCGCCGCTGGCTCGCCCATTCCCGGCGTGGAAACCGTCAACCTGCTGGGCAACCACGAAAATACCATGCTGGAGGCCTTGTCCGGCGAGCGCGCCGCCGCCACCGATTGGCTGTTCGCCGGCGGGCGGCCGTCGCTGGAAAGCTACGGGGTCGATCCGGACTCGCCGCGCGAAACCTGGCCCACGCACATCCCACCCGAACACATCGCCTTCCTGCGCGGCCTGAAACTGATGCACCGGGAGGGCGGCTATGTCTTCGTCCATGCCGGGGTGCGTCCCGGCACACCGCTGGAACAACAGGCTCGCGACGACATGCTGCGGATGCGCCAGCCGTTTCTGTATTCGGAGATCGATTTCGGCGCCGTTGTCGTGCACGGCCATACTCCGGTGAAGCACGCTGTCGTGAAGCACAACCGCATCGCCATCGATACCGGCGCGGTGTTCGGCGGGCCGATGACCTGTCTGGTGCTGGAGGACGACCGCATGGGTTTCCTCACCTCGGACCCGGTGCACGAGCCGGTTTCGATCGCGCATCGCTGATCCCGTGCAGGCCGTCGCCGCCGGGATGCTCGCCGCTTTCGTTGGGTTCGCGTCGTCCTTCGCCGTAGTGCTGCAAGGACTGATCGCGGTTGGCGCCACGCGGGCCGAGGCCGCGTCCGGCCTGATGGCGCTGGCCATCGCCATGGGCGCTGCCGGCGCGATCCTCAGCCTGTGGCGCCGGCAACCGATCAGTTGCGCGTGGTCCACGCCGGGCGCGGCGCTGCTGGCCACGTCCGGCGCGCCCGAGGGTGGGTTCCCGGTCGCGGTCGGTGCCTTCCTGGTCTGCGGCGGTCTGATCGTTCTCGCCGGTTTGTTCAGGCCGCTGGGCCGAGCGGTGGAGCGTATTCCGGCGCCGCTGGCGAATGCGATGTTGGCGGGGGTGTTGCTCGGGCTGTGTCTCGCCCCCGTGCGAGCGATGGGCAGCGTGCCGTTCCTCGCCGCGCCGGTCGTGCTGGTTTGGGTTTTCGTCTACCATTTCAAGCGTCTGTACGCGGTGCCAGCCGCCGTTCTGGTGGTGGTCGGTCTGATCGCGATGCAGGGAATGCCGGCGATGTCCGGCTCCCTGTGGCCGGCCCCGGTCTTCGTTCGCCCCGTCTTCCACATCGCCGCCGCGCTCGGCCTGGGCGTGCCGCTGTTCCTGGTGACCATGGCGTCGCAGAACATCCCCGGCATGGCGGTGCTGCACCTGAACGGCTACCGGCCCCCGGCCTCGCCCTTGTTCGTGCTGACCGGCGTGTTCAGCGTGTTCGGTGCCCCGTTCGGCGGCCATGCGGTGAACCTCGCGGCGATCACCGCGGCCTTGTGCGCCGGGCCGGACGCGCATCCCGACCCGGCGAAGCGGTACTGGGCGGCGGTCGTGGCGGGGCTGGGTTACATCGGGTTCGGGTTGCTGGCTGGCGCGGCCACCGCGTTCATCGCGGCGTCGCCCCCGATATTGATCGAGGCCGTGGCCGGGCTGGCGCTGCTGGGCGCCTTCGGGTCGGCGCTGTTGGGCGCGGTGTCGGCGACGGAGGGGCGGGAGGCGGCGTTGGTGACGTTCCTGGTCACCGCGTCGGGCCAAGGGTTTTTCGGCGTCAGCGGCGCGTTTTGGGGCTTGCTGGCCGGGGCGGCGATCCTGGGACTGGGACGGTTGCGGCATTAACCCCGCAGCCCCAACCGCTGCAACCGCGGCAGCACCTCATCGCAGAAGAACGGCAGCTCATCCGCATAATTCACCATCGACAGCGCGATCCCGCGCGCACCGGCCGCGGCGATGTCGGCCAACTCCCGCGCGACTGTGTCGGGATCGCCGGTCACCGGCACGCCGCCCATGCCGAGGGCCTGGTGCTTGCGTCGTTCCTCGAAATCGTCGGGCCAGCGCTCGCGGGTGTCGCCGCGCATCGCCATGATGCTGTCGACGGCGGCCCAGTCGGCGTTATCGACGGCGCAGTGACGGAAATAGGCTTCCGCCTCCGCCGTCGTGCGGCGGCAGGTGATGACCGCGACCGTGTAGACATCCAGGTGCGGCGCCCGCGCCTTCACGCCCGCGACGTGTTCGGCGAATTCCTTCAGCTTCCCCTTTGGCGTCATGGAGAACAACGCGTCGCAGTTGCGCATCGCGAAGGCCTGACCGGCCGGCGAGGCACCGGCATTCATTACGATCGGGCGGCTGCCCCCCACCGGTTTCGGCTTCGCGCGGACCTTTTTCAACTGGATGTATTGGCCCTCGAAGTCCCAGTCCTCCTCCGGTCCCCAGGCGCGCTTGATGGCGTTCAGCCATTCCTGCGCATGGTCGTAGCGGGCGTCATGATCGCGCAGGTCGGCGCCGAACATCGCGAACTCGTCGGCGTTCCAGCCGCAGACGATGTTCAGGCCGAAACGGCCGTTGCCGATGTGGTCGGCGGTGACGAACTGCTTGGCAGCGATCAACGGGTGAAACATCGGCGCGTGGACGGTGCCGAATACCGTCAGCCGCTGCGTGGCCGCGAGCAACCCGGCGGCCCAGGTGATCGTTTCCAGCGTCTCCCCCTGGTAATCGGTGTCGCCGCCGTAGCCTTTCCAGCGGCCGACCGGCAGCATGAACTCGAACCCCGCCTCATCGGCCATACGGGCGAGGCGAAGGTTGTCTTGCCAGGATCCGCTCCACCGCTCCGGCACCAGCGTGACGGCACGGCCGGAGGAGCAGTTGGCGCCGAACAGGCCGAGTTTCAGGGCGTTGTCGGAATACAGGGCGCGGCGGTTTGTCTGGGTCGGGTGCATGGAGCGAACGTACCCGCTGGGTTGCGACCGGTGCAAGTTGCCCCCACCCCCAATCCCGCTAAACTCCCGCCCACACTCGGCCCAATGGGCGCATACAGCACATGAGGAAACGGACTATGGGTAAACGGATCGTGGTCGTCGGCGCCGGCGCCGTCGGCGGTTATGTCGGCACGCACCTCGCCGCTGGGGGCCATGACGTCACCCTGATCGATCCCTGGCCCGAGCATGTGAACCACATGAAGGCGCATGGGATGGAAATCTTCGGGATGACGCCCGAGGAACGCATGTCCGTGAAGGTCAACGCCATCCACCTGACAGAAGTCCAGCAGCTCGCCAAGCAGAAGCCGGTCGATATCGCGTTTATCTCGGTCAAATCCTACGACACCGTCTGGGCGACGCAGATGATCGGGCAGTACCTGTCCGCCACCGGCTGCGTGGTGTCCATGCAGAACTGCATCAACGAGGAACGCGTGGCTGGCGTCGTCGGCTGGGGCCGTACTTTGGGCTGCATCGTCACCGGCGGCGTCGGCGTCGATCTGTATCAGCCCGGCCATATCCGCCGCGGCTATGCCAAGCGCGCCGACATCACATCCTTCTACATCGGCGAGCCCAGCGGCATCGTCACCAAACGGGCGGAAGAAATCGCGGATATCATGAGCTGCGTCGATGCCTCCAAGGCCACCGACAATCTTTGGGGCGAGCGTTGGACAAAGCTCTGCGTCAACGGCATGCGCAACGGCGTGTCCGCCGCGACTGGCATGGGCGGCAACGCCCGCGACGGGCATGACGCCGTTCGCCGAGTCTGCATCGCGCTCGGGGGCGAGTCCGTCCGCGTCGGGCAGGCGCTGGGCTACAAGCTGGGCAAAGTCGGTGCGCTGCCGTTCGAGATGCTGGCCAAGGCGTCGGAAGGCGACAAAGCGTCCTACGACGAAATTGCCCGCCTGATGGTCGAAGGCGGCGCCGGTCAAGCCGAACGCTCCGACTACCAGCGCCCGTCGATGGCGCAGGACATGGAAAAGAAGCGCCGCACGGAAATCGAGTTCATGAACGGCTTTATCGCCGCCCAAGGCGCCAGCGTCGGCATCGCGGCCCCCACGCACGAAATGCTCACCCGCCAGGTGCTGCGCGTCGAACGCGGCGAGATCGAAGCGCGGCCGGAAAACGTGCTGGTGAACAGCTGATGCTCCTGACGGGCAAAATCGCCCTGATAACCGGTGCCGGCAGCGGCATCGGGCGAGCTTGCGCCATCGCGCTGGCCGAGGCGGGTGCCGATGTCGTCGCGGTGGATATTAACGGCAAAACGGCCGATGAAACCGCCGCCGCCGCCATGGGTTTCCAACGCCGCGGCCTGGGACTGCAAGCCGATGTCGGCGACGTGGCCGCCATCGACCGCATGGTTCAGGCGGCCATTGCGGAATTCGGCCGCATCGACATCGCCGTGAACAATGCCGGCGTCACCCGCCGTGCCGACATCATGGATCTCACGGAAGCCGACTGGGATCGCATCCACCGCGTCAACGCCAAGGGTGTGTTCTTCTGCCTGCAACGCGTCGCGCGAGAGATGATCCCACAGCGGGAGGGGCGGATTATCAACATCGCCTCCATCTCCGGCCGGGGTTACGCGGGGGCCTCCAACGCCGCCTACGCCGCCAGCAAGGGCGCGGTGATCAGCCTGACCAAGACCGCCTCGCAGCAACTGGCCAAACACAATATCAACGTGAATGCCATTTGCCCCGGGGTCACCCGCTCGGCGCTGTCGGACGCCAATCTGCGTATCAGAGCGGAGCAGGAGGGTGTGAGCGTCGCCGAGATGGAACGCCGCCGCGCCGAGGTTATCCCCCTGAAACGTGCCAACGACCCGGAGGATATCGCCGCGATGGCGGTGTTCCTGGCATCCCCGGGGGGGCGCAACATCACAGGGCAGTGTTATAATGTGGATGGCGGGTTGGTTAACGACTGACGAACAGCCGCTCATCCCACTCCGCTGTGCGTTCCTCGCTCACTGCGATCCGTCCGAAATCCGGGTGCAGCGGGTTGATGACCGCGTTCTCATCCAATCCCCGCGTCACCGCCGAGGGCACCATCAGCACCAACGCTGACCGTCGCCTGATCCACGCATCTCCGACCGAGCGGGAGCCACGGGCCGGAATCTCATCCCAACCCGGAACATCGGCAGCTGTCAGGCGCTCCACGGGCGCATCGTCTGGAATATCGATCGCGACGTAAACAAACCCGCGCGGCATGCGCCCGATATTGGCATGCACCAGCGTCTCCAGCGCCGCCGACGCGTACGATGTTGCGGCATAAATCGCCGGCGTCCCCGCCGTATTCCAGCGCCCGCCTTTCAAACGCGCACCTTCGGCGCTCCAGACCGGGAACAGCGCGCTGCCGATCCGCCAGAGGCGCACCTAGACCGGCAGCCCGAAGAACAGCGAGTCCAGCACGCTTTCAACCATGCGCCCGCCGAGTTCCGACAGCGCCGCATCCACCGGACGGCGGCCTTCCAGTTCCGGATGCGGCCGCTGCATGAAGGCGCGGGCGTCGGCATCGTCGCCGAAGACGCGGCGGGCATATTGTAGCAAGCGCCACAGCCGTTCGGTCTGCTCGCCCTGCGCTGGCGTTAGCGTGCCGCGCCGGTTGAGGCTGGATTTCGGCACGATGGCATGAACAAGCTTGGTAGCTTCCGCCCCACCGCCCCAGATTTCATCCGCGATATCCAACAGGACTTCGCGGGACAGCCCTTGGCCGATGGCCCGCTCCAGCCCCCAGATTGGCATTTGGGCTTCGCGCAGTTCCAACGCGGGGGGTTGCGGAGCCGTCGGGAAGGGCCTCGAAAAGAAGTCTCGATCCATTTGGACCTCCTGTATGGTCCAAATGGATGATTCCTCCTCCAATGTCAAGCGATTTCACCCCTCACACCGCGAAAGTCACCATCGCGCTGCCCAGGCCCTCGAACGTCACGGCACACGTATCGCCGGGTTTCAGGTAATCCAGACCGGTGTACGACCCGCAGGTCACGACCTGCCCGGCGCGGACGCCGCCCTTCTCCCGCCACAGATTGGCCAGCACCACCGCCACGCCCAGCGGATCACCGAGCGGATGGCCCGGCAGCTTTTTGCGGACGGCTTTGCCGTTCACGGTCATGCCGACCTTGATGCTGCCCAGGTCCAACGAACGCCAATCGGCGTTCGGCGCGCCGCACACCAGACCGCCGTTCATGATGGAATCGGCCAGTTTCTCCAGGTTCGACAGCGGACCGGCGATCGAATACCGGCTGTGCACGACCTCGATCGCCGCGAACGCATCCACCACCGCTGCAACCTCATTCCGCGAATACGCCACCGCTCGGTTCGGCAGGTTCTGGCGGAAGACGAAGGCGACCTCGCCCTCCACCCCGCATTGCGGAACCTTCGCGGCGGGGAAATCGCAGGGGGAGGGGAAAATCGTGTCGGCGTAGATGATCCCGCGATTGGGCTGCTGGCCGGGCGGCGACATAGCCTTGAACCCACCGATCAGCTTGCCCAGCGACCGGCTGACGGCATCTTGCATCGCGTGGCCTTCGTCGATCGAAATCGGCTTCAGATTGTCCGGCAATCCAGGCAGCGGCACCATGCTCCGCCGAGCGTGAACCAGCAGCGCGGCGGCCTTTTGAATTCGGATCGTGTTCATGGTCGTGTCGTCCCCTTTTTCGGTCGTCCCAATCTGCCATGAGGCACCGGTTCCGGCCTAGCCCCGGCTTGGCAGCCGCGCCGGGCAGTGGCATGAACGATTGTCCGATCCGCGTCGTGCAAGGCGCAGGCGGGGGGAGATTACGAAATGATTGGCATGGTGCGGCTCGCCTTGCGCCGCCCTTATACGTCCGCGATTGCCGCGCTGCTCATCGTGCTGATGGGCGCGATGTCCGTTTCGCGGATGATCGTCGACATTTTCCCGACCATCGACATTCCCGTCGTCATCGTCGTCTGGAACTACCCCGGCCTCAGTACCGAGGATATGGAACGCCGCGTCGTCTTCATTACCGAACGCGCGTATTCCACAACCGTCAACGGCATCGAACGGATCGAGTCGCAATCCATCCCGGGAACGGGATTGTTGAAAGTGTATTTCCAGCCCGGCACCGATATCGGCGGCGCGATCGCGCAGATTACCGCGGTGAACAACAGTATTTTGCGCAGTGCACCACCGGGCATGCAGCCGCCTGGGGTGATTCAGTTCAACGCGTCCAACGTGCCTGTCGTGCAGATGACTCTGTCCAGCAAAACGCTGACCGAACAGGAGATTTCCGACTACAGTTTGAACTTTATCCGGGTTCGGTTGTTCACGATCCCCGGACTCGCCACCCCGGGTCCGTTCGGCGGCAAGCAGCGGCAGATGATCGTGGCGCTGGATCAGAACCGCATGGTCGCGAAAGGGTTTTCCCCGAACGACGTGGTGACCGCGCTGACCGCGTCCAACGTGATCGTGCCGGCCGGCACGGCCCGTATCGGCGACCGCGAATATAATGTGAAGCTGAATTCCAGCCCCGAACTGATCGAGCGGTTCAACCAGCTTCCGATCGGCGTGTTCAACGGTGCACCGGTGACATTGGGCGACGTGTCGAACGTGACCGACAGCTTCGCGGTTCAGAACAATATCGTGCATGTGGACGGCAAGCGTGCGGTCTATTTGGCGATCCTGAAACACGCCGACGCCTCGACCTTGGCCGTGGTGGACGCGGCGCGGGAAGCGTTGCCCTTCATCAAGGCGGCGGCGCCCGATGGGTTGGAGGTCAAGCTCGACTTCGACCAGTCGGTGTTCGTGCGCGGCGCGGTGGAGAACGTGATCCATGAGGCCATTTTGTCGTCCGTGCTGGTCTCGGCGTTGATCCTGATCTTCCTGGGCAGCTGGCGGAACACCGTCGTGGTTTCGGCCTCCATCCCATTGTCGATCTTCGCCGGGCTGGTCGGGCTGTTCCTGACGGGGAACTCGATCAACCTGATGACCTTGGGCGGGTTGGCGCTGGCGATCGGGCTGCTGGTCGATAACGCCACCGTCACCATCGAGAACATCCACCGCAATCTGACCATGGGCAAACCGCTCACGGTCGCCATTCTGGACGGTTCGGCCGAGGTCATTCAGCCGCTAACCGTAGCCACGCTGGCGATCTGTATCGTGTTCTTCCCGGTGGTCTTGCTGGTCGGTGTGTCGCGCTTCCTGTTCATGCCGCTGGCCGCGACCGTCGTGCTGTGCATGCTCGCATCGTATTTTCTGTCGTTCAGCGTCGTGCCGAGCTTCGCGCGGCTTCTGCTGGCGGGGGAGGCGCATCACGACGGCCCGCCGAAAGGCTTCTTCGGGGCGTTCGACAGGAACTTCAACCGCCTGCGGGATTTCTATGGCCGCCTGCTGCAAGGGGCGCTGAACCGGCGCGGTTTTGTGCTGCTCTGCACCCTCGGCCTTGCCATCGTCACCGGCGGTCTCGCCACGTCGCTCGGGTTGGACTTCTTCCCCTCCGCCGACGTGGGATTGATCAAGCTGCACTACCGCGCACCGCCCGGTACGAAGCTGGAGACGACCGAGGAACTGGTTCTGAAGCTGGAAAACCGCATCCGCGAGATCATCCCGGCCGAGGAACTGCAGACCATCAACGACAACGTCGGCATCCCCTCCAGCTTCAATCTCGCGTTCGTGCCCAGCGACAATGTGGGCGCGATGGATGCGGAAATCCTGATCTCGCTGAAGCCGGAACACCACCCGACCATCGACTACATACGAGCGATCCGGTCCAAACTGCCGGGCGAGTTTCCGGGCAGCATCATTTACTTTCAGACCGCCGATATCGTCAGTCAGGTGCTGAACTTCGGCCTGTCGGCGCCGATCGATATCCAAATTCAGGATACGAACTTCGAGCGCGCCTACGGGTTGGGCCAGCAATTGCTGCGGAAATTGCAGACCATTCCGGGTGTCGCCGATCCGCATCTGGTGCAGGTGCTGAACTATCCGGCCTTGCAAGTGGACGTGGATCGCCTCCGCGCCATCAAGCTGGGCATCGGTCAGCGCGACGTGGCGAACAACATGCTGACGTCGCTGTCGTCCAGCACGCTCGTCGCACCGAACTTCTTCCTGAACCCGATCAACAATGTGAACTACTCGGTCGCAGTGCAAACGCCCATCGAGCAGATCAAATCGGTGGACGATCTGCTGAACACGCCGATCAGCCGGCCCGATCCGACCATCCCGGTGACACCGCTGACCACCCCGGCGGCACCGGTGATGCGACTGGCGGACATAGCGACGGTCACGCCGCGATCCAGCCTGGAATCCGTCAACCACTACACCGTGCAGCGGGTCATCGACATTGCCGCCAACGTGGACGGGCGCGATCTCGGTGGCACCGCCGCCGACATCCAGAAGGCCATCGATGAGATCAAGAAGGACCTGCCGCTGACCACGCGGATCGACATCCGCGGCCAGAATGAGGTTATGCAGTCGTCCTTCCGCCTGCTCGCGCTCGGCATGGTACTGGCGGTGATCCTGGTTTACGCGCTGCTGGTGATTTTGTTCCAGTCCTGGGTCGATCCGTTCATCATCATGATGGCGGTGCCGGGGGCCTTGATCGGGATTATTTGGATGCTGGCGATCACCGGCACCACCATCAACGTGGAATCGCTGATGGGCGCGATCATGTCGGTCGGTATTTCGGTGTCGAACTCCATCCTGGTCGTCAGCTTCGCCAACGATCTGCGATCGAAGGAGGAAATCGGTCCCTTCGCCGCCGTGCTGGAAGCCGGGCGCATCCGGCTGCGGCCGATTATGATGACCGCGTTGGCGATGATCATCGGCATGATCCCGATGGCACTCGGCATGGGCCAGGCGGGCGAGCAGAACGCGCCGCTGGGACGGGCGGTGATCGGCGGGTTGCTGATGGCGACGATGGCGACGCTGTTTATTGTGCCGATCGGCTACACGCTGCTGCGGCGCGCACGTCCGGCACTGCACAATCTCGATGCACGTTTCGCCGCGGAAGCGGCGGGTTCACAGGCTAGCGGAGCGACGACTCACCATGGCTGAGAAGGGGAAAAAACGGGGTTCCGTGCTGACGTATATCGCGGGCATCGGCATCGTGGCCGGTGCGGCTTACGGCGTGTTTACGATCTGGACGGAAAACGACTCGCAGTTGCTGTCCACGCGCAAGGCGCTGGCCGATACCGTCGAACGCGGCCCCCGCGTGCAGGTCGTGACCGTTGGGCAAGGACCGAAGGAACGGCTGATTACCCTGCTGGGCGACACCCGCGCGGATCAGACGGCGGTGCTGTACAGCAAGGTGGGCGGGTATCTGAAATCCATCTCGGTCGATCGCGGCGATGCCGTCGAAGCCGGACAGGTGGTGGCCGAAATCGATTCCGCTGAAACCGATATGGCCCTGACCAGCGCCCTGACCGATCTGGAAAACAAACGCCGCAACGCCAAACGGGCCCACGACCTTGTGGCCTCCGGCGCGCGATCCGCCCAGGCGATCGAACAGGCCGAGACCGATTTCCGTATGGCCGAGGCCAATGTCGCCGGCCTCGCGACCATCAAATCCTACGAACAAATTCGCGCCCCGTTCGCCGGCCGGATCAGTGCCCGATTCGTCGATGTCGGTGCGCTGGTGCAGAACGCCACCACCAACCAGACCAGCAACCAGCCGATCGTGACCATGGTGGACGACCGTAAACTGCGCGTCAGCGTCTACGTCGAACAACGTAATGTCCCGTACGTGCATGTCGGCGATACCGTCGATGTCTCCGACGGGTCCGATGCGGCGCGTTCGGTTAAGGCGACCATTGCCCGGACTTCGGGGGTGTTGGACCCGCGGACCAGGACCTTGCTGACCGAGGTCGTGGTCGACAACAGCAACCAATTTCTGGTTCCCGGCGCCTTTGCCTATGTGACGCTGCATGTGCCGTTGGAAAGCATGCCGCAGATCCCCGTAGCCGGATTGATTGTGCGGGGCGCCAAGACTTTCGTCGCGGGCGTAGGGGAAGACAGCCAAGTCCATTTGCGGCCCGTGACCGTGGCGTCAACCGACGGTATGCGGGTCAGTCTGGCCGACGGCGCGAAGCCGGGCGACAAAATCGCGATCAATCTGCCCGATGAGGTCGGCGACGGCGGCCGGATTCAGCCTGTCGCTGGACGTTAAGCCAGAGGATTAAACGTCAAAGGTCCTTCGGAGACGCCGCGGGACCGCCCGCCCAGGAATCGTAATAATCCCAGGCGAGGTTGTTGACGAAAAATATGACGGACGCCCCGGCGGTCGCGGCGCCGCCAAACGCGAACGCGGTCGCGGCGGAGCCGGTGTAAGCATACAGCGCCGCGATTTTGATCGATGCCACAACCGGTTTGCCGGTCATGTATTTCAGCGTGGTGCGCCAAGCGCTTTGCCCTGCATCGAACGAGCCGTCCGAGCTGACCGGTCTGGGATTATATTTCTCCCAAAAAAAATCGTTGACGGTGTAGACTGTAAAGCTTTGTGCCGTGTTGAAGGCTGTCAGCAGGGTGCCCGCCCAGAGGTCGCCTGCCCCAGCGGTGAGAAAAAAGAAATTGTCGATGGTGTTCGCAACTTCGTACGTGGCGGTCTTCAGACCGGAATGCGCCAGCGACGCCTTCGCAGAGGGTGCGGCGGCAGGTTCATCCGGTGCCGCCAGAGCCATTTGCGCTCCAGCCATCCACAGCGCGACGAAAAGGCCGGCAACTCCGCTGAAACACCGCATGAATGGTTTGTCCCGAGTTCGCGATTTCGTTCCAGATCAGATTAGCATCGCGCATCCTGGTCGGCAATATGTGCGGTTTCAAACGGTGACCTTCCGCTCGCCCAAAACGGGCGGAACGATGTTATAAAAATGTGTCGATCTCGGTGGCGTGCGGCGTGCTGTCCTGACTGCCCGGCTTCAAGCAGCAAAGGGCCGCGGCGGCATTCGCGCGGTGCAGGGCCTCAGTCAGCGGTGCACCGCGATCCAGGGCTGCGGCCAGGACTCCGACGAAGCAATCGCCCGCGGCGGTGGTATCGACCGGGACGATCGGCCGTGCCGGGAGATGTATTTCGCCGTCCGCCGTGGCGGCGTCGAGGCCGTGCTCGCCGAGCGTTCGGACGACGGTGACGTCGATTACCGCGCGTAGTGCGGCGGCGGGGGGGG
>Ga0214182_1000422_pt1 | contig 16844 bp, 19 predicted proteins | sample TroBogEpilimnion_8_FD_153020 | JGI IMG/M metagenome (GOLD analysis project Ga0214182, IMG submission 153020) | Freshwater microbial communities from Trout Bog Lake, WI - 14NOV2007 epilimnion | ecosystem: Environmental > Aquatic > Freshwater > Lake > Epilimnion/Euphotic zone | place: Trout Bog... | reverse complement strand
CCCGCCGCGACTGGCTGCGTGCACGGTGGGCAGAATAGGGTATGAACGCGCGTCACGCTGAAGGAAGTGCCCCATGACGGAACGCCTGTTCCTCGATGCCCCCGCACTGCGGGAGGTTGCCGCGAACGTGCTGGCCAGCGCCGAGACCGGGATCGTCCTCGATCGGACGATTTTTTACGCCCGATCGGGCGGGCAGCCCGGCGATACCGGCGTGCTGCGCTGGGACGGCGGGGAGACGGCGATCGCCGACACGATCAAGGGCGAGGGCGAAACCATTCTGCACGTGCCCGCCGCCGGAGCGGTTCTGCCCCCTTCCGGCGCCACGGTGATCGGTGCCATCGATTGGGACCGCCGCCACAAGCACATGCGCATGCACACGGCGATGCATTTGCTGTGCAGCCTGATCAAGGGCGCGGCTGTTACCGGAGGATCGGTCGGGGCGGATCGGTCCCGTCTGGATTTCGATCTGCCGAATCCGCCTCCCAAGGAGGAGATCGAGGCCGGGTTGAACGCGTTGATCGAGGCCGATCTGCCGGTGGCGATCGAGTGGGTGGACGAGTCCGTACTGGACACCGATCCCGGCCTCGTTCGTACCATGTCGGTGCAACCGCCGCGCGGGATGGGACGGCTGCGGCTGATGCGGATCGGGGATGCCTCGCTGGTCGATCTGCAGCCCTGCGGCGGCACGCATGTGTCCCGCACCGGGGAGATCGGGCGGATGGCGGTGGTGAAGATCGAGAACAAGGGCAAGCAGAACCGGCGGATTATCATCGTCCCGGCGGGGTAATTTAGGCCGCGCGCCCGTCATGGTCGGGCTTGACCCGACCAACGCCTGCGGTACGGTGACCGCACCAAAATTGGCCTGAGATGGTCGGGTCAAGCCCGACCATGACGGGTAAGTTGTGAGGGAAATGAAATGGGACCGCTGGTAACAACGGAATGGCTGGCCGGAGAGTTGGGGAAAGCGGACCTGGTTGTCTGCGACGCAACAATGTACCTGCCGAACGAACCCAAGAACGGGCATGAGGAATTTCTCAAGGCCCATATTCCCGGCGCGCTGTATTTTGACATCGACGTGGTGGCCGATCAGGATTCGTCCTTGCCGCACATGGTCCCGACCGCCGGGCGGTTCGCGAAGCTGATGGGCGCGATGGGGATCGGGAACGGCACGCGGGTGGTGTTTTACGATCAGAAGGGGCTGGCCTCGGCCGCGCGCGGCTGGTGGCTGCTCGGGCTGTTCGGGCATGACAACGCGGCCGTGCTGGATGGCGGGCTGCCGAAATGGATTCTCGAAAATCGCGCGACCCAGGCTGGGGAAGCCCGAGCTGCGACACCGGCTGTGTTTCAGCCGGATTTTCGGGCGACGCGGCTGCGGGGTGTTGGCGACATTATCGCCAATGTGACGACCCAAGCCGAACTGGTGCTGGATGCTCGGGCAGCCGGGCGGTTTACCGGGGCGACGCCGGAGCCTCGGGCGGGCATGCGCAGCGGCCATATGCCGGGGGCGGCCAATATTCCGTATACCGATCTTTTGAACACCGACGGGACCTTCAAGCCGGTGGCGGACGTGAAAGCCCGCTTTGCCGCCGCGGGTGTCGATGGCAAGCGGCCGGTGGTGACAAGCTGCGGTTCGGGTGTCACCGCCTGCATCCTGACGATGGGTCTGCGGCTGTCCGGGCTGCCCGAGGGTGCGGTGTACGACGGGTCCTGGACCGAATGGGGCGGGCGCGCCGATACTGCTGTCGAGAGTAACGTTTAATGGCCGATGTCTCGAAATACGGTTTCCTGACGCAACTGTCGCATGTGGGGCGCCGGACCAAGCGGGAGCATGGGTTCGTCAATCCGCCGTTGCAGCGCGGATCCACCGTGCTGACGCCGACGGTCGCGCAGCGGAAAGCGTTGCAGGCGCAACGCGGGGCGCAGGTGCTGACCTACGGGACCGGCGGGTCGGAGACTCATTGGGCGCTGGAAGACGCGATCTCCGCCATCGAGGGCGGGACGCGCACCTATATTGTCGGCACCGGTCTGGCGGCGGTGACGGTGCCGCTGCTGGTGTTTCTGAAAGCCGGCGATCATTGCCTGATGCCCGATCACGTCTACGGGCCGGCGCGCAATTTCGCCAACGGATTGCTCACGAATTACGGTGTGGAAACGACATTCTACGATCCGAACGTCGATGAGGCCGGCATGGCGGCGCTGATGCGGCCGAACACGAAGGTTGTCTACACGGAAAGTCCCGGTTCCCACACGTTCGAGGTGCAGGACGTTCCCGCCATCGCGCGCGCTGCGCATGCGGGCGGGGCGAAAGTGTTCATGGACAATACTTGGGGGATTCATCATTTCCAGCCGTTCCAGCACGGCGTCGATGTGTCGATCCAGGCGGCGACGAAGTATCTCGCGGGGCACTCCGACGTGCTGATCGGCAGCATCACGGTCAACAAGGAAGCCGACTGGCTCCAGTTACACGCCGGGGCGCGGCAGTTGGGGCAATATGCCAGCCCGGACGATTGCTGGCTGACGCTGCGCGGTATCCGCACCATGGGCGTGCGGCTGGCGGCGCAGATGGATGCGGCGATGCAGGTCGCGCACTGGCTGCGTAAACGGCCGGAGGTCGCGCAGGTGCTGCATCCGGGTCTGCCGGGCGCGCCTGGGCACGCGATCTGGCGGCGGGATTTCACCGGGGCGTGCAGCCTGTTCGGGGTGGAGTTCCAGCCGTCTTTCACGCCGGAAGCGACGCATGCGTTCGTGGAAGCGCTCGATCTGTTCGGGATTGGGGCGTCCTGGGGCGGGTACGAGTCGCTCGCGGTTCCCACGACGGGGAATATCACGCGCACGGCGGGTTTCGGGCAGTTCGCCGGGCCGCTGGTGCGGATTCATATCGGATTGGAGGATGTGGACGATCTGATCGCGGATTTGGAACAGGCTTTGGGGGTTATGCGGGCGTTCAAAGGCTAGAACGCATGGCCATCCACACCGCGGATGTCGCCTGGACGTTGAAACCCGGCGAGGATTTCGCGAAAGGGCGTTACAGCCGCGGCCATACCGTTTCGTTCGACGGCGGTTTGGTCATTCCGGGTTCGGCGGCGCCGCAGGTCGTCGGAAAATGGGCTGTGGCCGAAGCAGCAGATCCCGAGGAAATGCTGCTCGCGGCCATTTCCGCCTGCCACATGATGAGCTTTTTGCACGTCGTCCGCCTCGCCGGTTTCGTGGCGACTGCGTACCGGGATCATGCGGTGGGAACGATGGAAACGATCGCGCCGGGACGGGTCGCGATGACCAAAGCCGTTCTGCATCCGGCGATCGAATGGCACGGTGCCGCGCCCGACAGCACGCGGCTGGCACAGCTGCACCATGCCGCGCACGAAACGTGCTATATCGCCAATTCGGTGAAAACGGAGATTACGGTCGTATAGCGGCGCGGGTTTTCAGCCCGCCACTTCATGCACACTCCGGCTGTCTGCCGGTGCCTGTTCCCGCCGCTCCGTCATCCCGTAATCCCGCAGCACCGCCGCCACCCGCAACCGGTAATCCCGAAAAATCCCCGCCCGTCCGGCCGCCTGCGTCGCTCGGTGTTCCGCCTGCCCGCGCCAAGCCGCGACCGCGGCCTCATCCCGCCAGAACGACAGCGACAGGATTTTCCCGGGATCGGTCAGGCTTTGAAACCGTTCGACCGAAATGAACCCGTCCATCTGCTCCAACGCCCCCCGCAGGGCGGCGGCATGCGCCAGATAGTCGTCCTTGCGCCCGTCGGCGGGAGTCACTTCGAACATCACGGCGATCATGGGCGGTTCTCCCTGGCAGAGCCAAACGCGTTTGGCCGACAATAACACACCCGAAAAACCCGATAAACATTCGGAATCGTAGCGCCGATTTATGTTGCAGCACAGCATGGCCGGGTGTTAGCGTTTGCTCGTTGATAAAGCGGAGAAAGACGATGTCTGGCTCATACCGCGACTACGAAGCGTTCGACCGTGACAGCGCGCACGGATACAATGCGAACGCGAAAAACGACGCTTTGGACGATGAGGAGAAAATCCTCGCGGGTCGTACCGACGTCAACATGCCGGCATTGCTGACAAAGGACGTGCAGGGCGGCTGATACCCGGCTGATCCGCGGAGAACAGGCGACACTTGCGAGGCTCGCCGCCTGGGCCTAAGCTTGGACAAAATCCACCAACAGGAGCAGTCCACATGCCGGCGTCCCCAGGTACCAATTTCTCCGTCGATCCGTTGACCTTCGTCGTCCGTCACCAGTTGTGGGACGGCAATGTTGAAAGCCATATGGACCAGGGCATCTCGATCGATGTCGAGGCCGAGGTCGATGGCAAGGAAATCTCCGTCCTCCGCTTCAACTGCTTCGACGTGCACAGCAGCTACGTCTATGGGCCGGAAAACCCCGCGCTGACGACCCCGCTGCGCGTCGGCGGCGGCATGGGTATCCACTGCGTGATCGACCCGATCACCGACGGCAACCCGATCGGCTGGACCATGAAGGTTCTGTCCAACAAGCTGCCGCAAATGCTGGAACGCGCGGGCTACAAGGCCCTGGCCGAAGCGACCAACGTCGCCGCCGTGCGCCGCGCTCTGCCGGAAATCGAGGCGTGCGCGCGTGAAACCTATGTGGTGAAGCGCAACACCGTGAAGCACAACCGTGGCACGGACGTGTTCGAAGCCGGCAACATCCGCTTCGGCCTGGAAATGCGCCGCCAGAAGAACGGCGACGGCGGTCTCGCGCTGCACGTGCTGACGGACATCGGCGGCTCCAAGGGCAAGTCCTACGTCGATGAAACCGAGCTGCTGGCGTTCGACTGCTTCTGGCAGGATGCGCATTATCATTACGGCCCGCGCAACAAGAACCACCGCACGAACTTCGACTGGACGGTGATCGACGATCCGCTGGACTGGACGTTCGAGCAGATCGAGAACCATCGCCTGCCCGCCATGATCGTACGCGCCGGCTATCCGGGCGTCGCCGCCGAACTCGACCAGGGCAAGATCGCGGAAGTTCTGCCGGCGCTGAAGAAGCGCGCCTACGAAATGTACGCCGAGGGTGAGCGGCTGACCGGCCACAAGGGCTTGCCGCTGGAATTCACACCGAACCTCGCCGCGGCGTAAGCCGGCACGCGGGTGGGGGAGAGGCCACGGCCCTTCCCCAACAGGTGTTAAATCAGCGGGACGTAGGTCCACAAATCGTCATCCTCGGGCTTGACCCGAGGATCGCCAACGGCACGAATTCGCGGTTTTGTGCCGCTTGGGATGGTCGGATCAAGTCCGACCATGACGATGTGGAAGGGCCGTTGCCCCTTTTCACATTCAAACAAAGGCTTCATCCGATGCGCGCAGTCGGCGTCATGGTGCATGGCGGCCCCGAGGTTTTGCAGGTCGTAGATGTGCCGGAAACCCATGCCGGCCCCGGCCAAATCCGCATCCAGGTCCACGCCGCCGCGGTCAATCCCACGGACCTCATGGCCCGGAACGGGTCGCGCGCAGAACAGCAGAAGCTGGACCCGCCGCCTTATATGCCGGGGATGGATGTAGCAGGGATCGTCGATGAGGTCGGGTCCGGCGTTTCCACCGGGGTGAAAGTCGGCGATCGCGTCATCGCCATGGTGGTGCCCCTGGCCAGCCACGGCGGGTATCGCGAACAAATCGTTCTGGAAGCTCGTGCCGTTGTCGCGGCACCGAGCGGGACGACGCATGTGGAGGCTTGCACCCTTCCCATGAACGGGCTGACGGCCCGTCAATCGCTCGATCTGCTCGGGTTGAAACAGGGGCAGGTGCTGGCGGTGACCGGGGCGGCGGGGGCTTATGGGGGGTATGTTATCCAGCTCGCCAAAGCCGAGGGGCTGACGGTGATCGCCGACGCATCGGCCGCCGATGAAGCTCTGGTGAAATCTCTAGGCGCCGACATCGTGGTGCCGCGCGGCAACGATGTCGCGGCCCGTATCCGGGACCATTTCCCCGATGGCGTCGATGGTTTGGCGGATGGCGCGGTGCTGAACGAACGCGCGATCCCGGCGGTGCGCGACGGGGGCGGCTTCACATCCGTCCGCGGCTTCACCGGCGAGCCGCAGCGCGGCATCCAATTCACCACCACCTTCGTCCGCCGCTACGATGGCGAGTTCGAAAAACTCGACCGCCTCCGCGCCCAAGTCGAAGCCGGTGTCCTGACGTTACGGGTCGCCGAAACCTATCCGCCGGATCGCGCATGGGAAGCGCACCGGCGCCTGGAAGCCGGCGGCACGCGCGGGCGGCTTGTTATCCAATTCCACGCTTGACCCCATAGGAATTCCGACCATGACCGACCAAGCCCGCGTCCGCCTGACTGTCGCCGAAGCGCGCGCGTTGGGGGAGGCCGCGATGCGCGGCGCCAAGTTCAGCGAGGAAGAGGCCTACATCCTGACCGATCACGTCCTCGACGCGGCACTCTGCGGCTACGAGTATTCCGGGATGCCGAAGCTGCTGAACGTGGTGGACGAGGCTCGCTACGGCACGCCGCGCCAACCCGTCGCCGTGGTGCGCGAGTCCGGGCCGACAGCGGTGCTGGACGGTGGCAACAACAACGGCATGATCGCGGGTTATCGTGCCACACAGGAAACAATCGCTCGGGCGCAGGCGAACGGTCTTGCGATCGTGTGCATGGGCAATACGTCGATGACCGGACGCAGCGCTTATTACTGCGAAATGATTGCCAAGGCCGGGATGGTGGTGATCCACACGGTGGCGTCCCCGCCCGCGGTCGCGCCCTTCGGCGGCACGCGTCCGGCGCTGGGCACCAACCCTGTTGCGTTCGGCTTCCCAACGGAATCCGATCCGCTGGTGATCGATATGGGCACCTCGGCGTTCATGGGGACGGACCTGCAATACCGCTCCCGCATCGGCGCCACGATCCCCGAGGGCGTGGCGTTGGGGCCGAACGGCCATCCGACGACGGACGCCAACGCCGCCCGTAAAGGCGCGCTGCTGCCGTTCGGCGGCAAGGACGGCGGCTACAAAGGGTTCGGTCTGGCGCTGGCGATGGACGCGCTGGGAGCTCTGGCCGCCGGGGCACGGTCGGAGAACGATATCGGCGGCTATACCTTCATCGCCTTCAAGCCCGACCTGTTTCTGTCGGCGGACGACTACCGGCACACGGTGTCCAACCGGATCGCGACGATCAAGGCCACGCCGCGCCAGGACGGTGTCGACGAAATCCGTATCCCCGGGGAACGCGCTTATACGACCCGTGCGCGACTACTGGTCGAGGGGATCGAGATCGACCGCAAAATCCATGACGCGCTGGTGCGGCTGTCGCAGGGGCACCTCGATCACGGGGCCTGACACCCCCCGGTTGCGCCTAAAACGGGTTCGACGAATACTCACGCCGCGACGGCCGAAGGCGGCCGAAGACCTACGCTCATGGAGGAAAGAATGTCGTTTTACCGAGGCATGACCTGTGGAAACGTGACCATCAAAGGTCACAACGGGGACCCGATCACCGCCTATGTCGCCAAGCCGGAAGGCGCCGGCCCGTTCCCGGGCGTGGTGCTGATCCACCATCTGCCGGGCTGGAGCGAGCTGTATATCGAAACCACCCGCCGCTTCGCCCATCATGGCTACATGGCCATCTGCGCCAATCTGTATGAGCGCGAAGGCGGCGGCAGCGACGGCAATCCGGACGACGTGGCGGCCAAGGTGCGCGCCGACGGCGGCATCTCCGACGCGCAGATGGTGGGCGACACCGACGCGGCGGTGCAGTGGATGCGCGCGCAGAAGGAAAACAACGGCAAGGTCGGGCTGATCGGCTCCTGCTCCGGCGGGCGGCATGCTTTCATCTATGCCTGCCAGAAGACCAACGTCGATGCGGTGGTCGAGCAGTGGGGCGGCGGCGTGGTGATGGCGCCGAACGAACTGAACGACAAGAAGCCGGTCGCGCCGATTTCCATGACCGCCAGCCTGAGCGCGCCGCTGCTGGGCCTGTTCGGCAACGACGACCGCTCGCCGAGCCCCGAGCAGGTGGATCAGCATGAGGCGGAATTGAAGAAGGCGGGCAAGAATTACGAGTTCCATCGTTACGACGGTGCGGGCCACGGATTCTTCTACTGGCACCGCCCGCTGTACCGGCCGGAGCAGGCGATGGACGGCTGGAACAAGATCTGGGCCTTCTTCGGCAAGTATCTGGCGAAGTAAGGAGCAACGGTCATGTGCACGTCGATCATCGAGATCGCTCGTGCCGAGGGCATGGCGAAACGCGGGGACCAGTGGTTCCCGCTATCGCAAACCGTGGTCGCCTACGACCACGCGCGCCATGCGCCTTTGGGCGACGTGATCACGCTGGATTTCTTCAACACCGAACTGGGCGCCGGTGCTCGGGCGGCCGTGGAACTGACGCTGGATAGCGCGAAGGAACTGCGGGCGGCGTTGGACCGCGCGATTGCCGCGGCGGATTACGAGGAAGCGGAGGTCCGGGGGAAGAAGGGCACCGTGGTGCCGTTGGTTCGGGCGGCTTGAGGTTGTCCGAGTTGTCGAAGTTGGCATGAGGCGCATAGAAACCTGGGTTATCGGCCGAGGTATCCATGCCCTTGTCCCGGAAAGCACCTACCGAACGGCCCCGTGGTGTCGGTATTGCTTCCGCGGCAGCCGTTCGTGTTCGGTCAGTAGATTGTGCCGCTGCCAGACCCCGCGCACGCCGGTGCCTGTTTGTCCGCCATTGATTGCGCCCAACCCCGCCGCCACCTATTGGGGAACCAACACACCAGGAGTCCCCTCGCCCGTGACCGATCCCATCCAAGTCACCCGTATGCCTTCCGGCCTGACCGTCGTCACCGAACGGATGGACCGGGTCGAGACCGTATCCTTCGGCGCCTATGTCGCCACCGGGTCCCGCAATGAAACGGCGGAAGAAAACGGCGTCTCCCACTTCCTGGAACACATGGCCTTCAAGGGCACCGACCGCCGCACCGCCGCCGGCATCGCCGAGGAGATCGAGAACGTCGGCGGCCACATCAACGCCTATACCGCGCGGGAACAGACCGCCTACTACGTCAAGGTGCTGAAGGACGACACCGCCCTGGGCGCCGACATCATCGGCGACATCCTGACCCACTCCACCTTCGAACCGGAAGAGCTGGAGCGCGAGCGCGGCGTCATCCTCCAGGAAATCGGCCAAGCCAACGATACGCCTGACGACATTATCTTCGACCGGTTCCAGGAGGTCGCTTACCCCTCCCAGCCCATGGGCCGCCCCGTGCTCGGCACCGAGGACGGCATCCGCAACATGCCGCGCAAGATACTGACCGGCTACATGAAGCGCCACTACGCGCATTCCAACATCGTCATCGCCGCCGCCGGCAATCTGCATCACGACGCGATCCTCGATCTGGTCAACCGCCACTTCGGCGATCTGCCGGCGGAAACGCCCCCGAAAGTCGTCGCGGCCGACTACACTGGCGGGGAGTTCCGCGAAGACCGGGACCTGGATCAGGTCCATATGGTGCTGGGCTTCCCCTCGGTCGGCTACTCCGACCCCGATTACTACCCGACCCTCCTGCTCTCCACCCTGCTCGGTGGCGGCATGTCGTCGCGGCTGTTTCAGGAAATCCGGGAAAAGCGGGGGCTGGTGTATTCGATCTACTCCTTCGCCTCCCCGTTCGAGGACGGCGGCCTGTTCGGCATCTACGCCGGCACCGGCGAAAGCGAAGCGGCGGAGGTCATGCCGGTGACGCTGGACGAACTGCGGAAGGTGCAGACGCAGGTGACCGAGGCCGAACTCGCCCGGGCGCGGGCGCAAGTAAAAGCCTCCTTGCTGATGTCGCTCGAAAGCACTGGCAGCCGCTGCGAGCAAATTTCCCGCCAGGTGCAAATTTTCGGCCGGGTCGTCCCGACGGCGGAAACCGTGGGGAAGATCAACGCTGTAACAACTGAGGACATCCAGCGCGCCGCCATCCGGCATTTCCGAGCAACGCCGACGCTGGCGACGATGGGTCCGGCGGATAAAGTGCCGACCCTGAAGGAAATCGCGGCCAGCTTGGCGGCGTAGGGGTTCTAAAAAATGCGTCATCTCCGGGCTTGTTCCGGGGACAAATCACGGCACGACTTCGCAGTTTTGTGCCCGTCTTGGTGGCCGGGACGAGCCCCATGGGCATCAGGCTAAGGGCGGGTTTGGAGGAAACCCTCCCCCTCCCCTTGCGGGAGGTGGCCGGGGGGAGGGGGTGGAGCGCCGCGGATTGTGCCGAAAATGCGCACCGCCCCCTCCCCCCAACCCCCTCCCGCAAGGGGAGGGGGAGGCCTTTTTTCTCCGGCCACCGCCTTAGCCTGATGGCTATGGGGCTTGACCCGACCACCTCAGGCCAATGGGGCGGCGGCGCAACGGCTGTGCGCCTTTTCGCCCCTCTGGTCGATCGTATCCCCTCTTATCTCATCCATCCCTTTTATCTGTCTGCGAAAACGCGGTGCCTCGACGCGATCGGGTGTTGCACCGCAAGGCCGGGAGCCGGTTCAAGCGATTGCCCTGCCACCTCGTCGCCACCCCCGCCCTCAGCCACTCGCTCCCGCCTGACCCCCGCCGCGCTGTCCCCACCCCTCCCGGTGGATCAGCCCGCACAGACACAGCAGAAAGAACAACGTCGCCAACCGCGGCGCTTCCAGCACATTGTCGAACAGGCCGGACACCAGAAACCCCGCGATCGCCCCCCTCAGCGCGGCATCCGACACGCGGGTGCCAGCCGTCGCCCCGCCGGTCGCGGCCATGCAGGCCACCCCGAGATAGGCGGCCAAACCCAGCGCCCCGGTCTCGAACCACAGCATCAGGTAGACATTCAGCATGCGCCACGACACGTGGCTGTCGTCGGTGAAAATCCAGCGGTCCAGGTCCTCCGCGAAATCGCCGTTCCGCAGCAGCGGCTGGGCGTCGGCATCGGTCAGCCCGATCGCCCGCAGCTCCAGGCGCTGGCCTTGCGCCATGGGGGCGAACGACAGCTCCACCGGGCGGCGCAGCCAGTGCCAGCCGTCACCCAAACCCCCGGATGGCACATCGATCGCGCTTTGCTCCCAAACTCCGGGGGCGGTCAGGGCGATGCGCCCGCCCCGGCATTGATCGGAGTACAGCAGCACCTTGTCGCAAACATCGATCTCCACCATGGCACCCGGATCGGGGGAGCGTGCCTGGAACGTCAGATGCATCGGGCCGGACGGCGGCACGGCGATCTTCTGGCCGAAGAAAATCGGGGATTCCTTGCGGATGGACAAATAGGTGCCTTGCGCGTCCCGCCGCAAAGCAAGGTCGCTGGGCCGGCTCACCGGAGACCGCATCAGCATGGCGCGCTGGTAGGTGCCGAGCCCCATGCCGAAGATGCTGGGGAGTATGCCGGAATCGCGGACGGCGAGCCCGGCCTCCCAGTTCGCGCGGCGTGTTTCGTAGTCGCCCAAGGAACTGGCCATGCGGTCGCGCATGCCGCCCGAGAACGACGCGGCCGCGATGGCGACAACCGCGACGATCACCGGGATGGTCGACCAGACGGAGGGCCGGCGGTTGGGTTGACCGCCGCCGATATACAGCGTCGCCAGCCCGGTGATCGCCATCGCGGTCAGACCCGCCGCGTAGCCGGTGCGGGCGAAGGTCACGACCAACGTATAAAGCCCGAACGCCAAAGCCGGGGGGAACAGCACGATCGCGACCCAGGCCGGGCGTAGCCGGACAAGGCACAATGTCATCGGCAGCGCGAGCGCCGCGTAGGCGCCGATATGGCCGCCCCCCACCCGCATGCTGGAAAACGGGCCGGCGACGCGATACGCGGTGCTGAAGTCCCAAAGACTGGAAAACAGCGCCCGTTCGGTGCCGACCATGACGGCGACGGCAACCAGACCGGCTGTGATGCCGCATCCCAGCAGCCAGGCCGTATCGCCGGACAGGCGTTGGCGCCGGCGCAGAAACGGCAGCAGCACCAGCGCCTCCGCCAGCCCCTTCGCGATCCGCTCGGCGTTATCCGGCCGGAGAAAGACGTTATCCGACGGATCGGCACCGAGCGGGCTGAGCAGACCGACCATGCTGGCAATAGCCCAGGTCGCGGTAAGAAGTGCCAGCAGAATGCCCGGCAGACCCGGCAGCCAAAGATCGGACCGTGCTGGCGGGGTGCGGATGAGCAGCACGGCCAGCGTGACCAGCATGAACAGGTCGGCCTCGCTGACGAGCATCCACCCGGTCCAGATGCTGGCATCCCACGCGGGCAGCACGGCGGGCACGACCAGCAGAAAGGCGGCCGGGCGAAACCAAAGCAGTGCGGCGTACCCAACCAGCGCGGACGTCAGAGGCCACTGCATCAGCGGATAGGCATGAACGCCCCAAACGGCAACGGCGACCGCGACGGCGGCCAATGCCATGCGGGCGGCGGCGCCGGGTGCGTCGGTTGGGCCAGGCATGCGATACTCTTCGATCTCGCCAAAGGGGGCCGGGTCTGGCGGTACCGAGCTCCGACAAACGCGGCAATCGAGCCTGTAGGTGTTCCGCGTCGCGCCGTCCAGGGGCGCGCGCACGCGGTTTCGCCCTTTCATTCCTCCCGCCCGCTACCCATACTGTCGCGATATCCGAAACGCCTTGGGAGGTTGTCGTAGCCGCATGATCTGGTCTTGGGTCGATTCCGTCATCGGTCTCGTCGCGCAGCATCCGGGCTGGGCGATGACGGTCGCGTTCGCCGGCGCGATTATCGAGGCCGTGGCGGTCATCGGCATTATCGTGCCCGGCACCCCGATCCTGATGGCGGTGACCGGCGCGGCCGCCGTCGCGGGGCAGCCGATGCTGCCGTACCTGGCGCTGGCGGTCGTCGGCGCGGTCATCGGCGATTTTCTGTCGTTCTGGTTCGGGGCGCGTTACGCCGCGACATTGCGGGCGATGTGGCCGTTCTCCCGCATGCCGGGGATCATGGCGCGATCGGACTGGTTTTTCGACCGCTACGGCATCGCCAGCGTGGCGCTGTGCCGCTTCGTGCCGATCCTGCGCTCCACCGTGCCGCTGGTGGCGGGAATGGCGGGGATGCGGCGGCGGCGCTTCGTGCTGGCCAATGTGGCCTCGGCCTTCGTCTGGGCGCCGGCGCATGTGTATCCCGCGCAGTTCGCCGGGTTGACGCTGGAGGCGTTACGCGCCGGCGATTGGGCCGCGCTGGCGCTCTGGGGCGGCATGCTGCTGTGCTGCGTCGGCGGCGCGTTCGTGCTGCACCGGGTCGTGGTGGTGCGGGCGCGATGAGAAACGCCTCCGTCGCCATCGTCGGTGCGGGCGATTACATCGGCGCCGCCATCGCGCGCCGGTTCGCGCGAGAGGGCTACATCGTCCATTGCGGCCGGCGGAACGGCGAGAAGCTGGCGCCGCTGATCGCGGACATAACGGCCGCCGGGGGCGTCTGCACCGGCCGGTCCCTGGACGCGCGGCAGGAAGACGACGTTGCCACCTTCTTGCGGGAAGCCGACGGCGCGGCGCCGCTGGAGGTCGCGATCTTCAACGTCGGCGCCAATGTGAATTTCCCGCTGCTGGAGACCACCGAACGGGTGTTCCGAAAGGTCTGGGAACTCGCCTGCTACGCCGGCTTCCTGACGGGGCGGGAGGCCGCGCGCACGATGCTGCCGCATGGCCGCGGTTCGATTTTCTTTACCGGCGCGACAGCCAGCATGCGTGGCGGCAGCGGCTACGCGGCGTTCGCCTCCGCCAAGTTCGGGCTGCGCGCGGTGGCGCAAAGCATGGCGCGGGAGCTCGGGCCGAAGAACATCCATGTCGCGCATCTGGTCATCGACGCCGGTGTGGACACCGCCTGGGTGCGGGACCGTATCCGTCAAAGCGGGCGCGAAGATCGTTTGGAACCCGGGCGCCTGATGAGCCCCGACACCATCGCCGAGGCGTATTGGCAGTTGCACCGACAGCCCCGCGACGGCTGGACCCACGAAATGGACATTCGTCCTTACGGAGAATCCTGGTGATGCCGGTTGTGGAATTTCACTTCGATTTCGGCAGCCCGAATGCCTATTTGTCGCACCGCGTCATCCCCGCCATCGAAACCCGCACCGGCGCCCGCTTCCTCTATGTCCCCGTGCTGCTCGGCGGTGTGTTCAAGGCGACCGGCAACCGATCGCCGATGGAGGCCTTCGCCGGCATCAAGAACAAGCCCGAATACGCCGCGCTGGAAACGCAACGCTTCGTCGCCCGCCACGGCCTGACGCGCTACACCCGCAACCCGTTCTTCCCGGTGAACACGCTGCGCATCATGCGCGGCGCAGTGGCTGCCGAGATGGAAGGCGTGCTGCCCGCCTATGTGGAGGCCGTCTACCGCCACATGTGGGAAGAGCCGAAAAAGATGGATGAGCCCGAGGTCATCCGCACCGCGCTGGATGCCTCCGGCCTGGACGGCGCCCACTGGCTTGCCCGCGCCGAGGACCCTGCGGTGAAGGCTCGGCTGGTGGCGAATACCGAGGACTCCGTCGCCCGCGGCTGCTTCGGCTCCCCGACCTTTTTCGTCGGCGGCGACATGTATTTCGGCAAGGACCGGCTGCGGGAGGTCGAGGAAGCCATTGTCGCGGCGGGCTAAAGATACCGCCCGCGCTCCATGATCTCCAACGTGTATTCCTTGTATGTCATACCCAACTCTTCGGCCCGAGCAAGGCGGCGTAACGCGATTTCGTGGGGCGGGGTCTTCCAGGCGGCCTTGTGCGCCTTGCGCCAGACGAACGCGCGCCAAAGGGTCATGCCCTGGTCGTCGGGCGGATCGAGCGGCGGGCCACCGTTGTGGCCCATGCTGGGTGCGGTTGCCATGGCCAGAGCTTATCCAATATAATAGTCCAATGTCTACTATCGTGGATGATGCCGAGGCGCGTCTTGCCGCCCGCCTGCGCGCCGAGCGGGAGCAGCGCGGTTGGACCCTCGCCGATCTGGCGGCACGATCCGGCGTCAGCAAAGCCATGGTCAGCAGGATCGAGCGCGCGGAAGCCTCCCCCACCGCTGCTCTGCTCGGGCGTCTGTCGGCGGCGTTCGGGCTGACGATGTCGCAGTTGTTCGCGCGGGTCGAAGGTGAAGGCGGCGGCGGGCTGGTGTCGCGGGCGGCGGAGCAGCCGCTGTGGCGCGATCCGGCGACGGGGTTCGTGCGGCGATCGCTGTCGCCCCCCGGCGCGGCGCCGCTGGAATTGGTGTGGGGGGAAATGCCAGCGGGGGCCGAGGTCGCGTATCCCGCCGAGTCCTATCGCTTCATCGCCGACCAGCAGGTGCTGGTGATCGAGGGACGATTGACCATCGTGCAGGGCGAAACGGTGACGGAACTGGGGCCAGGGGATTGCCTGCGCTACGGACCGCCGCAGAATGCTGCGATCGCCAACCGGTCGGACAGCATGTGCCGGTATGTGGTGGCGGTTTTACGGGGAGGCGGGCAGGCATGACTCACGAACGGTTCGATACCGTCTATCTGATCCTGAGCGGCACCACGACGGCCGCGCGGTGCCCGGAGATCTTGCGCGGGCTGGTCGGGCTGGGGTTTTCGTCCGTGCTGGCCATCCCGACCGAACACGCCGCGCGCACGGTGTCCGGCCGGGAACTGGCGGATGTCCCGGGCGCACAACTGGTGGAATCCTATTTCGACCTGGCGATCAGGCCGCGCCCGCCGCGCGGGGTCGTGCTGTTCGCGCCATGCAGCTTCAATTCGCTGAACAAGCTCGCGGCCGGTGTGGCCGATACGCTGGCGCTGTCGGTGGTGGCGGAGGCCATCGGGCGGCGGACGCCGGTGATCGTGGCGCCGTCGTTGAACCAACCGCTGCTGGACCATCCCGTGGCGCAAGCGTCGCTGCGGACGCTGCCGGGATGGGGCGTGACGCTGATCGGTCCGGTCGATACGGGAGACGGTCCCCGGCTGGCGCCGACCGAGCAGTTGCTGGAGGCGGTGCGGCCGTTTTCGGCACGGGCTTAGGCGAAGCGCGGCCGCATCGGCCGAAGGCGGCGTTCGGAGCTATTTGGCGGGCGGCGCCTTGGCAGCGTCCACCTTCGCCGCTTCTTCCCGGCCGGTCTGACGGATCAGCACATCGTTGAGCCCGCCGGCGGCTTCGGCGGCCACCGCCGTGGCGACTTCGCCCCAAAAGCCGTTCAGGATCCCGGCCGGAATTTCGTTCAACTGCGCGACCTTGCCGCGTTCCTCGCCCTTGGCCGTGTCGACGGTCCAGACGATTTCCACCCGCTCCTTATGGTCGGGGATGGGGACGATCGTCACCTCTCCCCGCACCAGGAAATCCGCGCCGTCTTTCGTTGTCTGCACCAGCAGGCCGTATTCGGTCAGATTGGCGCGGATGTTCTTCGTCAACGCGGCATTGCCGTCGCCGGGCGCCCCGGTCACCGCCGCCACCATCACCTTCGCCGGCCTGTTCAGCAGGCTGTTCGGGTCCGCTCGGTCGCGCGCGATGCGGATGCCGGTGAGCAGGCCGGACACACGCGGGGCCGCGGTATCGGCGGCGGCGCGCAGCAGCACGGGATCGCCGGCCGCCCAGGCACTGGCGGGGGCGGGGTTGCCCTCGGTGTTGCCCTTGTCGGCCCCGGTCGGGTCGAGAATGGTGTAGACCGGGGTCAGCCCTGCCTCACGCGCTTCAAGCCGGGAGACCAGGCGCCACTCGCCGGACGGCCGAGCGGATTTGGCCTGCGCGGGCACGTCGGATTCCTGCAACGCCGAAGCGAGATAAGCGGCGAAGTCCTTGGCGGCGGCGGCGGGCAGGGGGGCGCTGTCGGGGGTCACCACGACCAGCAACGGCGCGGTCGGCTGCGCCAGCCTGACCGCATTGGCGCCGGGGTTGCCTTTGAACGGCGTCGGAAAATCTCCGCATCCGGCCAGGACCAAGGCGCAGATCAGAGCAAC
>Ga0214182_1000418_pt1 | contig 16944 bp, 18 predicted proteins | sample TroBogEpilimnion_8_FD_153020 | JGI IMG/M metagenome (GOLD analysis project Ga0214182, IMG submission 153020) | Freshwater microbial communities from Trout Bog Lake, WI - 14NOV2007 epilimnion | ecosystem: Environmental > Aquatic > Freshwater > Lake > Epilimnion/Euphotic zone | place: Trout Bog... | reverse complement strand
AAGATGCCCACCAAAATAAGGTAATTATTGCGCTTGAGCGTATAGGCCAAGAGATAAATCGCGCCGCCGATAAAGCTAAGCCCAAGCACAAGCGCGAATGGCCATGGAAATTGGCGGAGGTTCTCGGCTTGTGGTTGGCCGCGCTGGTCGGGCTCTGCGCGATCATTATCGGTAATAACGATGCCAGTCAACAGCGGGTTGTTATGCAAGGCCAGCTTGACGCCATGAAAGCCGACCAACGCCCATGGGTCTCTCTCGCTTCTGTTGATGGTATCGCGATATCTGAACCGTTGACGTTCTCCGCTGACCGCTCCGCTAAAATGCGTCTGGTCTATAGACTGCGAAATGGCGGAAAATCTCCCGCCCTTCATGTTAGGTTTAACGCAAAAATCGTCATGCTGCCCCATATTGACTCCTACACCACAGAAATCGCTACCGCTCAGGCTGATTTCTGTGATCCTATGCGAAGTGTTGCTAACGAGTTCGATGACGATGTGATTTTTCCAGGTGATCAGCCCAGCCGAGATTACCCGCTTTCCCTGTCCGCTGGAGACGTTGAGATCGCGCTTAAACGTAAAGAAACCGGATTCTTTGCCCACAAAGGATATGTTAGCCTGTCGGTGATCGCCTGTATCGACTATCAGCGTCCCGCCGGGCGGAGCGACCACATTCAAACCCGTTACGCTTATATGCTCGGCGTCCCAATGGAGGGCGGCGTTATCATGGGAGACATAGTCCCCACAGGGATTCGACCAGATGTCAGGCTCGTTGGTTTTAGCCAGTCCGCAGAATAGGGTTGCAAAGATCGCAGCCACCGCCGCCCCGCGCCCCGCGCGCATGACACTCACCTATCTATCCCCCACTGCCGGACGCTGGATTGCGGCCGTTGGGTTGGATGCGGTGCATGTGGTTCGCGTCTGGTTCGCGTTCCAGTTCCGCTCCTTCGCGTAAGCCATTGATTTCGGCCCTTGTGGCGGTTGATACATAATACCGCCCGAAGGCCAAGAATCGCTATCAGTACAAGCAGGAAGACGAGATGCCAGTACATCGCGAACTCCTTGCTAGCGGCCGGCGAGGTTATCCCGCCGGCCGCAAATGCGTACAGGCTAAAGGTTGATAAATCGTTAACGTGGCCCGATTATTTTCGCGTCGGCGCAGAACGCCTCAAATCCGCGTGCACACGATCGCCCAGATCAGCAACCCCACCCCGATCGCCGCATAAACGATGTTCAGCGTGAACGACATCGCCTCGACCACGCGCAGCAGCAGATACGATGCCAGAATCACGACCGACCCGACCGCCGACAGGAAGTTGTGGCTGGTCATCGAACCCGCCCGTTCCCGCCCGTAAAACACCATCACGAAGGTGATAATCGCCGCGATGAACGGCAGCAAAACGAAGGTCGAGGATTGCGACATGGGGAACTCCGGCTCACCCCGCCTGTAGCACGACCCCGGTGCGCACGAAATCCGCGATCTCGTCCGCTCCGTAGCCGTGTTCGGCCAGGATCGCCGTGCTGTGCTCCCCCTTGCCGGGGGAGACAGAGCGTGCCGTCCCGTCCTGGAACGGCGGCAACCCGATCAGATTCGGCAGCGGGATCGGCTGATCCACCCCGGGATGCGATGTCCACGCGAGCGCCCCGCTCTCGGTCACATGGGGCTGCTTCAGGAAGTCGGTGTAGCTGTTCAGCGCCTCATGCATCACGCGATGTTCGGTCAGCGCCGCCGACCAGACGGCGGTCGGTTGAGATTCCAGCAACGGGCGCAGGATCGCGTTCAATGCCGGGGTATGCGGTTCGCGGTCGGCGCCGCTCTGATAGGCGGGGTTTTCCCCCAGGTCGGGCCGGCCGATGGCTTTGCAATAGGCCACCCACTCGAACGGCCGCACCACCGTCACCGACAGCCACCCGTCGGCGGTCTGGTAGATGCCGCTGGGCGCCACCACCGCGCGGGGTGCGCCGCCATCCAGATACGAGCCCATCATCCGCACCACCTGCAACGAGGCGCCGCCCTGCATCAGGCTGGCCTCGATATGCCGCCCATGCGCTTCGTCGCGCCGGGCGTACAAAGCCGAGGACACGGCGGTGAAGGCGTAGATCGCGGTGCTCATGTCGATGGAGATGATGGGGATGCGGTGCGGAATGCCGTCCTCGCCCCGGTTTTCCGCCATCAGTCCGGTATAGGCCTGTAGCACCGGGTCCATCGCCGGCCGTTCCGACAGCGGGCCTTTCAGGCCGAACCCGGACACCGACACATACAGAATGCGCGGCTCCTTGGCCGAGACCTTGTCGTAGCCGAACCCCAGCCGGTCGATCACGCCGGGCCGGAAGCCCTGGAGGAACACGTCCGCGCCCTCGATCATCTTCCACAGGATCGCCCGCCCCGCGTCGTGTTTCAGATCGAGCGCGATCGACCGTTTGCCCAGGTTCGCCGGGATCGAATAGGCGGTGTGATCGCCGTAGACGGTGCCCAGTGCCCGCGACCAGTCGCCGGTGTCGGTCGGCTCGACCTTGATAACGTTGGCGCCGTACTGGGCGAGCATCATCGCGCAATAAGGGCCGGCCACGCCCTGGCTGAGATCGACCACTTTCAGCCCTTTGAAGGGCGACGCGTAGCTCATGGGTTCGCTTCCTCGGTTTGACGGGTAGTATAGCGACGGTTCCCCTGGGGGCCGCAACCCACGAAGCGGGAGAACGCGGTGCCCTCCCGATACCCGGGTTTGCCAAGGTTGCAAACCGTTGGCATTATGGTACTGTTTTGGGGTCGCAAATCGTGTGCCTGACTGGGGGGTAAATGTCATGAAACATGTTACGGTATTGCTGGCTGCCCTCGCGGCGCCGCTGTTTTTGAACGCATGTACATCCGCGCGGGAACAGCTTGAGATCGACCGGACGCAACAGCGTGCCATGGGGGCCGAACCATTGGCCGAGCGGTACAATGTTTGTGCGACGCCAGACAGGACCGGGGCGTGTGCGCAGCCCGCCGCTTTCGCCGATGTGTCCGATGCCGATGCACCGAAATGGCTCGGCGCGGCGGCGGGGGATTCCTACAAGAAATGCCAGTCGTTCCTGGCACGTCTGGCGTATGGCGAAACAGCGTGGAACACGGGCCTCGATATCGTTGCTGTCGGACTGGCCGGAGCCGGTGCCATTACGGTTCCGATCAAAGCCGCGCAGACGCTGTCGGCGCTGGCCGGAATAACGACCGCCACCAAGGCAACCATCGACAGCGATGTGTTCATGCAGAACGCCGCGCCGGTGATCTCCCAGAAAATCTCCACGACCTATATGGCCGATTTGAAGGCTTTGCTCGCTCAGACGGCCCAAGCCAAAGCGGGCACGTTACCCGCGATGTACGCGCAGCTGCTGACCGTTCACGGCGAATGCACGCTCATGAGCGCTTTGGCGTCGCTGGGCACGGGCACCGGTGCCGGTTCGTCGAGAGTGCCGCTACAGACCACGGTACTGGCCCCGGGCGCGACGATCTCCGATCCGATCCAGCAATTGTGGTACAAGATCGGCGCGACCGACCAGACGGGGACAAACGTGACCTACAAGGCGACGAAAATAGGCGGCGCGTTTACCAATGCGCCGGACATGACGATGAAAATCGCCGACTTCATGGCGGCGCTAAATGCCGATGGGGCGTTCGTCACGGCCACTCAATAGGCGCTCGCGCTTCTCCGGTTGGGGCGGGGAGGTTGCCTTCCCCGCCCGCCTGCTGCGACATAGCGGAGGATCGCCCGGGCAGGGCGAGACCCCAACCGAAACACCAGGAGCAGACATCATGATCCACGTTCTCGCCTTCATCACCGCCAAGCCCGGCATGCGCGGCAAGATCCTCGAAGCGTTCCACGCCAACATTCCGGCCGTGCTGGCCGAGGCGGGCTGCATCGAATACGGCCCGGCGATCGACGCCGTCAGCGGCACCCCAAACAAGTACGGCGACGACACCTTCGTGGTGATCGAGAAGTGGGAAAGCCCCGCCCACCTGAAGGCGCACGCCGAATCCGCCCACATGGCCGCCTACGCCGCGAAGACCAAGGAAATGATCGCCTCGCGCGTGATCCACCTGCTTTCGCCGGGCTGATCGGGGACGGTCCCCACCCACCCCAATCGTCATCCTCGGGCTTGTCCCGAGGACCAAGACAAGCACATGTGCCGCTTGGGGTCCCCGGAACAAGTCCGGGGATGACGGGGTGTAGGGGCCGTCGTCCTACTTTCCACGCGACCATCCCACCGGGAGGAAACAACAATGCCCAAAGCGGCGAAACTGGCGCTCCTGTCCGGGTTTCTGGGCTGGATGTTCGATTCCATGGACCTCAATCTCTTCACCCTGGTCCTGGTCCCCTCCATCAAAGCACTGACCGGCGCGGCCACGCCGGCCGCCATCGCGTCCTACGGCGGCATCGTCGTCGGGCTGAAAATCTTCGGCTGGGGCCTGGGCGGAGTCCTGTTCGGCGTCGCCGCCGATCGAATCGGACGGTCCCGCACGCTTGTCCTGACCATCCTCATCTACGCCGTCTTCACCGCGCTCGGCGGTTTGGCGCAAAACTTCTGGCAACTGGTCGTGCTGCAAACGCTCGCCGGCATCGGCATCGGCGGCGAATGGGCGGCCGGCGCGGCGCTGATCGCCGAGACCTGGCCGGAACGTACCCGCGTCCGAGCGATGCAGGTCATGCAGATGGCCTACGCCTTTGGGTTCTTCCTGGCGGCGGGGGTTAACATCTTCCTCGGCCCGATCGGCTGGCGCTACGTGCTGGCGGCCGGGATCGTGCCGGCGGTGGCGACCTTGTTCATCCGGTCCTTCGTGCCGGAACCCGAGCGCTGGAAGACCGCGCGGGCGGCGGCGGGGCATCAGTCGGCGGGCGCCACGTTCGCCGCGATCTTCGCCCCCGACATCCGCCGCAACACCATCGTCGGCGTGACCATCGCGCTGGCGATGATGGTCGGCAGCTGGGCCGCGATGACGTTGCTGCCGAGCTGGATCGTGCAGCTCTCGGGGCCGATGAACCCCGCGCAGGCGGCGTGGACGATCAGCTGGTCCTTCATGCTGATGAATTTCGGCGCCGTGGCGGGGTATCTAACGCTGATTTTCCTGGCCGACATCCTCGGGCGCCGCCGGTCGTATTTCATCTTTTGCGTCGGTTCGCTGGCGTCGATCCTGTACACGTTCCAGCCCGGCACCACACTGGCGCAGCTGCAAACGATGCTGCCGGTGCTGGGCTACTTCATCATCGGCGGTTTCGGCACATTCGCGGCGTATTTGCCCGAGCTGTTTCCGACCCGCATCCGCGCGACGGGGCAGGGGTTCTGCTACAATATGTCCCGTTTGCTGACGGCGCCGGGTCCGCTGATCGTGGGGTCGCTGGTGGGCACGTTCGGATCGATCCCGCACGCGTCATCGGCGGTGGCGATGTTCCTGGTGGTTGGCATGGTGGCGATCTGGTTCGGGCCGGAGACGGCCGGCACTCAACTGCGGGATTGATGATCGCGTTCGACGAGCGTGTCGGGCAGATCGCGGCGCAGAGCGTTCTGCTGCTGGTGGTTCTGACCTCCATCGACTTCGGCCCGTCGCCTGCGCAGATCGCGACCTGCCTGCTGGTGCCGCTGGCGATGGAGGCAGCGCACGCCAGGGCGACCGGTGCGCCGACGAACTGGAAAAGTGCGTTACCAACCGGTTTATCGCTGTGCCTGCTGCTCCGCTCCCACGATCCGGCGATCTGGGTGGCGGCGGGGGGCCTCGCCATGGGGTCGAAATACCTGCTGCGCGTGAACGGCAAGCACGTCTTCAACCCCTCGGCCTTTGCCATCGTCGTGTTGCTGCTGGCGGCGCCGGACGTCTGGGTGTCGCCCGGACAATGGGGCACGCGGCTGTGGCTGGCGGTGCTGGCCGGCGCCATGGCCACAACCGTGCTGGTCCGGGTCGCTCGGTGGGACATCGCGCTGGCATTTCTGATTGGCCATCTGGCGCTGCTGCTGGCGCGCGCGTGGTGGCTGGGCGATCCGCTGGCGATTCCGCTGCACCAGATGCAATCGGGGTCGGTGCTGATTTTCGCGCTGTTCATGCTGACCGATCCGCGCTCCACCCCCGACAGCCGAACCGGGCGGGTGCTGTTCGCCGGCGCCGTGGCGGCAGTGGCGCATATCCTGATGTTCCGGTTCCAGGTGCGCGAGGGCCTTTTTTACGCCCTGATCCTGGTGTCCTGTTTCACACCGCTGCTGGATCGCATCCTGCCCGGCACCCGCTTCGTCTGGTCCTCGTCCAAGGGAGTTACAACGCCATGCGTGCCGTCCCCAGAATTGTCGCGCTGACCGTCGCCGCGTCCTTGGCGTTCACCCAGACCGCCAGTGCTTTCTGCGGCTTCTATGTCGCGACGACGGACTCGCCGCTGATCAACAAGGCGTCCCGCGTCTTGCTGGCGCATGACGGGGACACAACGCTGGTCACAATGGCGAGCGACGTGTCCGGCGACCCGAAGCAGTTCGGCCTGGTCGTGCCCGTCCCGACGGTGATCAAGAAGGATCAGGTGAAGGTGCTGAAACCGGAACTGGTGCAGCATCTCGCGGATTACACGAAGCCGCGGCTGGTGCAGTACCACGACCAGGATCCGTGCGCGCCGCCACCGGTGCCGATGATGGCGATGGGCGGGATGCCGCGGCCGGCACCCTTGGCCCCCGCCGCGGCTATGTTGCGTTCGACCGTCGTCATCGAGGAGAAATACACCGTCGAGGAATACAACATCCTGGTGATCTCCGCGACCAAGCCGGCCGATCTCGTCGCTTTCCTCAACAACAACGGCTACCGCGTACCAGCGGGAGCGGAGGCCATTGTCGGCAGCTACCTGCGCCAGGGCATGCATTTCTTCCTGGCGAAAATCGACCTCGCGAAATTGAAGGAAAAGAGCGAGGGCGGCTTCCTGCGGCCGATCCAGGTCACCTACGTGTCGCCGAAATTCATGCTGCCGATCCGGTTGGGCACGGTGAACGCCAACGGGCCGCAGGACATGATCGTGATGGCGCTGACCCGCCACGGGCGGCTGGAGACCAGCAACTATCCAATGGTGAAAATGCCCACGGGCGACAACATTCCGCTGTTCGTGGAAGCGAAATTCGGCGAATTCTACGACGCGCTGTTCGCCCGGCAGGTGGCTGCGAACGACGGTGCCACCTTCCTCGAATACGCCTGGAATCTCGGCTTCTGCGATCCCTGCTCGGCGCCGCCGATGGCCAATGCCGAACTGCGGGCGCTGGGCGCCACCTGGATCCCCGAGCAGGGCTGGCAGCAGCAGGCCTTCGTGACGCGGCTGCATGTCCGCTACGACCGCGCGCATTTCCCCGAGGATCTGGCGCTGCGGGAAACCCCCGATACGCAGTCGTACCAGGCCCGCTATGTCATGCGCCACCCGTTCACCGGGGAGGCGGCATGCCCCGCCGGCGTGGCCTACAAAGCCGACCTGCCGAACCGCTTTCAGAGTGAGGCGACGGCGCTGCGGGCCTTGACCGGATGGGACCCGGCGACGATCAAGGCACGTATGAAAGAAACCGGCCAAGCCTTCGATTGAGCCTCAACCGCACAGGAACGCCCCCATGCACGAACGCCTGGTACAGGTCCCCACCGCCGACGGGACCATGGAAACTTTTGTCAGTCACCCCGAGCAGGGCGGGCCGTTCGCGGCTGTCGTCCTGTATATGGATGTGTGGGGCATCCGGGAGGAGCTGTACGATATCGCCCGCCGCATTGCGACGGTGGGCTACTGCGCCGTGGTCCCCGACCTGTATTACCGCCAGGGCCGGGTGCGGCATGAATTCCGGGACGCCGATGGGCGCATGATTTCGCTGCACGCCCTGCCCGAGGCTGACCGGCAGAAGGTCGTGGCACCCTTGGCGAAACTTTCCGACACGATGGTGGTGGCGGATACCGGGGCCTTGATCCGGTATCTGGATGCTAACGCCCCGGTGCGGCCGGGCCCGATGGGATCGGTCGGCTACTGCATGGGCGGGCGGCACGTGCTGAGCGTGGCGGCGGCGTATCCGGAGCGCTTCCGAGCCTCGGCCGGGCTGCATCCGACCAGCGTGATTTCGGACCGTCCGGACTCGCCGCATAAGCTGCTGGATCGGATGCGGGGGGAGGTCTACTGCGGCTTCGCGGAAACCGACGCCTATGCGCCGTTGCCGATGATCGAGGAGCTGGGGCGGATGTTCGCGGCGTGCCCGTCGGTGGGGTACCACCATGAAATCCACAAGGGCGCGGTGCATGGGTATGCGCTGCCGGACCGGGATATCCATCATAAGCCGGGTGCGAACCGGGATTGGGAGCTGATTTTCGCGATGTACCGGCGGCAGTTGGGGCCGGTCTGAAACATCCTTGCAACCCCGCCGTCCCCCCGCTATAGACCCGCCCCTCAGTCTGCGCGCCGGGCCTGGAATGGGCATGCCCGGCCGCGACTGCGTGTTCGCGGGACCGTCCCGCACCGAACACGCCCCTTAGAAGGAGTTCGAAATGCCCAAAATGAAGACCAAGTCGTCGGTCAAAAAGCGGTTCAAGATCACCGCGACCGGCAAAGTTCTGGCTGGCCCTGGCAAGAAGCGCCACTGCCTGTCCGCCCGTTCTCAGAAGGCCAAGCGGTCCAACCGCGGCAGCCAGACGCTGACCCACGCCGACGGTCTGACCGTTATGCAGTGGGCGCCGTACGGTCTGGGTTAAGGGGGAAGCAGCATGGCACGCGTCAAACGGGGTACCACCACCCACGCCCGCCACAAGAAGGTCCTTGAGCAATCCAAGGGCTTCGTCGGCCGGTCGTCCACTAATTATCGCATTGCGCGGGAACGGCTGGAGAAGTCGCTCCAGTACGCATACCGCGACCGGCGCAACAAGAAGCGCGATTTCCGCGGTCTGTGGATCCAGCGCATCAACGCCGCGGTGCGGGAACATGGGCTGATCTACAGCAAGTTCATCGACGGCTTGAAGAAGGCTGGGATCGAGATGGACCGCAAGGTGCTGGCCGCGATTGCTTATGACGACCCGGAGTCGTTCAAGGCGATCTGCGAGAAGGTTCAGGCCGCTTTGGGCTGAACGACCACCGCGCATTGATTGGCCGACGGCGGGGTGCTCGGTTTAGGCACCCCGTTGGGTCCGTTTAATGTCAGATAGACGGCAGACAAGCCGAAAGGACGACAGAGGCATCCGACAATCGCGAGAGCGTTAATTCGTACTGCTCCTGATCGCGGTAGAACATTTCAACGACGCCATTAATCGCGCCATGATGCGGATTCATCGGTTCTTCGTCGTCTACGGGTTCCCAGCTCACAGTGAGCTCAGCGGCCTCGACCGATGCTACCAGCAGCTTGCCCGCGTAAAACCGATCATGATCGCATCCCCAATCAAGCGATAGCCCATCGTTCAGAAGTGACGATTCGATGTTCACCGATAGATATTTATCGTGGTGCCGGAGATTGGGCCGATTCTGCGGCAATCTGGGTTCGAACGCTGCCGCTGGGAGGCGGTAACACTTCAAGCGCTGATCGAACACCATTGGCTGCCGTTTGTCGCGTCGGGCACGCCGGATGACACCCTCGGACGGGTCGGCGATACGTTGACCCGGTGTCGCGACACTGGACGGCGGCATGGTTGGGTTTTCAGACCGATCTGGCGGCGAGGGTCGCGAGAGCTTTCCGAACATACGCAAGGTTTGGATCGCGTCCCCGAAACGCCTGATATTCGCCGCGTACGTCGTCCGTCAAGACAAACGGCGGGGTATCTGCACGAAAACGAATCTCCAGATCGATATCGTACACATGCCACTCCACGCTCACGCCGCCGAGTTGAAGGGGAGTAACCAGGGGCAGGGGTACGTACCCTGCAAAACCAAGGACGGCATCGAGCGCTTGCTCCCAAACCTGGGGGGCAGGCGGATCCATAGCGTCATCGGCCACCATCTCATTGGCGCAATCCAGGCCGAGATTGAAGGCGTGGTAAAAATTTGCGATTTGCTGCCACCGCTGCGGAGTGGTTTGGCCGAGCGAGGCACCCGGTACGGGCATCCTCCGCACGGGCATTGTCGCTGTGCTTATATATGCACCCACGTTGGCGGACCACATGGACTGTGTCGGCTTAGGGGGCACCGGCGCAATCGCGTTCATCTGTCTTTCCTTCCCCAACATTCGTGAGCGCTGTCCGTTGTTATCGCGGCGAAGCAGCGTACGATCTGATCGTGGGCCATCTCGTGGAAACCGACGATACCATCGATGTCCGTGGATTCGGGTATCCCTCGTACCGTGACCTCCAACTGGAGCGAGCGGTCCAGTGATGGCGGCATGAAGATCGTCGTAGCACTCGTTGTTACCCGGCCATAGGCCTGTCCGTCCGGGCGTGTAAGCGAGTATCGAGCGACGGAAGAGAAATCTTCCATATCCCCGGTCCATCCGGTTCCAAGATCGGATGACCAGCCGCGAAGCCAGTCATGAGGGGTCATAACCGAATCGCGCGGCCAGTTTCCCATCTGATTGATATACGCCATCTCGCACAGTTCGATTTCCATGGGGTCAACGCCGCTTGTTGCCGCGAAGTCTGCCAAGGTTTCGAAAACCTTCCGGAATTCAGCCGATATTATTGGGAAATGGGGGTACGCTTCCTGTCCCGAGCCCACCCGCCAATTGACAAGCAGTCGATCCGTTTGAAGCTGAATGAGCATGGTGTCGTCCGCGGAGATGAACCAGGCACGCGGCAATTCCACCAGCAAGGGGATTTCGAACCGCAGCGCCGCGAACTGCGGGGTGCCGAAATGCTCCCGCTCGGGTGGTAACGCAGGCACTGTTTGCACCCTCGGATAACGGTCTTTGAGGAGGTCATGGAAATGCCCGGGATGCGCGATATCGAAGTTCAAACGACGAAACCGCACCCCGTGCATGACTTCAATCACGGGCGGGCGGTCGAATTTGGGGTGAGGTGCGACTTCGATCATGCGTTTCGGTCCAGTTAGTTGCCAGTCTGGCAACCTGTGTCGTGATCGGTCAATGGTCCATTCTTGCGCGGGCGTCAGAGGGTGCCTATAGGCCCTCCGCTTGGCGCAACCGGTACGCTAACAGCCGGCAGGGCGATCATCGGTTGGAAGCAGTACTCCTGAGGAGGTGGGGTGGCCGGCGGTCGACATCAATGCATCGCCGCCGGTTCAGCGCGGTGCTACGGAAGAGTGAGCTTCGATTGGGCCAACCAATATGGCGGAGGCCCCGGATACAATGAGGATTTATGACCGACGACCTCCTGGCCCTGAAAACCGAAACCAACGCGGCCCTGAATGCCGCCACCGACCTGCGCGCCTGGGACGCCATACGCGTCGCCGTGCTCGGGCGTAACGGCACGCTGACCGGCCTGCTGCGCGACCTCGGCAAAACACCGCCCGACCAGCGCCGGGAACGCGGCGCCGCGCTGAACCAACTCAAGGACGCGCTGAACACCGCCATCGAGGCCCGTAAAACCGCCCTCGAAGCCGCCGCCCTCGACGCTCGGCTGGCCGAGGAAAAAATCGACGTTACGCTCCCGCCCCGCCCGCGCGCCCAAGGCCTGATCCATCCCGTCGCCCGCACCATGGAGGAAATCGTCGCCATCTTCGGCGCCATGGGCTGCACCTTGTCGGACGGCCCAGACGTTGAATCCGATTGGCTCAACTTCGGCGCCCTGAACATCCCGGCGCACCACCCGGCCCGGGCCGATCACGACACATTTTACCTGCCGGCCATGGACGGAAAACCGCCGCCGGTGCTGCGCACCCACACCTCCCCGGTGCAAATCCGCACCATGCTGAACCAGCCGCCGCCGATCCGCACCATCGTCATCGGCCGCACCTATCGCGCCGACCACGACGCCACGCATTCGCCGATGTTCCATCAGTGCGAGGGCCTGATCATCGACCGCGACCTGAATCTCGGCCACCTCAAGGGCTGCCTGACCGACTTCCTGCGCACGTTCTTCGACATCGCCAACCTGCCGGTCCGCTTCCGCTCCTCCTATTTCCCGTTCACCGAACCGTCCATGGAGGTCGATATCGGCTGGAACCGCCGCACCGGCGAACTCGGCAAGGGCGGCGACTGGCTGGAAATCCTGGGCAGCGGCATGGTACACCCGCGCGTACTGGCCAATTGCGGTATCGACCCCAGGGAGTGGCAGGGCTTCGCCTGGGGCATGGGGATCGAGCGTGTGACGATGCTCAAGCACGGCATGGCCGATCTGCGGCCGTTCTATGAATCCGACCTCCGCTGGCTGCGCCATTACGGGTTCAACCCGCTCGCGCCGACCATGCTGCATGAGGGAGTATAACCGATGAAATTTTCTCTCTCATGGCTGAAGACGCATCTGGACACCGATGCCTCGCTGGAAACCATCACCGACACCCTGACCCAGATCGGGCTGGAGCTGGAGGGTGTCGATAACAAGGGCGCCGCGCTGGCCGCGTTCCGCATCGTGCATGTGGTTGAGGCCGTGCAGCACCCGAACGCCGACCGGCTGCGCGTCTGCACCGTCGATACCGGCGATGGCTTTTTGTCAGTCGTCTGCGGCGCCCCGAACGCACGCACCGGCATGAAAGCCGTGTTGGCGAGGGCGGGCGACACGATCCCTGAATCGGGCACAGTGTTAAAAATCGGCGAAATCCGCGGTGTGAAAAGCAACGGCATGCTGATGTCGGCGCGTGAGATGGGCCTCGGCGACGATCACTCGGGCATTGTCGATCTCCCCGCCGACGCGCCGGTCGGCACGCCCTACGCCGTCTGGGCCGGCATGGACGATCCCATCATCGAGATCGGCGTCACCCCCAACCGCGGCGACTGCTTTTCCATCCGTGGCGTCGCCCGCGATCTGGCCGCCGCCGGCCTGGGCACGTTGAAACCCTTCGCGCCCGTTCGGATACAAGCCGCGTTCGAGGGCGGGCCGTCCTGGAAGATCGATTTCCCGGAAGCCTGCCCCTGGATTATCGGCCGCACCATTCGCGGGGTCAAAAATTCCGCCAGCCCGAAATGGCTGCAGGACCGTCTGACCTCCATCGGCCTGCGCCCGATCAACGCGCTGGTGGACGTGACGAATTTCTTCACCTTCGACCTCGGCCGCCCGCTGCACGTGTTCGACGTGGCGAAGCTGACCGGCGATACCCTGACCCTGCGGCGCGGTGCCGGCGAAACCATGCGCGCCCTGAACGGCAAGGACTACGCCGTCCATGCCGAGGACTGCGTGATCTGCGACGACGCGGGCGTGCAATCCATCGCGGGCGTCATCGGCGGCGAACCCACCGGCTGCGACGAAACCACGACCACTGTCTTCGTCGAATGCGCTCTGTTCGACCCCGTCCGCATCGCCTTGACCGGCCGGCGCCACCAGATCGTCTCCGATGCGCGCCAGCGGTTCGAGCGTGGGCTCGATCCCGCCTTGATGCCGGACGCCATCGAGGCCGCGACGGCGCTCATCGTGGAACTATGCGGCGGCGAACCCGGCGCGGTGACGCAAGCGGGTGCCGAACCGTCCTGGCAGCGCGACGCCACCATGCGCTTCAGCCGCATCGCCAGCTTCGGCGGTTCCGACATTTCGGCCGACGAAGCCGTCGTGTCCCTGGAACGCCTCGGTTTCGCGGTCCGCCATCGCGACGCCGAGTCCGTCACCGTCGCCGTCCCCTCCTGGCGCAACGACGTCGCCGCCCGCATCGCTTTGGATCAGTCCCCCGAATTGGACGCGGCCCGAGCAGCGGCGGCGGCCGAGGGCTGCGTGACGATCGAACCGGAATGCGATCTGATCGAGGAAGTGCTGCGCCTGCGTGGCCTGGACGCTGTCCCGGCGGTGTCGCTGCCGCGGGTCGCCTCGGTGCCGCCCGCGACACTGACCCCGCGCCAGAAGCGTTCGGCCATGGCGCGCCGCACCTTGGCGGCGCAGGGCCTGATGGAGTGCGTCACGTTCAGCTTCATGGCGACGGCCGAGGCCGCCCCGTTCGGCGACACGCCCGACGCGCTGCGCCTGTCCAACCCCATCGCCGCCGATTTGGATCAACTGCGCCCGACGCCGGTCGCCACCCTGGCTCTGGCCGCGAAACGCAACGCCGCGCGCGGCTACCCCGATGTCGGCTTGTTCGAGGTCGGGCCGGCCTTCGACACCGCTGCGCCCTTGGGCCAGCGCCTGATGGCGGCTGGTGTGCGCTCGGGTGCCTCCCCGCGGAACTGGGCCTCGGCTGCTGTCGGCGTGGATGCGATGGATGCGAAGGCCGACCTCTGGGCCGCGATGGCGGCGATCGAGGTGCCGCTGGAGGGCCTTCAGGTGACCGCCGATGCCCCGTCCTTCTACCACCCCGGCCGCTCCGCGACCGTGCGGCAGGGGCGGACGGTGCTGGGGCGCTTCGGCGAAATCCATCCCCGCGTTCTCGCGGAACTGGACCTGCCGTCGCCTATGGTCGCGTTCGAGCTGGATCTGGACGCCGTCGCCGACCCCAAGCGCCGCCGCAAATCGGCCCCGGACCTGTCGGCCTTCCAGCCGCTGCGCCGCGATTTCGCGTTCCTTGTTGATACCGGTGTGGCGGCCGATGCCGTCCTCCGCGCCGCCAAGGGCGCCGAACGGACGCTGATTACCAGTGTGACGCTGTTCGACGTGTATGAGGGCGACAAGGTGCCGGAGGGCAAGAAGTCCCTGGCCGTGGAAGTCACGTTCCAGCCCCGCGAACGCACCCTAACGGATGCCGAAATCGAGGCCGCCGGCCAGAAGGTGATCGCGGCCGTGGTGAAGGCGACGGGCGCAGCGTTGCGGTAGCTGTAAGGAACCGTCTTGCGATTGGAGGTCCCATGGATATATATAAGATTTATATATATCCATGAGGTCACGCTATGCAGGTCGCCAAATGGGGCACCGGCCTCGCCGTCCGCCTCCCCGCCGCCGTCGTCGAAGCCCTGGCGCTGAAAGCGGGCGACGACATCGAAATCCACGTCGCCGACGCGCGCGAATTTCTGATCGCCCGTAAACCCGGCCGGGAGGATATGCTCCAGCGGCTGCGCGCTTTACGCGGTCGGCTGCCCAGCGATTTCGTCTTCGACCGGGAAGAGGCGAATGCCCGGTAGTTTTTTCGACACCAACGTCATCCTGTATCTGGCCTCCGACGATCTCGCGAAAGCGGATCGCGCCGAGGCACTGATCCGCGAAGGCGGCACCATCGGCGTGCAGGTGTTGAACGAAATAACCAACGTCGCCCGCCGCAAGATGCGCCTCGATTGGCCGGATACGCGCATGTTCCTGGACATGGTGCGGGGCTTGCTCACGGTTCGGCCGATGACCGTTGCGATCCACACTGCCGGTTTGAACCTGTCGGAACGCCACGGGTTCTCGACCTGGGATGCGATGGTGGTTGCCGCCGCCCTCGATGCCGGCAGCGATACGCTGTGGTCGGAGGATATGCACGACGGGCTGTTGGTCGCCGGCACCCTCCGCATCCGCGACCCCTTCGCGTCCATCGCCTGATCCCTATCTGCGCCCCGTTCCCCTCCGCCCCCCTTCCTGCTACCAACCGGCCGCGCGGACCAACCGCCCCGGGACACACACGCCTCCATGTTCGATTTCGCCTGGTCGGAAATTGCCCTGATCGCCGCCGTCGCGCTTATCGCGATCGGCCCCAAGGACATGCCCGTCGCCATCCGCACGGTGGCCGGCATGGTCAAAAAAGCACGCCGTATGGCCGCCGAGTTCCAAACCCATGTCGATGAGATGGTGCGCGAAGCCAATCTCGATGAGGTCAAAAACTCCTTCAACGACATCAAGAACTTCGATTTCAAGTCCGAGGTCGAGAAAGCCATCGACCCCGACCATACCCTGCGCGACACCTTCGCCGACCCGTTGGTCCCCTCCGAGGCCGCGCCGGACGAAATCGCCGAAGCGCTGCCGCCACCCGAACCGGAACCCGAACGCGCCCCGTCTTTCGTTCCGCCCGACATGATCCCGCCGGATGCGCCGGTCGTGGCCGAGGCGCCGGAACCGCCGGCCTTCGTCCCGCCCCAATTCGCCGACCGTTAACCCCAACCAGACGAGCGAAACCCCTCCAGTGGCTGACACCCAGGAAGAAGATACCATCGACGACAAGCCGATGCCGCTGCTGGATCATCTGATCGAGCTGCGCCGCCGGCTGATGTGGTCCGCCGCCGCCTTCCTGGCGTGCTTCGGCCTGTCGTACTACTTCTCCAGCGCGATCTACTTCTTCCTCGCCGAACCGCTGGCCGAAGTGCTGCGGGAGCAGGGGATGTCCGCCCCGCATCTGATCTACACGCAGCTGTATGAGGCGTTCTTTACCCGCATCAAGGTCGCCTTCTTCGGCGGCGCCTTCATCGGCTTCCCCGTCATCGCCGTGCAGCTCTGGCTGTTTGTCGCGCCCGGCCTGTACAAGTCGGAGAAGCGGGCGTTGCTGCCGTTCCTCGCCGCGACGCCGATTCTGTTCACCGCGGGCGGCGCGCTGGCCTATTATTTCGTGTTCCCCTTCGCGTGGCGCTTCTTCGCCAGCTTCCAGTCGGAAACCGGCGGCGGCGGCGTGCCGATCGAGCTGCTGCCGCGGGTCAGCGAGTATCTGGACCTCGTCATGAAGCTGATCTTCGCCTTCGGGATCACCTTCCAGCTTCCCGTCGCGCTGACGCTGCTTGCCAAGGTCGGCATCATCACCTCGAAGCAGTTGAAGAAATTCCGGCGCTACGCCTATGTGGGCATGTTCGTCATCGCCGCCATTCTCGCGCCGCCCGACGTCATCACCCAGACCGGCTTGGCGATCCCATTGATTTTGCTTTACGAAATCTCCGTCCTGACCGCCGGGTGGGTCGAGACCAAGCCGGTGGAGGACTGACGCCGCCCGCCCCCCCTCGTCATCCTCGGGCTTGACCCGAGGACCCCAAGCGGCACTCTTCCGCGACATCGTGCCGCTGGCGATCCTCGGGTCAAGCCCGA
>Ga0214182_1000402_pt1 | contig 17430 bp, 17 predicted proteins | sample TroBogEpilimnion_8_FD_153020 | JGI IMG/M metagenome (GOLD analysis project Ga0214182, IMG submission 153020) | Freshwater microbial communities from Trout Bog Lake, WI - 14NOV2007 epilimnion | ecosystem: Environmental > Aquatic > Freshwater > Lake > Epilimnion/Euphotic zone | place: Trout Bog... | reverse complement strand
CTGGGCCTGAGATGGTCGGGTCAGGCCCGACCATGACGGGGAGGGGTGGGCTGGTGGCATCAAGCCCAGCTCCGGCAGCCGACGTTCCAGCAACTGGGCCGAAGTGACGGTGCCGGTGGTCAGCAGGACCGTGACATCCGCCGTTGCCAGGGCCGAGAGGACGGGAAGCAATGAGACCGTTTCGCCGACGCTCGCCGCGTGCAGCCATATCAGGCGGCCTTGCGGGCGTGGGGTGGGGTCGACGCCCCAGCGTTCCGGCAGGCGTTCGGCGATTTCCTTGCCGCGCTTGACCCGCTGCCTCAGGCTGTAGCGCAGCACCGGGGCGGCCAGGGTGGCCGCCACGCGCCACAAACCCGCTAACGCCGACACAGCAGTTTCGCGCGCTTGGCCGCTCGGTTCAGGGCGTCCGTTATGTCGGGGACGGCCTCGCGCCAAGCGTCGCGGGGGACTTGGATCGATGTGCCGCATACCAGGACGCCTCGGCCGAACGGCAGCGGCACTTTCATACGGTCCCAGGTGCCCAGGGTGATGCCGTTGGCGATGCGGCCGGCGCAGGGCAGGACCGGCACCCCAGCCAACGCGGCGAGTTGTGCCACGCCGGCATCGGCTTCGCGGCGGGGTCCTCGCGGGCCGTCAGGCGTGATGCCGATCAGTTCGCCGTTGGCCAACAGGCGCAGCATGACGCGCAAGGCCGTCGCGCCGCCACGGGTGGACGACCCGAGAACGGGGCTGATCCCGAAGCGGCGCACGATCTCCCCAATAAAGCGGCCGTCGCGGTGGAGGCTGACCAAAGCATGCAGGGGCGTGGGCTTATAGCCGGGGATGCGGGAGGCCAGGATCGCCAGGGCCGGCATCAGCGGCAGATGCTCATGCCAAAAAGCGATGACGCCGGGTTGGCCGAGCGCGTGGGGGGCGACGTTCTCCACCCCGTCGAGCGTCCAGCGTGTCGTGCGCAGGGCGAAGGACAGGTACCAGCCGAGCAGTTTGGCCAGAACGGCCTGGATTTTGGGATGCCGGAGGAGCGATCTCATTGCCGGGGCGGGTAGCACGCGGGGGGAGATGGCGGAAGGTGTTGGAAGGCAGGGCGTTGGATCGATCGCGACCGCACCGCCAAGGATGGCATCGGGCGCAAGGCGCTGTAAGGTGCGCCCGGCCCAATCCAGGCCGCACGACCCAACGGAGGAACCTCAATGGCTTATTCCATGTACGACGCCGCCGTCACCCCCTGTATCCAGCAGCTCACCGCGCTGCTCGGCATCATCGACAAGGCCGCCGCGCACTGCGCCGAGAAGAAGATCGACGAAGCCTGGCTGCTGACCGACCGGCTGTATCCCGACATGTTCAGCCTCGGCCGTCAGATCCGTCAGGCCGCCGATTTCGGCCGCAATGTTCCGGGCCGCCTGTGCGGCGCGGCGCAGCCGGACTTCGCCGCCGTCGATCCCGTGACTTTCGCCGAAGCCAAGGACCGCGTGCAGAAGTCGCTGGACTGGGTGAAGACCCTGACCCGCGCCCAGATCGACGGGACCGAGGACAAGACGGTCGCGTGGACCGCCGGCACCCGCGAAATGTCGTTCACCGGCGCCAAATACATCCAGTGGTTCGGCCTGCCGAACTTCTTCTTCTTCGTCACGACCGCGTATAACATCCTCCGCCATCGCGGCGTGGACGTGGGCAAGCGGGACTTCCTCGGTCCGCAATAACGTCGGCGCGGACCGGCGCACATTGCTGCTTTGTGCGCCGGTTCGCCAAACGACGGCGCTTGCCTCCGTCGTGAAAGACGGGAATGATCCCCGTAAAATCAATACGGGGATCGGTTCCATGTCAGGCAGCGCTGTACACGACGCGGTATACCGGAAGATCAGCTGGCGTTTGATGCCGTTTTTGCTGGCGTGCTACGTCATCAATTATCTCGACCGCGTCAGTATCGGCTATGCCAAGCTGCAATTCCAGACCGATCTGCACATCGATGAGGCGATTTTCGGCCTGATCACCTCGGCCTTCGCGGTCGGCTACATTATCTTCGAAGTGCCGTCGAACCTGCTGCTGCTGCGCATCGGCGCCCCGGCCACGCTGGCGCGGATTATGACCCTGTGGGGCGCCACCATCGTCGCGATGATGTTCGCCCAGAACGAAGTTTGGTTCTACATCCTGCGCTTCCTGCTGGGCGTGTTCGAGGCCGGGTTCTTCCCCGGCGTGCTGTTGTATTTGAGTTTTTGGTACCCGAACCACCAGCGTGGTCGCGCCACCAGCATGTTTCTGGTGGGGTTGCCGCTCTCCGGCATCCTGGGTGGGGCGATTTCCGGCGGAGTCATGAGCGCGCTGGACGGGTTTCTCGGCATGCGCGGCTGGCGGTGGCTGTTCTTCGTCGACGGCATGCCCGCGATCATGATGGGCCTGGCGGCGTACTGGATGCTGACGGATAAGCCGGACAACGCGCGGTTCCTGACCGATGCGGAAAAGCAGTTGGTGCGGGACGACCTGCAGGCGGATCGCAACGTCCGCACCGCCGCGGCGTCGTCGACCGTGATGCAGACCGTCCGGGATCCGCGGATTTGGCTGATGATCGTTATCTATTTTGGAACGGTCCTGATCAACGTCAACAACATCTGGTTTCCGTCGCTGCTGAAATCGGTTGGCATGACCTCAGTGGCCAATATCGGGTACGTCCTGTCCATCGCCTGGGCCTTCGGTTCGGTCATCGTGTTGCTGGCGTGCCGCAATTCGGATCGGGTGGGGGAGCGGAAATGGCACCTGCTGGCAACGGGCCTTGCCTGTAGCGCCGCCTATTTCGCGCTGCCGTTGGCGCACGGCAGCGTTTGGGGCACCGCCGCGCTGCTGGCGATCGGTCTGGCCAACGGATACTCGATGTTCATGATCTTCTGGACGATCCCGCCGGTGTTTCTGGAGGCACGCGGCGCGGCGGCGGGCATCGCGATGATCAGCTCCCTCGGTCAGTTCGGCGGCCTGTCGGGGCCCGCGATCGTCGGCTGGGTGTTTCAGAAAACCGGCAGCCTGTACTACGGATACGATCTGATGGCGGCGGCGATGCTGATCGCCACGTTGCTGGCGACGTTCGCCATCCCGCACACCAAGCTTCGAAAACCGGGATAAACCGGAGGGGCGGTCAGTCGCCGAAATAGGCGCTTGGCGCGGATCGGCGCACATTGCTATCTTGTGCGCCGATTCACCCCAAGGCGCCGCCCCGAACCGTCTCATGGTTTGGGACATGAGGATTTGACACGATGAAGCTGAAGGCCGATCGCGCCACGCTGCTGAAGGCGCTGGCTCATGTCCAGAGCGTGGTGGAGCGGCGCAACACCATCCCCATCCTGGCGAACGTCATGATCGCGGTGCGGGACGGCAAGCTTTCGCTGACCGCGACCGACATGGAAATCGCCGTGGTCGAGGATGTCGCCGCCGGCACGTCCCGCAACGGCGCCTGCACCGCCCCAGCCGCGACGCTGTACGAAATCGTCCGCAAACTGCCGGACGGGGCCGAGGTCGAACTCGATCATCCCGGCGGCGACGCGCAACTGGCGCTGCGGGCCGGACGCTACGCGACATCGCTGGTCGTGCTGCCGGTGGACGACTTCCCGTCCATGACCGCCGGCGTGCTGCCGCACCGCTTCAACCTCTCGGCGCAGACCCTGCGCGCGCTGATCGATCGCACCCGCTTCGCGGTGAGCACCGAGGAAACCCGCTACTACCTGAACGGCATCTACCTGCATGCCGCCGACAGCGACGGCACCAAAGTGCTGCGCGCCGTCGCGACCGACGGCCACCGTCTGGCCCGCGTCGAGGAGCCGCTGCCGGAAGGGGCCGCCACCATGCCCGGCGTGATTATCCCGCGCAAAACGGTGAACGAGCTGCGCAAGCTTCTCGATGAGGTCAACGGCAACGTCGAAATCGCGTTGTCCGACACCCGCATCCAGTTCCGCGTCGATCAGATCCTGCTGACCAGCAAACTGATCGACGGCACTTTCCCGGAATACGAGCGCGTGATCCCGCGCGGCAACGACAAGGTGCTGCTGGTCGGCAAGAAGGATTTCGCCGATGCCGTGGGCCGCGTGGCCGCGATTTCGTCCGAACGGTCCCGCCCGGTGAAGCTGTCCTTGGCGCGCGACCTGCTGACTCTGTCCGCCGCCAGCCCGGAACAAGGCACCGCCACCGAGGAACTGGACGCCGATCACGTGAAATACGACGCCGGTCCGTTGGAGATCGGTTTCCAAGCACGGTATCTGAACGACATCACCGATCAGATCGGGGAGCAGGTCGAATTCCGGTTCGCTGACGGGTCGGCACCGACGGTCGTGCAGGACGCGGCGGACGCGAGCGCGCTGTATGTGCTGATGCCGATGCGGGTTTAACCCGATGACCCCGAACGATCGAATCGTTCGTTCGGGGGAAGCCTGTGCCCGCTGCTTCTCTTATCCCGAACCGCTCGGGTATGGCCGACGTCGTAGCGCCGGTCGCTCGAACGACAGCTCGACGTAGGCACCCTCGGCAGCCGAACCGACAGCCAACCGAACGCGATCGATATCCGCGCGCACCACATCCCAGTGATTCGTGTCCAGCACAACCAAGGCAATCCGCCGGCCGGACAAGTTCTGCTGATATGCCAAGTTCTGATCGCACGTGATCATTGCGCCAAACCCGGCTGCCTCCGCCGCGGCGATCAGCGCCCCGTTTTCCAGGGTGTCCCATCCCATTTGCCGCGCGGTGACAACGTCGTGACCGGGAAGCTGGTCCCGCAATCCGCGTGGTGCGTTCTGATCAAGCAGGATCCGCATGCGGCACCCGCGCCCGAGCGAAAGCGATCACGCGTTTTGCCCGGTCCACGGGAAGGCCGTCGTAAATCGCCTCGCCCATTTCCTCGGCCGAGTAGCCATCGTCGGCGTTGTCCAGCACACCCTGCACGGGAATCCGGGTACCTTTGATCAGCCATGCGCCGGACACTTTACCGGGGATGCGTTCCACGTCCTGACATTCGGTCCAATCGATCATCGATCGTACTCCTGGCAAGGTGTCGGCTCCCATGTGGTGGTGGGATCGGGGCGTTTCCAGTTCCATACGGCGCAGGATAGTCGGTTCCAACCGTGCGCCAAGAAAAATCCGCCGGTTCCCATCGTCCGCAGGCCCATTACCAATGACTTCACGGTGTCCTCTACCGCAAGGCGTGGGTGGTCCGCCTTCGCGGACCATGACGGATTAGGGCGTCCGCGTTCGCATAAAATTCATTGGCTTCATCGTCAGGACTACCTCGTCCCGCTGGTTCAGCATTTCCACCAGCGCGAACACCAGCCCGCGATCGGGCTTGGACTTGGACCGACGCGCATCGGTGACGGTGATGCGCAGGCGCAGCACATCGCCGGGGCGGACAGGGTTCGGCCAGCGCAGCTCGTCGATCCCTGGGGATGGCAGCCCGTTCTTCGGCAGATAATGATCGGCCAACATCCGCATCATGGAGCTGACGGTATGCCAGCCGCTGGCGATAATCCCCTTGGTCGCGCCCGCCGCCGCGATGACCGGATCGGTGTGCATGTCTTGCGGGTCGAACTGACGCGCGAAAGCAATCATCTCGGGTTCGGTCAGGGAGATCGAGCCGAACTCGAACACGGCGCCGACCGGGTAATCCTCAAAACGGCGATCGGCGGGGTCTAAAGGCAGCATGTGCGGCGATCCTGTTGCTGGCGGTTTCGCTAACATGCGATACCCTGTTCGACAACGAACACAGGGAGCATTCAGCCATGACCCAAACGACTCGCCGCACGTTCCTGGGCGGAAGCCTCGCCGCGCTCGCCGCGCCGGCCGTCGCGCAGAACGCACCGCTGAAAGTCGGGCTGATGCTGCCATTCTCCGGCACGTTCGCGGCTTTGGGTGAGAACATCGCGGCGGCGTTCGAGCTGTGCGTCGCGGAAAACGGCGGCAAATTCGGCGGACGGGCGGTGACGCTGGTGCGGCTGGACGACGAATCCGACCCCGCCAAAGCCCCCGCCAACGTCAACCGTCTGCTCGGGCGCGACAACGTCGATGCGCTGGTGGGCACAGTACACTCCGGCGTGGTGATGGCGCTGGTGCAGGCGGCGCGAGAAAAAGAGGTGCCGCTGTTCATCCCCAACGCCGGCAACGTGGCCGCGACGCGGGAATTGTGCTCCCCGTCGGTGTTCCGGTCTTCGTTCAGCAACTGGCAGCCGGCCTACGGGATGGGCAAGGCGCTGGCGGCGAAGGGCGTGAAGAAGGCGGCGTGGGTGACCTGGGATTACGCGGCCGGCAAGGAATCCGCGGAGGGCTTCGGCGACGGGCTGAAAGCCGGCGGTGCCGAACTGGTGAAGGTGCTGACGTTGCCGTTCCCGGAGACGAATTTTCAGCCTTTGCTGGCGCAGTTGCCGGGCCTGGGCGTGGACGCGGTCGGGTCGTTCTTCGCCGGCGGCGGGGCGATCCAGTTCGTGAAGGATTACGCGGCGGCGGGGCTGCGCGACAAAATGCCGCTGTGCGGGTCGGGGTTCCTGACCGAGGGCGTGCTGAAGCCTCAGGGTGCCGCGGCCGAGGGCATTCAAACCGCGCTGCACTACGGCGACGGGCTGGATAACCCGAAGAACAAGTGGTTCCGGGAGGCTTTCATGAAAGCCACCACCCGCAGCGCCGACGTCTACGCGGTGCAGGGCTACGACGCCGGGCAGATGCTGGCGGCGGGGCTGGCGGCGACCAAGGGCGACGCGGCGGCGGTAAAGGCTCTGGCGGCGGGGATCCGAGCGACGAAGATCGATAGTCCTCGCGGGGCGTTTACGTTGTCGGCCTCCCACAATCCGGTGCAAACCATTTGGCTGCGGGAGGCTCGGAATGGGGAGAATAAGGTGATCGGCGCGGCGGCGGAGGCTTTGGCGGACCCGGGGACGGGGTGCAAGATGGGGGTTTGAGGCGAAAGGACCCTAAGGGCTCGTCAGGAATCAACCGCTCGAAGTCAGACGGCGCCAACTAAAACCGTCATGGCGGGCCTTCGCGGGCCATGACGAAAAAAGAAGCCGCAAGACGCCAACCCAGTCGATTATTCCCGTACTAGCCCTAACCGCCCGCGCCTCTACGCGTTCATCATGAAACGGTAACCGACCCCTTGTTCCGTCAGGATCAAGGTCGGCGCCTCCGGCACCGGTTCGATCTTTTGCCGCAAGTGACGGATATGGACGCGCAACGCCTGAGTGTCGGCGACCTCCGGTCCGCTCCATGCTTTCGCGATCAGATGGCGATGCGTCAACACCTTCCCCGCGTGGATCGTCAGCTCCCGTAGCAAGGCATATTCGCGCGGGGTCAGCTTCGGGTCGGCCCCATCGACCCGCACCACCCGGCGCACCAGATCGATATGCAGGCGCCCGTCGTCGTAAACCGACGCGCCCCCCTCCATCCGGAGCCGGTGACGCAGGGCCGCCCGCACGCGGGCCATGAACTCCGGCACGCCGAACGGTTTGGTCACGAAATCGTCGGCGCCGAGATCGAGCGCCGCCACTTTCCGCTTTTCTTCATCCAGCGCCGACAACACCACGATCGCGGGGGCGCCGAGCTCGGCCATCGGTGCGATCAGATCGGTGCCATCTCCATCCGGCAGTCCTAAATCCAAAACAATCAGATCTGGCTTCATTTCCCGCGCCATCGCGAGGCCCGAGGCCGCGGTGTCGCATTCGGCGACGTCGAAATCCTCGGCCGTCAGAGTGGTGCGCAGGAATCGCCGGATCGACTTTTCGTCATCGACAATCAGCGCCTTCAACCGGCGAGGGGCCAAGCTCATGCCAACACCGTGTCGGCGGGGAATGTCAGGGAGAAGACGGCGCCGACCCTGTCCCGCCGGTTGCCCGCCGCCACCGTGGCGCCCATCAACCCAGCAAACCCTTTGACGATCGGCAGTCCGAGGCCCGACCCGCCAGCCGGAGCACCCGAGGCGCGCCAGAACTTCTCGAACAGCCGATCCTGAGCATCCGGCGGCAAGCCGGGGCCTTCGTCCATGACTTCGAATACCATCGCACCATCCGCCAAGCCGACGCGGATCGTAACGGTACCGCGGCCGCCGTGCACGATCGCGTTTTCCACCAGATTTGCCAGCGTCTGCCGCAGCAGCATTTCATCGGCGCGGAGCATGGGCAGGTCGCGGGGCAATTCGGATTGCAAACGCACGCTGTCGGCGAACCGCGCGGCGTCTTTGACGACATCGGCCACGACATCCGCCGGTTCCAGCGCCGCGAGCGTCGGCTTCACGCCGCCGGCATCCAGCCGGGTCATATCCAGCAACTTCACCACATAGCGCTGCATCCGCCCGGCTTCCGCCTCGATGCCGGCCAGCAGTTCCGCCTGGGTGTCAGGGTCGTGCCGCGCGCCGTACGCCCGCAGGGACGAGACCGAACCCAGAATACCGGCGATGGGCGTCTTCAGATCGTGCGACAGGGACGCCAGCATCGTGCCGCGTAACCGTTCCGCGTCCATCTCCAGCCGAGCCTCCTCGAAGGCGCGGGCGATATGAGCGCGTTCCAGGGCGGAGGCGCCTTGGTCGGCCATGGCATCCAGGCGGCGGCGTTCGGCCGGCGACAACACGGTGTCGCGCGCGATGGCCAACACGCCGGAAAAAAGCCGAGCCGTGCGCAATGGCACGAACAGCCAGCGTGCCCCGGCCAGCGTGTCGGTGCCTTTACCAGCCGGCGTCCCGCTATCCATGGTCCAGCGTACCGCCGCCGTATCGGCCTCGGTCAGCGCGGCGGTGTTCGGCGATGTCGCGGCAAGGCGTATGCCCTTCAATCCGACCCGCGCGAACACCGCGCATTCGGCGTCGAACGCCCGCGCGGTGAAGCTGGACAAAGTGCGCGCGACTTCGTCTTCGCTGGCGACGGCGGCGAGACCGCGCGCCAGGCCCAGCAGTTCGCGGGATGTCCGAGCCTCGGTTTTGGCCGCGAGCGTCTGGTCGCGGGCGAGCGAGGCCAGGGACGACATGACGATCGCGGCCGCCCCGAAGACGGTCAGCGATACGATCGCTTGCGGATCGTAAACCGCGAGACTGAAGCGCGGTTCGGTGAAGAAGAAATCGTAGGCCAGGACGCTGATCAACGCGGCCGTCAGAGCGGGCCAGATACCCCGGCGCAAAGCACTGATCAGAACCGGTGCCAGAAATACCAGTCCCAGATTGGGCACGCCCAGCCAACGATCTAACGGTACCGCAATCCCGGTTGCCAAAACGGTCAGTCCGATCGTTTCGGCCAAGCTGGCGGGTGTCAGGGCCGAGGAAGGCAGGCGGATGTTCGGCTTTCGCCGTTTCGCGGTCGTCCCGTCCTCCGGCAAAACGTTGACGGCGATAGTCTCCGCATGGGCGATCAGGTCGTTGACCACCGGCCGGGTGAAAAGGCCGGGAAACCTGAACCGCTTGGCCTTGCCGACGACGATTTGGGTGACGTTCTGCTCGCGCGCGAAGGCCAGAACGGTCTCGGCCACGCGCGTGCCCGGCAGCGTCACGGTCTCCGCCCCCAGCAGCGCCGCCAGTCGCATGGCATTGTCCAGGCTGGCCCGTTCCGCGGCGGAAAAACCGCGATCCCCCGCGGTTTCGACATGCACGGCGATCCAGGATGCGCGCATCCCCTCGGTCAGGCGCTTGGCGTGCCGGACAACCTCGCTCGCGGCTTCGCGTTCGTCGACGCAGACCAGGACCCGCTCTCCGGCCGCCCAAGGCGCGGTATCGCCCTGCGCCTGCCGAAACCCCCGCACCTTCACATCGATACTGTCCGCCGCTCGGCGCATCGCCAGTTCCCGCAACGCCGACAGATTGCCGGGCGCGAAATAGTGGCGCAGCGCACGTCGCGCCTGATCCGGCGCGTAGACCTTGCCTTCCCGCAGCCGTTCGATCAGTTGGTCCGGAGTCAGATCGATCAGTTCGATTTCGTCCGCCCGCTCGATGATTGTGTCGGGGACGGTCTCGCGCACGCGAACGCGGGTGATCTTGGCGACGACGTCGTTCAGGCTTTCGACATGCTGGATGTTCAACGTGGTCCAGACGTCGATGCCGGCGGCGATCAGTTCCTCGACATCCATCCACCGCTTGGGGTGGCGCGATCCCTCGGCGTTGCTGTGCGCGAGCTCGTCGATTAACGTGATCGCCGGCCGGCGGTGCAACAATGCGTCCAGGTCGAGTTCGTGCAGGACGCGGCCTTTGTAGGGAATGTCGCGGCGCGGCAAGATCGTTAGCCCGTCGCAGAGCTGCCGCGTTTCGGCGCGGCCGTGGGTTTCGATCACGCCCGCCACGATGTCGGCGCCGTCGGCCAGCTTTTTCCGGGCATCGGACAGCATCTCGTAGGTTTTGCCGACGCCCGGCGCGGCACCCAGGTAGATTTTCAGTTTCCCACGCGTTGCCGCGACCGCCTGGGCCAACAGCGCGTCCGGGGACGGACGCCGGTCTTCATCCCCAGGTCTCCCGTACTGGCCATTTACGGCCCGCGGAACCTCGGCTGCGCTCCTCATCCCGTCATTGCGAGCGGAGCGAAGCAATCCAGCCGGCGAGGTGTCATGATCGGTGCTGGATTGCTTCGCTCCGCTCGCAATGACGGGGGATGGGGGGGAACGACCCCCGTGAAATCCTAAGACCCCATCTTCATTCCCGTTCAAGGTTTGCCGCTCGCCGCAGCGGCGTCCAACGCCAGGTTCAAGCGCAGCACGTTCACCCTCGTTTCCCCGAATATCCCCAGGAACGGGGTTTCCACGGCCTGTTCGACGAGCGCTGACACGCGGGCTTCCGGCCAGCCTCGGGATGCCGCCACACGGGCAACCTGAAATCGTGCCCCAGCGGCGGAGATTTCCGGGTCGAGGCCGGATGCGGACGCGGTCAGCAGGTCCGGCGGAATTTGGCCGGCTGGGGCGCCGTAGCGGGCGGCGTCGGTGCCGATCCGATCGGCCAGCGCCTGCGCCGTCGGTCCGAAATTGGAGCCGGATGAGGCGCGGGCGTCGAACCCATGCTCCCCGGCGGCCGATGGGCGCGGCCAGAAGTATTCGGGCTTGGAGAAGCCCTGGGCAATCAGGGCGGAACCGACAACCTGCCCGTTCCGCTCGATGACGGAACCATTGGCCTGCGACGGAAAGACGGCCTGACCGATGCCGGTGATGGCCAGGGGATAAGCCAGTCCGGTCAGAACCGTAAAGGCAGCGACCAGAACCAGCGATGCGCGAAGGTGATTGAGCATGGGGGGAGCCTCACACCAGTCCGAGGGAAGATATCACGAGATCGATCAGTTTGATCCCGATAAACGGCGCGACCAGCCCGCCGACGCCGTAGATCGCGAGATTGCGGGCCAACAACTGGCCGGCTGGGGCCGCGCGCCATTTGACGCCGCGCAGGGCCAACGGGATCAGCGCCAGAATGATCAGCGCGTTGAACACGATGGCCGACAGGATGGCGCTTTTCGGGCTGCCGAGCGCCATGATGTTGAGGGCGCCGAGGCCGGGATAGAGGGCGACGAACATCGCCGGCAGAATGGCGAAGTATTTCGCCACGTCGTTGGCGACCGAGAATGTGGTCACCGAACCTCGCGTCATCAGCAGTTGCTTGCCGATCGACACGATCTCGATCAGCTTCGTGGGATCGCTGTCCAGATCGATCATGTTGCCGGCCTCGCGGGCGGCGGGGGTGCCTGTCTGCATCGCGACCCCGACATCGGCCTGCGCCAAAGCCGGTGCGTCGTTGGTGCCGTCGCCGCACATCGCCACCATACGCCCGCTGGCCTGTTCCTTGCGGATCAGCGCGAGTTTGTCTTCCGGTTTCGCCTCGGACAGGAAATCGTCGACTCCGGCCTCGGCGGCGATGGCGGTGGCGGTCAGGGCGTTGTCGCCGGTGATCATGACCGTGCGGATGCCCATGCGGCGCAGTTCGGCGAATCGTTCCTTCACGCCGCCTTTCACCACGTCCTTCAGGTGTACGACGCCCAGCACCTGCCCGTCGCGCGCGACCGCGAGCGGCGTGCCGCCATCCCGCGCGATGGCAGCGGCGGCGGTGCGGATATCCGGCGGAACCTGCCGGCTTTCCGGGTGATCGCCGGCGAAGGCCAGGATCGCCTCCACCGCGCCCTTGCGGATCGTGTGTCCGTCGATATCGACACCGCTCATGCGGGTATGGGCGGAGAACGGCACGAACGTCGCGTTGCTGGGCGCCATGTCGCGGCCGCGCATGTCGAACCGGTCTTTCGCCAGAACCACGATGGACCGCCCTTCCGGCGTCTCGTCCGACAGAGACGCGAGTTGCGCCGCATCGGCGAGGTCGCGTTCGGTCACGCCGGGCGCCGGAATAAACGCGACGGCATGACGGTCGCCCAGGGTGATCGTGCCGGTCTTATCCAGCAGCAACACATCCACGTCCCCCGCTGCCTCCACCGCTCGGCCCGATGTCGCCATGACGTTGAACCGTACCAACCGGTCCATCCCGGCGATGCCGATGGCGGACAGCAACCCGCCGATGGTCGTCGGGATCAACGCGATGAACAGGGCGGCGAGCGACACGGCACCGACCTGGCCGGACGAATAGGCCGTGAAGGCCGGCACCGTCGCAACCGCGAGTACGAAGATCAGCGACAAGCCCGCCAGCAGCACGCTCAGCGCGATCTCATTGGGGGTTTTGCGCCGGGTCGCGCCTTCGACCAGGGCGATCATCCGGTCCAAAAACGTCGAGCCCTTGGCGGCGGTGATGCGGACCACGATGCGGTCGCTGAGCACGCGCGTGCCGGCCGTTACGGCGGAACGATCGCCGCCGGCTTCCCGGATGACCGGGGCGCTTTCGCCGGTGATGGCGCTTTCGTCCACCGTGGCCACGCCCTCGATGACCTCTCCGTCGCCGGGAATGAGTTCACCGGCCACGACCTCCACCAGATCGTCCACCCCCAGGTCGGCGGCGGAACTGGGCGGCTGCGCGACGCCGCCCACCAGCCGGCGGGCCATCATGTCGGACCGCGCGCGCCGCAGGCTGTTGGCCTGCGCTTTGCCGCGTCCTTCCGCGACGGCCTCGGCGAAGGCGGCGAACCAGACGGTCAGCCAGAGCCACAGCGCGATCTGGGCGCCGAAGATCGCGTCGGCGGTTTGCCCAGCCGCGACATCGCGGACGGTCAGGACTGTGACGTAAGCCGACACCAGCTCGGTCGCGAACATCACCGGGTTGCGCCACATTTGGGTGGGGGAGAGTTTCAGAACCGCATCCCATGCCGCGGGGCGCAGGATGGTGCTGTCGAACAGCGACAGCGGTTTGGTGTTTCCGGCCATGTCGGGTTTTCCTCAGAACAGCCGTTGTGCGGTGGCTTCGGCGATCGGGCCGAGCGCCAAGGCGGGGAAGAAGGTCAAGGCACCGACGATCAGGATGATCGCCGCCAGCAACGCGATGAACAGCAGACCGGTGGTCGGGAAGGTGCCCGCGCTGGCCGGCAGGATCGGTTTCCCGGCCAAGCTGCCGGCGATCGCCAAGGCCGGAACCATGATCATGAAACGCCCAACCAGCATCGCGACGGACAGCGTGTAGCTGTAGAAATCGCTGGTCGCCGTCAGCCCGGCGAAGGCCGATCCATTGTTGCCGGCCGTGGAGGCGTAGGCATAGAAAATCTCCGAAAACCCATGCGGCCCGGGATTCTGCACCCCCGCGCGGCCGATATCGGTCGCGGCGGCGATGGCGGTCCCAATCAGGATGACCAGGGGGGACGCCAGAACGGCGAGGACCGCGAGCTTGACCTCCTTCGCTTCGATCTTCTTCCCCAGGTAGGACGGCGTGCGCCCGACCATCAGGCCCGAGATGAAGATGGTCAGGATCGCGAACACCAGCACGCCGTAGAACCCGGCACCGACGCCGCCGACGATGACCTCACCGACCAGGATGTCGATCAGCACCATCATGCCGCCGATGGCGGTGAAGCTGTCGTGCATGGCGTTGACCGCGCCGCAGGACGCCGCGGTGGTGACGACGGCGAACAGAGAGGATGCGGAAATGCCGAAGCGCAGCTCCTTACCCTCCAGATTGCCGGCACTTTGGTCCATGCCGGCGGCGATCATCGCGGGTGTGGCGTGCGATTCGGCCCAGTAGGTGACGGTGACGCAGGTCAGGAACAGCAGGCCCATCGCGGCCAGCAGTGCCCAGCCTTGCCGCTCATCCCCGACCATGCGGCCGAACATGATGGTCAGGCCGGCCCCGATGGCGAAGATCGCCAGCATTTGGACGAAATTGCCGACCGCGCCCGGGTTTTCGAACGGGTGCGCAGCGTTGGCGTTGAAGAACCCGCCGCCGTTGGTGCCGAGCATTTTGATCGCGACCTGGGAGGCGATGGGGCCGATGGCAATGTCCTGCGGGGCACCTTCCAGCGTGACCGCCGGCAGCGCACCGGCGAGGGTTTGCGGCATGCCGGTCGCGATGAAGAACAGCGCCAGCACGATGGACACCGGCAGCAGAACGTAAAGGCACGTCCGGGTCATATCGACCCAAAAGGAGCCGAGCGTGGCGGCGCCTCGGCGTGCGAAACCGCGAGCGAAGGCGACCGCGACCGAAATGCCGGCGGCGGCGGACAGGAAATTTTGCACCGTCAGGCCGGCCATCTGGGATAGGTGGCTCATGGTCGACTCACCCGCGTAGGACTGCCAGTTCGTGTTGGTCACGAAGCTGGCGGCCGTGTTCAGGGCGATGCCGGACGGGACGGCGTCGAAGCTTTGCGGGTTCAGCGGCAGAAAGGCCTGAAGCCGGAGCAACGCATACAGCGTCAGCGTGGAGATCAGGCTGAACATCAGCAGCGACGCCGCATAGCCGCGCCAGTCCTGTTCCTTGTCGCGGCCGATGCCGGCGGCGGCGTACAGGCCGCGCTCCATAGGTTCGAGCAGCGGGGACAGCACGGTGCGCCGCCCCTCGAACACCGCTGTGAGATAGATGCCGGTCGGCCGCGCCAGTGCGGCGGTCGCCAGCACGAAGATGGCGATTTGGACCCATCCTTGCGTGGTCATCGTATGTCCCCCTTTAGAAACGGTCGGGGCGGAGGAGGGCCGCGAGGAAATATCCCAGCAGCACGGACGCCAGAAAGGCGCCCAGGATCAGATCGAGCCACATGGCTCAGAGCCTCCCCAGCGCAAGGACGACGGCGCCGAACAGGGCGAAGAAGCCGAGGATGAAAGCGATTGCCGATACGTCGGCCATGGTGACCTCCTGGTTAGTGGGAGGAAGGTCGGCGGGACGGCGTGAAGGTTCGAGAGAGGGCGGGGGCGGGGGGTGTTAAGAAGGTGTTAAGATTGGGGGGCGTCGATCCCGATATATAGACTTGATCCAGTCCCCCCATCCGTACTAGGTGCGCGCCATGGATCAGATTCTGGCCGAGATCGCGAGGAAGAAAGCCGAGCTCGACCGGCTGCGGCCGGTCTCGCATGCGGCCCTGCGCCAACTGCAAAAATACTACGATGTCGAGTTAACCTATACCTCCAACGCGATCGAGGGGAACACGCTGACGTTGCGTGAGACCGCGGAGGTGATCGAACATGGCATCACCGTCGGCGGCAAGAAGCTCAAGGACCATCTCGAGGCCGTCGATCACTACGACGCCGTTTTATGGATGCGCGAACTTGCCATGCGGCCGGTGCCGATTAGCGAAAACATTGTGCGCGAGTTGCACCGCCGGATCGTCGCGCGCAGCGAGCCTGAGATCGCCGGCGTTTACAGCCCGCACCGGCGGCGTATCGCGGGTTCGCCTGTGGTGTTTCCGAATCCGCTGAAGATCCCCGAACTGATGCATGAGTTTGGGGCTTGGCTGGAGCAGGCGCCGCTGACTCCAGCGAGTGCGTTCGACGCACACTTCCGCTTGACCGCGATTCACCCGTTCAGCGACGGCAATGGCCGCACCGCTCGGCTGCTGATGAACCTTTTGTTGTTGCGTGGGGGCTATGTGCCGGTGGCGGTTCGTCCGGAAGATCGGGCGATTTATCTGGAGGCGTTGGAGCGGGCCTCGCTGGCTGAAGACTTGGGACCGTTTCAGGTTTTTATGCATGAGCGGTTGGATGCGACGTTGGGAGAGTATTTGGGCGCTTTGGGGGAGGTGATTACTCCGGCGGGGCCGTGATCGACGAGGCGTTGGCCTTTCCCCCTCGTCATCCACGGGCTCGACCCGTGGATCAGAAGCGGCACGAATTCGTGGTGAGTTCGGTTTTGATGCTTTCCCAGGCGACGGCCTGGGCGCGGTCAGCCTCGAAGCTTGCCAGTCGGCGATCCAGTTCGGCTTGCTGCGCTTGCGGGAGGGCTGGTTCCCGGTCGTCGAGGCTGTCCCATAGGGCGCCGATCAGGGCGAGACGCTCTGGCGGGGTGAGGCGGGTGATCTCATCGTCGGTTAGGACTGACATGTGGGGATGGTATGCGAGTTCGGCGGTGTGGCTCAAGATATATCCCGGCCGCCTGTTAGGCTCCGGCGTGGGCCTTGGCCGTGAGTGCGATGCCGGACGCTTTCATGACCGCGATGGTGGTCTTGAGGGTTGGATTGCCGTTCCCGCTGAACGAACGGTAGAGCTGCTCGCGGGACAGGCCGGATTGTTGGGCGATCTGGGCCATGCCCTTCGCGCGTGCCACGACGCCGAGCGCGTGGGGGATGGTGCGGGAGTCCTCCGTCGCGAAGGCCTGTTCTATGACGACGGCGATAGCGGCGTCGGAGGTGAGGTCCTCGACGCGGCAGTAGGTGGTGAGGGTTTGGGTCATTTCAGTGGTTCCATGCCTCAATTGCCCCGATGGGGCGACGACCGCGTATATTCTTGATCGATAGTCTTATGAGCGACTCGGAAGCGCATTGTATAGGCGGTCGCGCTGCCCGATCTGGCAGCGACAGAAGAAGGGATCTTCCCAGTGAGCAACAACCTTTTTGTTGAACGCCGTGTTCAGGGTGATTATGCGGTGAGAAAGCCGAACGCCGAACGAGCGAGCGCAGTTCTTCCGACCCAAGCTGACGCCGTTGCAAGGGCCCGGCAATTGAACCCAGAAGCCGCCATCCACGTTGAGCGGGTAAGACATACCACGAAGGGTGGTCCGGATCAGTGGCGTAGGCCCTAAGATCAACTCCGCCGTACGCGAGGCGGATGGGTCGTTTGTCGTCACCGGGTCATTATGCGAGGGCTGTCGGTTACTACCTATGACGCGCGAGATTGAGCGGGCGGTTAGTCCTTGCTTGACTCTCATTGATCCAACTTGCGCCGATCAAACGGACGTACAGATCTTCTAGCGCTGATTAACTCAGAGTCTGTCCGGGATCTCCTCGATGCGGCCTAGCCGCCTGACCATCATTCGAATCGATGCCAACATCAGGAAAGCCCGTGCCTTTCGTGTGCGGCACTCCCAATCCTTCGCCAGGCGACGGCAGCGATTGAGCCATGCGAAGGTTCGCTCCACGACCCAGCGTTTAGGCAGCACGACGAACCCCTTCGCGTAAT
>Ga0214182_1000400_pt1 | contig 17489 bp, 13 predicted proteins | sample TroBogEpilimnion_8_FD_153020 | JGI IMG/M metagenome (GOLD analysis project Ga0214182, IMG submission 153020) | Freshwater microbial communities from Trout Bog Lake, WI - 14NOV2007 epilimnion | ecosystem: Environmental > Aquatic > Freshwater > Lake > Epilimnion/Euphotic zone | place: Trout Bog... | reverse complement strand
GTAGTCGTAGGCCGCCAGCCGCATCATCATGCCGCCGAGCTTGATGGTGACGTTCTGGCATTTCGCCAGTTCGATCAGCGAGGCTTTCCAGTTCGCGAAGACCTCGTTCCCCTTGCCGGTATAGCGGCCGTAGCCCAGCGGGCCGGCGCAATGGCCGACGACGATGTTGGTGTACGGGAAGGCACGGGCGAGCGAGGTGATATCCGGCATCTGCGGATGAAAACCCCAGGCGTCCAGCGACAGGCCCAGGTCCGTCAACCGCTTCATCCCGGCGCGGAAGTCGTCGCGCAGATATAGGCCCGGTTGGATGCCGGGGGCGGAGTTGCCGATGACCGGATCGGCGTCGTACCCGCACGAGTGTCGCACGCCGCGGAACCGTCCGCCACCCGCGCGGATATGCGCTTCCAGCACCGGGGTCATCCAGTCGCCCTTGGTCAGATCGGCGTAACCGACGATACCGGCCGCGACCTTTGTCTTTCCGTAGCCGCCGCTGTCGGCCATGGCGGCGATGCCGGCCACGAACTCGGTTTCCCCGACCGGGCGCATCTCTTCCGGGCCGTCTTTGCGGTACATCGAATGGCATTGGAGGAAGACGCTGCCGACGACGTTATGGCCGGTGGCGCAGTCTTCCAGGAACTCATGCAGCAGATAGCGGAACTCCGGCACTTCCCAGGATTCGCCCCGCGCGCCACCGCCTTTGCGCTGCCAGAGGTGGTGGTGGGTGTCGATGATCTCCAGCTCCGGGTCGATGATCGGTTCGGCCGGCGCCTTGGCGAGCCAGTCGGGGCGGGTCGGATAGATGCGCCCGAAGGCGGTTTTGGTGGGGCCGTCGGCCATTGGCGTTTCTCCCATGCGGTTTCCTGGGAACTTATCGCATGGACCGGACGCGGCTAAAATGGTACCGACCCGCCGAAACAGACCGACCGGAGCTCCCATGGCCGCCATCGCCGACATCACCGCCCGCCAGATCCTCGATTCCCGTGGCAACCCCACGGTCGAAGTGGATGTCACCCTGGACAGCGGCGCGATGGGCCGAGCGGCGGTGCCGTCGGGGGCCTCGACCGGGGCGTATGAGGCGGTGGAGCTGCGCGACGGCGACAAGTCCCGCTACGGCGGCAAGGGCGTGCTGAAGGCCATCGCCTACGCGGAAGGCGAAATCTTCGACGCCATCGCCGGCATGGAAGCCACCGAACAGGTCGCCATTGACAACATCATGATCGACCTGGACGGCACGCCGAACAAGGCGCGCCTGGGCGCCAATTCCATCCTCGCGGTGTCGCTGGCGGTGGCGAAGGCGGCGGCCGAGGATCAGGGCGTGCCGCTGTATCGCTATGTCGGCGGGGCCTTCGCGCGCACGTTGCCGGTGCCGATGATGAACATCGTCAATGGCGGCAAGCATGCCGACAACCCGATCGATATCCAGGAATTCATGATCCAGCCGATCGCCGCCGGCACCGTCGCCGACGCGATCCGCATGGGGTCGGAGATTTTTTCCGCCCTCCGCCAGGGGCTGCACGACGCGGGCCACAACACCAATGTCGGCGACGAAGGCGGCTTCGCGCCGAACCTCAAATCCGCCGACGAAGCGCTTGGGTTCATCACCAAGGCCTGCGAGAAGGTCGGCTACCGGCCGGGCGAGGACGTGACCTTCGCGCTCGATCCCGCGTCGACTGAATTCTTCAAGGACGGGCGCTACCATTTGGAAGGCGAGGGCAAAATCCTGGATGGCGTTGGGATGGTTCGCTACCTGGAAGACCTGTGCAAGCGCTACCCGATCGTGTCGATCGAGGATGGCTGCGCCGAGGACGACTGGGAAACCTGGAAGCTGCTCACCGACACTATCGGCAAGAAAGTGCAGATCGTCGGCGACGACCTGCTGGTGACCAACCCCATCCGCCTGCGCCGCGGCATCGCCGAGGGGTCCGCCAATGCCATCCTGGTGAAGGTGAACCAGATCGGGTCTTTGACCGAGGCGCTGGAAGCCGTGGAAATCGCCCATCGCGCCGGCTGGAAAGCGGTGATGAGCCACCGGTCCGGGGAGACCGAGGATTACACCATCGCCGACCTCGCTGTGGCGACAAACTGCGGGCAGATCAAGACGGGCAGCCTGTCGCGCAGCGACCGGACGGCGAAATACAACCAGTTGATCCGGATCGAGCAGGAGCTTGGGACGGCGGCGCGTTACGCGGGGCGGACCATTTTGCGGGGGTGATCCCACCTCGATCCGGGTATTTTGACCGATTGTGAAATGGAAACTCCTGCGAATAGCAACCGCGAGGCTTAATAAGCCTCGCTCGCGAACTCTGCCTTCTGACGGTGCGGGAAATTCAGCTTGTCCTTGATCGCGTTCCGCTCGAACGAGGACATCGGCTGGTACCGCGGCGGATTGTCCGCGCTGACGCAGGTCGGCACGCAAGACACCACCTTGCGCCGGTTCGGCCCGTAGAAAAACGGCATGGCATGGCGCACGTTCGGGCTGCGGTTGATCACCCGGTGCGGTGTCGGCACGAACCGGTCGTTGGAATAATGCGCCAGCATCTCTCCCGTATTCACCACGAATGTCCCTGGAATGCTTGGCGGCCGGATCCATTCGCCGGATGCGGTGCGCACTTCCAGCCCGGGCAGCTTCGAGCATGGCAGGAAAGTGATGAAACTGCCGTCGGTGTGCGGGGCGAAACCGAACAGATCGGCCTCATCGTGCAACTGTGCGGCGTATTCGATCAGACGGACCGTGCTGGCGGGGCCGACGAAATCCGCTTCGAAATAATCTTCGGGCAGATCCAAAGCCAAAGCGAAGGCGGGCAGCATCCGGTGCGCCAGGGTGCGCATGGTCTGGAAATATTCGATCTGCGCCGCTTTGAACGCCGCCATGCCCGCGGGCCAGCGGTTCGGGTCGGTCTCCGCGTCGGGCGTAGTGATATAGAAGGATTCGCTGTAATTCGGTTTGGTGTTTTTGTGCACGGTCGAGGTCCGTACGGTCTGCCCGCCGTACGGCAGATAGCCGATATTCTCCGCGCCGATTTTCAGCGAGAGCTTGGTCGCCTCATCCAACGCGAAAAAATCCGCCGCGGCGGCGAAGGCGCGGTCAACGATGTCCTGCGGCACGCCGTGGTTGGAAACCACCAGAAAACCGGTGTCGAGGCATGTGCGCGTGACCTGATCGGCCAATGCGCGGGCGGAACCGGGCGCGCCGGCCAGAAAGGGCCCGACATCGATGACGGGAATGTGGGTGTCGGCTGTCGCAGTCATGGGAATGCTCCGCTCCGCTCCGCTCGTGTGCGGTGGGCAAAATACCACGATGGGACGCTGCGCTCTACCCCCGCGGCACCCGCCCCTCGATCGGATACGATGGATCGTTATACCCGGGCGTGGACGGATGTCCCGATGTCACCAGCCGGTTTACGAACGCCTCATCCTCGGCGTTCAACCGACATTCCAACGATCCGACATAAGCGTCCCAATGCTCCTCGGTCCGAGGCCCTCCGACCGCGCCGGTCACGAACCTGTTGTTCAGCACCCAGGCAAACGCGAACTGCCCGGTCGTCATCCCCCGCTTCGCCGCGTATTCGGAAATCTGCGCGGCGATATGCAGGCTTTCCGGCCGCCATTCGGATTCCAGCATCCGCCGGTCCTGCCGTCCGGCCCGCGTTCCCGGCGGCGGCGGCACGTCGGGCTTGTATTTCCCGGTCAAAATTCCCCGCGCCAGAGGGCTGTACGGCACCAGACCCAGCCCGAAATAGCCGCAAGCCGGCAGATGTTCGGTCTCCACCTCCCGGTTCAGCGCGTTGTATAAAGGCTGGCTGGCGATGGGGCGGTCGATCCCGATGTCGTCGCACAGGCGGCATATCTCCGCGACCCGCCAACTCCGGTAGTTCGACACCCCGAAATAGCGGATTTTCCCCGCTCGGATCAGATCGGCCAGCGCATTCACCGTCTCGGCCAGCGGCGTGGAGTGGTCTTCCTTGTGCAAATACAGCAGATCGATCTCCGACACGCCGAGCCGGCGCAGGCTGCCATCCACGGCCGTGTTCACCTGCCGCCGCGACAGCCCGCGCGCGTTCGGGCCTTTGCCCGTGGGGTTCGCGATCTTGGTGGCCAGCACCCACCACGACCGATGGTCGCGGATGCCCAGGCCGACCGCTTCCTCCGACTTGCCGCCGCTGTAGCCGTCGGCGGTATCGATAAAATTGATCCCCTGATCGCGCGCCTTGTCGATGATCCGGAGCGAGGTCGCCTCATCCGTCACGCCGCCGAACATCATCGCGCCCAGACACAGTGGCGAGACTTTCAGCCCGCTTTTCCCCAACGATCGGTATTCCATGGGATTTCCTCCTCCGACACCGCTGGGCAAGGCACAGCGTAAAGGCTTGAATAGCAGGATGGGGAATCGAGAGACAGACCGGCCCAGCCTCGCGTCGCTTTTCGTGGGCTTCGTCCGCATCGGGATGATGAGTTTCGGGGGCGGGCTCGCAGCCTGGACGCGGCGCGAAGTCGTGCAGAACCGCGGCTGGATGGATGAAAGGCAGTTCCTGTCCGGCTACGCGCTGTCGCAGCTGGTGCCGGGTGCCACCAATGTCAATTTGGCGGTCTTCATCGGAACCCAGATGCGCGGGGTGCCGGGGGCTCTGGCCTGTTTCCTTGGGCTAACAGCGCTGCCGGTTGTTATCGTGCTGACGGCGGGGACGGTCTATCTGCACTCCCACGCCGGCGCGTGGTTCAGCATCGCGCTCTCGGGGATGGGCGCGGTGGCACTGGGAATGAACCTCGGCCTGGGCGTGCGCCTGTCGCTCAATAACATCCGGCGCATCGGGCCGGCCGCGATCACGACAGGCATCGCACTCGCCATCGGGGTGTTCGGCTATCCGCTGCCCTATGTTCTGGCCGTGGCGATGCCATCCAGCCTGCTGCTGGCCTGGTGGACCCGCCACCGATGACCCCCGTCCTGCTGCAACTGTTCTGGCTGTTCACCCTGCTTTCCATGCTGGCGTTCGGCGGTGGGGCAGGGGTCATGCCCGACATCCAGCGCGCGGCGGTCGACCATTATCATTGGATGACGGCCGGGGAGTTCCTGGACATGTTCGCGATCTCCCGAGCGGCACCGGGGCCTGGGTCGTTGATCGTGCTGCTGGTAGGGCAGAAGGCGGCTGGGTTTCCGGGCGCGGCGGTGTCGTTCGTGGCGATGTTCCTGCCATCCTGTCTGGTTGTACACTTCGTCGCCCGTTTCTGGCATAGCGCCGCTCGCTCGGTCTGGAAGGATGTCGTGGAGCGCGCATTGGCTCCGGTCGCTATCGGCTTGACCTTCGCCAGCGGTCTGGCGCTGATGCGCGCGACGGAGCATGGGTTTATGCCGCATGCTTTGACTGTCGGCAGCACCGCGGCCTTTGCCTTCACCCGGATCAGCCCGCTGATCCTGCTGGCGGTAGGGGCCTTGGCAATGCTGGCGGTCGCCTCGCTTTAACCAAGGGGATTTTCTCCGTGTCGCGGATCGGAATTGGTGTCGTCACCTACAACCGGCGGGACGTGTTGGCCGCGACGGTGGACAGGGTGCACCGCCTGACCCGCCACCTGGATGTGGAGTTCGTCGTGGCCGACGACGGATCGACAGACGGTACGCTGGATTGGCTGCGCGACAACGACGTGCCCGTGATCCGTGGCGTCAACATGGACGTCGCCTGGAACAAGAACCGGGCGCTGTATCTGCTGGCGGAAATACGCGGCTGTGAAGCCGTGATTCTGCTGGAGGACGACACCCAGCCCAATAAGCCGGGCTGGGAGGCCGAGTGGATCGAGGCCGCGCGTCTTTGGGGCCATGCGAATTTCGCCGAACCCCGTTTGGCCGAGCATTTTGTCAGCGGCGCCGGCACTGCCGCCGATCCTTTCCGCAGTGTTCACTTTACCGCTCAGTGTTCAGTATTCTCCCGCGAGTCCCTGCTGTACGGCGGCTTCTACGATTCCCGGTTCCGCGGTTATGGGCATGAGCATGTCGAACACACACGCCGCCTTGTCCGCGTCGGGTTCGGCGGAACCGAACGATGGGTGGATGGGGCGGAAGAGGTGCGGTATGTGCTGTTAACCGGCGATCTGACCGTCGCCCCGGTCGCCAGCTTCCAAGACGCCGAGCAGGTTGAGCGCAATTTGCAGATTGCTCAAGCCTTGATGGGGGAACAGGGCTACCGAGCGCCCTGGCGTGACGACAAGGAACTCAAGCAATTCCGTGCCGAAATCGCCGGCGCGCTGGAGGCTCGCCCGCAGGGGTTCGCGTTGCATGGCGCCGGCGGCGCCGAGATGAAGGGCTGGCGGAGCGCGCTACAGGGTTGGTTGGGGGCGGGTCTGGTGCGCGTTAAAATTGCAATCGAATATGAAAATACCCGTTTTCCTTATTTCGTTAAACCGAAGGTTGTGATAGTTGGCTCAGCGATACACCTCATTCCGAGCGGTAACGGGTCCAAGCATGCAACCTCCGCAGGCGGGACAGAATGAAGCACCGACGGAATCGGCCCTGGCGCAGGTTCTGTCGGTGTTCTTCGACGCGGCTTGGTACCAGTCGCGGTACCCGGATGTTGCCACGGCGGGGTTGGAACCGCTGCGGCATTTCATGTACCATGGGGCCGCGGAACAGCGAGATCCAAATCGTTGGTTCGACAGTGTCTGGTATGCCGCGCGTTATCCGGATGTCGCGGCCTCGGGCGCCAATCCGCTGTTGCATTACCTTCAATCGGGCGCGGGCGAGTTACGGAATCCGCATCCGCGCTTCGATGCCGTCTGGTATGTCGATCAACATCCGGATGCTGCCGGCAATCCATTGCTGTATCATATCCAGGTTGGCGCCGGTCTGGGTTATCTGACTGAAAAGCCTATCGAAATAACGGCATTTCTGCCGTCTGCAGCTGCTATGCTATCCGTGCCAGCCGGGGTTGTCGCCGACGTGGTCATCCCAGTCTACAAGGGATTTGCGGCGACGCGACGCTGCGTTGAATCGGTTCTGACGGATAAAGACCGATTTCCAGGCCGTATCGTCGTCGTCGACGATAAATCGCCGGAACCGGCTCTGTCCGCATGGCTGGACGGGCTTGCGGCCGCAAAACGCATCGTGCTGTTGCGTAACCGCCGCAACCTTGGCTTCGTCGCTTCGGTCAATCGCGGGATGAAGGAAGCCGGGACCAACGACGTGGTACTGTTAAACAGCGATACCGAGGTTCCCTCGGGTTGGCTGCGTCGCCTTGCCGCGCAGGCTTACCGCGCACCGGACATCGCCAGCGTCTCGCCATTTTCCAACAATGCGACGATTTGCGGCTATCCGCGCGACCGCGACAGCGCGATGCCCGAAGGCGTCTCGCTGGCGGAACTGGATACGATCTGCCGCACCGTCAACGTCGGCCGGTCCGTGGATCTGCCCACGACCGTTGGGTTCTGTATGTATATCCGCCGAGCGGCACTGGACGCGGTCGGGCTGTTCGATGAGGCGGCGTTCGGCCGCGGTTACGGCGAGGAAAACGATTTCTGCCTGCGCGCCACCGCGCTCGGCTGGCGCCACGCGATGGCCTGCGATCTGTTCGTCTATCACGAAGGCGCGGTCAGTTTCGGGGCGGAGACCAATCCGCGGATCGACGCGGCGATGAAAATCATTGCTGTCCGCTACCCCGATTATTTCGCCAGGGTCGGCCGCCATGTGCGCACGGACGATGTCGGCCCCTACCGTTTCGCGATCACCGCCGCCTTGTTCGCGGCGTCCGGCCTGCCCGTGGTTCTGATGGTGTGTCACGACCTGGGCGGCGGGGTGCAGCAGCACGTGGATGCGCTGGTCGGACGCCTCGCTGGACGGGCGCAGTGCCTGCAGTTGCTGTCGACATCGCGGGGCGCGGAGTTGTCGGTGCCCGCAATCCCTGGCCACCCGGTGCTGGCGCTACCGAGCGATCGGCTGGACGATTTGGTGCGGCTGCTGCGATCCTTCGCCGTCAGTCGGGTGCATATCCACCATCTCGCGGGGATGGAGATGGATATCCGAGCGCTGATCGATCGCCTCGGTGTCGGGTTCGATCTGACGGTGCACGATTATTACGGCATCTGCCCCCAGGTAAACCTGCTGCCCTGGCTGGACGGACTGTATTGCGGGGAACCTGGGCCGGCTGCCTGCAACGCCTGTATCGCCGATCGGCCCTCCTTCGGAGCGAGCGACATTCTGGCGTGGCGTTGGGAATACGCTTGGCAGTTCCGCGAAGCCGACCGTGTTCTGTGCCCCAGCAGGGATGTGCGGGATCGGTTGGTGCGCTTCGGTCTGGGCGAGCGGGCACTCGTGGTGCCGCATGAGGCAGTGCCAGGCGGCCCGTGGCCGATGCGGCCGATCAAGCCGAAGACCGGCAAGCTGCGGATTGCCCTGATCGGCATTCTGGCGCGTCATAAGGGCGCCCCGCTGGTAGAGGCAATGCTCGCCGCCGCCGATCCCGCAGCGTTCGAGTTCTACCTGATAGGCGATACCGAGGACGATTTCGCGCCGGTCGCCAAGCAACGGATGCGCGTTACGGGCAAATACCGCCCGTCGGAACTGCCGGGTCTGCTCGAAAAGACGAAGCCCCATGTCGTGTGGTTGCCGGCCTCTTGGCCCGAGACCTACAGCTACACCCTCAGCGCCGCCATCGAGTCCGGCCTGCCGATCGTCGCCACCCGCCTGGGCGCGATGCCCGAACGGCTGGAGGGCCGGCCGCTGACGTGGCTGGTCGATCCGACCTACGATACCGCCCCGTGGCTGGCGGCGTTCCAGTCTGCCCGTGCCGCGTTGGAGCGTAAGGCGCCGCCCGCCGGAAAACGCGGATCAGCCGTGGATTTCTACGTGGCTTCCTATCTGGCTGCGAGCGCGCCACGATCCCCTGTGCCGATCGACCTCCGGCGCCCCGGCCGCATCAGTGTCCTGGCGGTTCCCGAACGGTACGAGGACGGCAACATCACCCCCTGCGGCTACATCCGCCTGATGCTGCCGCTGGACCATGCCACGATGGGCGGCGTGCTGGACGTTACCGTCGCGGATGCCGGGTCCGCGCTTCGATACCAAGCGGACGTCATCGCGACCCAGCGCTACGCCGTGCCCGATATCGCGGCCGCCGACGCTCTGGCCGCCCATGCGCGCAAGACTGGCGCCCGTTTGGTGTACGACCTGGACGACGACCTTCTGAACATTCCGCGCGCCCATCCCGATGCGGCGGAACTGCGTCCCAAGGCGGCGACCGTTCGGCGGATGTTGCGACACGCGAACCGCGTCGTTGTTTCGACACAGGCGCTGGCCGAATCCCTCGTTGCCCGCCGAAGCGATACGATTTTGGTGCCAAACGCCTTGGATGAGCGGCTATGGGCGCAAACGCCGCCGATCCCACGCCAAGGGCCGCATCAAGGGGCGGTCCGCATCCTCTGTATGGGCACCGCCACCCACGATGCCGATTTCGCCATCGTCCTGCCCGCGCTGACGCGCCTGCACACCGCGTTCGGTGGCCGGATCGCCGTCGATATGCTGGGGTTCAGCAGCGCCAAGCTGCCTTACTGGGTCAACCGACTGGGCATGCCGCCGCAGGCCAGTAAATCCTATCCCGGCTTCGTCAACTGGATGAAGGCGCAGCAACCCTGGGATATCGGCTTGGCTCCGTTGGCCGAGAATGCCTTCAACCGCTGCAAATCGCCGATCAAAACTCTGGACTACGCCGCGCTCGGCCTCGCGATCCTCGCGTCCGACGTGCCGGTGTATCGCGGATCGGTGGCCGATGGCCCAGGCGGGTTCCTGGTCCCGAACGATGAGGACGCCTGGTACAACGCGCTCAGCCGTCTGGTTCGCGATACCGATTTGCGGCGCCGGCTGGGGCAGGGGGGTTGGGAGGCGTTTCTGTCCGGCGGCACTTTGGCGGCGAGGGATGCGGCGTGGCGGGCGGCGTTGTCCTGATTGGACGATTTGTCGGAATCCCGCGGTGTTTGTAGGATCGCCGCAACGCCATCCGGCACAGAATTCACGCGCGGGAAAGACCATGAACGATCAGGTGACCGTCGACCCTCAAACCCATCTCGACCGGCTGCAAAGCCAAGCCACGCGGCACGAAACCCCGTGCGGCGACGGCCGCATGATCTGGCACATGTGGGACAAATCCGGCGGCACGGCGCCCGTCGTGGTGCTGTTCCACGGCGGCGCCGGATCCTGGCGGCACTGGGTGAAGACCATTCCGGTGCTGGTGGATACCTACCGCGTGCTGGTCCCCGACCTCCCCGGCTTGGGCGAGTCGGATTTCCCGCCCGACGGGGACGACGCCTTCGCCATCGCGACCATCGTCGCCGACGGCATCGACGCCATTATCGGCAAGGGCACCGGCTACGATGTGGTCGGCTTCTCCTTCGGCGGCACGATGGCCAGTTGCGTCGGCGCGCTGCGCGGCGGGCAATGCCGGTCGGTCACCATCATTGGCTCTTCCGGCGTCGGTTCGCTCGGCACGGCGGTGAAGCTGGAGAAAGTGCGGCATCTCGAAGGGCAGGAGCGGTGGGACACCCATCGCACCAATCTGAACCGCCTGATGATCGCCGATCCCGCCAAAATCGACGATTTGTCCATCGTGATTCAGGACTGGAATACGATCCGTTCGCGGTTGAAGACCCCAGCGATCTCCCGCAGCGGGGCGATCCTGACGGCGATCGACCAGTTGAAGATTCCGCTGAACGGGATGTGGGGCGAGTACGACGCGCCGGCCAATCCTAAAGGACCCGAACGGGTGGCGGCGCTGCGGGCGCGCAAGCCGGATTCGGATATCAGGTTGATCCCGAAGACCGGGCATTGGGCGGCGTACGAGTCGCCGGACTTCGTCAACCCCACGCTGCTGGAAATGCTGGCCCGCACGCGGCCTTGATATCGACCCCGCGCAACGCGGGAACAAGAGGAAACGACCAATGACGACAACAAGAACGGTGGGCATCGGCTCCGGCCCCGGCCCGATGTTGGGCAATGCCGGTCCTGGCATGCTCGCCGGGCTGCGGGTGATCGAAATCGCCGATGAGCGTGCCGAATATACCGGCCTGCTGCTCGCCGGCCTCGGCGCCGAGGTCGTCAAGATCGAGCCGCCGGAAGGCAACGCCACCCGCCGCATCGGGCCGTTCTACGAGGATCAGCCGGGCCTGGAACGGTCTCTGTTCCACTGGAACTACAACCGCGGCAAGAAGTCTGTTGTGCTGGACATCCAGACGCCAGACGGCAAAGCCGCGATGGAAAAGCTGCTGGCGGGCGCCGATATTCTGCTGGATTCGTCCTGCGGGGCGCTGAACACCGCGCTCGGCTTGGATCGCATTGCGCTGCCGGCCGCTTATCCCAAGCTGATCGTGGCCCGTATGACCCCGTTCGGCGACGACGGTCCCTGGGCCAATTTGCAGGGGTCCGACCTGATTCATCTGGCCCTCGGCGGCATCATGATGAATTGCGGCTACGATCCCGACCCGAACTTCGAATACGATACGCCGCCGATCGCGCCGCAGGTTTGGCACGCCTATCACATCGCCGGGGAGCAGCTCGCCACCGGCATTATCGCCGCCGCCATTAACCGCCATCGCACCGGCCTCGGCCAGGATGTCTCGGTGGCGGTGCATGAGGCGGTGTCGAAGAACCCCGAACTCGACATCATGCACTGGGTGATGCGGCGCGTGCCGCTGTGGCGCATGACCGCGCGCCATGCGGGCGAGCATCCGAACCATTCGCCCAGCATCGTCCACACCAAGGACGGGCGCTTCTTCATTTCGCACGGCATGGGCGCGCGGGATCTGAAGAACCTCGTGCCGTTGCTGTCCAAATACAATATGCAGGCGGATCTGCAGCCGCCGGGCGCCGATGTCGATCTGAAGGCGCGCGCGGTGCCGGGATCGTCCGCCAGCGACGAGACGCGGGCGCATATGCTGGATGTCGTGCAGCGCTTCGTTCGGGCGTGGACCTACAAGGACATGCCGTGGCTGGAAGCGCAGGAAGCCGGCCTGCTCTGGGCGCCGTTGCGCAAGCCACATGAGAACGCTTTGGACGAGCATTGGCTCGCGCGGTATTCTTTCGCCGACGTGTACCACCCCGAACACGACAAGTCGTTCCGCTACCCCACCAGCAAATGGCTGGCGACGGAGACAAGCTGGCAGGTCGGCCGCCGCGCGCCCTTGCTGGGCGAGGACACCGACGCGGTGCTCGGCGCATTGGACCGCAAACCGTTTGTGCCGGCGCAGCCGAAGCCGGACGCCAATCCGAACCTGTCCAAATTGCACGGCAAGCCGTTCCCGTTGCAGGGCGTGAAGATTTTGGATTTCGCGTGGTTCCTGGCCTCGGCCGGTGGCACGCGGTTTCTGTCTGCGATGGGCGCGGAAAGCTTCAAGGTTGAGTGGAAGGATAACCCCGATACACGGTTGGCCGCCATGGCGCCGGTCGGCGGCCGAGCGGCGCGCGATGCCGCGACGGGGCCGTTGAAGGGTGTCAGCGATCTGAACATGGGCGGACAGTTCAATAACAAGAACGCCGGCAAGCGCGGGATTTCGTTGAATATCCGCCATCCCAAAGGCTTGCAGATCGCCAAAGACCTCGTCCGCATCTGCGATGTGGTCGCGGAAGGATTTTCGCCCGGCGTGCTGCAACGTTTGGGCCTGGGCTACGACGTGTTGAAAAGCATCCGCCCGGACATCATCTACATCCAGCAGGCCGGCATGGGTGCCCATGGTGTCTACGGCCGCATGCGTACCGTCGGCCCCGTCGCGGCGGCGTTCGGCGGGCAGGCGGATATGTCCGGGTTGCCCGAACCGGCGATGCCGGTGAGTTGGGGCTATTCCTACCTCGATTGGATGGGCGCCTACGGTTATGCGTTGGCGCTGCTGGGGGCGCTGTACCACCGGGAGAAAACCGGCCAGGGCCAGTGGATCGACGCCTCGCAGTGCGAGTCCGGACTGTTCCTGACTGGCACCACGGTGCTGGACTGGTCGGCGAACGGGCGGGAATGGCGGCGTTACGGCAACCGCTCCCCCTATAAGCCCGCCGCGCCGCACGGCGCTTACAAGTGCCAGGGCAAGGACCGCTGGGTCGCGATCGCCTGCTTCGACGAGACGCATTGGACGTCCCTGTGCGCCGTTGCCGGCCATGGCGAATGGCGCGACGACAAGCGCTTCGCGACTCTGGCCGACCGGCTGAACCATCAGGACGCGCTGGACGCCGCCGTCGGCGCTTGGACCGCCACGCACACAGCCGAAGATGTCATGACCGCGCTGCAAAACGCGGGCGTGCCCGCCGGCGTCTGCCAGAATTCCGAAGACCGCTGCGACAACGACCCACAGCTCCGCCACCTGAAATGGCTGACCGAGGTCACCGGCACCAAAATCGGCACCTGGCCGATCTACGAACTACCGATGAAATTTTCGCGGACTCCCGCCTATGTCGGCGGCATCACCGACCGCGGTGCCCCCGGCTATGGCGAAGACAACGAATGGCTTCTCACAAGCATGCTCGGCATGTCGAAGTCCGATGTCGAGAAACTGGCGGAGGAGGGGGTCATTTGAGCGACAAACCCAAGGAACAACTGTCCACCACCACAGACCCCTCCCAAGCGGAGGGGTTGCAGGACGGCGTGGCCGAAGCGATCGTGGATTTCGAGCTGGAAGGGCAAAGCGGGATGGTGCGCATCCCGCAGCCGAAGCGGAAGAAACGGGTGGTGTTTAAGTATTGAGGGACAGCACCCGACGCCGCCGCGTCGCCGCGATACCGGCCAGACCGGTGATCATCAGCACGATGCTCGCCGGTTCCGGCACGACGGCATCGTAACCGATGGCATCCAGCGCGACGACCTCGGGGGAGCTGGCATTCAGCAGCGGCGACGTGCTGGGCGTGCCGTAAGCGTTCTGCACAAGCACCGGACCACCGGTCGCCCAGTCGCCGTAGTCGGCGCCATTGGCGCAATTGTTGAAATTCGCCAGATCGGTCGCCCCGCCGTTGATCGAAAAATAGGCGTTCGGCGTGCCACTGGCACAGGTCGAGGACGTGGAGGTGTTGGTCGCGAAGCTGCGCACCCCGGAGGACGCATAACGAAACAGATCCTCCGGTGCTACGTAGGAAGGCGACGAGGTGCCGGACAAATCGGACCCGAGGCCCAGAACCTCATCGATTTCATGTTCGACGACCGATTCCAGGTTGTAGGCGCCGGTGGTGGTGCCGTTCCCTGTTGTCGTAATCCCGGTGTTCAGGCCGATGCAACCGTCGCCCGTGTAGGTGCAGAACCCGGCATAGCTGATCGCGCCGCCAGAGGTGCCGAATCCCAGGGCGCGCCCGTTGGCCGACTTGAGGATCATCGAGGCGCCGCTTTGCACCGGGTTGGTGCTGCCGGTCGGCAGGCTGGCCAATGCGGTCGTATCGGTGGCCGTCGTCGCGTCGGAAGCCAACCGGATCCGGAAGTTGGTGTATGTGGTCGTATATTCGACCGCCAAACTCGCGCCTAAACCCGACGACATGTCGTGAAATTGGATCGCAACTGTGATCGGATCGGTGAATTCCGATTCATAAAAACCGATCGCATCGGCGATAACGGTCTGCGCCCCGGCGGTAAGGCCGATATAGGTCGCATTGATGGTCAGCGCGTGGGACGGCTGCACCGCGGCGCACAGCACCGCGCTCGAAAAAGCTGCCACCAGCGCGGACCGGCGTGCGCCAGAAAGCCGGCTCAAACATACCGATTGCATTGTTACGTCCTTAATTACGAAGCTACCTCCGGATAAAACAGGCCGCAGGCCTGGTCAAGAGGCGACGCAAAAATTCGACAACATTCGCAATTTCCTACAAATCCGTGACGGCATGCGCGCAGGGCCGAGCAGCGGCATTTGGGCGCGTGGCAGAAGATGGCATAGGATGGCCGCGATGAATCGGGAGGGATTGAGTCGTATGACCCATAGCTTGCGCGCGTGTCCGGGATTCGGTCGTCGCTTCCTTTTCGCACTCGCCGTCCTGGCGGGATTTCTGCAACCAGCCGCCGCCGCGGATAAGACCCTGCGCGCGGTGGTGCACGCGGACCTGAAGGTCATCGATCCCACGTGGACGACGATCTACATCACCAACCGCTACGGCTATCTCGTCTACGACACGCTGTTCGCGTTCGATTCGAAGTTTCAGGTGCACCCGCAGATGGTCGATACCTGGACCGTCAGCCCCGACAATCTGACATACACGTTCACCCTGCGCCCCGGTCTGGTGTTCCACGACGGCCAGCCGGTGACATCCGCCGATTGCGTGGCATCGCTGAAACGCTGGATGACCAAGGTCTCCGCCGGGCAGGTGCTGGGCAAATTCGTCGGCGGGCTGGAGGTCGTGGACAAAGCCACCTTCAAGCTCGTGTTAAAGGAACCATTCGCCCTGGTGATCGAGACGCTCGGCAGCCCGCTGACGGCGTTCATGATGCCCGAACGGCTGGCCAGCAAACCCGCCAACGAGCAGATCACGGAATCCGTCGGCTCAGGCCCGTTCCGCATGGTCAAGGAGGAATGGCGCCCCGGCAACAAAGTCGTGTTCGCGCGGCATACCGGCTACGTGCCCCGCAAGGAGCCGGCGGACTACCTGAGCGGTGGCAAGATTGCCAAGCTGGATCGCGTGGAATGGCTGTATATCCCGGACGCGAACACGACACTCAGCGCCCTGATGGCCGGCGAGATCGATTATTTCGAGGCACCGCCGCTCGATTTCATCCGGATCATGAAGGACAACCCGGACCTGACGGTGGTGAACATCGACAGCCTTGGCGTGCAGGGGCTGATCCGGCCCAACAGCCTCAATCCGCCGTTCGACAATTTCAAGGCCCGGCAGGCGCTGCTGTATTTGATCGATCAGCCGGAATTCATGCAGGCCGTGGTCGGCGACGACAGCCTGTATATGCAGTTCTGCGGCGCCTATTTCCTGTGTCATTCCGCCAATGAGAGCGAGGTCGGCGCGGTCCGGAAGCCGGACTACGCCAAGGCGGCCGCGATGCTGAAGGAAGGCGGCTACAAGGGCGAGAAACTGGTGGTGCTGATGCCGACCGACCGGCCGCAATACGCGGCGGCGATGACGGTGCTGATCGCGGCTTTGCGCAAGGCCGGCGTCGCGGTCGATATCCAATCGGCCGACTGGTCCACGATCTCGGTGCGTCGAGCGCGTAAGGACCCGGTGGATAAGGGCGGGTGGAACCTGTTCATCACCACCCAAGGCGGGCCGGACACGGCCAACCCGATCACCAACGGCTGGTTCAACTCGCGCTGCGAGGCTGCGAACAACGGCTGGGCCTGCGACCCCGACCTCGAAGCGTTGGTGGGGAAATGGATGCGCGAACAGGATCCGGCCAAGCGCCGCACGATGATCGACGCCATCCAGGCACGCGCGTACGAGTCCATCCCGTATGTGCCGTTCGGCCAGTTTTTCCAGCCCATCGCCTTCCGCAAGAATGTCACGGGCGTGCTGGCGGCGGGTTTGCCGGTCTACTGGAACATCGACAAGAAATAGGATGGCCGGGTTCCTCCTTCGTCGCATCCTGATGACCATCCCGGTGATGCTGGTGGTGGCGATCGTGGTGTTTTTGCTCCTGCACCTCAGTCCCGGGGACCCGGCGGCGATTATCGCCGGTGACAATGCGACGACCGCCGACGTGGAAACGATCCGGGTCAGCTTGGGGCTGGAGCAGCCGCTGACGACGCAGTTCGCGCGCTGGATTTGGGCGCTGCTGCACGGCGATTTCGGGGTGTCGGTGTTCAACAAGGTTTCCGTCTGGACGCTGATCACCCAACGGATGGAGCCGACCTTGGCGCTGGCCGGCGTGACCATGACCTTCGCGGTCGCCATCGCCATCCCCGTCGGCGTTTTGGCCGCTTGGAAGGCCGGCACCTGGATCGATCATCTGGCGATGGGGATCGCGGTGCTGGCGTTCTCCGCGCCGGTGTTCCTGATCGGCTACGGGTTGGTCTACGAATTCGCCCGCGTGTGGCGGCTGCTGCCGGTCCAGGGTTACACGCCGATGGGCCAGGATTTCACCGGCTTCTGGCAGCATCTGGTGCTGCCGGCCATTACGCTCGGGTTGGTCTTCGCGGCGTTGCTGGCGCGCATGACGCGCAGCACCATGCTGGATGTTTTGAATGAGGATTACATCCGCACCGCCCGCGCGAAAGGTCTGGCGCCGAGGGCGGTGCTGATCCGGCATGCGTTGAAGAACGCCGCCGTGCCGATCGTGACGACCATCGGTCTGGGCATCGCGCTGCTGATCGGCGGCGTGGTGGTGACCGAGAGCGTGTTCGCCATCCCCGGCATCGGGCGCCTGACCATCGAGGCCGTGACGCAGCGCGATTATCCGGTGATTCAAGGAGTTATTCTGATTGCTTCGTTCGTCTACGTGCTGATCAATCTGGCGATCGACGTGGCGTATGCGTTCCTCGATCCGCGGATACGGTATTGATTTTCCTTTATCGTCATGGTGGGCGCAGGCCCGCCACCCACGACTACCCAACGGTTG
>Ga0214182_1000399_pt1 | contig 17509 bp, 20 predicted proteins | sample TroBogEpilimnion_8_FD_153020 | JGI IMG/M metagenome (GOLD analysis project Ga0214182, IMG submission 153020) | Freshwater microbial communities from Trout Bog Lake, WI - 14NOV2007 epilimnion | ecosystem: Environmental > Aquatic > Freshwater > Lake > Epilimnion/Euphotic zone | place: Trout Bog... | reverse complement strand
TAGCGATTTCTTTCGCATTGCGCTTTAGTACGTTAACGGTACCACCGCCTACTGTACCCAATCCTAATACACCTACTTTTACCGGTTTCAATACTAGCTCCAATTAAACGTTATTCATCTTTTATTAGGTAGGTCGGGTTAGCGATAGCGTAACCCGACAAAATGGCGAACGAGTGTCGGATTACGCTAATGCAAACCCGACCTACGACTACGACACTAAGTCGTTAAGCCATCTTTTTTCATCATCAGACGAATACCACGAACAGCTTGACGAGTACGGTGTTCATTTTCAATCAAGCCAAAACGCACATGATCATCGCCGTAATTACCAAAGCCAATGCCTGGAGCTACTGCAACTTTAGCCTCTAGCAATAATTTTTTAGAAAATTCCAATGAGCCCATAGCTTGATAGGCTTGGGGTATTTTTGCCCAAACAAACATAGTCGCTTTAGGTTTTTCAACTGGCCAGCCTGCGGCATTTAAGCCTTCACAAAGCACATCCCGTCTTTTTCTATACATCTCGGCTATTTCAGTTACGCACTCTTGCGGCCCTTCTAAGGCTGCAATCGCAGCAATTTGTATGGGAGCGAAAGTACCGTAATCGAGATAAGATTTAATCCTTGCCAAGGCAGAGACGAGTTCTTTATTGCCACACATAAAACCAACGCGCCAACCTGGCATGTTATAACTTTTAGACATGGAAAAAAATTCTACTGCAATATCTTTCGCGCCTTCGACTTGAAGTATAGAGGGAGCTTTATAACCATCGAAAACGATATCCGCGTAGGCAATATCCTGAACGACCCATATATTATGCTCTTTGGCGACAGCAATAATTTTCTCAAAGAAATCTAGTTCTACACATTCAGTAGTCGGATTGCCAGGAAAATTAAGAATAAGCATTTTAGGCTTAGGCCAGGAATCAACGATGGCTTTTTGTAGTTCTTCGAAAAAATCACCGCCGGGAATCATAGGAACATGCCGTAAATCGGCGCCAGCAATCACCACACCATAAGGATGAATAGGATAAGCAGGATTAGGCACTAGCACTACATCACCTGGCCCTAAGGTCGCTAAGGCTAAATGTGCTAAACCTTCTTTCGAACCTATCGTTACTATAGCTTCAGTTTCAGGATCTAAATCAACATCGTAGCGAGTTTTATACCAATCACAAATGGCTTTTCTTAATCTAGGAATACCCTTAGAAACAGAATATCGATGAGTATCTGGACGCTGCACAGCCTCTATCAATTTATCAACGATATGTTGGGGCGTAGCTTGGTCTGGATTACCCATACCAAAATCTATGATATCCTCTCCCGCAGCGCGAGCCTTAGCTTTCAACTCGTTAACTATGTTAAATACGTAAGGAGGTAAACGACTTATTCTATGAAATTCTTGCATTAACAACTCTTGAGCAACTCAAGTATGAGTAAGATTAAAAAAAGCTTCTCAAAAACACTAGGTGATGAGAAGTCACAACAAAACTGATTAAACTACTGATGTAAACAGTGCCTGTCAAATAATAGCGATGATTTTACTATTAAATTGCAGACTTTAAAAATAGCAGTTACATCAAATATGTTTCAAAGCCAATACACGAGACACTCGCAATAGGTCTTCGTGGGTATCTACACCCGCTTCGGGTGTTTTATCAATGACTTTAACTAAAATGGCTTCTCCCTGCCAAAGTATTCTTAATTGTTCCAAAGCTTCGACCGATTCTAGTATCGAGGCCGGCCATGAACAATAGCGATTTAAGAAATCTACCCTATAAGCATATAAACCAATATGACGAAGATAAGGTTGCGCACCCGTTGGCGATCTATTGACTTGATCAAATACCCCTCTTTGCCAAGGGATAGGCGCCCGACTAAAATAAAGTGCATAACCAGCCTGATTCAAAACTACTTTGACCGCATTTGGATTAAATATCTCTTCTGAATCAATAATATTGGCCGCTAAAGTAGCAATGCCAGCCATTTTTTGACTCGCTAAAGCCGTCGCTACTTCTCGAATAGATTCAGGAGGAATAAGGGGTTCATCGCCTTGCAGATTTACAATAACATCATCATCTGACCAGCCGCATAGCCTTGCTACCTCAGCTATTCTTTCAGTGCCACTTTGATGATCAACTCGTGTCATCACTGCTTTAATGCCTAAATCAGAGACGGCTTGAAAGATGCGCTGATCATCGGTTGCGACAACAACTTCATCAGCATTAGCTTCTTTTGCTCGCTCACAGACATGAGCAATCATAGGTTTACCTGCTATGTCCAATAAAGGTTTACCAGGCAAACGGCTAGAAGCATAGCGAGCAGGAATTACAACTTTAAAAGCTAAACTCATTTATATAAAACGTCTACTTCTTCACTGCTTAATTGACGCGCCTCATCTTCAATCATAACAGGAATATCATCGCGTACGGGGAAGGCTAAACGATCAGCTCTGCATATCAATTCAGCATTGACCTTATCATAATGCAATGGGCTTTTGCAGATTGGGCAAGCCAAAATATCGAGTAATTTTTTATCTAACATGTTTTTCTCTTAAAAGATTTAATAATTGTTCTGTAAAAAGACTTTCAGGACAAGCGCTAACTGGCACATACCAATGTTGCTGTCCTGCAAATGTTTTGCATTTTACCGCATCTTTTTCTGTCATCAGTACCGGTTTCTGATCAGAAAAGTTAATATCCTCGGGTTGAAACGAGTAATGATCGGGAAAACTTTTGTTGCTAGTATTGAGTCCTGCTAAGGCTAACTGCTTAAAAAAACGCTCAGGATGTCCTATGCCAGCAATGGCGTGACAAGCCTCTATTTTAAATTCAACTAGGTGTTTTTGTTCACCGGTTAGTAAATTAATAGCGATGTCACCTACTAAGCTCATTGAATACTCATTAGGCTCTTGCTTGTCACCGTTAACGATAATTAAGTCTACGCTGGTTAATCGCTCTATAGGCTCACGCAAAGGCCCAGCCGGCAAACAATATCCATTACCAAAACGCCTTTCACCATCTATCACTGCAATTTCAATGGTTCGATGCAAGGCATAGTGCTGTAAACCATCATCGGATAATATGACATCACAATCGGCCTTTTCTAATAATAATCGTGCCGCAGCAACGCGCAAGGGTCCAACGGCCATAGGGCATGACGTTTGTTTGGCAATTAACAAGGCCTCATCACCCACGTCTTTTGCTAGACTGTCTAAATTGACCCATTGAGGCCAAGAATCCGCTAAACCGCCGTAACCACGACTAATTATGCCCGGCTTGTAGCCTGAGTCTTTAAGAAACTTAGCCAGATAAATAATTAACGGCGTTTTACCAGTACCGCCTACGGTAATATTACCAACAACGATCACTGGTACGGGTAAAGTCTGAGTTTTGAGCAGACCTATACGATATAAAAACTTTCTAAATTTAACGACATCACTAAATAAGAATCCCAGCGGCATTAGCCATACACCAATAAAGGGGTCTTTATACCAAATATCTTGAGCCCAGCGGGCAAGGGTTTTGTTCATAGTGCTTTAGTAAACTGAAAAGAGTTAATCATCGATTTTTTATGCGCTTATTTTAACCTAGCAGAGCTTTATCTTGAGAACTTTCCTTAGCAACCCAAACATAAGCAATGATAAAAGCTAAGCCGCAGCAAGCGGCAGCCATTGAAAATACAAACTGAGAGCCTAATAAATCCCAATAATAACCACTATAAAGACTGCCCAGCACGCCACCTAAACCAAAACAAAGACTGGTATATAAGGCCTGACCTTTACCTTGGTGTTGCTCACCAAAATAACGATGCAGTAAATACATCGCAACAACATGGGTACCGCCAAAAGTAGCGGCATGAAATAATTGAGCGACAATCACCACCCATAAATAATCAGCGCCCCAGCCTATCATCAACCATCTAGCTGTTGCCAATGCTAAGCTCAACAATAAGATACTGCGTAATGAAAAAAACTTTAGTAAGTTCCTCATATACATAAACAATACAATTTCGGCAAACACACCTAAAGCCCATAGTAACCCCGTCACCATAGCCGAATAATGAGCATGCTTTAAATAGATAGTATAAAAAACATAATAAGGTGCATGAGCAATTTGTAGTAATACATTAACCGCCATAAAGGCTAGCACTTCAGGTAGCTTGATGATTTTTAGTATGCCATGAGCCACCCCATCAAAACTGATGCTTTTAGCTTCAGGCGTCACAAAAGTAATAACCGCATTTAAACATAATAATGCAAGGATAATTAACGGCAACCAACTCACTGGATAATGTTCTAAAATTGCTCCAATACTCAACACTGCAACAATAAAGCCAATTGAACCCCACAATCTGATGCGACTATAACGATGGGCAGCATCTCTTAAATGCGCCAAAGTGACCGCTTCAAATTGCGGCAACATCGCATTCCAAAAAAAACTGAAGCCTATGGTAATCAAGGCAAAGTCTTGGTATTCATGTGCCCATAAAAAACCAGCAAAGATGAGCGTTGCTAAAAATGCCGCCAAGCGAATAATGACGATGCTCTTGCCGGTATGATCTGCTATCCATCCACCGATATTGGGTGCAATTATTTTTGTTCCTACTAAAAGTGCTGATAACTCGCCAATTTGAATGGGATCAAAACCAGCTTCTTTTAAATAAAGACTCCAGTAAGGTATAAAGCCGCCAAGAGCTGCAAAATATAAAAAATAAAAACCTGACAAGCGCCAGTAAGGAATAGACATTTTTTTAGTTCATTAAGATAAGGGATTTTTATATTTTTATAATTTCTACTGAACATTAATGTAGGTCGGGTTAGCGATAGCGTAACCCGACACAATCCACTACGAAATGTCGGGTTACGCTATCGCTAACCCGACCTACTTAACTGTTTTTGAAATACCGCAAGGACAGGGCTAAAACTGTCCCTACAAAGCCAATAATCACCTAATAACAGGCAATCCAGATTGTACATGCATGTTTTGAGCTCGATGCCTTAACAAATGATCCATTAATACTATAGCCATCATAGCTTCAGCTATCGGAGTAGCGCGAATGCCGACACAGGGATCATGACGACCTTCAGTACTGACATCTATAGCCTCACCTTGTTGATTGATACTTCTACCCGCCAATCTCAAGCTTGAAGTTGGCTTTAAAGCAATACTCGCCGTAATTGACTGACCACTTGAAATCCCACCTAAAATACCGCCGGCATGATTACTTAAAAAACCCTCTGGGGTTATTTCATCACGAAATTGTGTGCCTTTAGTATTAACACAAGCAAAGCCATCACCAATTTCTACCCCTTTAACGGCATTAATACTCATTAAAGCATGGGCTAGATCAGCATCTAAACGGTCAAATATAGGTTCACCTAAACCAGGCGGAACATGAGTAGCAACCACTTCAATTCTTGCACCGATAGATTCGCCTTCCTTGCGTAAAGCATCCATATAAGCTTCCATTTCTGCCACTTTATCGATATCAGGACAAAAGAAGGGATTGCTATCGATGATTGACCAATCAAGCTTTTCTATTTTTATTGGACCCAATTGTGATAAATATCCGTGAACTTCTATACCCGCTATTTCTTTGAGATATTTTTTGGCGATACCACCAGCTGCTACGCGCATGGCAGTTTCTCTAGCTGATGAACGACCACCACCGCGATAATCTCTAAAACCATATTTTTGCTGGTAAGTATAATCAGCATGACCAGGTCTAAAGGTATCGGCAATTTTGGAATAATCTTTTGAACGTTGATCGGTATTTTCAATTAATAACCCGATCGGCGTGCCCGTAGTTTTGCCCTCAAACACACCTGATAATATTTTTACCACATCGGCTTCACGGCGTTGAGTTGTATGCCTTGAGGTACCCGGTTTTCTTCGATCAAGATCTTCTTGCAAATCCTCTTCTGATAAAAGCAATCCAGGAGGACAACCATCAACAATACAACCAATGGCCGGACCATGACTTTCACCAAAGGAGGTGACCGTGAATAATTTTCCTATCGTATTTCCAGACATATTAACCTAGCGCTGCTATAAATAAATGATGGTATTCATGAACCTGTCCTGCCGTCAGCAAAAACACGCCATCACCACCTCGTTCAAAATTTATCCAAAAGAAAGGCACATTCGGAAAAGTATCTTGCAGTGTTTGTGCGCTACTACCCACCTCTACGCACAAAATACCCTGTGTTGCCAAATAGGCGTCAGCATCAACCAAAATACGTATAACAAGATCTAAGCCTGACTCTCCGCCTTTAAAACCCATGTCAGGTTCAGCACGAAACTCTTCAGGCAATTCTGACCATTCTTGTAAACTGACATAAGGCGGATTGCTGACAATAATGTCATATTGCGCCATGGGCAATTGATTGAATAAATCTGATTCATATAAGGTAACCGACTCTGCTACTTGATGTTTTTCAACATTAATAGCCGCCACATCCAATGCATCAGAAGATAAATCGACCGCATCCACGTAAGCATGTTGAAATGCATAAGCGCAGGCAATAGCAATACAGCCACTACCAGTACATAAATCTAAAATACGCACGACTTGCTCTTCTTCTACCCACGGCGAAAAACGCTGCTCAATTAATTCTGCAATAGGTGACCTAGGCACTAAGACTCGATTATCGACATAAAAAGCAAGACCAGCGAAGATTGCCTCATGCGTTAAATAAGCGGCAGGCGTTCTTTCATTAATACGTCTATCAATAATATCAATAATTGCAGCCCGCTCTGCCATGGTTAAAGCGGCATCCAGATAGGCTTCAGCTAAATTATAAGGTTGATGTACCGTATGTAAGACTAGAGCGGCCGCTTCATCAAGAGCAGTCAGGGTACCATGTCCAAAACTCACACTAGCGATAGTGAAACAACTAGCACCCCAGCGTATATAATCACGTAGCGTCGTAAGGTTCGTTAAAACATCGGTTTGTATAGTTCGCATGAGTCACTATTAAGCAAAAAAGTAAGATTATAACTAAAGCGGGGGATTTTAAACTAATCCAGCCTGCTCAGTTTAAGTTTTATACCTGAGCAACCATAAAAAAGGCGGAATCAATCCGCCTTTTTTGTCATTGATACAAACAACAACTCATTATTAAGTGCTGTTTGCATCAAAAAGATATTGCTTTACTTATCGATCTTAAGCGCTAAAAAGGCGGGACTACCACGACGCTGAATTAAAGCAGCTATCGACTTACCGGTTGGTAAGTTTTTAACGATCTTTTCAAAACTAGCCGCATCATGGACCACTTGATTATCAAGACGTAAAATAACATCACCTAATTGAACCCCGGCATTTTTAGCAGCACCCTTAACCATATTTTGTACCAAAACACCGTCTTTACTAACTTGTGTCAACTGCCTTTCTTCAGCCGTTAAATCACTGACAGTAAGGCCAAGTCTATTAGTTGGCTTAGCTTTTTCTGCTTTACTATCGACGACTTTATCTATTTGTTCAGGCAACAAACCGATATTGAAATTGACGATTTTTTCTTCACCTTGTCTGATGATTTTCAAGGTCGCTTTATCTTTGATCGGTGTCATGCCCACCATCGGAGGTAAGTCACCCGATTTTTCAATAGATTGACCATTAAATTCAGTAATGATGTCACCAATCTGTAACTGTGCTTTTTCTGCAGGGCTGTCTGGCATAACTTTGGAAACCAAAGCACCCTGAGGTTTTTTCATGCCAAATGATTCAGCTAATTCGCGTGTCACATCCTGAATTTGCACGCCCAACCAACCATGGGCGGCTTTACCATTCGCTTTAATCTGGGCAACCACATTCATGACCACATCCATAGGGATAGCAAATGAAAGCCCCATGAAACCACCGGTACGGCTATAAATTTGTGAATTTATACCGACCACTTTGCCATCCATATTAAACAAAGGACCGCCCGAGTTACCAGGATTAATCGCCACATCTGTTTGTATAAACGGCACATAATTGCCTCCTGGCAAACTACGACCTTTAGCGCTGACAATACCAGCCGTTACTGATTGTTCAAAACCAAACGGTGAACCAATAGCTAATACCCACTCACCCACTTGTAATTTACTTGGCTCACCAATACTAACAACCGGCAAATCAGTAGCTTCAACTTTTAATAACGCCACATCGGTACGCGCATCAGAACCAATGAGTTTAGCAACTAACTCACGTCGATCAGAAAATTTAACGATGATTTCATCGGCATCCTTAACAACATGATGATTAGTAAGCACATAACCATTCTTATCGATGACAAATCCAGATCCCAAGGACTGGGCATCACCATTGCCGCCGCCATTACCACCACCCTCTGGGTTATTAAAGAAATGTTTGAATAACTCCTCCATTTCAGGAGGCATTCCTTCAGGCATAGGCACTTCTTTTTGGGCAGCTTCAGGAACTTCAGGTTTAGCTTTTTGAGTCGTGCTGATATTAACAACAGCAACGCCATTAGTCTTTACCATTTCAGTAAAGTCAGGCAGTTGCGCTAAGCCATTTTGATTAAACATAAAAACGAGAACAACACACCACGCAAGCTTTTTAAGCATAACAACTCCATTCCCAAATAGTAAAAATTAAAAGTTTGTAACAAGATATAAGATATTGAGTTAATGATAATAGCGTCAACTCAACAGCAAGTAGTAGACTTCATTTTGGATTAACGATCGTCACTTTTGCATAAGGTTTAGCATCAATCTCTCCATTCGCATAAGCATCAGGACTATGATCCTGAAGATACTGACCAATTCGCTTATTAAGATCAGAATCTTTAGGCAACCAATGTTTTGCCATCTGTAGCGTTGCTGTTGAATTAAACCTCTGATTATTAATACCTTGTTCTACAATAAAAGCAACAATAGCGATTGAGGCAGCCAAGGCTAACCATTGATAAGTTTGCTTAAAAGATTGTTTTTTGTCTATAAATGGCAAAGCATCCTGCTTAATCTGTTGAGCTATGTTTGCAGAAAAATCAGCCTTGACTTCTAAATAAACTTGGCTCTTTATGGCATGACTAATCGCTTCATAGCGTTTCAATTTATGTTGGAGATGAGGTTGATCAGCGAGAGCATTTAATAACTTCAAAGCTTCATCATGTTCCAATTCATTATCGATGAACTGAGATAGTTTCAGATTTAAATCTTCGGACATTTCAAATCATCCTAATCTAATAAAAAAGTTAATTGTTTATCAATCGCTTCACGCGCCCTAAAGAGTCGTGAACGTATGGTGCCAACAGGGCATTTCATCGCTAGAGCTATTTCTTCATAACTACGACCTTCAATTTCTCGCAACCTAAATGCGACTCGCATTTCTTCTGGAAGATCTTCAATAGCTTGGTTAAGCGTAGTCATTATTTCTTCACTGAGCAAAAGTTGCTCAGGGGTATCGTTGCTATGTAATTGAGGTGAATTTCCTATGACTTCTAATTCTTGGATATCATATTGATAATCACTATGCCTACGAGTCCTTGAAATTAAATAATTTTTAGCGGTATTTGTGGCAATTCGATATAGCCAAGTATAAAAAGCAGCCTCACCTCTAAATCCATCTAATGCACGATACGCCTTAATAAAAGCGTCTTGAGCTACGTCTTGCGCTTCACTAGGATCTTTAACATAACGATTAACCAACTGGATAATTCTATGTTGATACTTGATCACTAAATGATCAAATGCCGTCTTATCGCCATGCTGAACTCGAGATACTAATTCTTCGTCTAATTGCTCGCTGTTTCTGGACTGATTGATCACTAGTTTTTTTTAATAAGGTCATGGACAGCGACAATAACATAAAGTTCTTAGGTACAAATTTGTGCTATCACGTTAAAAAGCGTTATTATCCCTAAACGTTGCTAACTAAGCCACAACCTTCAGTTAACAACTAACAATAATTCACTATTCGAAAGACAGATAGATAGATTGCCATGCCCTATAATAAAAATAAAGATGTACTCATAATCGGCAGCGGCGGAGCAGGACTTAGCCTAGCGTTAAAACTAGCAGAGCAAAACATTGCCGTAGCCGTATTATCAAAATTTGCACTCACTTCTAGCAGCACCTATTATGCCCAAGGTGGTATATCAGCAGTATTTGATGCCGATGACTCGATAGAATCTCATATTGAAGACACACTTGATGCTGGTGCAGGCCTTTGTAAACCAGAAATTGTTAGATTGACAGTATCCCAAGGTAAAAGCTCAATTAAATGGTTGCGAGCCCATGGCGTAAAGTTTACCGAAGAAGAAACTGCCTCAGGCCAAACACAGTTGCATTTAAATCGAGAGGGCGGACATTCCCATCGACGCGTGGTTCACTCTGATGACGCCACCGGTAAAGCGGTATCGCTATCGCTGATTGAACGCGCACAACAACATCCCAACATTGAATTGCTAGAACATCATAACGTGGTCGAACTCATCACCATACCTAATGAGGGAGCAACTAACAAAAAGATCATTGGCGCTTATGTCTTAGATAGCCAAGAAAACAAAGTTAAAACCCTAGCTGCCAAGATTGTAGTTCTAGCAACGGGCGGCGCTAATATGGCTTATGTCTATAGTACCAATCCACATAGCTCAACCGGCGACGGTATTGCTTTAGCGTGGCGTGCAGGCTGCCGTATTAGCAATATGGAATTCATGCAATTCCATCCTACCTGCCTTTATCATCCAGAAGCCAGATCCTTTCTTATTAGCGAAGCGTTAAGAGGTGAAGGTGGCAAACTGGTACTTAAAGATGGTTCTTCCTTTATGGAAAAATTTGATGCCAGAGGCGAATTAGCACCTAGAGATATAGTCGCAAGAGCCATAGATCATGAAATGAAAAAACGCGGCATTGATTGCGTCTATCTGGACATCAGCCATAAACCCGCTGAATTTATACGCGAACACTTCCCTACTATTTATCAACAATGCCTAGAATATGGGATAGACATTACTAAACAGCCCATACCCGTCGTTCCAGCGGCACATTACACCTGTGGCGGAGTAATAACTGATGATCACGCACGCACAGACATCAGTAACTTATATGCGGTCGGTGAAGTTGCTTGCACTGGATTACACGGCGCCAATCGCATGGCCAGTAATTCATTATTAGAATGCCTAGTATTTGCTGATCGAGCTTGCGCTGATATTTTAGAAAGATTGCCTACAGTTACATCACTACCTAGCATCCCTGACTGGGACGAATCAAAAGTCATAGACTCTGATGAAGAAGTGGTTGTTGCCCATAATTGGAACGAATTACGGCACTTTATGTGGGATTATGTGGGGATTGTAAGAACTGATAAACGCTTAAGCCGTGCACTGAGTCGAGTCAAGCTACTTAAAAAAGAAATAACCGAATATTACAGCCATTTTCGCGTCACCAGTGATTTATTAGAATTACGTAATCTCGTCATAGTGGCTGAATTGATTATTCGCTGTGCCCAGCAACGTAAGGAAAGTAGAGGCTTGCACTACACCTTAGATTATCCAGAACTAGATCATAGCACCCCACCCAAAGATACTATTTTGACTCCTCTTTAGACATAGGTATTTACACAAGTAAAAGCAGCGTCATTTAAAGGCTACCCACTTAACACGGGACAGTCGTCATTGCCTGCACTTAGAAGAACCCTGGCTAAATGCTGGGATGTAGCGACAGAGATTGTGAAAGTATTTTTATTTTTGGCCTCCCCCTTTGTAAAAGGGGGATCGAGGGGGATTTTATAAATCATAGATCAGTGATATTTAATGATTATTTTTTAATAGACTAAATCTCCCCTAGCCCCTCTTTGCTAAAGAGGGGGATATAAAAAGAATACTTTCAAAGCCTCGACAGCGGAATCCCAGCAATCGGAGCAGGGAGACGATAACTATGTCTTATATACAAGCCCAGTCCGTCAGGCAAGCCCTACATGGCCAGTACCTAGACTAACCTCAAATAAACCCATGTAATCCGCGTTTAGATTTAACGGACAACCAAGCCTTCAAATGAACTAAATCTTCAGTTTCTTCAAGCTCATCAATACTCTGCTTGTTTCTTAATAAACGAAAAGCAGCCGATAAAGCTTTTAAACGATCACCAACAATTCCAGCACGTCTTAAACCCACTGTATTTAATTTGTAATGCCTTGCAGGTCTTCCACCGACCAACATAAAAGGAATTACATCCATATTAAGGCCAGTGGTGCCTTGGACGATGGCATAAGAACCAATGCGGCAAAATTGATGCGCCACTACAGCACCTCCAATAAAGACATTATTACCGACCTCAACATGACCACCTATAGCCACATTATTAGCAAAAATAGTGTTATTGCCGACCGTACAATCATGAGCGACATGACTGTTATTCATAAAAAAACACCCATTACCAATTCGGGTTTCAGCGTGTTCTTTAGAGGCTCTATGAGCAGTAAAGCCCTCTCTAAAGACATTGCTATCGCCAATAATCAGCCATGAATCTGTTTCAGCTTTAAAACTAGTATCTTGTGGCAAACCACCTAACACCGCGTGAGGATGCAAAATATTAGCATTGCCCATACGCACATGTGCATGCACCACCGCATGAGCGCCTAACTGGCAATGATCACCCAAAACCGCGCCGCTTTCTATGACCGCGAAAGGTCCAATATTGCAATGTTCACCTAGTGTGACATTGGCGTCTATAAATGCAGTAGGGTGTATCTTTTGTGTCATCGTGACTAACCTCTAGGATGATATTGTGTATGTAAGGTTTTTAAACGTTCGCGGGCAATATGGGTATAAATCTGCGTCGTGGATAAATCAACATGCCCTAATAATAATTGTACAACACGCAAATCCGCACCATGATTTAATAAATGGGTGGCAAAAGCATGTCGTAAGGTATGTGGAGATAATTCTTTATTAATACCGGCCTTTTTGGCATGGCGTTTGATAATATGCCAAAAAGCTTGTCGAGTCATGCCGTCGCCACGATTAGTGACAAATAAAAAGTCACATTGCCGCTCAGCTAATAAAGTTTTACGGGCTTGCGCCATATAATCCTCTAGCCAATTCATAGCGACTTCACCGACCGGCACCAAACGTTCTTTATTGCCTTTGCCCCTAATTCTAACCACACCTTGCCTCAGACTAATATGCTCAAATTTTAAGCCCACCAATTCTGAAACCCTAAGGCCGGTCGCATAAAGCATTTCTAACATCGCTCTATCTCTAAAACCCATAGCATTGCTATGTTCTGGAGAATTGAGCAATAATTCTACATCGTGTTCAGAAAGTGAGATAGGAAGAGGTCTACCCAATTGCGGTGATTCGATAAGGCCAGTTGGATCTACGCTAATACGGCCTTCTCTAAGATAATAACCATAAAAACGACGCAGACTCGATAGAATACGAGCAGAAGAACGATTACCTATACCGGCTTGATAACGACTGGCTAAGAACTTTGATATATCGCTAGTATCAACCACTAACAAAGATTTTTCAGCCAAATATTTAGCAAAGATGCGTAAATCACTGCCGTAAGCCGATAAGGTATTTTCGCTTAAGCCCTGCTCTACCCAAACCGCATCTAAAAACTGTTCTATTAAATCAAGATTGGTCATAGATACTATTTGCTTCAGCCATTAGTAATTTAGTTTTAATCAGTATCAATTCACCTGAGGTCTGACCACAATAACCACCCAGGCCAGAAACAGAAACGACTCGATGACAAGGAATCAGAAATGGATAAGGATTATCACGACAAGCATTACCGACTGCTCGTGCAGAAGACCCTATTTTTGCGGCTAAAGCAGAATAACTAATCGTAGTACCGTAAGGAATATTGCATAACCTAGACCATACAAGCTGACGAAACGGGGTACCTTGCTTTAATAATTTTACAACAAAAATTGTATTTAGCCGTTGGATCAATGGCTGATATTCATCGATGAATTGTGTCTTGTCTGATTTCAAATCCCATTCAGCCTGACAAATAACATCCTGTCGTATAATCAGTTGCAAATATCCAGCAGGTGTAATGAGGGTTTTGAATTCGCTTATTCCCGAACAACTTTCAACCCATTGAATCATCATTATCAAACCTATCCGTTGCAAGCTTAAGCGACGCTAAGCTAACGGTTCTATCGTTAACCATCATACTTGCAAGAAAATTGAATTAGTAGAATGGGTAGAACAAAGTTATTCCATCAAAAGCAATCATCGATGGGTTTAACTATCACTCTACCCATCTTACCTTACTCAGCTTTATCAACAACCGGCACAGCAACCTTTTTAGGCTTAATACCCTTAGGCTCTTGCGTTAAATAACTAGTGGCAGCAACCGGCACTGAATCCAGCGTTAAAATAGCCCCCAACTCAATCATGGCTTTAAGATAAACCTTACGCTTAAAATAAACCACATCCTTAAGGGGTTCCCAGTAATCTACCCAACACCAGTCATCAAACTCGGGCTTTGAACAATGATCAAAGCGTACTGTGGTATCTTCTGTTAGCAAACGCAACATATACCAAATTTGCTTTTGCCCTATACATAAAGGCAAAGAGTTTTTTCGTACATAGCGTTCAGGCAATTGATACCTTAACCAATAACGTGTGCGTCCCAATATTTCAACGTGCTGCTGTTGCAAGCCCGTTTCTTCCCACAATTCTCGATACATCGCTGTTTCAGGGTCTTCGTCGTCATTAATTCCGCCTTGCGGGAATTGCCAAGCATTTACGCCCATCCGTTTTGCCCAAAACACGCGACCCTCATCATTGCAAAGGATGATTCCGACATTGGGTCGGTATCCTTTAGAGTCTATCATGTTAAAACCTGTCTATTTTCGTCTAATCGTTTAATTTATCATCTCGATAAAATTACAAGACTAGGTCAGTTTGTTTATAATGGCGCCATTGTTCCATAAATAACAACTAGATACCAGTAGGTATCTGCCTTTTTAATTAGCACAAACAGGTTTAATGTGAGTTTAGCGATTTTTGATTTAGATAATACCTTAATAGCGGATGATAGTGATTACTTGTGGGGACAGTTTTTAGTTGATCAAGGTATCGTCGATAAAGACCTCTACGAGAGCGCCAATGCTAAATTTTATGAAGAATATAAACACGGCACTTTAGATATCGTTGAGTTTTTGCGCTTTTCTCTGCAACCCTTGTCACAGCATGAACCTGTGCAACTTTATCAATGGCGTGACCAATTTATAAATGACATTATTACGCCCATTTTATTAAAACCCGCGCAACAACTGATTGCCAAGCATCGTGAGCGGGGTGACACCCTGATTGTCATTACCGCTACCAATCGATTCGTCACCGCGCCCATCGTTGCCCTTTATGGCATCGAACATTTATTAGCGACTACGCCAGAAATGATAGACGGACGTTATACTGGCAACTATATTGAAGTGCCCTGCTTTCAAGCAGGTAAAGTAGAATTATTAAATGCGTGGTTAGAAACTAGACCAGAAACATTAGAAGACAGTTGGTTTTATAGCGACTCACACAATGATTTACCACTTTTAAATCTAGTCGATCATCCTGTCGCCGTAGATCCAGATGAAAAGCTTGCTGCTTATGCAAAAGAAGCCAACTGGCCCATCATCAGCTTACGATCAGAACTATGCCCTAACGAGCATTTCCATAAATAAGCGATGTTGTAAGGCAATGACGTAGACCCTGAGAATAAAGCGTATAAATAAATTCGATCGTAATCTGTAGGCCGATCGTATTGTACGGACAGATCCCGACCTGTACACACGGTGTTGAATTAAGCAATAATGCGACCCATGCCTGTGTTGTAGGCCGGAATAAGGCTTTTCGAGCGTAAGTAAGGGAGTGTTTCCGGCATAGGCAGCCACATATTACCAGAAACGCCACCTGGCATTTCAGCCTACTAGGCTTACAATTACCGTAGGGGCGTATTGCATACGCCCTATATTAAATTTTCAATGCAGTTGATAAATCGGTCAAGGCTGTGTTTGCGCTTTGATCGTGATCTAGGAGCCGATCGTAATGTGCGGACAGGTCGCGACCTGTCCCTACGGTGTTGAATTAAGCAATAATGCGACCCATGCCTGTGTTGTAGGCCGGAATAAGGCTTTTCGAGCGCAAGCAAGGGAGTGTTTCCGGCATAGGCAGCCACATATTACCAGAAACGCCACCTGGCATTTCAGCCTACTAGGCTTACAATTACCGTAGGGGCGTATTGCATACGCCCTATATTAAACGTTCAATATTAAAGATTGATGATTACAATCGAGATTATTTAAGTGCCTATGCAAATAAGTCCTTACCGGCTAATGGCAAAGGCTCAATGTGTTTGCCGGAAACGCTTTTCTCGCTATTGCTCGTAAAGCCTTATTCCGGCCTACTAGATTAGCAATCGGGCTTTTGTTAAGAATGCAGTTGATAGATCGGTCAAGGTTATGTTTTACGCTTTGATCGTATTGTACGGACAGATCCCGACCAGTCCCTACGGTGTTGAATATAGCAACAATGCGACCCATGCCTGTGTTGTAGGCCGGAATAAGGCTTTTCGAGCGTAAGCAAGGGAGTGTTTCCGGCATAGACAGCCCCATATTGCTGGAAACGCTAGCACTTATTTCAGCCTACTAAGCTTACAATTACCGTAGGGGCGTATTGCATACGCCCTATATTAAACGTTCAATATTGTAGATTGATGATTACATTCGAGATTATTTTAGTGCCTATGCAAATACGTCCTTACCGGCTAATGGCAAAGGCTCAATGTGTTTGCCGGAAAGGCTTTTCTCGCTATTCTGACGCTGGATGATTTATCCAAAACAATGCCTTACTAAACCTACTGTTTACATTAATTAATACAAAGACGAACACCATTAATGTAATGAAACTTTAATAGTTTTCTTGTAAGATATTACCTATAAAATTAACTGAACACTGCTGTAGATCGGCTAATACATTTGCTTTAAAACACCTACAACAAAAATGAACAAAAAAACTCTTACTAACACTAGTAACTGCCTTTATGCTAAGCAATGCTTACGCCATTGACCATGCGCATAATGTTACCTTTAAAAGCATTGGTAATGCTAATTTGGTTTATAGCAAGAATAATCAAACTGACTTTGTTGATAATAATTATCTTAATCCTAAAGGTTCGTATCCTACTAAAGATGTCAGTAAACAAGACCCTAATAATTCTCGAATACCTGAATGAGTTTAAATTTTTAGAGCTGAACTATGAAAATATTAAATTTAAATCAATCCTTAATACTGAGTGTCATATTGTTACTATCTTCGACGCTTGCGCATTCTGAGTCGATAGTAGTAATTACCAGTGCCGCCTCCCCAGTTTCTAAATTGGATAAAGAGCAAGTTGCTAACTTGTTTTTAGGTAAATCATCTAGTTACCCCGATGGTAGTGCTGCCGTACCTATCGAACAAACTGACAACTCAACAGCACATGAAGAGTTTCACAAGAACGTCACCGAAAAATCAGCCTCGCAGTTAAAGTCCTATTGGTCGAAAATGATTTTTT
>Ga0214182_1000398_pt1 | contig 17529 bp, 13 predicted proteins | sample TroBogEpilimnion_8_FD_153020 | JGI IMG/M metagenome (GOLD analysis project Ga0214182, IMG submission 153020) | Freshwater microbial communities from Trout Bog Lake, WI - 14NOV2007 epilimnion | ecosystem: Environmental > Aquatic > Freshwater > Lake > Epilimnion/Euphotic zone | place: Trout Bog... | reverse complement strand
CCCGTCGCGAACGTCACGCGGGAGCCGCCGGTGAGGAAGGTGAAGCCGATGGACGCGGTGTCGGCCACGATGGCCTTCACCTTGGACACCGGAATGCCGAGGACTTCCGCCGCCATCATGCCCATGGAGGCACGCGAGCCGCCGATGTCCGGGCTGCCGGTGGCGACCATGACAGTGCCATCTTCGTTGATGTGCACGGTCGCGGAGGACTCACCGCCGATGTTGAACCAGAAGCCGACGGCGAGGCCGCGGCCATGGCCTTCCTTCAACGGCGCCTTCCAATGCGGGTGCGCACGAGTCGCCTCCAGCACCTGGGTGAAGCCGATGTTGGAGTGGGTCGGGCCGTAATGCGTCTTGGTGCCGTTCACCGCCGCGTTTTTCTCGCGAATCACGAGCGGATCGATACCCAGCTTACGGGCCAGATCGTCCACGGCGCATTCCACCGCGAAGGAGCTGATTGGCGCGCCGGGGGCGCGATAGGCGGCGACCTTCGGGCGGTTGCTGACCACGTCGTAGCCGAGAACGTCGATGTTCGGGATGTCGTACATCGCGAAGCCGCACATGCAGCCCGGCCCGATCGGGGAGCCGGCGTAGGCACCGGCCTGGAATTTCAACACCTGCTGAGCAGCGACGATGGTGCCGTCCTTCTTGGCGCCGAGCTTGACGGTGACAGAGGCGCCGGAGGTCGGACCGGAACCGCGGAACACTTCCTCGCGCGTCATCTGCATCTTCACGGACTTGCCGGACTTGCGCGACAGCGCGACAGCCACGGGCTCCAAGTAGATGAGAGTCTTACCGCCGAAGCCGCCGCCGATTTCGGCGGGGTTCACGCGGATCTGCGCCATGTCGATCCCAAGCAGTTTCGCCGTGTAGGCTCGGATCATGAAATGACCCTGGCTGGAGGCGTGGATCGTCACCTGACCGTCGGGGGCGTAGGTCGCGAGGCAGGCGTGCGGCTCGATATAAGCCTGATGCACCGGCTTAGTGGTGTAGCTGTCCTCGAAGATCACATCGGCTTCGGCGAAACCGGCGTCGATGTCGCCCTTCTTGAAGGTGACGACCTTCGCGATGTTGGACGGCGTGGCGGGCTTCGGATTGACGCCGGCGGTGAACATGTCGGCGTGCAGCACCGGGGCGCCGGGTTGCATCGCCTCATCGACGTCGATGACATGCGGCAGCACTTCGTACGTCACGTCGATCAACGCCAACGCCTCATCGGCGATGGCCGCGGTCGTCGCGGCGACGGCGGCGATGGCATGGCCTTCATACAGAGCCTTGCCACGCGCCATGATGTTGTCGGACAGATCGCGGAAATTCATCGGGCCTTCGCCAACGAAGGCTTCTTCCGAAGCGATTTCCGGGAAGTCCTTCGACGTCACCACGGCGTAAACGCCCTTCAGGGCTTCCGCTTTCGACGTGTCGATCGACACGATGCGGGCATGCGCATGCGGGGAGCGCAGGATTTTGCCCCACAGCATGCCCGATGCACGGGTGTCGGCGGCGAAAATCGCGCGGCCCGTGACCTTATCCACGCCATCCGGACGGATGGGGCGGGTCCCGACGACCTTCAGGTCGCTGGAAATGTAGTTCATTTAGACAGTCTCCCCTCGCATGACGGCGGCTGCATCCATAACGGCGCGGATAACCTTGTCGTAGCCCGTGCAGCGGCAGAGGTTGCCGGCCAGCCAGTAGCGGGCTTCGGTTTCGGTCGGGTTGGGGTTTTCGTCCAGCAGCGCCTTGGTGGCGACGATCAGACCCGGGGTGCAGAAGCCGCATTGCAGCGCCGCATGCTCCAGGAACTTCTGCTGAATCGGGTGCAGGTGATCGCCTTGAGCGATGCCTTCGATCGTCGTGATCGACTTGCCCTCGGCTTCCACGCCCAGAACCAGGCAGGAGCAGACCAGCGTACCGTCGATCAGCACCGAACAGGCGCCGCAGTCGCCGGACGCACAGCCTTCCTTGGCGCCGGTCAGACCGACGACATCGCGCAGCACGTCCAGCAGGGTCTGCTGGGTTTCGCACAGGAACTCGGCGGCTTCGCCATTGATGGTGGTGGTAACGTGTGACTTGCTCATCTTAGTGGGTCTTTCCTGTCGCTTTGCCGGCGGCGCGATCGAACGCGATGGCGGCCACGCGGCGCGCCAGCACTCCGGCTACTTTGGTACGGTATTCGGCGGTGCCGCGCTTGTCGCTGATCGGCTTGGCAGCGGCCTGCGCCGCGGCGTCCAGCTTCGCCAGCGTGTCGGCATCGAGCTTGTGGCCGATCAGCACGTCGGCCATTTCCTTCACCAGCAGCACCGTCGGCGCGACGGCGCCCAAGGAGCAGCGGGCGGCGGTGCAAACGCCATTGGCATCCAGCGTGACGCTGATACCGCAGCCGACGACCGCGATGTCCATTTCCGTGCGCGGAATGAAGCGCAGATAGGCATCGGAGGAGTTCGCCGGACGCGCCGGCAGCTTGAATTCCAGGATGAATTCGTCCTTGGCCAGCGACGTGCGGCCCGGACCCGTGGGGATCTGTTCCACCGGCACTTCGCGCTTACCCTTGCTGCCCACGACGACGGCGATCGCCCCGGCGGCATACAAAGCCGGCACGCTGTCGGCGGCCGGAGAGGCATTGCACAGGTTGCCCGCAAGCGAGCAGCGGCCCTGCACCTGCGTGGACCCGATCAGATCGAGCGCTTCCACGATACCCGGCCAAGCCTTGTTCAGGCCGGCATGGGCCTCGACCACGGCGCCGGGCGTCGCCGCGCCGATGACGAATCCGCCATTCTCCTCGCGGATCTCCATGATCCCGGGGATCATCTTGGTGTCCACGATGATTTCCGGCTTCACCCGGCCCGCGCGCATCTGCACCAGAAGGTCGGTCCCACCTGAAAGGACCTTGGCCACGCCGCCGGCGCCGGCCAGAAGTTTAACCGCTGCGTCCACCGAAGTGGGTGCGGCATAGCTGAGACTTGTCATCATCGCTCCCGAGTTAGTTCATGCTCGTGGTTCCGGGCCCGGGGGGTCCGGGATCGGCTGAGGGGCAAACTAGGGGAACATTGCCGCGCGGTCGAGAGGGGCCGGCCGGACGATTTCCGGGGCGGCGTTCACCGGATGTTAACCTTTGGCTGTCATCCTTGGGGTCAGGCTTCGACGAAAGGCGACTCCGATGACGTTTGATCGCAAAATTGCTATGGACGTAGTGCGATTCTGGTGTTATCTCTCCCCGGACGGAAGAGATGAGATCAGGGCGTGGTACGAACGGCAAACCACGGAGCTCCAAGGCGCGGTTCTCAACGCCTTGGACCGGTTAGCCGGGCAACATCCGGTCTGGTGGCGGCGTAAACCGTACGGCGTTCTGCAAAGCGGAGCCTGTGCGGGGTTGGGCAAAATCCGGATCGAACATCCGAAAGGGACGCATTACCGCATCCTTGGGTATTTCGCCGCCACCGGCCTGGATTTTGTCATGGTCTATCCCTTCCCGAAGGACACCGACCCAGCGTACCTCCGAGCGTGTCCCGCTGCTCGGTTTCGGAGAATGGAGATTGAGCATGACCAACGACGCACCGCCCTCTGGCACCGCCAACCCGCCGCGTGGCGCCACTAACCCGTTCGACAACCGGGGCTTTCGGACAGTTTATATGGCGCACCATGCCAAGGGCTTTTTGGCGGACCAGATTCGGGTGCTGCGGGGTAACCGCTCGCAGCGGGCGTTCGGGGAATTGATCGGCAAGCCGCAGAGCGTGGTCTCGCGGCTGGAAAACGAAGAATACGGCAAGCTGACGCTACAGACTTTGCTGGATATCGCGGAAAAGTTGGATATCGCGCTGGAGGTGCGGTTCGTGGATTATCCGACGTTTATTCGTGGCCTCCGGGACCCGTCGAAGAACCAGGTGCCGGCCGGGTACGATGAGGCCATGAAGGCTGTTGCCGAAGCCCGCGATCCCAGCGACAAGCAGGCGGCTTAGACTTGTAAGGACTCCCCAATGCTCGCCGGCGAAGCCGTGGTCGCAATCTGGAACGACATCCCCGCCGACACGCGGGCGCAGTTCTACGATTGGCACATCAACGAACACATGCCCGAACGCGTTGGCATCCCCGGCTTCCGCCGCGGGCGCCGCTACATCGCCATCGACCCGGCGACTCGGCCGGAGTTTTTCACGTTGTACGAACTCGACACCATGCAGGTGGCGCAGGGCACCGACTATGCCAACCGGCTCAACGACCCGACACCGGCCACCGCCCACGTCACCGCTCGGTTTCAGAACACATTCCGAGCGCTGTCGCGGGTGTTGGTGAGCCATGGGCCGGGCGGCGGCGGGGTGATGCTGACGATCCGCTTCGGCTGCGATGCCGCGCATATTCCCGCCCTCAAGGCGTTGGTGCGTGCCGCCGGGCAGGCCTCGCGCATCACGGGGGCGCATTTTTGCCAGGGCGACGCCGCGGCCTCCGCCGTTCGCACGGTGGAAACCCAGGGCCGGACCGATATCCAAACCCCGCCCGACTGCTTTCTGATGATCGAAGCGACCGACGCCGAGGCGCTGTCGCAGATCATGCTGGAACGGGCGATGACCGGCGCGGGGGCGACGGGGCCGTTCGAGCGCGGGTTGTACCGTTTGGAATACACGCGGTTAAAGACGGGATTCGCTTCGTAGCGCCTGTCCACGCCGGACTGTCGGGATGAAAAACAACCCATAATTTGCCCAGAAACCGGGCACTCTGCCCCGTCGTATTGATGTTCGCCATAAAATGCGCTGCCTGATTCCTGCTCAGCGTCCCTGCCCCCAATCCGGTTCGGCCGCGTTCGCCCGGCCCGCGCCGCGAAATCGGGGTCAAACGCGATTGAATCGGCTCAATCGCGTATCCGTCATTGAAGCTTGGCACGCCGCGTGCAAACCTATGGCGCTGTTCACGTCGCCATCAGCTCCGGCGGCACCCCGGGCAGCCAGTTAGTATGGGAGAGCCCGGCCAGACCGGGCTGGAGGCGCATGAAAAAGATCGAGGCTGTCATCAAGCCGTTCAAACTGGACGAAGTGAAGGAGGCTCTGCACGAAGTCGGACTGCAAGGCATCACCGTGGTGGAAGCCAAGGGCTTCGGCCGCCAGAAAGGGCATACCGAGCTCTATCGCGGCGCCGAATACGTGGTGGACTTCCTGCCGAAGGTGAAGATCGAGGTCGTCTGCGAGGACGGCGTCGTCGAACGGGCCGTGGAGGCGATCGTGAACGCCGCCCGCACCGGCCGGATCGGCGACGGCAAGATCTTCATCAGCTCGGTCGAGGAAGTCATCCGCATCCGCACCGGCGAACGCGGCGAAGACGCAGTCTGATCCACAGATTACCGCTTTCGGCCCCTGGCGGAAACGACTAGAGGGGCCGGCTCAGAGGGACCCGCGTGGTGCGGGTCCTTAATCGCGCCGCCTCCGCCGTGCCAACGGCGGATACGACCCAGGCGGCAATCTAGACCTAGAACGGGGATTTTCAGGCATGGTGAAAAAGCCGACAGTCACGAGTTCCAGCGTGACAAAGGTGCTGGATATGCTCAAGGAGCAGTCCGTCGAATACGTGGACCTGCGGTTCACCGACCCGCGCGGCAAGTGGCAGCACACCGCGCAGCACATCTCGACCATCGATGAGGATGTGTTCCGCGATGGCATCATGTTCGACGGTTCGTCCATCGCCGGCTGGAAGGCGATCAACGAATCCGACATGATCCTGATGCTGGATCCCGACACCTGCGTCATGGATCCGTTCTCGGCCAAGCCGCAGGCCATCATCATCTGCGACATCGTCGAACCGTCCACCGGCCAAGGCTATGTCCGCGACCCCCGCAGCACGGCGAAGAAGGCCGAGGCTTATGTAAAGTCCTCCGGCATCGGCGATCAGGTGTTCGTCGGCCCGGAAGCCGAGTTCTTCATCTTCGACAGCGTGAAATTCGGCACCGGCGGCAACTACGGCATCTATCAGTTGGATAGCGTCGAGGGCCCGCAGTCGTCCCTGAAGGATTACCCGGAAGGCAACATGGGTCACCGCCCGTCCATCAAGGGCGGCTACTTCCCGGTTCCGCCGGTCGATGGCGACATGGACCTGCGCGCCGAGATGCTGTCCACGATGGGCGAAATGGGTCTGGCGATCGAAAAGCACCACCACGAAGTGGCACAGAGCCAGCACGAGCTCGGCACCAAATTCGGCACGCTGACGAAGATGGCCGACCACCTGCAGATCTACAAATACTGCGTGCACAACGTGGCCCACAGCTACGGCAAGACCGCCACGTTCATGCCGAAGCCGATCTACGGCGACAACGGCTCGGGCATGCACGTCCACCAGTCGATCTGGAAAGCCGGCAAGCCGCTGTTCGCGGGCAACCGCTATGCCGACCTGTCGGAAACGTGCCTGTATTACATCGGCGGCATCATCAAGCACGCCAAGGCGCTGAACGCTTTCACCAACCCGTCCACCAACAGCTACAAGCGGTTGATCCCGGGCTTCGAAGCGCCGGTGCTGCTGGCTTACTCCGCCCGTAACCGTTCGGCGTCCTGCCGCATCCCGTATGCGACGAACCCGAAGGCCAAGCGCGTGGAAGTGCGCTTCCCCGACCCAACCGCCAATCCGTATCTGGCGTTTTCCGCCATGCTGATGGCCGGCCTGGACGGGATCAAGAACAAGATCCACCCCGGCGATCCGATGGACAAGGACCTGTACGATCTGCCGCCGGAAGAACTGAAGGACATTCCGACGGTGTGCGGTTCGCTCCGCGAAGCGCTCGGCGCCCTGCAGGCCGATCACGAATTCCTGCTGGCCGGCGACGTGTTCTCGATGGACCAGATCGAAAGCTACATCGAGCTGAAGATGAACGAGGTCTATCGCTTCGAACATACGCCGCACCCGGTCGAGTTCGAGATGTACTACTCCGTCTGATCCCCGTATCAGGCTGAACGAAAACCCCGCCACCCTTGGGTCGGCGGGGTTTTTTGTGTGTTTTTGACGGCCGTCAATCGAGGCATATGCCTGGATTATGAGCAAAGATTACGGCTGCGTTAGCACCCTACCCGTCCGTGGCTGGGCCAGACCCGACCATCTCAGGAAAATTGGGCCGCGACGGTCGATTCTTTCCGTTTCATGACGGGTTTTCGGTCGTGCCCCGACACTTGGCACGCGTCTTGAATAACATTTTCCGATCCGCCGCTCGTTCCGACGCGGCGGCACCGGAGAGGGACAATGCCGCACACATTCAACGGGGATACACTGACATGAAACTCATCATGGCGATCATAAAGCCGTTCAAACTCGACGACGTCCGCGACGCATTGACGCCGCTCGGCGTTCAAGGCCTGACCGTTACCGAAGTCAAAGGCTTCGGCCGGCAGAAGGGCCAAACGGAAATCTACCGTGGCGCCGAGTACCACGTCAGCTTCCTGCCGAAAATCAAGATCGAAGTCGTTGTCGGCGACGACCTCGTCGATCAGGTGATCGAAGCAATCTCCAAATCCGCGCACACCGGAAAAATCGGCGACGGCAAGATTTTCGTCCTCGATATCGAACGGGCCATGCGGATTCGCACGGGCGAAACCGACGGCGAAGCGCTTTAATCCAACGAACAAGGGAAACAGGACTATGATGAGACCCCGCCTCAAAAGGGGCATGGCCGTTTTCGTGCCGATGCTTCTGGCCACGGCTCCGGCATTTGCCGAACCGCAGATCGACACCGGCGACCAGGCCTGGATGCTGACGTCCACCGCGCTCGTGCTGATGATGACGATTCCCGGTCTGGCGCTGTTCTACGCCGGCATGGTTCGTAAGAAGAACGTGCTCGCCACCATGATGCAGTCGTTCGCGATCACCTGCATCGTCACGCTCGTATGGGTTGTTGCCGGCTACAGCATCGCGTTCACCAACGGCAACGCGTTCATGGGCGACTTCTCCCGCATCATGCTGAAGGGCATCGCGGATGGCATCAGCAAGGGCGGCGACGTACCCTTCCTGTTGGGTGCCGGCAGCCCGGCCGAAGCGCAGCAGACGATCTCCGAGTCGCTGTACATGATGTATCAGATGACCTTCGCGATCATCACGCCCGCCCTGATTTGCGGCGCGTTCGCCGACCGCATGAAATTCTCGGCGCTGTGCATCTTCATGACGCTGTGGTCGCTGCTCATCTACTCGCCGATCGCCCATTGGGTCTGGGCCCCGACGGGCTGGGCCTCGGTCATGGGCGTGCTCGACTTCGCCGGTGGCACGGTGGTGCACATCAACGCCGGTGTCGCTGGTCTGGTCTGCTGCCTGGTTCTCGGCAAGCGCCATGGTTACGGCAGTTCCAACATGTCGCCCTACAACCTGGGCTATGCGGTAATCGGCGCGTCGCTGCTGTGGGTTGGCTGGTTCGGCTTCAACGCGGGTTCCGCGGTGGGTGCTAACGGCCGTGCTGCCATGGCGATGACGGTGACGCAGATCGCGACGGCGACGGCGGCCCTGGGCTGGATGTTCGCGGAGTGGATCACCAAGGGCAAACCCTCGGTCCTCGGCGCGATCTCCGGTGCGGTTGCGGGTCTGGTGGCCATTACGCCGGCGTCGGGCTTCGTGCTTCCGGGCGGCTCGATCGTGATCGGCCTCGCGGCGGGCGTCATCTGCTTCTGGTCCGCCACGGCCCTGAAGCACATGCTTGGCTACGACGACTCGTTGGACGCGTTCGGCGTGCACGGCATCGGCGGTATCGTCGGCGCCATTCTGACCGGCGTGTTCTCCTTCGGACCGCTTTCGGCGACCGACGCCACCCCGGACGGCAGCCCGGGCGGCCTTGCCCAGGTTATCATCCAGTGCAAGGGCGTAGCGGCCACGATCGTCTACAGCGGTATCGGCACCCTGATCCTTCTCTACATCACCAAGCTCCTGGTCGGCCTGCGGGTGACGGAAGACGAGGAACGGGAAGGTCTGGACATCTCGCTGCACGGCGAAACCGTCCTTTAACCGCCACTTCGAGGCGAGGCGTCCCCGTGGGGCGCCTCGTTTCGGCGAGCGGCCCACGGCCAAGCGACAAACCGCTACCGACCGTTCGCACATCCAATCGGATCCAACCGTTCTGCCATATGGCAGCATACCGAAGGAAACCCAGCTATGAGCTTTATCTCCCGAACGCCGCGCAGCCTGCTTCTGGCAGCCACCGTTCTGATACCCACCGGCTTCGCGGCGCAGGCCCAGACCGCTGCCCCGGCGCCGCCGTCGAAGCAGGATCAATGGCAGGACGCGGTCACGTTCGGTCTTCAGATCGAGGGCGGCATCATCGGCAACGCCGCGAGCCCCAAGAACGGCATCAATTTCGGTCAGGCGTTCACCGACAAGTCGAACGACTTCCAGCTGAACCAAATCTTGGCGACGATTACCCGTCCGCTCGACCCGAAAGCCACCGGCTACGATTTCGGCTTCAAGCTACAAGGGCTGGCGGGCACCGACGCGCGCTATACCCGTTGGGTCGATTTCGGTCAGGGCCAGGCGCGCACCCGCTTCCAGGGCGACGTCGTGGAAGCCAACGTGTTGCTGCACACACCCTGGCTGAGCGAGGGCGGTATCGACTTCAAGGCCGGCATGTATTCCACGCCGATGGGCGCGGAGACGATCGATCCGTCGACCAATTCCTTCTATTCGAAGTCGTATATCTTCAATTTCGGCCTGCCCTATAAGCACACCGGCCTGCTCGCGACTTGGCATGCGACCTCTCTGGTCGATCTGTACGCGGGGATCGATACCGGGGTGAACACCACGATCGGGGTCGGAAACGGCGACAACAACGGCGCGGCCTCCTTCATGGGCGGTATCGGGCTAAATCTGATGGGCGGCGACCTGACGGTTCTCGCGTTGACCCATATCGGGCCGGAACTCCCGAGCACGGGCCCTGGCGCGGTGCTGAACGCGAACAAATACAACCGTGAGATCGGCGATGTCGTGGTGACCTGGAAGGCGACCGGCAGCCTGACAACGATCACCGAGTTCAACTTCATCAACGAAGACAACCCGAACATCACCACGTTCGATGGCAGTTCGGCCAAAGGCGCCTCGGCTTGGGGCATCGCGCAGTACCTCGGTTACTCGATCACCGACGATGTGACGCTGAACGCGCGCTTCGAAGTGTTCGCCGACAGCAAAAACTTCTTTGTCGGTGCGTTCCCGGGCAACAATGACTTCAACGCCGCACAGTCCGGCTATGCTTTGACCCCCAACGCCTATGGTGTGAAGGGCAACAGCGGGACGACCTATGGGGCAGTCACGGTGGGCGCGACCTACAAGCCGAAGATGGATTTCCTCCCGGTGTCGGCCGTATTGCTGATCCGTCCGGAAGTCCGTTACGACACGTCGCTGAACGGCAAGCGGCCCTTCAACGGCGGCAAGGACACCGGCGCCTTCACCTTCGGCACGGACTTCGTTCTGACGTTCTGATCTCGAACACGACGACGACGACACCGCGGGCCGGGGGCAACCCCGGCCCGCTTTCGTTTGGGCGAGCGACGTCGGACCGCGCCCGTCCGGGTCCTTCTTTGTGCATAAGACCCCTCGCCGGTCAGTGACTGCCTGTTTGCGAGCCGCCGTGGACGCATGATCGGATCGCCCCCGTTCGATGCAGCCGAACCGCTTGGGAGGGCCGCCCGCCCTTGGGCTCGGCCAGAACCAAGGCCGCACCGAAAACACGGCGGACAGGGTCGACGATCACAAAATCGCATCCAGCCGCTATCAAGCGTCAATTTGGCCCACGTATTGCAAAGTGCTTATTACCACGGCGGCAAGCGCCGGGGATGACCATGCGAATAGCGACAAATGCCAAGGAGCAACCACGATGCGTAAAATTTCAACGATCATCGCCGCCGGACTGTTCAGTCTGTACGCTGCCGGCGCCATGGCTGCGACCTACATCGGTCCGATCAGCAGCGACAGCCAGGTCGCCGCGGCCCCGAACACCGCCTATGCGATCACGATGAAGTCCGACCCTGCCTCCGGTTACAAGCTGGAAGGCTCGAAGCTGACGGTTCTGAAGGGCGGCGATTACCTGGTGGTCGCGGCGGCGCAGGTCGGTGGCAGCACCTCGGGCAATATCTGGCTGTGGGTGCGGTTGAATGGCAAGGACGTGCCGGACTCCAACTCGATCCAGAACATCCCCTCCAAGGACTTCACGACGGTTCTGGTGTCCCAGGGCATCATGACGCTGAAGGCCGGCGACGTGATCGAGATTATGTATCAGGCGAGCGTCCCCGGCCTCGGCGTGATCGCGACGAAGCCGGCGAACATGCCCGCCGTGCCGTCCATGATCTTCACCGTCGCCAAGATGTAATCTCCGCGAGACACGCCGACTGAACGACAGGCGCCCCAGCGGGGCGCCTGTTTGTCGTTTCGGGGAATGCCGCGCGCCATGGGCGCCCATGCGGTCCAGCAGAATGTCGGTTTTGGATAAAAATTAGGCATGTTTGCAAACGGTGCCTATTTTTGTCATTCAATTGCCACGCAACTGCGTACAATTCTGTTGGAGTCCCATCTATGAAGCATCACGTCTCGCGCCGAGCTGCCCCCTGGCTGGCGGCCGCGGCAACCCTGGCGACCTCGGCCCTCGCGCCGGCATCCGCTCAAACCGCCGCGGCGCCGGCCGCACCCGCCGCTCCCGCGGCCTGGAGCGACACTCTGAAATTCGGCCTGCAGATCGAAGGCGGCATCGTCGGCAATACCAACAACCCGAGGAACAGCAACAACTTCGGGCAACTGTTCACCGATAAATCGAACGATTTCCAGCTGAACCAGATCCTGGTGGGTGTCGGGCGGCCGCTCGATCCGAAGGCCACCGACTACGACTTCGGCTTCAAGCTGCAGGGCCTTATCGGCACCGACGCGCGCTACACCCGCTGGGTGGACAGCGGCAAGCAGGGCAACAGCCGCGTTCAGGGCGATGTCGTCGAAGCCAACATCCTGCTGCACACCCCCTGGCTGACCTCGGGCGGCATCGACTTCAAGGCCGGCTTGTATTCCACGCCGATGGGCGCGGAAACGATCGATCCGTCGACCAACGCGTTCTATTCGCACTCCTACATCTTCAACTTCGGTCTGCCGCTGAAGCACACCGGCGGGTTGATGACCGCGCATCTCACCGACGTCGTCGACCTCTACGCGGGCGTCGATTCGGGCGTGAACACGACGATCGGCGTCAACAACGGCGACAACAACGGCGCCGCGGCGTTCATGGGCGGAATTGGCTTGAACCTGCTGGGCGGCAACCTGACGGTTCTCGCCCTGGCCCATATCGGGCCAGAGAACCCCGTTCGAACCGTGCCGAAAGCCAATGGCTACAATCGCTACTACGGCGACATCGTGGCGATCTGGAAGGCCACCGACAAGCTGACCATCACCGCCGAAGGCAACTATGTGCACGACGACAATCCGAACCTGGTCAGCGCCGCCACGGTCGGCGCGGGCGGATCGAGCGGCACGCCCAGCGCCTACGGCATCGCGCTTTATGGGTCGTACGCGGTGACCGATACGTTGGCGGTCAACCTGCGCGGCGAGTCGTTCACCGACACCAAGAACTTCTTCGTCGCCGGCTTCACCAACGTCAACGATCCGAACAACGCGCAATCGGGCTTCCCTGCCCCGTCGGCGTTCGGCGGCGTTCTCGGCAAAGGCACGACCTACGGCGCGATCACCCTCGGCCTGACCTACAAGCCGGCTTTGGATGCGTTCAAACTGCCGGGCGCGCTGATGATCCGGCCGGAAGTGCGCTACGACACCGCCTTGAGCGGCGGCAAGCCGTTCCAAAACAGCAGCGGCGGCGCGACGAACGGTGTCTTCACCGTCGCCTCCGACTTCGTCCTGACGTTCTGAGCCAACCGACCGGAACGAACAGATGGGCCGGGGAGCAATGCCCGGCCCATTTTAGTTTTTGCCGCTGGCGGCGATATCGTTCCGGTTCCACCACCCGCCGCCAAGCGCCTGAAACAGCGCCGCGGTATCCGAAAGGCGACTGGCTTCCGCCTGAACCAAAGCCAAACGCGCCTGTTGCCACGTGTTTTGGGCATTCAGCAGCGCGAGATACGCAACCTGCCCGAGCTCCGTCTGCCGCCGGACGATCGCCAGGCTGCGATCGGCGGCCCGTTCGCTGGCCGTCGCGGCGGCGACCGCATCGGCGTCCGCTTGCAACGCCCGCAGCGCATCCGCGACGTTCTGAAAGGCCGTCAGCACCGTGCCTTTGTATTGTGCCGATGCCTGATCGAACGCGGCCCGAGCCGCGCGTTCTTTGTGCAACAGGGTGAACCCGTCGAAAATCGGCGCCGTCAGGCCCCCGGCGACGGTCCAGAAATTCGTGCCCGGCGTGAACAGATCGGCGGCGCGATTGGCGCTGTTGCCCAGATTGGCGGACAGCGTGATTTGCGGCAGCCGAGCGGCGACCGCGACGCCGATCTGGGCACTGGCGCTATGCAGGTTGGCCTCGGCGGCCAAAACGTCCGGCCGCTGTTCCACCAGCTTGCTGGGCAGGCTGACCGGCAGGTCGGTGGGCGGTTTCAGACCGTCCAGATCGAATTTTTCCCCAATTTCCGCGCTCGGCATACGGCCTGCCAGCGCGGTCAGCGCATCGCGCTGCACGGCCAGCTGCTTCTGAAGCGGCGGCAACAGCAGCTTCGCCTGCGCCAATGCGGCTTCCTGCGCCGCGACGTCGGCCCCGGCCACCTGACCGAGGTCCTGCTGACGGTGCAAAATACCCAACAGATCGGTTTCGATCTTGATGGTTTCCTGGGTCGCGGCGATCTGGCCGCGCAGGGACGCCTCCTGCACCGCGCCCATGACGACGTTCGACGCCAGGGTTAGCCAAGCCGCCGCCAGCTCGTAGCGAGCATTATCCTCCAGGGCCTGCTGCGCTTCGACCGCCCGCCGACCTGCACCGAACACATCCGGCACGAAGGACACGTTCAATTGCGGCGTGATCAGGCTGTAGTAGGGATTGCCGCTGGCCGACGACGGCGACAACGATGCCGTCGGGGTCAGGTTGCGGCTGGCCGCGATCTCCGCCGACAACGAAGGGAAAAAGGCGCCCCGTTGCGCCGCGGTCAGTTCGTGGGCCTGACGCAACGCCGCCTGTGCCGCCGCCAGCGTCGGGTTCGCTTTCAACGCTTGTTCGATCAGGTCGTTCAGCGGTTTGGAGTGGAACAGCTCCCACCACTGGCCGGGGATATCCTGGCCAACCATGAAGTGTTGGGCCGCACCTGCCCTGCCCTCGGTCGCCGTGGTTGTCGGTGCCAGGGTTTCGCCCGTGTAGGCAGCGGCGGCTGGGGCGCCCGGTCGCTGGAAGTCCGGGCCCACCGCGCAGCCAGCCAGCAACGCGATCATGGATGGCAGCGCTGCCAGCGCGCGCATCGTCATTCCTCATCCTCCAGCAGCGCCGCATGCCTATCTCGGATTCTGGCCCGGCTGGAAAACACGTCGATCAGAACCGGCAGCACGATCAGGATCAGAACCGGCGCCAGCAGGATGCCGCCGACCACCACCAACGCCAGCGGCTTCTGCACCTGCGAGCCGATCCCGTCCGAGAACGCGGCAGGCAACAGCCCCACGCATGCGACGATGCAGGTCATCAGCACCGGGCGCATCTGGACATGGCAAGTGCGCAGAATGGCTTCCGTGCGTTCGGCCCCCTCATCGATTTTGGCGTTGTAGAACGTCAGGACGAGGATCCCATCCATCGCCGAAATGCCGAACAACGCCACGAACCCGATCGCCGCGGAGACGCTGAACGCGGTGCCGCTGAAATAGAGTGCGAAAATCCCACCGATCAGGGCCATCGGAATCACGCTCGCGGACAGCAGCATATCCCGGAGGTTGCCGAAGTTGATAAACAACAGCAGGCAGATCAGCCCAATGGCGATCGGGACGACAACTACCAAGCGGTCGATCGCTTCCTGCAGGTTGCCGAACTCGCCCACCCATTCCAGGTGATAACCGCCGGGGATCACCACGCCTTCTTCCACCTTTTTCTGCGCTTCCAGAACGGTGGTGCCGAGATCGCGGCCGCGCACGCTGAATTTGATGGGAATGTAGCGTTCCTGACCTTCGCGGTAGATGAAGGACGCACCGGAGGTCAATTTGACATCGGCGACATCGGTCAAGGGAATCGGCACGATCCCGGTGCCGTTCGGGTTCGGTGCCCCCACCACAATATGCTTGATGGCATCGAGACTATTGCGATGCACGGCAGCCAGCCGCACGATAATCGGAAAATTGCGGTCCGATCCGTCCTCATACAGATTGCCGGCGGCCTGCCCGCCGATCGCCGCCTGAATCGTATTGTTGATGTCCGCCGGCGCAATGCCATAACGCGCCGCTTTCGCTCGGTCGATGTCGATCCGAACCGTTGGCTGGCCCAGCGACGCGAACACGCCAAGATCGGCGACACCCGGAACCGTCGCCATGGCGTCCCTGATTTTATAGGCGGTCTTTTCCAACACTTCCAAATCGCCGCCGAACAGCTTGACCGAATTTTCGCCCTTTACCCCCGATGCCGCCTCTTCGACGTTGTCTTCGATATATTGCGAAAAATTGAAATCGACGCCGGGGAACTCGTCGTTCAGCTTCGTCGTCATGTCGGCGACCAGCGCTTCCTTGTCCACGCCGGCCGGCCATCTGTCGACCGGCTTCAATGGCACGAAGAATTCGGCATTGAAAAAGCCCGTTGAATCCGTGCCATCGTCGGGCCGCCCATGCTGCGATACGACAGTCACGACCTCGGGATACGATTTGATAATACGCCGCATACTGTTCACCGCGTCGTCGCCGCCCTGGAGCGAGATCGACGTGGGCATCGTCGCGCGGATCCACAAATTCCCTTCTTCGAGCTTGGGTAGAAATTCGAGTCCCAGGCTGCGGACCGCCATCCCCGCGCAGATCAGCAGCACGACCGACGCCCCGATCGTCAAGACCTTGTTGGCCAGCGCAAACCCGACAGCCGGCCCGTAGGCCCGATGCAACCAACGGACTGGCAGCGTATCCTGTTCGCTTTCCTTGAAGTGCAGAAACAGGCCGCACAAGGCTGGCGTGACCGTGAAGGTCGCCAAAAGCCCGCCACCGATCGCGTAGGCATAGGTCTTGGCCATCGGGCCGAAGATATGGCCTTCGATCCCGCTCATGGTGAACAGCGGCACGAAACCGGCGACGATAATCGCGGCGGAGAAGAAGATGCCCTTGTTCACCTCGGTCGCTGCGTTCGCGATCACCGCGAACTTGCCCCGTAAGTCCGTTGCGGCCCGGGTGCGATGCACGATCTCCGACAGACGGAACCGCTCGGCCGGCGGTTCCGTCAGCCACCGCAAGATATTTTCCACCATGATGACGGTGGCATCCACGACAAGCCCGAAATCGATCGCACCGACCGACAGCAGATTCGCGGACTCCCCTTGCAGAAGCAACAGACTGATCGCGAACGCCAACGCGAACGGGATCGTCGCCGCCGTGATGAAGGCGGCACGCAAATTGCCGAGGAAAATATATTGCAGGATGAAAATCAGAATCATCCCCACGGCCATGTTGTGCAGCACGGTGTGCGTGGTCACCGCGATCAGATCCGACCGGTCGTAGATTTTCTCGAGACGGACGCCGGGCGGCAGGATGTTCGTGGAGTTGATCTTGTCGATCAGCGCCTCGACCCGCTTGATTGTCGGTATGCTTTGCGCGCCGCGGCGCATCAGCACGATGCCCTGCACGATATCGTCGTCGTTATCCTGGCCGGCGATCCCAAGCCTCGGCACATTACTGACGGACACCGTGGCGATATCCCGGATCAGCACCGGCGCATTGGTATTCTGCGCCACCATGGTGTTACGGATATCGTCCAGCGACCGGATCAGGCCGACACCGCGCACGACGGCTGCCTGCGCGCCGAAGTTCACGGTCTGACCGCCAACGTTGATATTGGCGTTGTTCAACGCCGCCAGAACCTGAGGGATGCTCAAACCGTAATGGATCAGCTTGTTCTGGTCGATCGTGACCTCATAGGTTTTGGTCTTGCCGCCCCAGCCGTTCACGTCTACCACGCCGGGTATCGCCTTGAACCGGCGCTCCAGCATCCAGTCCTCGATCGTCTTCAGCTCCTGCACCGAGTAACCCGGCGGTCCGACCACGCGGTACCGCATAATCTCCCCGACCGGACTTTCGGGGGAGATTTGCGGCACGGCGTTGTATGGCAGCGGCGGCAGCTGCGCCAACCGGTTGATCACCCACTGCTCGGCCTGTTCGTAAGTGAAATCGTAGGTGAACTGCACCTTGATGTCGGACAGGCCGAACAACGACACTGTTCGGATCGCGGACACGTGCGGAATCCCGGCCATCTGGATCTCGACCGGTATGGTCATGAACCGTTCCATTTCCTCGGCCGAGGAACCGGGGTTCTGCACGATAATGTCCACCAGCGGCGGCACCGGATCGGGATACGCCTCGATATTGAGTTTCATGAACGCCACGGTGCCGCCGGCGAAAACGGCCAGCATCATGACGAACACCAGAATGCGCTGTTTCAGCGCGGCGACGATGAGACCA
>Ga0214182_1000396_pt1 | contig 17640 bp, 18 predicted proteins | sample TroBogEpilimnion_8_FD_153020 | JGI IMG/M metagenome (GOLD analysis project Ga0214182, IMG submission 153020) | Freshwater microbial communities from Trout Bog Lake, WI - 14NOV2007 epilimnion | ecosystem: Environmental > Aquatic > Freshwater > Lake > Epilimnion/Euphotic zone | place: Trout Bog... | reverse complement strand
CGGTGCCAATGGGTTCCCCTCCCCCCGGCCCCCTCCCACGAGGGGAGGGGGAGAATTGGCGGCCGGTCATTTCACTACGATCCGCCGTGTCGCAGTCAGATCGTGGCCCCCGGCGCTGGCAGTGAACAGCAAGTCCCACTGGCCGCGCGCCGGCAGCGTCGCGGCAGCGACGTACACACCCGGGGTCGTTTCGTGGAAGTCTACATCCGTGGTTTGGCGGTCGCCGACCGGCCGTTCCGCGGTCGCGGCGATCCTGGCACCGATCAGCGGCTGTTGGGCCGCGTCGCGCAGCCGCAAGACGGGATGCGCGGCCGGGTCGGATTCCGCCGCCATGCTCCATCCCAGGGCATTTTCCGCCTGCACACGGTCGATCACAGCGTTGTAACGGTTGGACAGATCGAATCCCTCCCCCCCGCTGGCCTTACCGGGGAAGGTGTGCAGTGCCGCCGTAATCATGCCGATATTCACCGCGATCACAACCGACATGCCGGCGGCGATAACCCAGGGATAAAGACGCCAGGAGGATGCTTGCATCATGGCTTGGCTCCGTTGGTGGGGCTCATGAAAACCGAGTGGTAGGACGTCTGCTCGCCGGTCGCGGTGTCGAGCAAGTGGAAATCGACCGGCTCCGACCCGTCGGCCGATCCCGCCGGCCGACCGGTGACGAAGACGCGGAATGTGCCGACGGAATCCGCCTCGACAGGCAATTCCAGCTGGCTGGCCGCCGTCTGGGTCCGTTCCGCTTCCGTCAGTGCCGCGCGGGCCAGACCGGGGGTCGTCAGGACGAATTTCGCGGGGGTCCGAGCTTTATTGACGATCTTGACTGTGTATCCGTTCCGGAAATCCCCGTCCGCCAGCCGCACAAACAGCGGTGCTCGGTCATGCTGCACAGACAGGCCGATGCCGGGGCGGATCGCCAACGCCGTTGTCATGACGCCGGCCGCGACGACCAGCGCCGCCAAATAAATGACCGTGCGGGGCCGCAAGAAGCGGAACGGCACATGGGTGCCTGCCGCTTTCGCCGCCTGATCCGCCAGGGTATCCCAGGTGATCAGCCAACCCGGTCGGCCCGTGCGCGCCATGACATGGTTGCATGCGTCGATGCACAGGCCGCAGTTGATGCACTCCAACTGAATGCCGTCGCGGATGTCGATGCCGGTGGGGCAGGCGGTGACGCAGGCGCCGCAATCGACGCAGTCCCCGCCGGCACTGTTGGCGCGCTTGCCGCGGGTACGAGGCTCACCCCGCCATGCCTGATAGGTAACGGTGAAGCTTTGTTCGTCCAGCATCGCGGATTGGAAGCGCGGCCAGGGGCACATATAGGTGCAGACCTGTTCGCGCGCCCAGCCGGCCAACAGATAGGTGGTGGCGGTGAACAGCCCGGTGAAGAAATAGACCTCTTTGGACGCGGTGCCGGTCCAGAATTCCACCGTCACCGTCGGCGCATCGACGTAGTACATGATCCAGGCGCCACCGGTCCAGAAGGCGATGAACACCCAGGCCGCGTGTTTCGCCGTCTTGCGCCAGACCGTATCGAAGTTCATCGGCGTGGCATCGCGCTTCATGCGTTCGTTGCGGTCGCCTTCCAGCACGCGCTCGACCCACATGAACAGATCGGTCCACACCGTCTGCGGGCAGGTGTAGCCGCACCAGACGCGGCCGGCGAGGCTTGTCACCAGGAACAACCCGACCGCGCCCATGATCAGCAGGCCGGTGAGATAGTAAATATCCTGCGGCCAGAACTCGAGATTGAAGAAATAGAACCGCTCATGCCAGATGCTGAGCAGGATCGCCTGAGTCGGCTGTCCCGGACCGCGCGACCAGCGCAGCCACGGCAGCGCGTAGTAAAGCGTCAGGCAGAAGATCAGGACGCCCCATTTGAAGCGCCGCACGGGTCCTTTCACGGATTTCGGATAGACGCGAACCCGGTTGGCGAAGAGGTGGTCGCCCGCCTCTTCTGCCTCCAGTTGTTTGAGACGGTCGGTTTGACTGACGTGGGCCACTTCTATTCGCCGCCGCCGAGGGCGTGCACGTACAGCGCGACGCTCTTGATGGTGGCTTCATCGAGGCGGGCGTTCCAGTTCGGCATCATGCCCAGGCGCGGGTTCTTGATTTGAGCAACGACGGTGGCTTCATCGTCGCCATAGAGATGCGCCCGTCCGGCCAGACGCGGGGCCCCGACCTCGCGCTTGCCTTCGCCTTTTTCGCCGTGGCATGCGGCACAGTTTTCGGCGAACAGTTTCGCACCGGCCGCGGTATTGGCACCCGGCTTGCCATAAAGGGTCATGACATAGGCCGCGACTTGTTCGATTTCCTCCGGCTTCAGCAACCCGTCCGCCCCGAAGCGCGGCATCAGGCCGGCGCGGGCATTATCCAGGCCGCTGCGGATGCCGAAGGTCACGGTTTGCTGGATATCGTCCAGCTTGCCGCCCCAGATCCAGTTGCCGGCCGCGAGTGCCGGGTAACCCGGATTGCCGCCGCCACCAGCGCCATGACAGGGCTGGCAGTTGTTGGCGAAAGCGATCTTGCCCGCGGTTTGGGCGACCGCGAGCAGTTGCGGGTCCTTGCGGATGTCGTCGAACGACAAAGCTTTGACGCGGTCCATATAGGCGGACCGCTGTTTCGCCACCGCCGCGACATCCTGATCCACCGCCGAACGTTGCGAATACCCGGTTGTGCCATGGAAATATCCGCGCACGCCGGGGATGGAGGGATACAGAACGAACCACACCAGCGCCCAGGCGATCGTCGCGTAGAGGATATAGAGCCACCATTTCGGCAACGGCCGGTTCAGTTCTTTCAGCCCATCCCACTCATGGCCGGTGGTCATCTGGCCGCTGATGGAATCCTTTTCGATTTTGGTCGGCATGACAGGCTCCTCAGCGGTCGTCGTCGAGCGGGATATGGGCGGCTTTGTCGAACGTGGCCTTGCTGCCGGGCCAGAATGTGGTTGCCAGGATGCCCATGAAAACCAGGCCCATCAGGATCACCGAGTGATGCTGCAGCCAGAGAACGATATCCATCATTTCGGCCTCCTACTGGCGCAGGTTTTCGTTGGCGGGATCGGCGAAGTCGACCATGGTGCCGAGCACCTGGAGGTAGGCGATCAGGGCGTCGAGTTCGGTGGGCTGGGAACCGCCGCGTCCGACCTGAATTGCTTTCGGATACCGCTTCAGCAGCGCGGCATTGTCGGCGGCGGGATCGGCCTGCGTCAGCAGATCGGCCCGCGCATTGGCCAGTTCCTCATCGGTGTAGGGCACACCCACCGCCCGCTGCGCTTTCAGCCGGGGTAGCAGATCGTCCAGATCGAGCGGTGTATCGGCCAGGAAGGCGTAGTGCGGCATCAGCGATTCCGGCACCATGCTTTGGGCGTTTGCCATATGCGCGTAGTGCCAGTCGTTGGAGTATTTGCCGCCGACGCGCGCCAGATCGGGGCCGATACGTTTGGAACCCCACTGGAACGGATGATCGTACATGCTCTCCGCCGCGATGGAATAATGCCCGTACCGCTCCACCTCATCCCGCAGTGCTCGTATCATCTGGCTATGGCAGGTGTAGCAGCCTTCGCGGACGTAGATGTCGCGACCGCGCGATTCCAGCGGTGTGTAGGGGCGCACGCCGGTGACGTGTTCGACGGTGGTTTCGATGGTGAACAGCGGGATCACCTCGACGATGCCGCCGATGGAGATGACCAGCAAAGTCAGTACCAGCATCAGGAACGCATTGCGCTCCAGCGTTTCATGGCGAATGAACATCGTCTTATGCCTCCGCCATCGCCAAGGATGCGGGCTGACGAGCCGGCCCCCTGACCGTTTGGATCAGATTGTAAACCATGATCAGCATTCCCGTCAGGAACAGCACGCCGCCCAACATCCGGATCACGTAATAGGGGTGCACGGCGCTGACGGATTCCGAGAAGGAATATTGCAGGAACCCGAAGGCGTCGTAGGCGCGCCACATCAGGCCTTGCATGATCCCCGCGACCCACATCGAGGTGATGTAGAACACGATCCCCAGCGTCGCGATCCAGAAGTGCCAGGATGCGAGCTTCGTGGAATACAGGCCTTCCCGTTTCCAAAGCACCGGCACCAGATAATACAGTGCGCCGAAGGTGATGAAGGCGACCCAGCCCAGCGCACCGGAGTGTACGTGGCCGATGCCCCAATCGGTGTAATGCGACAGCGCGTTCACGCTGCGGATCGACATCACCGGTCCCTCGAACGTTGCCATGCCGTAGAAGCCGACGGCGGTGACCGAGAAGCGCAGGCCGGGATCGGTGCGCAATTTGTCCCACGCGCCTGACAAGGTCATGATCCCGTTGATCATCCCGCCCCAGGACGGCATCCACAGCATCACCGAGAACGCCATGCCCAAGGTTTGAGTCCAGTCCGGCAGTGCGGTCCAGTGCAGATGGTGCGGGCCGGCCCAGATGTACATGAACACCAGCGACCAGAAATGCACGATGGAGATCCGGTAGGAATAGACCGGGCGATTGGCCGCTTTCGGGATGAAATAGTACATCATTCCCAGGAACCCGGCGGTCAGGAAGAAGCCCACCGCGTTATGGCCGTACCACCACTGGATCATCGCGTTCTGCACGCCGGATGCGACGTTGTAGCTTTTGGCCGTGAAGACCGACACCGGCATCGCCAAGTTGTTGCCTAGGTGCAGCACCGCGATCGTCAGGATGAACGCCATGAAGAACCAGTTGGCGACGTAGATATGCGGTTCCTCGCGCTTCAGAATGGTGCCTATGAACACCACCGCGTAGCAGACCCACACCACCGTCAGGAAAATATCCAAATGCCATTCCGGCTCGGCGTATTCCTGCCCCTGGCTGTATCCCATCACGTACGACAACGCCGCCATGACGATGAAAAACTGGTAGCCCCAGAAGATGAAATTCGCCAAAGCCTCCCCCCCGAACAGGCGGGTGTGGCAGGTGCGCTGAACGATATAGAACGACGTGCCGAACAGCGCGGACCCGCCGAACGCGAAAATCGCGCCCGAGGTGTGCACCGGCCGCAGCCGCCCGAAATTGGTGAAGGACAGGCCGAGGTTCAACTCCGGCCACGCCAACTGAGATGCCAGCACGACGCCCACCAGAAACGCCACCACGCCCCAGAACACGCAGGCGATGACGAATTTCTTGACGACGTCGTCGTTGTATTCGACCGCGTTAGCCATGCCCATTCTCCTTACGGGCATAGGCTTCCGCCTTGTCGTAGTGACGGCGAATCAGGCCGAAGCCGAAAACCGCGGCGAACCCGGTCAGCGACAGCCCAAAGACGTACATCTCATTGTCCGTGGCGCCCGAGGCCAATGTCAGGCCGATCAGCCCGAACACCGCCATCATCGCGCCTACAATCAGGTCGCCTGTCTCGACTTCCATACCCAATCCCTCCTGGGTTCGAACCCGGCGGGAGACTCGCAGCTTTCCGCATCGCAGCATTGATGCAGATCAATGCCGTCGGAAAATCGTATGGGTATCGGACTGTATGATCCTGGATACGATAGCGGCATGGTGCGGTGCGGTCCCGGCGGCGGGTGGGACAATCGTAGGCCTGTTCCTGGCCGGGCTGATCGGCGGCCCCATGCATTGCGGCGCGATGTGCGGCGGCTTCGTGCTGGGGCAGGTTGCGGATCGGATGGCCGATATTCCGCTCGCTCGGTTTAGCCTCTGGCAGCGCATCGGCGCGGGGGCGTTGCCGCCGTATCACCTCGGGCGGCTTACAACTTACATGCTGCTGGGCGCGGTTGCCGGCGGCGGCGCCTTGGTCTTGCTGCCTCCTTGGAGCGCGTCGGTCCTGCTGCTGGTCGCGGCGGCACTGTTTTTATGCCGAGCGATTGGGGTGCATTGGGGGGGTGTGAAGGTGCCGGGGATGCGGCAGGGGGTGTCCTGGCTCGCCGCCAAAGCCCGCGGCAACGCGTTCGGGTTGGGCGTCGCGCTCGGGTTCCTGCCGTGCGGGCTATTATACACTGCCGTGGCCGTTGCCGCCGCGACCCGTGACCCGGCGACCGGCGCGTTGGGCATGTTGGCCTTCGGACTTGGCACCGCGCCCACTCTGCTGGTGGTTGGGATCGCCGGACAACTCGCGGGGCAGCGCTGGCAACGGCGCGTGGCGGTTTGGAGTCCGGTGTTGCTGGCGGTCAATGCAGCGTTGCTGACCGCGCTCGCGATCCTCGGGTGGCCACCGGCTGGGCAGGCGCTATAAGCGCGCCGCAACCGCCCCAACCGAGGCCCCATGATCCGCCTGGACAATATCACGAAGCAGAACGGCACCCGCCTGGTCTTTATCGAGGCGTCCGCCGCGCTCCAGAAAGGCGAGAAAATCGGCCTTGTTGGGCCGAACGGCGCCGGTAAAACCACGCTGTTCCGCATGATCAAAGGCGACGAGGAACCGGATGAAGGCCTGGTCCTTGTCGATCGCGGCGTCAGTATCGGGTTCTTCAGCCAAGATGTCGGCGAAATGGCGGGCCGCAGCGCGGTGGCCGAGGTCATGGCCGGGGCCGGCACGGTCAGCGAAATCGGCGCCGAACTCGCGAAGCTGGAAGCGGCGATGGCCGATCCCGATCAGGCTGACAACCTGGATGCCATCATCGATCGCTTCGGGGAGGTGCAGGCGCGGTTCGAGGAACTCGGCGGTTACGCGCTGGAAGGCAAGGCGCGGGAGGTGCTGGACGGCCTTGGTTTTACGCAGGAGACGATGGACGGCGATGTCGGCACCCTGTCCGGCGGCTGGAAGATGCGCGTGGCGCTGGCCCGCATTCTGCTGATGCGGCCCGATGTCATGCTGCTGGATGAGCCGAGCAATCATTTGGATTTGGAAAGCTTGATTTGGCTGGAGCAGTTTTTGGGGGGCTACGACGGCGCGTTGCTGATGACGTCGCACGACCGGGAATTCATGAACCGGATCATCAATAAGGTGATCGAAATCGATGGGGGAACGCTAACATCCTTCTCCGGCGATTACACGTTCTACGAGCAGCAACGGGCGCTGAACGAAAAGCACCAGCAGGCGCAGTTCGAGCGGCAGCAGGCCATGTTGGCCAAGGAAATCAACTTCATCGAGCGTTTCAAGGCGCGGGCGTCCCATGCGGCACAAGTGCAGAGCCGGGTGAAGAAGCTGGATAAAATCGACCGGGTGGAACCGCCGAAGCGGCGGCAGACTTTGGGCTTTGAGTTTCCGCCAGCGCCTCGGTCCGGGGAGGATGTGGCGAATTTGCGCGGGGTGCATAAGCGCTACGGCAGCCGGGTGATTTATCAGGGGTTGGACCTGCTGGTGCGCCGGCGCGAACGCTGCTGTGTTTTGGGTGTGAACGGTGCCGGGAAATCGACATTGTTGAAGCTGGTGGCCGGGGAAACGACTCCGGATTCTGGATCGGTCGTGTTGGGCGGCAGCGTGAAAATGGGATATTTCGCCCAGCATGCGATGGATTTGCTGGAAGGCGAGCGCACCGTGTTCGAAACACTGGAAGCAGCGTTTCCCCGTTCCGGCCAGGGGTCGTTGCGGGCTTTGGCGGGCGGGTTCGGATTTTCCGGCGACGAAATCGACAAGCGTTGCCGCGTGCTCTCGGGCGGCGAAAAGGCTCGGCTGGTCATGGCGCTGATGCTGTTCGATCCGCCGAATTTCCTGGTGCTGGACGAACCGACCAACCATCTGGATATCGATACGAAGAAAATGCTGATCGGGGCGTTGTCGGAATACGAAGGCACGATGCTGTTCGTGTCCCACGACCGGCATTTTCTGGCGGCGTTATCCAACCGCGTGCTGGAACTGACGCCAGACGGTATTCACCAATACGACGGCGGATATACGGAATATGTGGCGCGCACCGGTCAGGAAGCGCCGGGGTTGCACGCCTAACGATCGGTGTAGCGGAACAATCCCTTGCCGAAGCGGTAGACTCCGTAGCCGATGGCGAGCCACTCCTTGCCGACGCCCATACTGGGCCCTGTTCCCAAGGCGGTGAACGAATACAAGGCGACAACGCCGAGCGCGGCGAGCGCGGCGCCGATCATCATGTCTCGGATACCGTCGGGCGGGACGGTGTCCGGTCCTGGCGCTTGAGGTCTCGGGTCCAGCGATCCGGTGGTGGTCATGGGTGTGCTGGCGCGCAAATAGCCGTTCAGGCGATCCTGGTTTCGCACCGCGAGCCAGGAGTCGTTGCCGCTGCCGACAATGTGCAGGATTTCGAACTCCTCGTCCGGTTGCAGCGTGTAAACCACGGCGGATTGTTCGCCTGCCGCCAAGTGGCAGTTCGCCGCCGCATCGGTGCATTTTCCGCGCATCGCCATGCCGCGATCTTACGGCCATGTTCCCGTGCTCGGCAACGTCGGCTATGATCGGGGCAGAAGCAGAGGAAACAGTCTCATGACATTGGCGGGCAAGGTCGCATTGGTCACAGGTGCGGGCAGCGGAATCGGCCGAGCCTGCGCTCTGGCGTTGGCCGAGGCCGGGGCGGCGGTCGTGGCCGCGGATATCGACGCGGCGGCGGCCAACGCGACGGCCGATCTGGTGGCGCAAGGGCAGAAACAGGCGATCGGTGTCGCCGCCGATGTGGGCGATCTGGGCGAAATCGATGCCATGGTGAACGCCGCGATCGCGGCGTTCGGGCAGATCGATATCCTGATCAATAACGCGGGCGTGACCCGCAGCGCCTATATCATGGACCTGACCGAGGCCGATTGGGACCGCATCCATCGTGTCAACGCGAAGGGCGTGTTTTTCTGTCTGCAACGTGTCGCGCGGGAGATGATTCCGCGACGGACGGGGCGGATTATCAATACCGCCTCGATCGCCGGGAAAGGGTTCGCGGGCACATCGAACGCGGCCTATGCCGCCAGCAAGGGCGCCGTCATCAGCCTGACCTATACCGCCGCGCAACAATTGGCTCGGCACGATATCAATGTGAACGCGATTTGTCCCGGGGTGACGCGGACGCCGCTGGTGACAGCGATGCTGGCGCAACGGGCAGCGGAACAAGGGATCAGCGTGGAGGAAGCCGAGCGGGTTTTCACGAAGGATATTCCGTTGGGGCGGCCGAATGAGCCGGAGGATATGGCGGCCATGGCGGTGTTTTTGGCGGGGCCTGGGGCGCGGAATATTACGGGGCAGACTTACAATGTGGATTGCGGGATTGTGCCGCGATAGGGACGTAGCAACGGTCGGATTGCACTTAACCTATACCTCCGCTCAAACCCGAACTTCCGCCACCTCCGCCCACCGCCGAGGCTGAACCCGCACGGTCACATCCACCTCCTGCCCCAACCCTGCCAAAATCGCCATCAGCCGATCCACGGTAAACCGCCCCAACCGAGCGTTCCGAATGCGAGAGAAATCGGCCGCCGCGACGCCAGTGATCTCCTGCGCCGCGCGCACGGTCAGCTTGCGGTCGTCCAACACACCGATGATCTCCGCCGCCAGCAGCGCCCGCAGCTGTTCCCGATCGGCATCGGGGAGACCGAGGTCCCGAAAAACATTGCCGCTCCCCTGGATCGCGTCGGTATCGTCGTTCATATCGGCATCTCCCGCAGCCGTTTGAGCCGCTCGTGAATAAGGTCGATTTCCTGCTTGGGCGTTTTGATCCCGGACTTCGATTTCTTCTGGAATGCGTGCACAACCCAAATATCGGTACCGATCTGCAATGCATAGACGACACGAAATGCGTCGCCCCGGTGCTTCAGCGCCAGTTCCATGACTCCCGAACCGAACCCCGTCAGCGGTTTGGCGATGTCCGGCATCCGGCCTTCCGCCAGGATGGTCAGCGCCCGCGCGAAGTCGAGTTGTGCCCCTTGCGGGAAAGCTTCGAAATCCTTCCTGGCCCCTTTGAGCCAACTGATAGGGCGCGTGTTCCTTGGCATTGCCCAAATATTGTCATATTTGACTAAATATGTCAAGCTCCCCGATTGGACACCGTCCCCTCCCCCTGCCAATAATCCCCCAACGCGACGCCCCCGGGAGCATCCCCCATGAACGATTTCGACCAAGCCTACCTGGAATTCCAAACCGCCCGCCAAGCCCTGCATGAGTCCGGCGACTGGCTCGCCGCCTTCGAAGCAGCTTTGACCGCGCGCGACCCGGCCCGCATCGCCGCTTTGTTCCACGCGGACTCCCACTGGCGCGATATCCTGGCCTTCACTTGGTATTACACCCCCACCCAAGGGCAGGACGAAATCGCCGGCCGGCTCGCGGCCGAACAGGAACGCACGCAAGCTCACAATTTCCACATCCCGCAAAACCGCCGCCCGCCGCGCAACGTCAAGCGCCTCGGCACCGACTCCATCGAGGCGATTTTCGAATTCGAAACTGCCGTCGGCCACGGCGCCGGGATCGTGCGCCTGTCGCCGTCGAACGAAGGCATGAAGGCGTGGCAAATCTCCACCACCCTGCAATCCATCGACGGGCATGAGGAAAAAATTGGCGACAACCGCCCCACCGGCGCGGCCTATTCCCGCAATTTCGGCGGCGCCAACTGGGCCGATGTGCGCCGCAAGGCCGTGGCGTACGAGGACCGCGAACCCACCGTCCTGGTCGTCGGTGCCGCCCAGGCCGGTCTGTCCGTCGCCGCTCGTTTGAACCAACTCGGCGTCGATACGCTGGTGGTGGAAAAATGGCCGCGCGTCGGCGACAGCTGGCGCAAGCGCTACCATTCGCTGGCGCTGCATAATTCCATCCATCTGAACCACCTGCCCTACATGGAATTTCCGCCGACCTGGCCGAAATACATTCCCAAGGACATGCTGGGGAACTGGTTCGAATTCTACGCCGACGCGATGGAGATCAATTGCTGGACCGACACCGAATTCGTCAGCGGCACCTGGAACGAAGCCGACAAATGCTGGACGGCCGAGGTAAAGCGCGGCGACGGCACGATCCGCGTCGTGAAGCCGAAACATCTGGTGTTCGCCAACGGCGTCAGCTCCTATCCGATGATCCCGGATGTTCCGGGCCTGGACGATTTCAAGGGCGAAGTCTTCCACTCCGAAGGGTTCGACAGCGGCGCGGCGTGGAAGGGTAAGAACGCCCTGATCCTGGGCACCGGCAGCAGCGCCAACGATATCGCCATGGATATGTACAGCCACGGCGTGCACACGACGCTGATCCAGCGCGGCTCCACCACCGTTGTCTCCATCGACCCGAGCGCTCGGCTTAACGAAGCCGTGTGGGATGAGGGCGGATTGTTGGAAGATTGCGATCTGGTCGCCTCCGCCGCCACGCCGCCGTTGCAGCTCAAGGGCTACAAGGCGGTCGTGCAACGGATGATCGAGCTGGATAAGGAACTGATCTCGGGCCTGAAAAGCATCGGCTTCAAGCACGATATCGGCGACGACCTGTCCGGCCACCAAATGAAATATTTCCGTCGCGGCGGCGGCTACAACCTCGATGCCGGCAGTTCGGCGCTGATGATCAAAGGCGAGATCGGCCTGCTGCAATACGACCGGATCGATCGTTTCTGCGCTCAGGGCGCGCTGCTGAAGGATGGTTCCACAGCGCCGGCCGACGTGATCGTCCTGGCGACCGGGTATTACCCGCAGATGGAACTGGTCCGCCGCGCGCTGGGCGAGAAGATGGTAGAACGTCTGGGCGCGGTGTGGGGCATCGGCGAGAACGGGGACCTGAACAACATGTACAAACGCACCCCGCAGGAGGGGTTGTGGTTCATCGCCGGCGGGCTGGGTCAGTGCCGGATCAACTCGAAGTTCCTGGCGTTGCAGATCAAGGCGATGGAGTTGGGAAAACTGGGGCCGCTGTAAAGCGCCCCTACCCCAAAGCCTCCCACAACCGCCGCGCCGTAAACGGCATCGGCGGCAAGGGGCGGTCGCCCAACGCATCGGCGATCGCGGCGGTGACCGCGCAGAGGGCGCCGGTCGTGCCGGCCTCGCCGATGCCCTTTACGCCCAGGGGATTGAAGGGCGATGGCGTGTTGCACTCCAGCACGTCGTAATCGGGGAAATCCCCCGCGCGGGGCACCGCATAATCCATCAGGCTGGCAGCAACCGGTTGGCCAGTCGCGTCGAGGACGGCTTCCTCCGACAGCGCCTCCCCCACGCCCTGCGCGATACCGCCCTGTATCTGCGCCAGCGCGGCGGTGTGATCGATCGTGACCCCCGCATCGTCCACCGCGACGAACCGGGCCAGACGGGCGACACCGGTATCGGGGTCGATCTCGACCTCCGCAACGTGGCAGCCGGAGGCGAAGGCATTGGTCGGGGCGAAGCGCCCGGTGGCGGCGATGGGTTCGCGCAATAGCGATGCGATCCCACACACGACGGTCCCGTCCGGTCTGACCACGTTCCCGTCAGTCAACCGCAATTCATCGGCGGCGCAATTCGCGCGCAGGGCCGCCAGGCCCCGCAATTTCGCGGCGATCTCCTCGGCCGCCAAAGCGATGGAGCTGCCGGTCGTGATCGTGCTGCGGGACGCGTAAGTGCCGGCCCCGCTCAACCGGGTGGTGGCTTCGCTGGCAACCAGGGTGACCGCTTCCTCCTCCAGCCCCAGGCGGGACCGAGCAATGGAGGAAAAAGTCGTGGGGTGGGACTGACCAGTAGCACCGCTGACCGTTTCGATCCGCAAATGCGCCGCGCCATCCCGAGCGGACAAGGTCAACGCGGCCTCATCCGGCGCGGCACCGCCGCCGGAAACCTCGATGAACAGCGCCATCCCGCGTCCGCGCCGCGTGCCGTTCGCGCGCTCCGAGAACCCGTACCAATCCGACGCCGCCCGCGCCTTCTCCATCAACGCGTGGAAATCGCCACTGTCATACTGGATCCCACTCGGCAACGTATAAGGAAAAGCTGCCGCCGGAATGGCGTTGCGCGCTCGGGTCACGAACGGATCTTCCCCCAACCGGCGAGCCGCGAGATCGACCAACCGCTCCACCAGCAGCGAAATCTCTGGCCGTCCGGCGCCGCGATAGGGACCCGTCGCGGCGGCGTTGGTCAGCACCAGCCGGAACGACGCATGCGCGACGGGAATGGCGTAGCAACCGGTCAACGACGCCAGCGGGTTGTGGATATTGGCAACAACCGACACCGGAGACACATAGGCGCCCAGATCGGCGTCGTAGCCGACATCCAGCGCGGTGAAGCGCCCCTCGGCATCCAGCGCCAACCGGCCGCGCACGCGCACGCCGCGGCCTTGCAGATCGGTCAGGAAACTCTCCGACCGCGTCCCGGCCCAGGCCACCGCCCATCCGGTCAGCCGTGCCGCCAGCAGCAACGCGGGCACGTCGGGGTAAACGCTGTTGCGCGGCCCGAAGCCGCCGCCGACATCGCCGGGCAGCACCAAAAACCGCTCCGCCGGCAGCCCCATGACGGCGGCAAGGTCGCGGCGAATTTCGTTCACGCCCTGATGCGGGACCCGCACCGTGTAGTCCCCGGTCGCGGCGTCATAGCGCGCGACGGTCGCCCGAGGCTCCATGATCATCGGCGCCAGACGCGGCAGTTCGATCTCGGTCTCGATCACAGCTGAAGCGGCCGCCATCGCGGCCTCCACCGCCGCGGCGTCGCCGGCTCGGTGGGCGAAGACCACGTTATCCGGAATCGCCGGGTGCACCGCCGGGGCGTTCGGCGCCAGAGCCTGAGACAGACCGACAGCCGCCGGCAGCACGTCGTAATCCACAACCACGGCTTCCGCCGCGTCCAGCGCCTGCGCCTGGGTTTCCGCGACCATCAGGGCCACAGCCTCCCCCACATGATGCACCGCCCCATCGGCCAGCGACGGCCGCATCGGAGCCGGCACCGCGCCCCAACGGCTCATGACCGGGAACGGGCCGAACCCGGCCTCGGTGCAATCGCGCGCGGTCAGGACCCGCAGGACGCCCGGCAGAGCCAAAGCCGGCGCGGTATCGATGGACACGATCCGAGCCGCCGCGTGCGGGGACCGGATATAGACCCCGAAGGCAGCGCCGGCGAAACGCCGGTCCGCCTGCCATTCGTCGGCGGTGTAGCGCCCCCTTCCGGTGACTTTGCGGGTCCGTTCCTCCCGCATCTGGGTCGGGGGCATGGCGGCTACTTCGGTTCGGCCAGTTTCGCCGCCAGACCGATCTCATTGATCTGCACGGGTTCCTTTTTCAGCATGTCGGCGAGGTACGCGTTCGTCGCCTGCTGCGTGCGCGCCTGCCGCAACGCCGCGCTCAACTGCGACTTTACCTGATCCAACGGCACCAGTGTCTGCGGCTTCGTTTCCAGCAGTTTCACGATGTGCCAGGCATCCGCGCCGCGCACCGGCTCGCTGACGGCACCAGCCGCCAAACCCTTGATCGTCTCCTTCACCGGAGATTTGATCTGGTCTTCCCGCAGCCAACCCAGATCGCCGCCCTTGGGCGCGGACGCGGCGTCCTGCGACGACGCTTTGGCGATTTCGGCGAAATCGGCCTTAGGCTTGGCAAGCTGCGCTTTGATATCGCGCGCCTTCTTGTGCGCCTCCTCATCGGCGTCCTTCGTGGCGCCGGTCGGCACCAGGAACGCGATCTGAGCGACATGGAACTGCGGCGGGATGACGAAACGGGCCTTGTTGGCCTCATAGGCGGCGGACAACTCGGCATCGCTCGGATAGGCCGCCTCGACCTGCGCATGCGATGCCAGCCAGGACTGCACGATCGCGGTGTCCCGCGCCTCGGCCACGCGAGCGACGGCGTCGGGGTTCTGTTCCCACTTGGCCGCCAGGGCTTCTTTCAACAGGATCTGGCGCAGCATTCGTTCCTTCACGAACTCCGTCAGAGCCTGCGGGTTGGCGACGACCTGATTTCGCAGCGCCGGGTCCGCTTTGCTCAAGGCGTCCCGAATGTCGCCGGTGGTCAGCTGCACGTCGCCACGGCGGGCCACGATGTCGGACGGCGGCGGGGTATCGGCGGCGGCAAGAAAGACGCCGGCCGTGAGCAATAGGGCCAGCCGAGGGAATGGGCGCATCGGTCGCGATCTCCGTTAAGCGCGGTAAGGCCGCGCGGCAGGCGGGGTTTAGCCGGAGAAGAAGCCGATGGCCATCCGGGACAAGGATTCGGGGGCCTGCAAATGTGGGAAATGTCCGGCATCGGTCATGATCTGGAAGCGTGCGCCGGGCACCAGATCGGCCACCTGCTGGCCAATGGCGGGAGGCCAGAGAAAATCCTGTGCCCCGGGCGCCACCAAGGTCGGCGCGGCGATACGGCCCCAGTCGGCCGGCGTCATCTCCAGCCGAGCCAGCGCCAGCGACAATTCGGCATACGCATTCGGGTCGTTCGCCAGATAAATGCCGCGATAGGCGGTTCGTTCCGCCGCGTGCGATTCGGGGAAGGAGTTCTTCAGGCTCGCGTCCGCCACCCCGCGCATGCCCACCGTGCGCACCCGCTCGGCGCGTTCGGCCACGTAGGCGCGAGTCGGTCCCGCCATGTCGGGGGCAACGGCGCACATCATCAAGCGGTTCACCCGAGCGGGGTGGCGGATCGCGAGCAGCGCACCGGCCAGGGACCCAAGAGCCGCGCCGATAACGTCGAAGCTGGCGATTCCCAGCGCGGTGGCAAGGTCGTTCAGGTCGTCGGCGATATCCGCCATCGCGAACGGACCGGGCGGCTTTTCCGACCGGCCGGCGCAGCGAACATCGACCGCGATAACGCGGCGGTGCGGGGCCAGCAGCGGAATGACCTTGCCCCAACTCTCGCTGCTGCCGCCGAGTTCATGGAGCAGAAGGACGGGCGTGCCGGCATGGCCGGTGTCTTCGTAAAAAAGGGAAATGCGGCCGGTGTCGATGGTGGGCATGGCGGGCGATCCTGCTGCGAACGTTTCCGCCTAGTTTACTCTGGCGTCGCGCGGGCGCCAGCAACCCCCGGTAACGGATTGCCCTATGGCATATTTTGATGGAACATCCCTGTCGTAAGGGGCCCGACCGAGGCCCCTCGTAGGGGAGTAACTAACCATGAGCGCGACTCTTGTCGTGACTCCAGCCGCGCAAATCACCGCGCGACTGGACCGCTTGCCTATGACGAAGCATTTGTGGGTGTTGGTTTTACTGATCTCGCTGGGCGGGTGGTTCGATACCTACGCGATCTTCCTGACCGGCACGATCGCGCCGGGGCTGTTCGCCGAAAAGATATTCACGCCGACGACGGTCGCGTTCTTCGGCTTCACCGGCCTCGCATCGTTCATCGCGGCGCTGTTCACCGGCTTGTTCATCGGCACGATGTTTCTGACGCGATTCGCCGACAGGTTCGGACGGCGCACGGTGTTCACCTTCTCGCTGTTCTTCTATGCGATCTGCGCCTGCGTCATGGCATTTCAGACGACCGCCGAGGGGGTGAATTTCTGGCGCATGATGTCGGGCTTGGGCATCGGGGTGGAGCTGGTAACGGTCGATACCTACATCTCCGAACTCGTGCCGACGCGAATGCGCGGACGGGCCTTCGCCATCCAGCAGGCGATCGGGTTCGTGGCGGTGCCGACGGTGACCTTTCTGGCATGGTGGCTGGTGCCGCTGGTCATCCAGGGCATGTCGGGATGGCGGTGGGTGGTGTGGTTCGACGTGGTCGGCGCCGTTCTGGTTTGGGCCGTTCGCTTCGCATTGCCGGAATCGCCGCGCTGGTTGGCCCACCACGGGCGGCAGGCGGAGGCCGAAGCCGTCATGGCGTCGATCGAAGCCAAAGTCGCCGCCGAATCGGGCCAGCCGCTGCCGCCGCCCGGTCCGCCCGCGATGGAAGATCCGCGCCGGGGGAAATTGTCCGAGGCATTCGAGAGCCATTACCGCACCCGCACCATCGCATTGTCGGTGGCGAACTTCTTCCAGACTGTCGGGTTCTACGGCTTCGCCAACTGGGTACCGACACTGCTGCTGGCGAAGGGCATCACGGTGACGAAAAGCCTGGAATACAGTTTCATCATCGCCTTCGCCTATCCGCTGTTCCCGCTGGTCAGCTCCTTCCTGGCCGACAAGATCGAGCGGAAATGGCAGGTGTGCCTGTCCTGCCTGGGCATCGCGGCGTTCGGCATCGCGTTCTCCACGCAGGTGGATGCCGTTCCGTTGATCGTCATCGGCGCCTTTCAGACGATGATGAATTCCTGGCTGTCGTATTCGTCGCACAACTACCAAGCCGAGGTTTTCCCGACCCGAATGCGCGCGAGCGCGGTCGGCTTCGTGTATTCCTGGAGCCGGTTGAGCGCGATTTTCACGGGCTTCGTCATCGCCTGGCTCTTGGGTCAGTTCGGCGTGGCGGCGGTGTTTATCTTCATCGCCGGGGCAATGGGCATGGTAATCCTGTCGATCGGCGTTTGGGGGCCGAAGACCAACAATCTGGCCCTGGAGGAGATTTCGCACTGACCGTTGCGACAAAGGGGCGGCATGACGGGAACCACGACTGCCGCCCTTACCGACCGCTCTCTCCCTCCCGCGGGTGGCTACGGTGGCCGCACAAATCGGCGTAATCCGCGGACAAAACAGCGGTGCCCATCCTAAAATCCCGGCTCGTGTCGTCGCCGTTCGGGGGCAGGGACCGAATTCGACCCCAACCCCGAATCGCGACGGCGGGGCCAGCCGTCGTCCGGCCCCGTGCGCGTCGTTCTATCGTCCGAAAAAACCCCTCAGGGCGGCATCAGCAGCGCCGGCGGCCAGAACGAGTCGTCCACCGTTTCTTCGCCGATCAGCGGCGCGATCGTCCAGGACATATACC
>Ga0214182_1000391_pt1 | contig 17818 bp, 16 predicted proteins | sample TroBogEpilimnion_8_FD_153020 | JGI IMG/M metagenome (GOLD analysis project Ga0214182, IMG submission 153020) | Freshwater microbial communities from Trout Bog Lake, WI - 14NOV2007 epilimnion | ecosystem: Environmental > Aquatic > Freshwater > Lake > Epilimnion/Euphotic zone | place: Trout Bog... | reverse complement strand
GGAGGGGAGGGGGAGTGTTCGCTTCACCCCCTCCCCATCGAATCCCTCCGCCTTCCCACCGCCATCTGCGACGGGTTGCGCCTGATGGGCTTCGACCGGGTCGGCCAACTGGCCGCCACCCCGCGCGGCCCCTTGGTCCGCCGTTTCGGCACCATCGTCGCCACGCGGCTGGACCAAGCGTTCGGGGCCGTGTTCGAACCGATCGTCCCCGCGATCCCCGCCGAACTCATTCAGGAACGGCTGGCGTTCATGGAACCGTTGCTGACAGCGCCGGCCTTCTCCGCCGTCATCGCGCGCCTGACCGCGACCGTCTGCACCGCCCTGGAACACGCCGGCCAGGGCGCGCGCCGCCTGGACCTGTTGTTCGAACGCGTCGACGGCACGATCGTCACGCTCCGCGTCGGCACCGCCCGTCCGTCTCGCGACGCGCGCCACCTGGGCCGCATGCTGGACGAGAAACTGGAACGGATCGATCCCGGATTGGGGGTCGAGGCGATGCGCCTGATCGTGACCCGAGCGGACACACTCGGCCAGACGCAGACCGCCACGTTAAGCGGTCCGCCCGAACCCGATATCGCCGCGCTGGTGGACCGGCTGGCCAACCGGCTGGGCACCGAACGCTTGTATCGGACAGAACCGGTGGAAAGCGACGTCCCGGAGCGATCCGTACGCTGCATCCCGGCGTTGCAGCGTGGCGGGGGGAAAAACTGGCCAGCGGATTTGCCCCGGCCGGTGCGCCTGCTCGATCCGCCGCAACCGGTGGAGACGATGGCGCTGCTGCCCGACCATCCCCCGCTGGCGTTCACATGGCGGCGGGTGCGGCACCGCGTGAAACACGCCGACGGGCCGGAACGGATCGCCGGCGAATGGTGGAAACGCGACGGGGAAATGCGGTCGGTACGCGATTACTTCCGGGTGGAGGACGAAGACGGCCGCCGGTTCTGGCTGTTCCGGCGCGGCGATGGGGAGGACGCGGCGACCGGCGACCGGCGATGGTTTTTACATGGATTTTTTTGAATGGCGCGTCCAACCGTCGTTCGATGCGGCCATGCGCCGCCTCCCCCCTTGGGACGCCCAACCCCCGATTGACACCCCGGAGCCAAACGGTCACCTCCCCCGCATGCGCCTCGCTGTCGCCTTGCTTCTGCTGTTCCTGACCGCCGCCGCGGACCCGCCGGAACGCGACCGGTTCTTCACCGCCAGCGATGGCACCAAACTGCATTATATCGAGTCCGGCCCCGCCGCCGCCCGTACCATCGTCCTGGTACCCGGCTGGACCATGCCGGCCTGGATTTTCCAGCCGCAAATTCAGGCCCTCAGTCATCACTATCGCGTGATCGCTTTCGACCCCCGAGGCCAAGGTCAGTCCGACATTCCGCGCACTGGCTACGAGCCCATCCGACGAGGCAAAGACATCGCCGAGTTGCTGGCTCATCTCGGTCCGGAACCGGTGGTTGTCGTCGCCTGGTCCCTCGGCGTTCTGGACACGCTGGCCGAGATCCATACGCAGGGTGACAAGCGCATCGCGGGGCTGATTTTGGTCGATAATTCCGTGGGAGAGGAACCGCCGCCGCCCACACCGCCGCCGCCCACCGGCCCACCGCCGCCGAAGCCGCCGCACGCCGAAGCCATGCGCCGCTTCGTCGCCGGCATGTTCCACACCCCGCGTTCCCAGAGCTACCTCGACCGCCTGACCAAGGCGACGCTGCGCACGCCCGAGGACGCGGCAAAGGCCCTGCTCGCCTACCCCGTCCCGCGCAGCTACTGGAAGGAGGCCGTCTATACGACCACCCGCCCGCTGCTGTATGTCGTCCGCCCCCGCTGGGTCCCTCAGGCGGAGAATTTGACCCGCAACCGGCCGGGAACGGAGACTGAGATTTTTACCACCGCCGGCCACGCCCTGTTCGTCGACGAACCCGCTCGGTTCAACGCCATCGTGGAAAACTTCATCCGCCGGCGGGTGTGGCCGTGAATCTGCTGCCGCTGTTCCTGGTGTCCCTGGCCGCGGTCGGGTACGAGACCGCGCTGACGCGTTACTTCGCTGTCGCGAAGTGGTCGGAATACGGCTACTGGGTCATCTCCATCGTCATGGTCGGCTTCGCCCTGAGCGGCGTGGTCATCGCGTTGTGGCGGGATGCCTTCGCCCGGCAGGGGGAACGGCTGCTGGCCACGCTGCCTCCGATCCTCGTCGCGACAGCCGCGATCGGCTACTTCCTGGTCACGGTCAATCCGTTCAACCCGCTGCAATTGCAGAACCCGGCGACGTGGCAGCCGCAGCTTTGGAACATCGGGCTGTACTACCTCGCGCTGCTGCCGTTCTTCTTCTTGGCGGGGATGTTCATCAGCCTGAATTTCGTGCTGCACGCCAACCGCATCGGAATCGTCTACGGCTTCGACCTGACGGGGGCCGGCGCCGGCGCGGCGGCGGTCCTGGCGGCGATGTTCGCGGTGCACGCGTTCAACCTCGTGCCGCTGCTGCTGATCCCGTTGGCCGCCAGCGCCCTGTTCGTGGACCGGAAATGGCGCGCGCGCTCGGCCGTGTCCTCACTTCTCGTGCTGTTGGCGGCCGAGGCCGGGCTACTGACCGATCCGCAAGCGGCGTTCAACGACTTCAAATCCATCTACGCCCCGTTGCACACGCAGGACGCCAAAGTCGTCGCCGAAATCCTGTCGCCCCGCGGCGATTATCTGCTGCTGGACGATTTTCAGGAACGGGTGGACACCGACATCTCCAACAACGCCGGGATGATGGGGGCGAGCGGCCCGCCCCGCACCTTCGGTCTGTATCGCGACGGCAACCGCGTCGCCGCTTTGCCGATGGCTGAATCCTGGGATGTCGGTTACGCCGCCGCCGCGCTCGACGCGCTGCCCTATACGCTGATCCCGAACGCCCGCGTGCTGCTCGCCGGCGCCTCCGGAGGCTTCCGCGTCCGCCAGCTTCTCGTGCTGGGTGCCTCCCATATCACGGTGCTGGAGCCTGAACCGATCCTTGCCGGAGCGTTGCATCGCGGTATGGGGCCGTCGCCCGCGTTGCCCGTCGATCCCCTGGTCCACGTCTCCGCGGAAAGCCTGCTTGGCGCCAAACCCGGCGTGCACGACGTCGTCGATATCTCCGCCGACTTCCTGGACACCGCGGAGGCCAATGTCAGCGCCCTGACCGCCGAGGCCATCGCGCGGCATGTGCAGGAACTGACCAGCGGCGGCATCCTGTCCATTCCCGCCTCGATCCGCGATTTTCCGATCTACGCGCTGCGCATGCTGGCGACCGCCCGCGCCGGACTGTTGGCGGCGGGGGTCAACGACCCCGCGAACCATGTGATCGTATACCGATCGGCCTGGGCCGTGCGTATCCTGGTATCGCGCGAAGCCTGGGAGTCCGACCGCATCGCTGCCGTAAAGCGCTTTTGCGATGAGCGGTCCTTCGACGTGTCCTGGTACCCTGGCATGAACGTCGAAGCCGCCCGTGCCAATCTTTACAACGACCTGCCGCGTGTCTCCTTCGCCGAGGGAGAGGTCGAAGCCAACGGCTCCGACGACGCTATCGCCGACGAAGCCGAAGCCGTGTTGACCGGCCGGCCGACCGCATCGGCGCAGTTCTTCAATTTGAACCCGATCACTCTCGACCGCCCGTTCTACTACGCCGCGCCGCGGCTCGATCAGGTGAATCTGATGCTGAAACGGCTGGAGATCCTGCCGCAGCAGGAGGTCGGGGTGCTGGTCAATCTCGCCGTCTTGGCTCAGGCGCTGCTGATCGCAGTCCTGGTGCTGGCGGTGCCTTTGGCCGCGCGGCGGCGTTTGTCGGGCGACGACGGCGAGCGGCAGCCCCTGGCGCGTGCAGTCATGTATTTCCCGGCGCTGGGGCTGGGTTTCCTGTTCGTGGAAATCTTTCTGATCGAGAAAGCCAGCCTGTGGCTGAACGACCGCACCAGCGGGTTCGCGCTGGTGTTGACGGGGATGCTGGTGTTCTCCGGCCTCGGCAGCATGGCCGCCGGACGCTTTGCCCGCGCCCCGGTGGCGGGGATCGCGATCGTTTGCGGGGGCGTGCTGGCGTGGATGGCAGCGGTGCTGCTGGGTCTGGAGCCGTTGATCCTCGCCACTTTGTCCTGGTCCTGGCTGGGCCGCGTCGTCGCGCTGATGGCAGTGGTGGCGCCGGTGTCGCTGTTACTGGGCCTGCCGTTTCCGTTGGGGCTCAGCCGAGCGGGGAGGGGCGGGTTGCTGCCGTGGGCCTGGGGGCTGAACGGGGCGTTCTCGGTTGTGGCGACGCCGTTGGCCAACCTCATCGCGCGGGAGGCCGGTTTCGAGAGGGTTCTTTTGTGCGCCGCGATATTGTATGGGGTCGCCCTGCTGACCTTCCCCGTGACCAGGAGACGCCCCGCGTGGCATCGTTCGATCAAACCATCACCCGCCGCGGACTGATCGCATCCGCGACGGCCGCCTTGGCGGTGCCGTCCGTTGCGCACGCCGCGGCCAATGCCGCGAACTGGACCAAGGCCGACTACGAAAAGGCCATGAAGGAATCCGGCCGTCCGGTCAGCCTGACCGACGCGCAGTTCGATGCCATCCAAAAGCGCCGCCCGGCCGCGCTGAAACGGATCGAGGCTTACCTGAAGGAACGCCTGGGTTCCGCCGATCCGGCCGTGCTGGCGGCGTTCGCGGAAGTGCCGCGCGAGTATTTCCATTATCAGTACCCCGATCATCGTGCGACGCCGGGTGAGGCGTACGAAGACACGCCGAAGCCTTGGGCTTTGGGCTACGGGTCGGCGCTGTCCGATTACCTCGGGCAGGCATACATGACCCAGGTGTGTCAGCCGAAGCCGGGCGATGTGACGCTGGAAATCGGCACTGGCAGCGGGTTCCAAAGCTCCCTGCTCTCGCGGATCGTGAAGGATGCCTACACGATCGAGATCATCCAGCCTTTGGGCACCGCGGTGGACAAGATTTTTGCGCCGCTGGGCTATAACAACGTCCACGGGAAGGTCGGCGACGGGTATTTCGGCTGGCCGGAGGTCGAAGGCGGGTTCGACATCATCATCGTCACCTGTGCCGCCACCTTCGTGCCGCAGGCGCTGCTGGCGCAGATGAAGCCGGGCGGGCGGATGGTGATCCCCATCGGCCAGCCGATGAAGCGCGGTCAGGTGCTGTACGTCTACACCAAGGACGCCGAGGGCAAGGTGCATTCCAAGCGCGACATGGGCGTGTTCTTCATCCCGATGACGGGCGCGATTTCCAAGGCGTCTCCGACCGCCGGCGGGTAATTCAGGACGCCGCCCACCCGGCGATCCGCCGCGCGTTTCCGGCCCAGGTGAAATCGCGTCGTTCGAGCTCCGCCCGGGCCGCTTGGCCCAGGCGATGGCGGAGCGGTGTGTCCTGGATCAACCGGCGGATCGCCTGCCACATCGCGCCGGGGTCGGCGGGATCGAACAGCAGCGCGGTTTCGCCATCGGTCAGGATTTCCCGGATATTGGGCTGATCCGGCGCGACGATCGCGCAACCGGCGGCCATGTAGTCGAAGATTTTCAGCGGCGAGGCGTATTCGGTCACCTTCGGCTGCAACGCGATATCGAACCGCGCGACGGCGGCCGGTACCTCCGCATTGGGGATGACGCCCGTGAAGCGGACGCGATCGGCGACGCCAAGCGTTGTGGCCTGGGCTTCGAGGTCTTCCCGCGCGGGGCCGTCGCCGACAACGGTGAGGGTCATGTCCAGCGCCGGCATCGCGGCGACCACGGTATCCAGCCCGTGCCATACCCGGACAAATCCCACGAACCCCAGCGCGACGGGGCCATCGGCCGGGCGCTCGGGGAGGCCGGCGAACCGGTCCAGCACGATACCGTTGGGCACCACCTGGACGCGGTCGGGGGCAACACCGCCCTGGACCAGAATGTCGCCGAGGACGCGGGTGACGGGCAGGATGTTGGCGGCGGAGCGCCACGTGAACCGCTCCAGCGCGAAGGCGAGGCGCGCCAGCCGCAGGCCGCCGAATTTGGCGCGTTCCGCCGCCAATGGGGCGTTCACTTCCAGAAGAAGTTTCGCGCCTTGCCAGCGCGCCAGCAGAGCGCCGGCCAGGAAGTACAGATTGCAGCGCTCGTAGACAAAATCGGGCCGAAATTCCCGCCATGCGCGACGGAGGCGCAGGTAGGCCGGGATGTTGTAGGCAAGCTCCGCCAGTTCGCCCAACACGCCCGGCAGCAGGCGTCGCAGGAGTGCCACCGTGCCGCTTTCGCCACCGAACGAGGATTGCTGGTAGAAGCTGGGGCCGACGACGCGGACTTCGTGGCCGGCTTCGCGGAAGGCGTGGATCAGTTCCTCGACATGCACGCTTTGTCCGTCATGCGACTGAATGCGGTGGCTGTAGAGGATGCGCATGCGACCATTCCCGGGTTGCCCCGCGTATAGCGGGTGCGCGGCGCGTGGTCACCCCAGGGCGAATGCCCCGCTGTTGAATCCCTAGCGCGCTATCCGCTAACGTCGGAGACGGAGACATTCGATGGACCACGACATCCTGTACGAAGTCGACATTTGCGGCTGGGCCGAACAGCAAGCGGCGGCGCTGCGCCGCTTGGCCGCGCGCGGGGATATGCCGAACGATCTGGATCTGATGCATGTCGTCGAGGAGATCGAAGACGTGGGGAACAGTCATGTCGATGCCGTCAGCAGCTATATCCGGTTGATCTTGTCCCATTTGCTGCTTGTCGCCACCGATCCCGACGCCGCCGCCGTGCCGCATTGGTGCTCCGAAGTGGCGACGTTTCACGCGGAACTCGTGCAACGGTACCAACCCAGCATGCGTCAGCGGCTCGACGCCGATACGATCTGGCGGCGGGCGTTGCGGGAGGCCCAAGCCAAGTTCGCCGCGTTTCACGGCGACCGCCCGGCCCGGTGGCCCGCGATATCGGGTGCGTGCCCGTTGGGCGTCGAGGAATTGTGCGACGAAGAGTTCGACATCGCCGCCGCGACCGCTCGCGTGCGCGACCGGCTCACGGATTAGCCCAAAGCAAACGCTCCGCTGTCACGCAGGGCGGCGATTTCCGCCACGGACATCCCCAGCGTCTCCGCCAGAATGACCTCCGTCTCCGACCCCAGGACCGGGGCGGCGGTCGCCGCCGTGCCGCCGCCGTCGGCCAGTTTGAACGGGGTGCCGACCAGGTCCTGCATCGTCCCGTCCGCGTTGGCCGCCTGCACGCGCATGTCGTTGGCCAGCACCTGCGGATGCGTCATCACCTGATCGACGGTCTGCAGGGGGGAGCACGCGACGGTGTTCGCTTCGAACCGTTCCACCCAATAGGCAACGGGCTTCGCGGCGAAGCGTTCCTCCAGCATCGGGATCAGCACGTTGCGCTGTTCGGCGCGTTTGACGGCGCCTTCGAAGCGCGGGTCCTGCGACAGTTCGGGCCATTCCAGCGCGATGCAGAAGCGCTTCCACGCGCCGTCGTTCGGGGCGCCGGCCAGCATATAGCCGTCCGAGCACTTGAACGCCTGATACGGCACTAGATGGCCGCTGCCGGACCCCTGAGGCTCCGGCATGTGGCCGCCCTGCATCCATCCCACCGCGTGGTAGCCCATCAGCGCGACGGCGGTTTCCAGCAACGACCCGCGTACCCAAGTGCCGCGCCCGGTCTTTTCCCGGTTCAGCAGCGCCGTCACCACGCCCGCGTAGCAGGACAACCCTGTGGACATGTCGATGAAGCTGACGCCGCAGCGGATCGGCGTGCCGCCGGGGTAGCCCGTCGTGGACATCGGACCGGCGAACGCCTGCACCATCAGATCGTAGCCGCGCTTTTCCGCCAGCGGCCCGTTGGCACCGTAGCCGGAGATGGTGCAGACCACGAGCCTCGGGTTGGCTTCCTGCAACGCCTCCAGGCTGATGCCCAGGCGCGCGGCCGTGTCCGGCAGGAAGCTGTGGATCAGCACGTCGGCAGTGGACGCAAGCTGTTTCAGCACTTTTTTCGCGCCAGGGTTCTTCAGGTTCATCGCCATGCTGCGCTTGCCGCGGTTGACGGAGGTGAAGTTGGCGCTCCACCCTTCATAGCTCATTGGCGGCCAGCGGCGGTTTTCGTCGCCTTCCGGGCTTTCGATCTTGATGACCTCAGCGCCGAAGTCGGCCAGCATCTGCGCGCAGTACGGCCCGGCCAGCACGCGGCTGAGGTCGATGACTTTGATCCCGTCGAGCACTTTCATGGGTTTGGTTCCCTCCTGATTCGTCGGCTAGATTGCCTCGGCAATGCCACCGGGAGAAGCCACGCATGTCGGAATCTATGGAACAGGCGCATGAAACCATGCACCACAGCGAACATGGCGACCCATGGGCGCGCGGCGTGGCGGTGCTGGTGTCCTGCCTGGCAGCGGCGCTGGCGCTGGCGGAGATCGGGGCGAAATCCTCCCAGAACGCCTATTTGACGGACCATATCGCGGTGTCCAACGATTGGGCGTTCTATCAGGCCAAGAACCTCCGCCAAGTCGTGCGCGGGACGGAAGTCGCCGTTCTGGAAAGCCTGCCCAATGCCGCGGACACCGCCATTCAGGCGCGTATCAAAGAAGCGCGGGAGTATCAGGCCCGCATGCGCGACGATCCGAAAGGCGGTGAGGGGATGAAGCAGCTGGCGGAACAGGCCAAGCAGAAGGAACACACGCGCGACCACGCGTTCCATCGCTACCACGGATTCGAATACACGACCGGCGCGCTGGAAATCGCGATCGTGCTGGCGTCGGTTTCGGTGGTGACGCGCATGCGGCCGTTGTCCATCGCGGCAGGGCTGATCGGCGCGGTGTCATCCGTGGCCGGTCTGGCCGTGGCGTTGGACTGGTTGTGACGCATGTTGAATGTGCCGGGGCGCGGCGCGTAATGTGACGCCGGAGGTCAGCGATGGACCACGACAGCCTGTATGAGACCGATATCTGCACCTGGGCCGAACGGCAGGCGGCGGTGCTGAGGAGCCTCGCGGATCGGGGGGGCCTGCCGAACGAGCTCGATCTGGCGAATGTTGTCGAGGAGATCGAGGACGTGGGCAACAGCCAAATCAGCGCTGTCAGCAGCTTCATGCGCCTGATCCTGTCCCATGCGATCTTAATCGCAGCGGATGCGGATGCCGATGCGGTGCTGCACTGGACGCACGAGGTCGCGACCTTCCGCGGTAATTTGATGCAGGCGTATCAACGCAGCATGCGCCAAAGGATCGACATGGAGTCAGTCTGGCGGCGTGCGTTGGAAGAAGCGGCCTTCAAGCTGTCGGCATACCACGGCGCGGACACCACCCCCGAAACGGATCGGATCCTGAGCAAGCTGAACGGTGACTGTCCCTTCGTTATCGACGACCTCTGCAGCGATTCCTTTCGCTTCCATGAACTGCTCAGCTGTCTCCGGTCGCGCTTGGCGCCGGAGACGGCCGATCCGGTCGGACGTTAGGTAATCGGGGCCGTCTCCGCGGTGTAATCGGCGTCGGACACCTGCTCGAACCACGCAGTACCCTCACCCTTGTCGGTCGTCTCCGACATCGCGAGATGAGAAAACAGCTTGTCCGGCGCGGCGCCGTGCCAGTGGCGCGTGTTCGGCGGGATGATCACGGTGTCCCCGGCGCGGATTTCCTGCACCTGCTCGCCCTCGAACTGGATGCGGCCGGCGCCCGACAGGCAATACAGGGTCTGTCCGACCGGATGGCTGTGCCAGTTGGTGCGGCCGCCGGGGGTGAACGATACGACAGACGCCCGCATGCGCGACGGCGCCTTGCCGGCCACGACCTCGTCGGAGAACACGGTGCCGACGAAATTGGCCGGCGGCTGAACGCTGGTTTTGCGGTTGGATGCACGTAACACGGGCATGGCTTGGGTTCCTTCCTGGTTGGGATGCGGCGGAGTGTATGGGGTGGCCACCGCAGCGCAAGTGCCGGGGCTTGCCCTCCTGGGTTGCACCAGTCAAACTTACCCGAAGTCAAATAGAGGGCGGATTGAAATGAGTACAACCCGAGGCATCGCCCATGCGGCGCTGGACGAATTGCTGGACCTCGGGGGCTTGCCGCGCGGTCTCGGGGACAACGTTGCGCTGACCGGCGACGATCCGGTGCTGCCGACGCGCTACCGAATCGGCGCCGCTGGCGCCGCCGTCTTGGCCGCCACCGGTGTCGCCGCGTCGGAATTGTGGAAGCTGAAAACCGGGCGCGGGCAGGATGTCTCGGTCGATATTCCGGCGGCGGCGATTTCGCTCCGCAGCGGCAAGTATATGCGGATTAACGGCGTGCCGGCGGATCGGGAGTTCGCGCCGCTGATGAAGTTCTATCCGGCCAAGGACGGCCGTTGGGTGTTCCTGCACACCAATTTCCCCAATCTCCGCGATCGGGCGCTGCAAATCCTCGGCGTACCCGACGACTACAACGCGGTGAAGGAGGCGATTGCCGGCTGGGACGGCGAAGCGCTGGAAACCGCGCTGCACGAGGGCGGCGCGGTCGGGTCCTTCGTCCGCACGCATGGGGAGTGGAACCGGCACCCGCACGCCGCCTTCGTCGCCGGTCTGCCAGCGGTGGATATCGTGCGCATCGGCGACGCCCCGCCGCGGCCGTTGCCTGCCGGGGACCGGCCGCTGTCCGGGATTCGGGTGCTCGATCTGACTCGTGTCATCGCCGGCCCTACCGCGTCGCGGACGATGGCGGAGCATGGCGCCGATGTCCTCAAGATCACGCGCATCGGGTTGGCCGACTCGGGCCAGATGGACCTCGACACCGGCATTGGCAAGCTCTCCGCTCGTCTGGACCTGCGGGAGAAGGATCAGCACGCCAAGCTGCGCGAACTCGCCAGTACCTGCGACATTTTCACCCAATCCTATCGCCCCGGCACGCTCGCCGGCCGAGGCTTCGGGCCGGAGGAACTGGCCGCGCTGCACCCCGGCATGATCTACGTCACCCTCAGCGCGTGGGGCCATGAAGGCCCATGGAAGACGCGACGCGGCTACGACACGGTGGTACAGGCGGCGACCGGCATGGCCGATGCGTCCCGCGACGAGACCGGCCCCAAGCATCTGCCAGTGTCCGCCATCGACTATGTCGGCGGCAACCTGCTGGCCTATGGCGCCATGGTCGCCCTGGCCCGCCGCGCCACCGAAGGCGGCAGCTGGCTGGTACGCGCGAGCCTGGCCGGCGCCGGCAAATGGATCGTCGATCGCGGCGTACTGCCGAAATCCGCCTACGAATCCGCTCCCGCCGACCTGCCCGAGGACCGGATCGCCAAGCTCTGCACCGAGGTCGACATGCCGCTCGGGCGCATGCGCTATCTCGCCCCCATCGTGCGTATGTCCGAAACCCCGACGCGCTGGGCGCGCCCGCCGGTGCCGCTGGGTCACAGCCCCGCCGCATGGCCGGCATAACCGGCGCCAACATTGCCCCCTGCCATGATCTTGCCGTATAGCCGTGAAAAACCCCCGTTACGGCGCCCCTCGGTGGCCTAAGGAGACTTCATGGCTGCGATGGCCGAGACGACCAACGCGGAAAACCCCGCGCTTGCAATGCAAGTCGCGGTCCGCGCGCGTGGCGAAACACCGGCACGGCGGATGGCGGACGCGATTCGCGCGCTGTCCATCGACGCCGTCGAAGCCGCGAACTCCGGCCATCCCGGCATGCCCATGGGCATGGCCGACGTCGCAACCGTTCTGTGGTCCCGCTTCCTGAAATTCGACGCCGCCGACCCAAGATGGCCCGATCGCGACCGCTTTGTGCTGTCGGCCGGCCATGGCTCCATGCTGCTGTATTCGCTGCTCCATTTGACTGGCCATGCCGGCATGGAAATCGAGCAGCTGAAGAATTTCCGGCAACTGCACTCCCCCTGCGCCGGCCACCCAGAATGGGGCGAGCACCCGGCGATCGAGATGACCACCGGTCCGCTCGGGCAGGGCCTCGCGACCTCGATCGGCATGGCGCTGGCGGAACGCCTGATGGCGGCGCGTTACGGCAAGTCGCTGGTCGATCACCGCACTTGGGTCATCGCCAGCGACGGCGACCTCATGGAAGGTGTCAGCCATGAGGCCATCGGCCTTGCCGGGCATCTGAAGCTGAACAAGCTGACGGTCCTGTACGACGACAACAGCATCTCCATCGACGGCGCCACCAGTATTTCGACGTCGGAAGACGCGTTGAAGCGCTTCGCCGCCGCCGGCTGGGCAACCAAACGGGTGGACGGGCACGATCCGGCGGAAATCGCCGCGGCGATGTCCTTCGCCATGCGGTCGCAAAAGCCGACCCTGATCGCCTGCCGTACCATCATCGCGCTGGGCGCGCCCACCAAAGCCGGCACCGCCGGATCGCACGGGGCACCGCTCGGGGCGAAAGAAGCCGCCGCGGCGAAGGCATTCCTGGGCTGGCATGAGCCACCCTTTACCGTCCCCGCCGACCTCTACGAACTCTGGCACGCCGCTGGCAGCCGCGGCGCCGGGACCCGTCGCGCCTGGATCAAGCGTCTGGCGCGCCACGCCCAGCGCGCGGATTTCGAGCGTGCGATCGCCGGCCGCCTGCCCGACAACTGGCACGAAGCCGTCGCGGCGTTAAAGCAGGATATCGCCGACAACCGCCCCAAGCTCGCCACCCGCCAATCCAGCCAGAAGGCGCTGGAGGCTTTGGTGCCCGCGACCCCGGATATGGTCGGCGGATCGGCCGACCTGACCGGCTCCAACCTGACGTTGGTCAAGGGCATGGGGTTCGTGACGCCGGGCAATTACGCCGGGCGCTACATCCACTACGGCATCCGCGAGTTCGGCATGGCCGCTTGCGCCAACGGCATGGCGCTGCATGGCGGCATCATCCCGTACACCGGCACGTTCTTCGTCTTCACCGACTACATGCGCCCCGCGATCCGCCTGGGCGCGCTGATGCACCAGCGTGTGATCCATGTGCTGACGCATGACTCCATCGGCCTGGGCGAAGACGGCCCAACGCATCAGCCGGTCGAGCATCTGGCCAGTCTACGCGCCATGCCGAACGTGCATGTCTTCCGCCCCGCCGACGCGCTGGAAACGGCGGAATGCTGGGAATTGGCGGTCAAGCGCGCCGACGGCCCGTCGCTGCTGGTGCTGACACGGCAGGCGCTGCCGACATTGCGCACCGATATCGCCGAAAACCGCTCCGCCCGTGGCGGCTACGTGTTGGCCGAGGCCGATGGGCCGCGTCAGGCCACGCTGATCGCCACCGGGTCGGAAGTGTCCCTCGCCATGACGGCGCGCGAGGCCCTGGCCGCCGAAGGCATCCCCGTCGCCGTCGTGTCGCTGCCCTGCTGGGAGCTGTTCGCCCAACAGGATGCCGCCTATCGCGACGCGGTGCTGGGGGGCGCCTTCCGCGTCGGGATCGAGGCCGCGGGCGATTTCGGCTGGGAACGGATACTTGGCGCCGATGGCGTGTTCATCGGCATGCCCGGCTACGGCGCGTCGGCGCCGGCCGATGTCCTGTTCAAACATTTCGGCATTACGTCCGACGCCGTGGTGGCGGCAGTACGCAAACGTTTGGCTTAGTAAGAGGAATACGACCCATGACCGTTTCGGTCGCGATTAACGGTTTCGGACGCATCGGACGCTTGGTCCTACGCGCCATCGCGGAAGAAGGACGCACCGATCTGGTGCCGACCCGAATCAACGCTTCCACCAGCATGAATATGGATTCGGTCGCGCATTTGTTCGCCTACGACAGCGCGCATGGGCGCTTCAACGGTCAGGTCGAAGTCTCCGGTGAGACGCTGACCATCCGCCACAACGGCAAGGTCTATGGCCCGATCCCGGTCACGTTCCAGCGCGACCCGAGCAAACTGGATTTCTCGGGTGTGGATGTGGCGTTGGAGTGCACGGGCAAGCTGACCAGCAAGGAAAAATGCGCTCCGCTGCTGCAGGTCGGCGCGCGCAAGGTGCTGATCTCGGCCCCCGGCGACGGGGTGGACGCGATGATCGTCTACGGCGTGAACAACGATGCGCTGAAGCCGGACATGACGGTCATCTCGGCGGCGTCCTGCACGACCAACTGCCTCGCGCCCATGGCGAAGGTACTGCACGACAGCTTCGGCATTCTGCGCGGCTACATGGTGACCATTCACGCTTATACCAACGACCAGAACACGCTGGACGGGTCGCACCGCGATCCTCGGCGCGCTCGGACGGCAGCGGTGTCGGCAATCCCGACATCGACGGGCGCGGCGCGTTCGATCGGGCAGGTGATCCCGTCCCTGAAGGGCAAGCTGGACGGCACCGCCATCCGCATCCCCGTGCAGAACGTGTCCATGGTGTCGCTGGACGTGAATCTGGCGAAGCCGGCCACCAAGGATGAGATCAATGCCGCGATGCAGGACGCCTCCAAGGGCGCGCTGCGGGGCGTGCTGGACTACAATACCCGGCCGCTGGTCAGCATCGACTTCAATCACACCGCAGCGTCCTGCACCTTCGACGCGACGCAAACGGCCGTGGTCGATGGCGCGATGACCCGCGTGATGGGTTGGTACGACAACGAATGGGGCTTCTCCTGCCGTATGCTGGACGTGGCCGCGTTGATGGGCGCCCGATAAGACCTCCGGAGTAGAAAACATGGCCTTCCGTACCCTCGATGGCGTGGACGTCGCCGGGAAACGAGTCCTGCTGCGCGCCGACCTGAACGTGCCCGTCCGAGACGGCAAGATCAGCGACCTGACCCGGATCGAACGGCTGTCGCCCACCATCCGCGAACTGTCGGGCAAAGGCGCCAAGGTCATCGTGTGCAGCCATTTCGATCGTCCGAAAGGCAAGCGCGTCCCTGAAATGTCGTTGGCTCCGATGGCGGAGGCGCTCGGCAAGGTGCTCGGCCGCCCCGTCGCCTTCGCCGACGACTGCATAGGCGCCCCGGCGCAGCAGGCTGTCGCCGCGATGGCCAACGGTGACGTGCTGGTCCTGGAAAACACCCGTTTCCACCCCGGCGAGGAAAAGAACGACAAAGCCTTCGCCTCGCAACTCGCGTCCTTGGCCGATCTGTTCGTCAACGACGCCTTCTCTGCCGCCCATCGCGCCCATGCCAGCACGGAAGGCGTGGCGCACTGCCTGCCCGCCTACGCCGGCCGCCTGATGCAAGCCGAGCTGGAGGCGCTGCACCTCGCGCTCGGCAACCCGACCCGTCCGGTCGCGGCCATCGTGGGCGGCGCCAAAGTGTCCACCAAGCTGGAACTGCTGGGCAATCTGGTCGGCCGCGTGAACATGCTGGTGATCGGCGGCGCCATGGCCAACACGTTCCTGGCGGCGCAAGGCCTGAACGTCGGCAAGTCGTTGCAGGAAGCCGAAATGCATGACATGGCCCGCGATATCCTGGCCCGCGCGAAGGCGGCGGGGTGCGAGATCGTGCTGCCGACCGATGCCGTGGTCGCGACCGAGTTCAAGGCTAACCCGCCGACGCAGACCGTATCGGTCAACGCCGTGCCATCCGACAGCATGATCCTGGACGTCGGGCCGGCCTCGGTCGCCGCGTTACTGGCGCGTCTGCCGTCGATTCGGACGCTGGTGTGGAACGGCCCGTTGGGCGCGTTCGAAACCCCGCCGTTCGATGCCGCGACGGTGGCGCTGGCGAAGGCGGTCGGGGCGGCGACGCAGGCCGGCGGGTTGCGCAGCGTGGCGGGCGGCGGCGATACCGTTTCCGCCCTGCGGCAGGCCGGAGTTATCGATCAGCTCACCTACGTGTCCTCCGCCGGCGGGGCGTTCCTGGAATGGCTGGAGGGTAAGACCCTGCCAGGCGTCGCGGCGCTGGACGTGGCCTGATGGAAAAGAACCTCGGCAACCTCGACCGGGGTATTCGCGCGGCGGTCGGGGTTATCATGATCGTCGGATGTTACACGTGGCCGCACTCGATCTGGGGGATGCTGGGGATCGTGCCGTTTTCGACGGCGGTGCTGGGGTATTCTCCGGTGTACCGGTGGCTTGGGATACGGACGGGGCCGTAGGCCGATTGAAAGACCCTCGGCCCGAGGCTGCTTGATCGGGCCGGACGTCGTTGCAGTCTCGGCGTAATGACCGTGGACCGCACCGACGCCGTCTCGGCCGCTGGAGCCGCTCTCTCCGGCGATGTTCTTCGATGCCCCGCGGGTAAGAATCCGCGACCAGGGCACGGTGTGCGATAAGGCGGTGTATCCGCGCTCGGCATTGCCTCCGACGGCCGCAAGCACAGCGGTAGCAGCGCAATGAAGCGTGACTGGTTTTCGTGCCTCACCCATGGGGCGCGGTCCACACCCAACATCCACACTGATCGGTGTTCACCCGTGGTTCAAAAATGCGGCGCCACCTCCGCCATGAAGCGAGTCATTTCCGCCTTAACCATCGCGTGCGGCTTCAATCCAACGTTGAAATACAAAATCACCTCATCCACACCCGCCGCCTGAACCTTCTTCAAACTATCCGCAATCCGCCCCGAATCCCCCAACAGCACCGAATTCTCCCCCAAATCCTGAGGGCGAACATTCCGCAACCGCTCGACCATCGAGATAAAATACCGATAACTCGGCGGCGCCGTCTCCGGATCGCCTGGAAACGCCGGAATAACGCATTCCCGATAATACCGAATCTGCCGCGCTCGGGCGGCCTCTTCTTCCGCCGCGTTGTCGGCGAAATGAATAAAATAACTGCACATTAATCGACCCGGCTTCGTACCGTGCTTGGCACAGGTTTCGCGATAAAGATCGGCCACCTGCTTCAACCCCCCGTAACTCATCGCCGCCGCGAACGGTGCCACGATCAGTCCGCAGCCAAGCCGAGCAGCCAGTTCGATCGAGGGACCGGAGAATGAGGCGACGTAAGCCGGCAAAGGCCGCTGCAACGGCTGCGGCGTGATCGTAACGTCGTCGAATTCGTAATGCTTGCCATGGAACGTCAGCGGACCGTCCGAGTCCCAAAGACGGCGCACGATCTCCATACCCTCTTCGAACACCGACTGATTATCGTCGAAATCGGCACCCAAAGGTTCGTATTCCCGCCGGTCGTAACCGCGCCCCGCCGCAAAATCCACCCGACCGCCGCTCATCAAATCCAAACTCGCCCATTGTTCGGCGACCCGGATCGGATGATGCAACGGCAATACCGTGACGGCTGGCGCCAACCGGATGCGTTCGGTGCGTGCCGCGATATAGGCCAGTGCCAGATCGGGACACGACAAAACGCCGAGGCCGTTGAAATGATGCTCCCCGATCCAGGCCGAATGCATGCCGAGGGTTTCGGCATGAACGGCCTCGGCAACGATATCGTTGACGAAGGCGTTGGCGGACCGCGTGTTGTCGGTATAGGCGTTGTCGCTGAGGGTGAAATAACCGAATTTCATATCTCGTTATCCCAACAGAGAAATCAGTCCGCGCAACAATTGCTCGGGCGAGGGCGGGCAGCCGCGAATAACCAGATCGACCGGAATGACGGACGATACCCCGCCCACCACCGCGTAACTGCCGGCGAAAACCCCGGCATCGGCGCCGCAATCGCCCACAGCGACCACCCATTTCGGATCCGGCGTGGCACGCCAAGTGCGTTCCAGCGCTTCCTTCATGTTCTTGGTCACCGGTCCGGTCACCAGCAGCACGTCGGCATGCCGGGGGGAAGCGACAAAGCGCAGCCCGAACCGTTCCAGATCGTGGAAAGCGTTGTTCAATGCATGGATTTCCAGCTCGCACCCATTGCACGACCCGGCGTCCACCTGCCGGATCGACAGGCTGTGCCCGAGCCGTTTGCGCGCCGACGCGTCTAGGTTCGCGGCGAGGGCGGCGAGTTCGGGGTCCGGGGCCGGAGGTGCCTCGGTCAGCGGACGGCGGAGGCCTTGAAGGAGGGTTTTCAGCATGGCAGTACTCCTCCCCCTCCCCTTGCGGGAGG
>Ga0214182_1000389_pt1 | contig 17838 bp, 14 predicted proteins | sample TroBogEpilimnion_8_FD_153020 | JGI IMG/M metagenome (GOLD analysis project Ga0214182, IMG submission 153020) | Freshwater microbial communities from Trout Bog Lake, WI - 14NOV2007 epilimnion | ecosystem: Environmental > Aquatic > Freshwater > Lake > Epilimnion/Euphotic zone | place: Trout Bog... | reverse complement strand
CTCCCATCAAAATCGAAGATGATTTTTTTGGGTGACTTAGTTAATCGCGGTCCGGATTCTCTGGGTGCATTGCGCCAACTCAAATCCCTGCAAGAGTCTGGTCGCGCAGAATGTATTCTAGGAAATCATGATCTCCACCTGTTGGCAATTGATGCTGGATTACGTAATCCCAAGGGTTTGGATACGATTCAGCCGATCTTATCAGCGCCGGATCGCAAAGAATTGATTGAGTGGATTCGTCATCGACCAATGGCTCTCAGTAATGGCAATGTGCTCACCGTGCATGCCGGTGTACTTCCGCAATGGGACTTACAACAAACCATCGAATGTGCCCAAGAAGTTGAAAAAAAATTGCGCAGTAAATCGTATAAAGATTTTCTGGCCAATATGTATGGTGATACTCCAAATAAGTGGAGTAAGTCTCTTAAAGGTTATGAACGTTTACGCGTCATTACCAACGCGCTGACCAGGATGCGCTTTTGCACACCCACAGGCCAAATGGAGTTTGAAAGCAAAGAAGGTTTAGAACAAGGTCCCAAAGGCTATATACCGTGGTTCAAAGTTCCTACTAGGAAGACTCAAGATATCCTCACCTATTTTGGTCACTGGTCTACCTTGGGTTTGTTACGCCAACACAATGTCATTGGCTTAGATACAGGCTGCGTATGGGGCGGCAAGCTCACTGCCCTAGAAATCTCAGACTCCAACAAAGACTCCAAAAATTTGGAGATTATTCAAGCGGATGGTTACGATCACCCACTCAGAATGTAGACGCGCTTTTAATTAAGTGGAAACTGCCTCTTAATTTCATCCCCCTGAATATAAGAACCCGATTCGGAAAGGTGATTTGTATCCGTATAAATCACGTGATGATTAATAACAGCACTACATGTACCTTGACTGCAGAGGATCTTAGTTGGATCAAAAGTGTCGATTCTGGGATATTTTTTTAAGACTTCCGCAATGCTTTCTCTAAAACTAGACTGCCGTGCCAATTCTCTCGACAGAGGATAGGAGCAAGAGTCAACTGGATTTTTTCTTCCCAATGGCAGCTCACCTACACACAATCTGGGCTCAAAACTAAGCTCTGGTATCGGGTAGACATAAATGACTTGTTTATTACCGCTCAATAAAAGATTAAATGTCTGTTTAACTGTGGCCATATAATTAGTTAGACCATCTTCGGATAGAAAACCTGGGTATCGATGAACAATAAATACTATTTTAATATCTTGATTTTTTGAAAGCCACTTTAAATGCGAATTAATATTTTCTTGACAGCTAGAATAAGATCCGAATTGCCCCGCATTCAAAAAGGGGGCGCATCCACCTTGGCCTAATAATCTAATCACATGATTATGTGAATAGGCTTTGGCAATACCCCAGTAAGCACTAAATGCATGACTATCGCCCACAATAGCAATATCTGCCTCCTTCTCCAAATTACTTTGTGCACACACATGAGCCTCTGGATAAATGAACCCGGGATCGCAATTACCTGTTGGTAGCATTGCCTTATCCTCCCACTTCACAAAATCTCGCTTTTGCTCCATTGGAATATCAATCGTTTTTCTTAATCTAAACTCAAGCCCACCACGGTCATAAGTGCTCCACCCCTGAAAACCGATTGCGGCCAGCAATAAACAAAGAATAAAAACTGTTTTAGTACCCTGATGACGAACTCGTTTTTCAAGTAAGAAATAAGTCAGAAAAGCCAAAACAATACTAGTGAGTAATAAAAATATGCTTTCAAATAATGATAGCGGTACACCCTTCATCAGCCTAGCAAAACTTAATACTGGCCAGTGCCACAAATACAAGGGATAACTAATTAAGCCCAAATAAACCAAAATTCTATTTGATAAAAGATTGCCTTCAGTTGAGCCCGTTTGAATACTCATTAATATCAAAACAGCGCCCACTACAGGAAAAAGAGCTGCCCATCCTGGAAATAAAGATTTAGAGGAAAGCAAAAACAGGGATCCAAAAATTGCTAAGGCGCCAGAAAAAAGTGTAAGGGTAGAGCTTATTTTCAACTTAGAAATCGCATCTTTTTCTACCGCTAAAATCCCGCCAAGACCCAATTCCCAGAATCGACTGAAAGGTAAATAAAATATTGCCGACTGATGATCTTTGATGCAAAAGACGTTCAGCAAAAAAGAAAGGCTAATCAGAAAAAGCAATGTACCTCGCAAATTAACCTTCAGCTTCACGAGTAGCAAAATAATGCAAGGCCAAAAAATATAGAATTGCTCCTCTACCCCCAGCGACCAAAGATTCAAAAGGGGTTTAAGCTCATGCAATTCATCAAAATAACCACTTTCAAGCCAGTAAGCCCAATTCGCCACAAATCCAGCACCTGTAGCAATATGCTTTCCGAGCTGCTTAAATTCATTGGCTAACATCACAAACCAGCCTAACGCGTACACTGATAACAAAACAATAATTAGTGCGGGGAAAATTCTGCGTATTCGGCGTGCGTAAAAATCTTTGAATGAAAATATTCCTGCACTTGCTTGCATAATAATAATATTGGTTATGAGATATCCAGAAATGACAAAGAAGATATCAACTCCAATAAAGCCGCCTGGAATTGCCTCGGGAAATGCATGGAATAGGATGACGGATAAAACCGCTATAGCCCTCATCCCATCAATTGATGGGATATATTTAGGGTGAGTCATAAAGCTTCAGATTTGTGAATTTAGAGAATCAGAGCTGCTGAAAAGAAATATTTGCTGCGGCAATAATCTCATCAACTACTGCATTGTCATGAGCAATCGATGTAAAGCCAGCCTCATAAGCAGATGGTGCTAAATAAACACCTTGATCCAACATAAGATGAAAGAATTTCTTAAAGGCTTCAATATCAGTTTTAGTAACTGCCTCATATGAGGTCGGAACCTCGCTAGCAAAATAAAAACCAAACATGCCGCCAACGCTGTCGACTGAAAAAGGGACATTAGCTTTATCGGCAGCCTTTTTTAAGCCAGCCATCAACTTCTCTGTCTGACCGGTTAAGCATTCATAAAAACCTTCACGAGAAATAATCTCTAAGTTCTTTAGTCCAGCTGCGACCGCTACAGGATTACCAGATAGGGTGCCTGCTTGATAAACATTACCTAGCGGGGCAAGCTTAGACATAATCTCTTTCTTACCACCAAAGGCTGCCATCGGCATACCACCGCCCATGACTTTGCCCAAGCAAGTCAAGTCAGGAGTAATGCCCTGTAAGGACTGCGCGCCCCCTAAAGCAACCCTAAAACCAGTCATGACTTCGTCATAGATTAATACCGCACCATGCTTGCTAGTAAGGCTACGTATAGCGGATAAAAATTCCTTTGAAGGCACAATGAGATTCATATTGCCAGCAATCGGCTCCAGAATAACCGCAGCAATCTGGTCACCTTGCTTTTTAAATACTTCTTCAATTGCGGCAACATCGTTATATGGCAATACGAGAGTGTGCCTCACTAAGTCCTGCGGAACGCCACCAGAAGATGGTGCATTTTGTGTTGAGTCAGCAAAAGTCAGTAAACCTGAGCCCGCTTTGACTAACAAGCTATCAGCATGTCCGTGATAACAGCCCTCAAACTTAATAATCAAGTCACGGCCGGTATATCCTCGGGCTAGGCGGAGCGCGCTCATCGTTGCTTCAGTGCCGCTAGAGACCATGCGAACTTGTTCAACGCTCGGCATTAAAGCGCAAATGCGCTCGGCTAATTCAATCTCACCTTCGGTAGGTGCGCCATAACTAAAACTGGTTTCAGCAGCTTTTTGAACTGCAGCGACTACTTCGGGATTGGCATGGCCCGCAATCATTGGGCCCCAAGACATAATCAAGTCGATATAGCGCTTACCATTGGCATCCCAAAAATAAGGGCCATTGGCTTTAGTAACAAAACGGGGAACTCCGCCTACCTGACGAAAAGCCCGGACTGGAGAATTAACGCCCCCAGGAATAGTCTTTTGTGCACGTTCAAATAAAACTGCGTTTTGATCTACATTTGCCATTATTGCTTCCAAGTTCAATAAATTAAATCGCCATCATTTCAAAATCTTCTTTGCGAGCACCGCACTCTGGACAAGTCCAATTCATGGGGACGTCTTTCCAAAGAGTTCCTGGCGCAATACCTTCATCTGGTAAACCAGCGGCCTCGTCATACACCCAACCGCAGATCAAACACATATACGTTTTAAATTCCATTACCCTGTTCTCCGCCGATTTCTACTGATCTCTTCTGATATTTTAAGGTTTTATACTGACTTTGCTCAATCTTAAGCTGCTCGCTTAGCATGCATCTCAAACTTAAATAAGCGGCATTCCAAAGGCCCATTGAATAAGGGGGTGCGCTTAGATTCTTTTATGCGCAATTGCCCTGGTAGCGCCATATCTGCAGTGAGAACAAAGATATTCCACCCACCAAAATCCTCTTTGAGATGTTGTCCAAACTGACGTAAAAACTCAACAAACTTTGGATCCTGCTCCTCTTGAGCCTGAAGCTTCTTCAAAGACTCACGGCTGGAGCGCTTTGCACTCTGACGCCCCGTTTCTAAGTTCATCTCAAAACGATTTTCCGGCTCAGAATCTTCATAAGCATCATCTTGTGTCGATGTCCGATCCTGCCCGCGACCACCCTTAATCACCAGGCGCTCACCATAAGGAGGATTTAACAGCATGACTCCCTCACTTAAATTGCCTGGAGCTTTGGCTGCCAATGCATCAACCTGACGAACTACTGGTTGATCTGGCAATTGCGCTCTTTGCCAATTGCCCTTGAACATCGATACTAATTTTTCATTAATATCGCCGCCAGAAATTTTTAATGCCTCACCGCTAGGGAACTGCTTACGTTTTTCTAACATCAATGCTAAAGCAGCCTCTTTCAACTCTACCCAGCGTTTTTGCTCAGCAGCCTCATTAAAAGGCTTGAGCCTCTGAAATCCAAAACCATGCGCAGAGGTAATTAAGGGGCGATACGCCAAACGACTAGGTTTGGCATCATCTCCGTACATCCCAGCACGAATGGCGCCAGGCGGAATCGCTAGAGCCATTTGAGCAGCCTCAATTAAGAATGTGCCACTACCGCACATCGGATCAAATAAAGCCTGCCCTGGTTTCCAGGCGGTAATTGACAAAATGCCAGCAGCTAGATTTTCTTTTAGGGGAGCATCCCCTTTTTCATCGCGCCAGCCACGCTTGAACAATGCCTCGCCCGAGGTATCCAAATAAATGGTGACTTGGGTGGCTGTTAAATGCGCCTGGACACGCACATCCGGAAAGGCGGTATCAATACTCGGACGATCGCCAGTCACATCACGTAATCGATCAACAATCGCATCTTTAATCTTGAGGGTTGCAAAATTTAAACTCTTTAGTGGAGAGCGATGTGCCGTCACATCGACTCGTAAAGTTTGCTTAGAGGTAAACCACTCTTCCCACGCTAAGCCACTAGCCAATTTATACAAATCATCTTCTTGCCTATATGGTGCTTGTGCCATTTGCAGTAATACTCGACTGGCAATACGGGAATATAAGTTGAGCGCCATTGCAGCAGATAGCGGTGCTGCAAGACCAACGCCGCCAGTAGGACTAGTAGGAGTGGGGTCAATCACCCATGCCCCCAAGGCCTTACATTCTGGGCGTCCGGCAATCTCTGCTAGCTCCTGGGCAAGCGGTACTTCTAAACCGCCTGGGCAAACAACAAAAAATCTCATGGGGCTAACAGTCTTAAAAGGGTATTAAATATATAAAGTGTATTTATGGCTTGAAAAGCACTAAAGCCACAATGATGACTAGCAAGATTACCGGGGCCTCGTTGAACCAACGAAACCAAATACCAGAACGCTTATTTACGCCGGCACGGAATTTCTTCAGCAAACCTAAGCAGGCGTGGTGATAGCCGATCACCAAGAGCACAAAGAATAATTTGATATGCATCCATACATCACCAGCGCCAATGCCAAAGTAAAGCCATAAAGTAAGGCCTAGCAATACTGCTGGCACAGCCAGAATCGTCATAAACCGATAGAGGCGATCAGCCATACCTAGCAGGCGAGCATAAGCCTCAGTATTTTTTTCTTCTGCTAAGTTCACAAAAATTCTAGGCAGATAAAACAAACCTGCGAACCAAGAAGTAATCAATACGATGTGAAAGGTTTTTACCCAAAGGTAGGCGTTGCTCATATCTATTTTGTTCTCTTGATCTATTTACTTTAAGTACGAATCTCGCCATGACCCATGACCACATACTTCAATGAGGTCAAGCCGTCAAGGCCAACTGGACCGCGGGCGTGCAGCTTGTCGTTAGAGATGCCAATCTCTGCGCCAAGACCATATTCAAAGCCATCCGCAAAACGAGTGCTCGCATTGACCATCACGCTGGCGCTATCGACTTCCCGCAAAAAGCGATCAGCTTGGGCCTTATTGTTGGTGATGATGGCATCTGTATGTTTGCTGCCGTATTGCTCAATATGATTCATGGCCTCATCGATATTAGCCACTGTCTTAATCGACAAAATTGGTGCCAAATACTCGGTGTGCCAGTCTTCCTCTGTAGCGTCAACTAAATTCTGAAAGCCATGAGCCTCAAGTGTTTTGCGAGTTAAACCATCAACCCGCAATTCCACGCCCTTATCTTGATAAATCTTACAAAGAATTGGTAAGACTGTATTGGCAAGCTCTTGATTCACAAGCAAGGTTTCCATTGCGTTACAAGGCGCATAGCGCTGGGTCTTCGCGTTATCGCAGACCTTCACCGCCATGGCTACATCTGCATCTGCATCAATATAAGTATGACAAATACCATCTAAATGCTTAATCATCGGAACGCGTGCCTCAGCCATCAAGCGGGCAATCAAGCTCTTGCCCCCACGTGGGACGATGACATCAATGTATTGCGTCATCGTGATCATTTCACCGACAGCACTACGATCTGTAGTGGTCACCACTTGTACGGCATCCTTAGGTAAACCAGCAGCAGCTAAGCCATCCTGAATAATCTGCGCCAGCAAAGTATTGGAATCAATGGATTCAGAGCCACCGCGCAATATCACGGCGTTGCCTGACTTGAGACACAAAGCAGCTGCATCAATTGTGACATTAGGACGCGACTCATAAATGATGCCAATCACACCCAGTGGCACACGCATCTGACCTAATTCAATTCCAGAGGCTTGCTTTTGTAAGGCCGATATTTTTCCAATTGGATCATCCAAGGAAACAATTTGTTCTAAACCTAAAGCCATTGTTTCAATTGTTTTAGAAGTCATGGTTAAGCGATCAATGAAAGCAGCGTCCTGACCATTCGCCTTTGCACGCTCTACATCTACTTGATTCACTTTCTGAATCTCAATCGCTTTTTGACGAATAGCTGAGGCAATATGTAATAGGGCTTGGTTCTTTTGCGCACTTGAGGCGCGCGCCATTGCGCGCGATGCAGCGCGTGCTCGCTTACCAATATCTTGCATCATCTCTTGAATAACTGAACTCATTTGTATTTTCTTCTTAACGCAATAAATTTCCAACCAATCGCAAACCATCCCAAGGATCTGCTGGTAGCTCTGCAGCATGTAAACCCTTTACCTGGCGATCCAATCCTGCAGCAACCTGCATTGCTCTGCGCAGCTTAAGAGGCTGAACCCTTCTTAATGCTGCCGGGTATAAACGCTCTTTGTTTCCCCAAATTCGGTTAGCCCGCATTAGATTCTGCACAGACTCCCCAGCATCACTAGCTGCCTTTAGTTTAGATAGTATCCGAAGCTCCTCGGTTACGCTCCACAGAATGAGGACCAAGGGCTCACCCTCGCCTTTTAAGCCATCTAACATTCGATTTAGTCTAGCCAAGTCGCCAGCGAGCATTGCCTCGGTTAATTCAAAGACGTTATAACGCGCCACTTTCAGAATAGAGGAGCGAATTTGCTCCTCAGTTAATTTTCCAGTGGGATAAAGTAATCCTAACTTCAAAATCTCTTGGTGGGCAGCAATTAAATTACCCTCCACTTGATCGGCAATGAATTCTAGTGCGCGTTGACCTTCAGGGCCTGTTTCCACTTCTTGGTCTTGACGCTTTAATCTCCCAGCAATCCACTGTGGCAAGTGACTACGATCCAATGAATCAATCTGAATCGCCATTCCAGCATCATCTAAGGCGCTAAACCAAGCGGAAGTTTTGGTCTTACCATCTAATCGGGGCAGCACAATACAGACTACTGTATCCGGACCATTAGGACCATTTGCTTGAGATGCTATTTGCGCAGCGAATTGTTTTAAAGCGTCGGCTCCATCACGCCCTGGTTTACCAGTCGGAATGCGTAACTCTACCCAACGCTTATCGCCAAACAAAGACATGGTTTGGCCAGCATTTAATAAAGCGCTCCAATCAAACCCACGCTCTTGCAGTAAGACTTCGCGCTCAGTGAAGTTCTGTTTTTTGGCAGCAGAGCGCAACTGGTCCATCGCCTCCATCATGAGTAATGGCTCGTCACCACTAAATACATATAGCGGCAACATAGCAGCACCAGAGCTCAGAGACTTGAGGTGCACTTGCAAGGCATCCACTTTAACCATGCCCTAAACCTTATTTTTAGAATGCTTTTGGTTGCGGCGCTCTTGCAGCAGCAGCAACGCGGCGCAAGATCTGAATCGCCAAGTCTTTACGCATCAAGGTTAAGAACTGCTGAATTTGTACATCAGTAGCCAAAACGGTTGACACACTAAAGTCAATATCTCTAGTCATATAGATCTCAGCCTCTGGAATAATTTCAGCACCAGCCAAATCATAAGCTCTAAAGCCAACTCGAATATTAAGTCGATAGGCTGATACCTGACCATTAGCGTTGTAAGCCAAGATCTCACGGCCATTAATATCATTGGTAATTTCTAAGATGAGATCTGCATCTTTAGGATTGATGGCAACTTTTGCATCAGTGCCAGTCAAGATCGCCGTCTGCAAGTCTGCCCTAAGTGGTGGAGATGGATTACCGGTAATCGCAATGACCTTGAATGGCAAATCGACCATGCCGCGTAAGCGATAGCCGCATGCGATCAACCCCATTACTGGAGTAGTAGCGATGAAGCCTAGCATTGTGCGACGTAATGAATTTACGCTCATATCTCTTTTCTATTTAAGCAACAATATTGACCAAACGTCCAGGCACCACAATCACCTTCTTAGGTGTACCCCTATTTAATGCTTTTTGCGCTGGTTCACTTTGTAAAGCTAAGGCTTCTACTTGCTCTTTGCTGGCATCAGCAGGTACTTTAATGTCACCACGCAACTTACCGTTAATTTGCAGCATCAAAGTTAACTCTGTTTGCACTAAAGCTGCTTCATCCACAGAAGGCCAAGGAGCATCAAGCAAGGGGCCAAAAGATTTGGAATAGCCGAGGTCTTTCCAAAGAACATGAGTCATGTGCGGAACTACTGGATAGAGAACGCGCAACAAGATACTCAAACATTCACGCAAGACTGGCGCGCTAATGGCAGTGCTCTGGTCTAACTTCATTGGCTCAAGCGTATTGAGCATTTTCATTGCCGCAGACACCACAGTGTTGTACTGACGACGTTGATAGTCAAAATTAGCTTGCTTCAAAATCGTATAGACTTCACGACGCAATTCTTTTTCAGCATCACTTAAGGCGGTTGGTAAGGCATCCGATGCATCACGTAAGACGCTGGCGTGGCTGCTGGAGTACATCCACACCCTACGCAAGAAACGAGAAGCACCTTCTACACCTGCACCCGACCACTCCAACTGTTGCTCAGGAGGAGCAGCAAACATCACAAATAATCGCGCGGTATCAGCACCGTATTGGTCAATCAGAGCCTGAGGATCAACGCCATTGCTCTTGCTCTTAGACATCTTCTCAACACCGCCAATCACTACCGGCGTGTTTGAAGCATCGCCAATGAGCTTGGCACCTTGAGGGCGACCTTTTTCGTCGAGAACTAATTCGACATCAAGGGGATTAAGCCAAGTCTTTTTTCCTGTAGCATCTTCAGAGTAGTAAGTCTCATTCAGGACCATGCCTTGGGTTAGTAGATTCTGAAAAGGCTCGTCAAAGGTAATGAGATTGAGATCACGCATGACCTTAGTCCAAAAGCGCGCATAGAGTAGATGCAAGATAGCATGCTCAATGCCGCCAATGTACTGATCCATTGGCATCCAATATTCATTACGCGCATCGACCATCGTTTTTGCATTAGGTCCGGTGTAGCGCATGAAATACCAAGATGAATCTACAAAGGTATCCATGGTGTCAGTTTCACGACGGGCAGGTTTGCCACACTTCGGACACTTCACATTTAAAAAGTCAGCGCGTTTATTCAGCGGATTACCACTACCATCTGGCACACAATCTTCAGGTAACACTACAGGTAGATCTGCCTCCGGCACAGGCACTGCACCGCAGCCAGGATTACCCTCATCACCACAATGAATAATCGGAATTGGTGTACCCCAATAACGCTGACGCGAGATACCCCAATCGCGCAAGCGATAAGTAGTTTTAATCTCACCAACACCAAGCTTCTCTAATTGTTTGGCAACAGCACTAACCGCCTCTTCATGAGATAAGCCATCGAACTGCGCACTGTTAAAGCAAACTACATCATCTTTTTGGGCATACCAGTCTTCCCAGCGAGTGGCATTAAACATAGGTGACTCACCTTTAAGCGCAATCACTTGCTTAATTGGTAAGTCGTACTTCAGCGCAAAAGCAAAGTCGCGCTCATCATGCGCCGGTACACCCATCACTGCACCATCACCATAAGACATCAATACATAGTTACCTACCCAGACTGGAACAGGCTCGTGGGTTAGGGGGTGCGTGACGTACAAGCCCGTAAACATACCCTCTTTTTCTTGAGTCGCTAAATCGGCTTCAATCACACTGCCGGTTTTGCATTTCTCAATGAACGCAGCGAGCTCTGGATTATTGGCTGCCGCTTTAGCAGCCAAAGGATGTTCTGCTGCTACCGCGCAAAAGGTAACGCCCATGATGGTGTCTGCACGTGTAGTAAATACATACAACAGACCATCTTGAATAAAGTTTCCATGGTCATCGGCGATCTCATGCTTAAAAGCAAAACGCACGCCACGACTTTTACCAATCCAGTTTTGCTGCATTGTCTTAACGCGTTCAGGCCAACCCAAACCATCTAAACCAGAAAGTAATGGCTCTGCATACGCAGTGATGTTGAAGTAATAACCAGGTATTTCACGCTTCTCCACCAAAGCTCCAGAGCGCCAGCCACGACCATCAATGACTTGCTCATTTGCCAAAACTGTTTGGTCGATTGGATCCCAGTTCACCACTTGAGTCTTGCGATAGGCAATCCCTTTTTCCAGCATCTTTAAGAAAAGCCATTGATTCCATCGATAGTAATCAGGACTGCAAGTAGCCACTTCACGCGACCAGTCAATCGCTAAACCCATCGCAGCCATTTGCTTTTTCATGTAAGCAATGTTGTCGTAGGTCCATTTTGCTGGTGGTACTTTATTCTGAATCGCCGCGTTTTCTGCAGGCATACCAAATGCATCCCAGCCCATCGGCATGAGGACGTTATAACCTTGCATGCGAAGCTGACGCGCCATCACATCGTTGATAGTGTAGTTGCGTACATGCCCCATATGAAGCTTGCCCGATGGATAAGGCAACATAGAACAGGCGTAGTACTTTGGCTTTTGCTTGCCTTGTGAATCAACTGCATTCTCTGCCACTTGATAGACTTGCGCAGCTTCCCAGTCAGCTTGCGCTGCCGCCTCAATGCTGCGGTAGTCGTAATCCTTACTCATTCTGTGACAACTCTTTTCTTCTATTTTTAATTGATCGACAAATTATTTACGCAAGCCAAGTACATCTTGCATATCGAATAAGCCATTGCTTTGGTTTTGTAAGAAACGTGCGGCACGGAGTGAGCCTTGGGCATAAGACTGACGACTCGAAGATTTATGGCTGATTTCAATACGCTCGCCATCACCTGCAAATAAAACAGTGTGGTCACCAACAATATCGCCGCCACGAATAGTGGCAAAACCAATCGAGCCCTCTTTGCGTTCACCGGTATGGCCTTCACGTGCATAAACAGCAACATCATCGAGCTTCTCACCCAATGCATCTGCAATCACTTCCCCCATCTTGAGCGCAGTGCCAGAAGGCGCATCTACCTTATGCTTATGGTGAGCCTCAATAATTTCAATGTCATAACCTTGATTGAGCATCTTGGCTGCGATCTCCAACAGCTTAAAGGTTGCATTCACACCAACACTCATATTGGGGGCAAAAACGATTGCTAATTTTGCAGAAGCTGTTTTCAGACTAGCAATTTGCTCGGCAGTGAGTCCAGTAGTACCAATGATCATTTTGCTACCAGTCTTTTCAGCAACGGCTAAATGAGCCATAGTGCCTTCAGGTCTAGTGAAGTCAATCAAGAACTCTGCGTTTGCTAATACTTGAGCGACATCAGAAGAAATCAGTACGCCCGTTTTTTTACCCAAGAACGCGCCAGCGTCTTCGCCTAGCTGCGGGCAAGCGGTATGTTCTAGTGCCCCAACCAGTTGGGTATCAGCCGTATTGAGAACAGCCTCAATCAGCATCTTGCCCATACGTCCTGTTGCGCCTGCAATTGCAATCTTCATCATGTGTTTCTTCGCTTCTTATTTAAGTAAGCCAAAACAATCGTCTTGGCATCAATACAAAAGTGATTTCAATTATTTCGAATCGGCTGCCTTTGGCGCATCATTTAAAGCGCCAGGTCCTAACTGTGGAGACGATGCATCTGGCTGTTTACTTGAAGAACTAAAAAAGTCCCAGAATGAACTACTATTTGGCGCTGCCGGTACAACAGTGCCTGCTGACAAATTATCTGTCTTGCTTGAAATCAAAACTTCTGGCTGCTGTAATGGCGGTGTCACTGGTGGCTTATTGGAGCCCGTAATGACATCCCAGAATGAGCGTTTAGTTTTTGAGTAATTGTCAATCTCCGCAACCAACTCTATTTCAGTTGGCAATGCATCCCCTTCAAACTTCACCACTTTGTCGCCATCAAAAAATATAGTGACATGCCGGTCTTTACCAACAGTCTGACCAGATCGCTTGAATTCAAAAACATAGTCCCAACGATTTGCGTGGAAATAACTCGCCAATAATGGGGTGCCTAAAATTTGACGCACTTGTTCACGTGTCATACCCAGCTGCAACTTGGAGTATTGCTCACTAGAGATAAAGTTACCCTGCACAATATCCGGAACGTAAGGTCTAAAAATCTTATTCATCCAAGCTCGCTGCGTTTCATCTACTGCAGTAGAGCAACCGGCAACGCCCAACATTCCAAATAGAGTCAAAATCACGATTCCCAATCGAACAGGGGAATAAACACCCTTCAAAATAGGGTTTAGAGAGCGGGTAAAAAGTTCAAGGCAATTTTGCATAGCTGGCCGTATCATTAAGACATTGATTTTAGCTCCCAATGCCATAAATATGACCCAAAACCCTACCCCTGAAGATTTGCGAGATATTGGCCTAAAAGCTACCGGGCCAAGGATGAAAATCCTCGATTTTTTCCATCAAAATGGCGGCACGCACTTTAGTGCTGAAGACGTCTTTATGGCCTTGGCCAAAGAAGATAAAGAGATTGGTTTAGCGACGGTTTATCGGGTCCTGACCCAGTTTGAGCAGGCCGGGCTGCTTTTGCGCAGTCACTTTGAATCCAGTAAAGGCGATAGCAGGGCCATATACGAACTCAATGAAGGTCAACACCACGACCACTTGGTATGCCTTGATTGTGGCCATGTTGAGGAGTTTGTGGATGAAGCCATTGAAAAAAGGCAGCGTGATATAGCCAAAAACCTTGGCTTTAAGCTCCAAGAACACTCCTTAGCCATGTACGGAAACTGCCTGAAGAAGAATTGCCATAACAAACAGGCTAAATAAGGGTTTTAAGTACCTTCAAATGCAAAAAAGACCTCAAATGAGGTCTTTTTTTACATATTAAAGGCTAAAAATATGATTTAAAGGTTTTTTAACAACTTTTAAGCACTTTTGAGAACTTTTAAATACTCTTATCTCTTTTTACTTCACGGCCATCAAAGCTTCTGCAGCGTTCAGCATCTGCACTGAATAACCCCACTCGTTGTCATACCAAGCCAATACCTTCACCAACTTGCCATCTGCCGAAACGCGAGTCTGGGAAGCATCGTAAATACTTGGACGCGGGTCATGGTTAAAGTCGATTGATACCAAGGGCAATGTATTGAAGCCCAAGATACCTTTAAGTTCACCTTCGCTAGCAGTCTTGAGAATGGCATTTACTTCATCAACGCTTGTAGCACGAGTGGCTGCAAACGTCAGATCCACTACAGAAACGTTAATCACCGGCACGCGCATTGCAAAGCCATCAAAACGACCTGCCAAAGCTGGGAGAACTAAACCAACTGCTTTAGCGGCACCAGTCTTCGTTGGGATCATACTGCTGACAGCAGAACGCGCACGACGCATATCCTTGTGATACACATCGGTTAAAACTTGATCATTTGTGAAAGCGTGAATCGTAGTCATCAAACCTGACTCGATACCAATCTTTTCTAGAAGCGGCTTAACCAATGGAGCTAAACAGTTCGTTGTACAGCTAGCGTTAGAGACAACAACATCACTTGGCTTCAATACATTTTGATTGACGCCATACACAATCGTTGCATCCACGTCTTTTTCACCAGGAGCAGAAATCAATACTTTCTTCGCGCCCTGCTGAATGTGAATCATCGCCTTTTCTTTAGAAGTGAACTTACCTGTGCACTCTAAAACTAAATCAACGCCCAACTCACCCCATGGGGTTTCTGCCGGATTACGGGTGCAGAACATTTTGATGCGATCACCATTGACCACCATGCAATCACCATCCACTGAAACCTCAGCCGGAAAGCGACCATGCGCCGAATCATATTGAGTCAGGTGGGCATTAATAGCAATGTCGCCCATCGCATTAATTGCAACAATTTTGATATCACGACGTGGCTTACCATTCACTTGATCCTCATACAGAGCACGCAATACCATGCGGCCAATACGTCCATAACCATTAATTGCGACACGAATTGTCATTTATTTCCCCTTGCTAATATTGAATTTCGTACTTTGTTTTATTTCGCGTTTTGCTTTATTTCTTTGCGATACATTGCTTAACCGTCTTCGCAATCTGATCGACTGTTAAGCCAAAGTATTCATACAAGACCGGTGCTGGTGCAGACTCACCGAAGGTGTCCACTCCATGCACTGCTGCGCAACCATACTTCCACCAAAAATCACTCACACCAGCTTCAACGGCAATGCGTGGAATATTGGCTGGCAATACTTTTGCCTTATATGCTGCATCTTGTTGATCAAAGACGGTAGTTGAAGGAATCGAGACCACTCGAACTCCCAAGCCTTCGCTTTGTAAGTGCTCTGCAGTTTGTAATGCGAGTGCAATTTCAGAGCCAGTAGCAATAATGACTGCATCAATCCTTCCAGATGGATCACGCAATACATAGCCACCGCGTGCGATATCTTTAATTTGCGCAGCTGTACGAGATACAAATGGACAATTTTGACGACTAAAGATCAAGGCGCTAGGACCATGCTTACGCTCAATGGCTGAGCCCCAAGCTACAGCGCTCTCTGTCGTGTCACAAGGACGCCACACCATCAAATTTGGGATCAGGCGCAAGCTTGCTACATGCTCTACAGACTGGTGTGTTGGGCCGTCTTCACCCAAGCCAATGGAGTCGTGGGTAAACACAAAAATGCTGCGCAACTTCATTAATGCAGCCATCCGCAACGCATTACGACTGTAGTCAGAGAAGGTTAAGAAGGTGCCGCCAAATGGAATGTAACCGCCATGTAAAGCAATACCGTTCATGATGGCGCTCATACCAAATTCACGTACACCGTAATTAATATGGTTACCCCATTGATCAGCGCGCACAGGCTTACATGACGACCAATTAGTCAGATTAGATCCGGTTAAGTCAGCAGAACCACCCATAAATTCTGGCAACGCTGGCGCCAAAGCTTCAATCGCATTCTGACTTGCTTTACGAGTCGCTATCGTCTCAGCTTTTGTTTGGCAAGTTTTTAAGTACGCATTTAAGGTGGATGAAAAGTCTTTAGATAAATCACCTGCCATGCGACGCTGTAATTCAGATGCAAGCTCTGGAAATTTATTCTTATATTTTTGAAACTCTTTATTCCACTCGTGCTCAGCAGCTTGGCCACGCTTTTTAAAATCCCATGCCGCATAAATATCTTTCGGAATTTCAAACGGTGCATAAGGCCAATTAAGGGCAACACGCGTTGCTGCGATTTCAGCAGCGCCTAGTGGTGAGCCGTGTACTTTATCGCTACCGGCCATGTTCGGCGAACCTTGGCCAATCGCGGTCTTACAGCAAATCAGGGTTGGCTTGTCGCTCTTTTTAGCCTTAGCTATCGCGGCAGATACAGCCTCTGCATCATGGCCGTCTACAGCACGAATGACATTCCAGCCATAGGCCTCAAAACGTTTAGGAGTGTCTTCGTTAAACCAAGAAACAACCTTGCCATCAATGGAGATGCCGTTGTCATCCCACAATGCAATTAACTTATTGAGCTTGAGTGTGCCGGCTAAAGAACATACTTCATGACTGATGCCTTCCATCAAACATCCATCACCTAAAAATACATAGGTGTAGTGGTCAACGATGTTGTGCCCAGGACGATTAAATTCTTCGGCTAATAATTTTTCTGCAAGCGCCATACCAACAGCGTTAGAAATTCCCTGCCCTAGTGGACCAGTAGTAGTTTCTACACCAGAAGTCATTCCATACTCAGGATGTCCTGGAGTTTTGCTGTGCAATTGACGGAAATTTTTCAACTCTTCAATTGGCAAGTCGTAGCCAGAAAGATGTAAGAGTGAATACAGCAACATAGATCCGTGACCATTGGATAAAACAAAACGATCACGATCAATCCAATGTGGATCGGTTGGGTTATGTTTTAAATGCTCATTCCAAAGACCGACAGCAATATCTGCCATACCCATCGGCATACCAGGGTGACCTGAATTTGCCTGTTGTACTGCGTCCATAGATAAAGCACGAATGGCATTGGCCATACGAATTTGAAGGTTTGACATCGTAAAAGTGGTCTCTGGAAAATTAATTGGCTATATTTCAGTAATGCCTCAATTTTATCTTCCCGGACCATGGGAATCCCAAAAGCCAAACACCCTCACCCCTGAGCTTGCCCATCATTTGCGCGTGCGACGGATCCAAATTGGGGAATTCTTCCCGGTATTTGATGGAAAAGGCCTGGTTGCGAAGGGGGAGCTGCTCTCTTTGAGCGGAAAAGCAGGTCAAGTGCAATTAACCGATATCCACACCGATACCCATCGTGAGACTCCATATGCCATTACTTTGGCCCAAGGACTAGCTGGTGGCGACAAAATGGACTGGATTATTGAGAAAGCGGTTGAGACCGGCGCCCAAAACATTGCTCCCATGCAATGTGAGCGCTCCATCCTCAAGCTCACGCGCTCAAGCGACCAAGAGCGCGCCCAAAAACGACTCACTCACTGGGAAGGCATTATTCAAGCAGCATGTGAGCAATGCGATCGTACTGTCTTTGCTAGCTTGGAACCCATCCAAACTTTTGAAGCTTATCTAAGCGCCAAACCAAAGCCAGCCCTCAAGTTATTACTCAGTCCAGAAGCTTCAAAAAGCCTGTATTCAGTGCTGTTAGAAAATGATCCTCAAGATATCGTCCTCATGATCGGACCAGAAGGTGGGCACTCACCTGAGGAGGAGGCCCAAGCAGAGGCTGCT